>VFQR01001268.1_pt1 | contig 20425 bp, 18 predicted proteins | sample 3512321 | NCBI WGS metagenome assembly VFQR01 (sample SAMN10412374, study PRJNA504923) | tailings metagenome | isolation source: Relicate 3 Philex TSF1 revegetated site | place: Philippines: Tuba, Benguet | collected 2017-08-29 | reverse complement strand
GACGACCTGAGGGGTGGGGACATTGGGGCAAATCGGGAGGACCATTTTCGACCCCGTTGCCGTCATTAGCGACCAGTGTAGTCTATGTCTGCTATTGGCCCATAGCGGTCGCAAGCTTCTCAAAAGCCACCAGTCCCCTCCCCACCCCATATCGGGCAAAGCAAAACACCCCCGGGGTCGGCCCGGGGGTGTGGTCGCGTTGTATGGGCCCTGCCCTGCGCTATCGGATCGCCATGCCTTCGGCGTCAAAAATGTGGGCCTTGGCGGGGTCCACATAGGCCGAGACCATGGAGCCGAGCGCCACGCTGCGCTGGCCTTCGAGGACCACGGTCAGGGCCTGGCCGTCCTTGGTGGTGGCATAGACGACGGTCTGGCCGCCGAGGTTTTCGACCAGGTCCACCGTCAGTTCGGCGAACTTGACGCCCGAGCCATCGGCGATGGTGATGTGTTCGGGGCGGATGCCGAGCGTGGTGGCGCCGGTGACGTCGCGCCCCAGATCGAGGGTGACGCCACCGGTCTTGAGCTTGCCGGCCTCGACGCTGGTGGTCATGAAATTCATCTTCGGGGAACCGATGAAGCCGGCCACGAAGAGATTGCGCGGATTGTTGTAGAGCTCGAGCGGGGCGCCGGCCTGTTCGATGATGCCCGAGCGCAGCACCACGATCTTGTCGGCCATGGTCATGGCCTCGACCTGGTCGTGGGTCACGTAGATCATGGTGTTACCCAGATCGTTGTGGAGCTTTGCGATCTCAACGCGCATGGCGACGCGCAGCTCGGCATCGAGGTTCGACAACGGTTCGTCGAAGAGGAAGATTTTCGGTTCGCGCACAATGGCGCGGCCGATGGCGACGCGCTGGCGCTGGCCACCGGACAGCTGCTTGGGCTTGCGCTTCAAGAGCGGCTCGATCTTCAAGATTTCGGCGGCGCGCTGCACGCGCTGGGCGATTTCGGCCTTGGGCATCTTTGCCGTTTCGAGACCGAAAGCCAGGTTCTGGTAGACCGACATATGCGGGTAGAGCGCATAGGACTGGAACACCATGGCAATGCCGCGCTTGGCCGCCGGCACCTCGTTCATGCGCTGGCCGTCGATGAGGAGGTCGCCCCCGGTGATCGGCTCGAGCCCGGCAATCATGCGCAAGAGCGTGGACTTGCCGCAGCCCGAGGGGCCGACAAAGACGGTGAAGTCACCCGGCTCGATGGTGAGATCGACCCCATGGATGACCTGCACGTCGCCATAGGCCTTGCTGATCTGCCGCAACTGGATGGAGGTAGCCATGGTCTTGTCTCCTTAGCGGAATTCGGCCGGAACCCAGCTCTGGTAGAGCGGATGGTCAGGACCGAGCGGCAGCTCGACTTCGCTGCGGGTCGACGAAGAATGATAGAAGGCGGTCACCAGTTCGAGGGCGCGACGGCTGTCGGCACTGGAGACGGGCAATTCGCCCTTGCCGAAAATGGCATCGTGGAAGCGGGCCATCTGCGTCTGGAAGCGCGACGGCACGTCCTGCCAATTGGCGAGGAGGGCATCGATCCTGCCCTTGATCTCGTCATTGCGCGGCAGGATCTTCCAGAGCTCCTTGCCCGGATTATAGGGCGCGTGATCGCTCTCGAAGGTGACATTCTCGAATTGCAGGCGGATGCGGGTGATCTCGTCCACCGAACCCAATGTGGCGGTGAAACTGGCCAGCGCGCCCGACTTCATTTCGAGCGAGGCGGAAATGGTATCCTCGACCTCGATCGGGTTGACGCGGGTGGCGACGCGGCCGAAGACGCGGGCAATGTCGCCCATGAGATAGGTGAAGATGTCATGCGGGTGGATGGCATGGCCCATGAGCACGCCCCCCAGCTCGGTCTTCCACTTGCCGCGCCAGGGCACGGCATAATAGGGGGCTTCGCGGCGCCACATGGTTTCCACCGTGCCGCAATAGGGCTTGCCGGCAAGGCCGGCATCGATGATGCGCTTGGCCTGTTCGATGCCATTGCCGAAGCGATATTGGAAGACCGGCATGAGCTTGCCCTTGGCGGCCTTTTCGACCTCGAGGATGGCATCGACATCGGCGAGCGAGCCGACCAGCGGCTTTTCGCAAACGACATGCTTGCCGGCCTTGAGGGCCTCGGTGACCATCATGAAATGGGCGCCGGGCGGGGTGCAGACATCGATGATGTCCACGTCGTCCATGGTCAGCAATTCGGAGAAGTTGACGATGCGGCGCTCGATGCCGAATTCATTGCCGATCTGGTCGAGGCGCTCGGAATTTAGATCGCAGAGCGCAATGACCCTGAACTTGTCGGCATTGGGCAGGTAGCCCTCGACGATATGGGAGCGACCAATACCGCAGCCGACGACGGCAACATTCAAGACGCGGCTCATTGGGCCCACTCCGTTCCAACCTCGGCCATCTGCTGGGCGGTGAGGGCCAGCTTCATGGCATTGTAGCAGCGCTCCTGCGGCATGGCCGTCTCGGTGCGGTTGCGCACATCATCGAGGAACTGGCGGCCGAAGGGCAGATCGACTTGGGAACAGTCGATATGCTGGACGCCCTTCCTGTCAACGAGGAAGAGGTGGTTCTCGCCGGGGCGGCCGGCAATATCGACATATTTGCGCAGCTCGATATAGCCCTCGGTTCCCAGGATGGTGAGGCGCCCGTCGCCCCAGGTGGGCAGGCCCTCGGGGGTGAACCAGTCGACGCGGATATAGCCGGAAGTATTGGCGGTGCGCATATGGGCGTCGCCCACATCCTGGAGGCCCGGACGGTTGGGATTGCCGCGATTGGCGACGCTGGCCGAAACCACTTCGCCATCCATGGCGCCCGAGAAGAACAGGAACTGCTCGAACTGGTGGCTGGCAATGTCACAGAGGATGCCGCCGTAGCGGTTGCGGGTGAAGAACCAGTCGGGACGGTTGTTGAGGCGCAGGGAATGGGGGCCGAGGCCCACGGTGTTGATAACCTGGCCGATGGCGCCATTGGCAATGAGATTACCGGCTTCGACGGCGGCGGGCACTTCGAAATGCTCGGAATAGAGCACGGAGAAGATGCGGCCGGTTTCCTTCTGCACGCGCTTGATTTCGTCGAGTTGGGCAAAGGTGGTCATGCCGGGCTTGTCGGTCAGCACATCCTTGCCGTGGCGCATGGCGGCGAGGCAGATGTCGGCCCGGTCGCCGGGAATGGCGGCGGTGACCACGACCTGGATGGAGGCGTCCTCGAGAATGGCGGCCGGATCGGAGACGCGCCTGGCCTCGGGATATTTCTCGCCAAAGGTCTTGGCGAGGTCGTCCTCGATGGCGTGGAAGGCGACGAACTGGGCGCCGGCGCGCTTGAGACAATCCACCTGTCCATAGATATGGGCGTGGTTGATGCCGATTGCGGCAAACTTGATGTCAGACATGGAGTTAGCGTTTCATACCGGTAGTGGCGATGCCCTCGATGAGCATGCGCTGGAAGAACAGGAAGAACAGGAAGATCGGCACGAGGCTGAGCACGCTCATGGCGAACAGGCCGCCATAATCGGAGGTCCCCGTGCTGTCGGTGAAGGTCCGGAGCCCGAGCATGACGGTGTAGTCGCTCATGCGGTTGAGGTAGATGAGCGGGCCGAAGAAATCGTCCCAGGTCCAGATGAAGGTGAAGACGGCCGCCGTGGCCAGAACCGGCAGGGACAGCGGCAGCATGATCTTCCAGTAGATGCGCCAGGGACCGGCGCCATCCATCATTGCCGCCTCGTCGAGCTCACGCGGAATGCCACGGAAGAACTGCACCATGAGGAAGATGAAGAAAGCATCGGCGGCCAGGAATTTGGGCACGACCAGGGGCAGGATGGTATCGACCCAGCCGATGCTGCGGAACAGCACATATTGCGGGATCAGGGTGACCTGGTAGGGCAGCATCAGCGTCATCAGCATCAGCGCGAACCAGATGCGCCGGCCGCGGAATTCGAGGCGGGCAAAGGCGAAGGCGGCCAGCGAGCAAGCGGCGACATTGCCGATCACGGCAAGGAAGGCGATGACGAAGCTGTTGGTGAAGAAGACCGAGAAGCTGACGCGCAGCCCGTTCCAGCCCCGCACATAGGCATCCAGGCTCCATTCGGACGGCCAGATGCTGGCCGAGGTGAAGATCTCGTTTTCCGGCCGGACCGAAGCCGAAAGCATCCAGAGCAGCGGATAGAGCATGAGAATGGATGCGGCCAGGAGCGCGACATGGCTCAATACCGAAACGAGCTTCTTGCGCCAGACCGGGACCTCGCCGGTGACGACCGTCAATTTCATCGGCGTGTCAGTCATCGTAATGCACCCAGTACTTCGACGTCAGGAAGGAAAAGGCGGTGAAGAGCGCGACCAGCGCCAGCAGCACCCAGGCGAGTGCCGAGGCATAGCCCATGCGGAAGAAGCCGAAGGCCTCCTGATAAAGGTAGAGCGTGTAGAACAGGGTCGAATTGATCGGATTGCCCGTGCCGCCGGAGATGATGAAGGCCGGGGTGAAGCTCTTGAAGGCCTCGATGGTCTGGATGATGGCGTTGAAGAAGACCACCGGCGTCAGCAGCGGCAGGGTGATCTTCCAGAACTGGCGCCACTTGCTCGCGCCATCGAGAGACGCGGCCTCGTACATGTCCTGCGGGATCTGCCGCAGGCCGGCGAGGAAGATGATCATGGGCGAGCCGAACTGCCAGATCGAGAGGATGATCAGCGTCCAGAGCGAATAGTTGGGATTGGAGATCCAGCTCGGGCCGATGATGCCGAACAGAGCGAGGAACTTGTTGACCAGGCCATCGGCAGCAAAGATCTGGCGCCAGAGAATGGCAATGGCGACCGAGGCGCCGAGCAGGCTCGGCAGGTAGAAGAGCGCGCGGTAGAAGGAGAGACCCTTCATGCCGCGATTGAGCAGCAGCGCCACGCCCAGGGCGAAGGCCAGCTTGAGCGGCACCGAGAAGAGCACGAAGAACATCGTCACCCGCATGGAGGTGGCGAATTTCGGATCGGCGGTGAACATGCGCACGTAATTGTCGACACCGGCCCAGCGCGGGGCCGTCAGCAGGTCGAAATGGGTGAAGCTGAGATAGAGCGAGGAGACCATCGGCCCCAGCGTCAGGCCGAAAAAGCCGATCAGCCAGGGCAGAAGGAACAGATAGCCGGCGGCATCGCGCTGCATGAAGCGAGCGAAGAAACCGGGAGATGTGGCCGCGCGCTCCCCTTCGGAAGCGCCGGAGTCAAGAGAGCGCGCGGTCATCGCAGATCAGGCCCGGGTGAGGATGGCGGTCGCGCCGCTGACCAGTTCGGCACCGGCCTGTTCGGGCGTTTTGGCGCCGAAGCCGACTTCCTGACCCAGGGTCCGGATCAGCGACGAGTCCACTTCACCCGCGGCAGCCGGCGGCGGCGGCGGCAGCGGCCCGAGCAGGTCGCCCAGATTGGCCACGAAGTTGAGGGCGATCTGGTTGGCTTCGTCGAGCGTGGGCGCGACGATATCGCGGGTGCCCGGCAGGCAGGGAATGCCGCGCTCGACGCCCAGGATCTTGGCCGCTTCCGCGTCCGAGACGAAGAAGTTGAGGAAGTCCTCTGCGGCAGCCTGGTTGGCGGTTGAGCCACCCACCGAGAAGAACATGGAGGGCTTACGATAGTGACCGCCACCCGCGCCCGGCGCGATACGCGGGAACCCAACCATGTCGAGCTTTTCGGGCACCAGGCCCTGGAAGGCCACGAGCTGGTTGGAGTTGGACGGGATCATGGCCGCCTTGCCCAGGACGAGCATGGTGGATTCCAGCGGGCCACTGTCGAGTGCCTGCTCCTCGGCCGAGACGCAGACGCCGGCAGCGCGCAGCTCAGCCCAGAGCTGGTACCATTCGGTGGCATCGGCCTCGTCAAAGCCAAGCTGGCCATCGGCGGTGTAGAGGGCCTTGCCACGCTGGCGCAGCCAGTTATCGAGCATGGGCTCGTTATAGGAGCCGTCGGCAATGGCCTTCATGCCACCACGGATATTGGCCGCCTTGAAGGCTTCGCCAATGGCCTTGAGGTCATCGATGGTCCAGGCATTGGTGGGCAGCTCGATACCGGCTTCTTCGAAAGCGGCGGTATTGAGCATCATGGCCACCGAATTGGCGCCGAGCGAGACACCGTAGAGCTTGCCGTCGACCTTGCCGCCTTCGAGCTGGTCCTCATCGAAACCGGCTTCGGCCAGCTTGGCACCCAGCCCGTCGATGGGGGCAATGGCGTTGCGCTTGGCGTATTCGACGATATAGCGGTAGTCCATCTGGATGATGTCTGGTGCATTGCCGCCCGCGGTCTGGGTGGCGAGCTTGGGCCAATAGTCGTTCCAGGCAAGGAACTCGCCCTCGACGGTATTGCCCGAGGCGGCCTCATAGAGATCCACCACGCCATAGGTGCGGTCGGCGCGGTTCTGACCGCCCCAGAAGATGAGGCGCAGATCGGCGCTCTGCGCGAAGGCCGGGCCAATGCCGGTGGCGCCGGCCGCCAGAAGCGCCGAAGAACCCATCAGGAACTGACGGCGTCCAAGTCGAATTGTCATGTCTTTCCTCCCATGAATTATTGCCGTTCCGCCGTGCGGAACGAAAAGCGACACACGGCCTCCCCGCCGCTAAGTCACCAACTGGTTACTACGTTAGGGCCTTGAATGGGGTTGTCAACCATCAAAGGACCCGGATTCGTTGCAGGCGATGCCAACTGCCGATAACAAATAACCAGCCGGTTACGCCCATACCACACATGCTGCGCCCGCGGCAACAATCTTGTATGGAAGTTGATCCGCTACGCCAATACCTCATCCGGACCGCTTTGCCGTCCTTGTGAGCACGGGGTGGGATCAATTCGCGCGACCGGTCTTCCGAAAGCGGCAGCCATCTCCTCTCCGCGATGACACTGGCGCAAAAAAGCCGATTGGAAAACTACGAAATATCGGTGACACTATAGAAAAAATCTATGCCTTTGGCGGAGGAGCAGATGGACAAGCTGTTATCGCAATTCCTGGCGGTGGCCGATGCCGGCTCGCTGAGCGGCGCCGCCACGGCGCTGTTCATCACTCAGCCGACCTTGAGCTTCAACATGAACAAGCTCGAACAGACAGTGGGCGCGCCGCTGTTCGAGCGCTCGTCGCGCGGCATGCAGCTCACCCGCTACGGCGAGACGCTCTATGAAAATGCCCGTCTCATGCAGCGGCTGTACGACAATACGCTCAACGCCATCGCCGACCAGAAGCGTGGCACGGAGAGGGGCATGTCCATCGGCTCGGGCTATTCCTGGTGGACCATGTTCCTGCGCGACATGGTCATCCAGTACCAGCGCGAATTTCCCAAGGCGCCGGTGCAGATCAGCCTGGGAAACCAGTTGCGGCTGATGGACCAGATGCTTTCGGGCGACATTTCCATGTTTCTGGCCCATGAGATCGACGGTCTCAGCGGCGCCATCGGCACCGATTTCGTCCCCCTCACCCGGGTCTACAATGCCTTTTTCGTCCGCGAGGGTCATCCGCTGCTGGAGCGCTCGCAGACGCTTGCCGATATCGACACCTACCCCATCGTCATCAGTTCGCTGGCTGAAAGCCGGCATGAGCGGTTCTTCGATCCCGCCCGGCGGCGCACCAGGGTGGAGACTGTCTTCGACAGGACCAATGTCGCCTTCCGCACCAATTCGCTGGCGGCCTGCGTCGACTATGCGCTGGAGACCGGGGCCGTGCTGGTCCATACACATGTGATGCGCGACGACTTCGCCCGGCGCGGCCTGTTCCAGGTGCAGCAGCGCGACGAGCCCCGCCGGGCGGTGACCGGCATCTATGTGCTCAAGGAGAGGCGCGGCGAGGAGCGCGTCGAAGAGCTGATCGGCCGGATCACGGCCGCCGCTCACGCCGTCCTGCCGCCCTATCAGATCAGCGCCACGGCTCCGGAATCAACCCCATAAACGGGCGGCCGAGGGTGCGGTAGCCCCTTCGCGGCGGCCCGCTAACATGTTAGTACACGGCCATGCACTCAGCCCCTGCCTTCTCCCTCCAGCCTTCAGCACCAACACCGGACCGCCTTGCCGCCGGCGAACGCGTCGCCGCCCGGCTCAAAGGCCGGCTGCGCAGCGCCATCCATACCGATCCTCTGATGACCTATGCCTGGAGCGGGGATGCCAGCTGCTACCGGCTTATCCCGGCCGTGGTGGTCTTCGTCAATTCCGAGGATGACGTCCGCGCCGTGTTCAAGGCGGCCCGGGCCGAAGGCCTGCCGGTGACCTTCCGGGCGGCCGGAACCTCGCTTTCGGGACAGGCCGTGACCGATGGCGTCCTGGCCGTACTGGGCGACGGCTGGCGCAAACTGGAGATTCACCCGGGCGCCGAGCAGATCACTTTGGGTCCGGCGGTGATCGTGGCCGAGGCCAATCGCGCCCTCAAACCCTTCAACAAGAAGATCGGACCCGATCCGGCCAGCCAGGCGACCTGCAAGATCGGCGGCGTGGTCAGCAACAATTCATCGGGCATGTGCTGTGGGGTGGCGCAGAACACCTACCACACCATGGCGCGGTTGCGGATCGTGCTCACCGACGGCACCATGCTGGATTCGGGCGACAAGGCCAGTTGCGATGCGTTCCGGACCAGCCATGCGGCGATGCTGGACGCCCTGCACCGGCTGCATCACGAGATTGCTGCCGATGCCGAGCTGACGGCACTGATCCGGCACAAATACCGGATCAAGAATACGGTGGGCTATTCGCTCAACGCCCTGGTCGATTATCACGACCCGCTCGACATTCTCATCCACCTGATGGTGGGTTCGGAAGGGACGCTCGGCTTTGTTTCCGAGATCACCTACCACACCGTGCCGGATCACCCGTTCAAAGCGACGGGGCTCATCCCCTTCCCCGATCCGCAATCGGCCGGGCGGGCCATTATCGAGATGGCCAATGGGGGCGTGCAGGTGACGACCGGCATCACGGCGGCCGAATATATCGAGCGACGGGCGCTGGCGACGGTGGAGCACCTGCCGCCCATGGCCCCGCTCCTGCCCTGGCTGACGGATAATTCTCCTGCCGTGCTGATCGATGTGACGGCGCCGGACGAAGCCACGCTTCTTGCCGAAATCGCCAGGACAGAGGACCTGCTCCGGCGCCATGGTGCCACCCATGTCGATCTGAGCCGCGACGAACAGCGCAGCCACGCCCTCTGGGACATTCGCAAGGGCTTTTTCACCTCGGGTGGCGCCATGCGGCCCAAGGGGACTTCGATGCTGACCGAGGACGTCGCGGCGCCGATCGAGCGGCTGGCGGATTTCGTGGTCGACATGCGCAAGCTGCTCGACGCCCATGGCTATGAGGACGCGATCATCTTCGGCCATGCCCTGGCGGGAAACCTGCATTTCCAGATGAGCGACAATTTCGCCCTTGAGGGGGCGGCGGACAAGTTCGACCGGCTCAACCGGGAGCTCTCGGAACTGGTGTCGCTGCGCTATGGCGGTTCGCTCAAGGCCGAGCATGGCACCGGCCGGGCCATTGCTGCCTTTGTCGAGGCGGAATGGGGACCCAAGGCCTATGCAATCATGCAGCGGATCAAGGCGCTGTTCGACCCCGAAAAGCTGCTCAATCCGGGCGTGCTGCTCAACGACGATCCGAAAATTCACGTCAAGAACCTCAAGGTCATGCCGCTGGCCGACGAGCTCGTTGACCTCTGTATCGAATGCGGCTTCTGCGAGCCGGCCTGCCCCAGCCACCATATGACGCTGACCCCACGCCAGCGCATTGCCGTGACCCGCGAAACGGCGCGGCTGCGCGCGACTGGCGAAGACCCGGAGCGCCTCGCGCGCTTCGAGGCCGACTTTCAATATGCCGGCATGGATACCTGCGCGGCCTGCAATCTCTGTTCACTCCGGTGCCCGGTCGGCATCGAGACGGGCACTCTCATTCTGAGCGAGCGGGCGAAGCGGCGCGGGACAACCGCGCATTCGATGGCCCGCCTTGCCGCCGACTATCGGGGCGCGGTCGAGACGATGATGCGCGGCGGCATGGCGCTGGCGGATGCGGCGCGCACGGTCATCCCGGCGCCGGCGGTGGAGGCCATCACCGACACGGCGCGGCGGCTGACCGGCAAGCGGGTGCCCCGCGTATCACGCGCGCTGGTTCACGGACCGGGCGCGCCAAAGGTGCGGGAGACCAGGCAAGACCCGCGCAGAACCGGCTTCCCGGTACCGATTGCGCAGAGCGGTCGGCCGCAGGTGGTCTACTTCCCTGCCTGTCCCAGCCGCTTGTTCGGGGCGCCCAAGACCAGCCACGACCTGCTCGAGACGCCGGCTGCCATGATCGCGCTCCTGGAGCGGGCGGGATACGATGTCATCGTCCCAGACCATCTCAATGGGCAGTGCTGCGGTCAGCCCTTTCAATCCAAAGGGTTTCCGGAAGAGGCGCAGCGGGTAGGCGGTGATCTCAAGGCGGCGCTGTCGACGCTGAGCGATGCGGGACGGCTGCCGGTCGTGACCGATGCCTCGACCTGCGCCAAGCATCTCAAGGAATTTCCGGGTGAGGCGACTGTCGCGGATTCAGCCCAGTTCCTGGCCCAGCACGTGCTGCCCAAACTGACCATCACGCAGAAGCTCGCCAGCGTGGCCGTGCATCACAATTGCTCGGCGCAGCGCCTCTTCGAACAGCCGATGACCGAGGCCATTGCGCGGGCCTGTGCCAAGCGGGTGGCGGTGCTCTCCTCGATCACCTGCTGCGGCTATGCCGGCGACAAGGGCCTGTTCCTGCCCGAGCTCAATGAACATGCGACGCGGCGTCTCGGGAACGATATTCCGGATGGGTGCGAACTGGGCGTGTCGACGGTCTCGACCTGTGCCTCGGGACTATCCGAGCGGGCCGGCGTGCCGTTTGTGGGGCTGGCAAGTTTGTTGGAGTGGGCGAGTAGATAGAGAGATCGAAAGTCACCCCACCCTTAATCCCCCCCTCAAGGGGAGGGAGACGATGAACACTGGCGTCTGACGCCTGCGCATCCCTCCCCTTGAGGGGGAGGGACAGAGGGTGGGGTGATCTGTGTAATACCCTACTCCGCCGCCTGCTTGTCCGCTTCGCTGCGCTGGTCGGTGATGGCCAGTGGCTCGATGGCAACGATCTCTTCGGCGCGCTTGCGGTGAATGCGCAGGCGCTTGACCCGACGGCTGTCGGCGGCCAGGACTTCAAATTCGAAGCCCTTGATGCCGTTGATCCGCTCGCCGCGCTTGGGCACATGGCCGGCCAGGTCGAAGACCAGACCGCCGATCGTGTCGACATCTTCGGCGTGTTCGCCCGGATCGAAATCGGCTCCGATCAGGGCCTGCACGTCCTCGAGTTCAGCGCGGGCATTGGCGACATAGACGTCCTCGCCGACCTTGCGGATCAGCGCCGCCTCGGTGACGTCGTGTTCGTCCTCGATCTCGCCCACCACGGCTTCGAGCAGGTCCTCGATGGTCACGAGGCCATCGGTACCGCCATATTCGTCGACCACGATCGCCATATGGGTGCGACTGGCACGCATGGACTGCAGCAGGTCCGCCGCCGGCATGAAACTGGGCACGAACATGGCCTTGCGCAGGATGCCCAGCTTGCCGATCTTCTGGCGGAGCGCCGTGGAGAGCAGCTTCACCGGCACGTCCTTTTCCGGATCGGTCACCGGCTCGGTGATCTTTTGCAGCGCATCCTTGATGTGGATGAAGCCCACAATATTGTCGAGCCCATCCTCATAGACCGGCAGGCGCGAATGGCCGACCTGGCGGAAACGCGCCAGCAGCGTGCCCAGATTGACGTCCGCGGGCACGGCCTGAATATCGGACCGCTCCACCATGACGTCGTCGATCGACACCTTGGAGAGCTTGAGAACATTTTGCAGGATCAACTTCTCAGCTTCGGAGAAGTCGGCCGTCTCGGGACTGCCGCTTTCCTCAAGCGCGACCTGCAGGTCATCGCGCAGGGAAACCGTGGTCCGCGCCATCAGGCTGCGGATGCGGTTCCACAGGCTTGGCCCCCGCATTGCAACGGGGGCGGGACTAGAGGGAGGCTCCGGGTTTTCGGCCACCCTTGGGGCCCTGGTTTGGCTATCGTTCATTCATCTCATGCCGCCACTACGACGGCTGTTGTCTGTCCAACGGGACGGAAATGCCCCCGCATAAGCAGGGGTTCCGGCGGGAAACTAATCCGCATAGGGATCGTCGATCCCCAGCCCCGCCAGTATCTGGGTTTCCAGCCCTTCCATTTGAAGGGCTTCTGCCTCATCGAGGTGATCATACCCTAAAATGTGCAAAAATCCATGCACCATAAGGTGGGTGAAGTGATCGTCCAGACTCTTGCCCAGGTCGGCCGCCTCGCGCTCGAGGGTTTCGCGGGCCAGGGTTATGTCCCCCAGGATGCCGATGACCGGATCGAAGGGCTCGATCTGGGGGAAACTCAGCACATTGGTGGAGGAGTCCTTGCCGCGCCACTGGGCGTTCAGCTCGCGCTGCTCGGCATCGTCGGTGAGGAGGACCGAGATCTCGGCCGCGCCCTTGATCTTGGGTCTGGCGCCGGCCAGCGCCGCCAGCACCGCCTTTTCGGCCAGCGCGTCAAAATGGTCCGGCCAACCCTCCGCATTGCGGATAACGGCGATTTCCAATGGGGGTGAGGCGGGCATTTCGGGTTTCATCGCGAGTTGGAACGGAGCGTTGAGCTCCTGTTCTTGTGGGACAGGAGCCCAGGCTCTTTGGTTAGGCGGGCTTTCGAAGCGCAAAAGTGGCGTCAACTTTTTTGAAAGCGCTCCGGGCTCAGCTCCGGGGCGCTACGCCCAGTGTCCGTGCCAGCCCTTCGGTGTCGCCATCCTTCTGAGCAAGCCGACGAGCCGTGTCGGCCTCATAGGCCCGAACGATGCGGCCGACAAGCGCATGGCGCACCACGTCCTTGTCGTTGAAGCGGGAAATGTGGACGCCTTCGACGCCGTCGAGCAGGTTGACGGCTTCCACGAGGCCCGATTTTTCCCCACGCGGCAGGTCGACCTGGGTCGGGTCGCCGGTGACGATCATCTTGGAGTTCTCGCCCAGGCGCGTAAGGAACATCTTCATCTGCATGGACGTGGTGTTCTGCGCCTCGTCGAGGATGACCACGGCATTGGAGAGCGTCCGCCCACGCATGAAGGCGAGCGGGGCCACTTCGATGATGCCCGAGGTGATGCAGCGCTCGACATTCTCGGGCTTCATCATGTCGTAGAGAGCGTCATAGAGCGGGCGCAGATAGGGATCGACCTTTTCCTTCATGTCGCCGGGAAGGAAGCCGAGGCGCTCGCCCGCTTCCACCGCCGGACGGGAAAGAATGATGCGGTTGATGTCGCCGCGCTCGAGCAGCGAGGCGGCATGGGCCACAGCCAGGTAGGTCTTGCCGGTACCAGCCGGACCGACGCCGAAGACCAGCTCAGAGCGCTCCATGGCCCGCATATAGGCGTCCTGCGCCGGGGTGCGGGCGACGATGGTGGACTTGCGCGTGGCGATCTGGGCCATGCGGACCTTGCCCTTGCGCTCGAGCGTCGGCAGGGTCAGCTGGCTGTCTTCGGTCTCGATCATGCGGATGACCGCATCGACATCGGCAATGTCCATGGTCCGGCCCTCTTCGAGGGTGGCATAGAGCGATTCCAAAACCCGGCGCGCCTGATCGACCTTGCTGGCAGCACCCTTGAGCAGCACATGATTGCCGCGCGGGGTGGCGCTGACGGCAAGGCGCTGTTCGATAAGGGCGAGGTTCTGGTCGAAATCGCCATAAAGCTGGGCAGCCAGGCGATTGTCTTCAAAGGCGAGTTCGAGTTGCGATGCGAGGGCGTTATCGGCGGTGGGTGGCAAGTGCCTGCTCAAACTTTCTCGGCTCCCGAAGGGGGCGCCGCGGAGCGCAGCGCCCAGTGCAATAACGAGGCTAGGCTGATTTGGGTGCCTTGTCTGTAGCAATATTGTGTCAGTCCCTCGGGATCACAAGCGATCATCAGGGCGCGGTGCCGCCTTCCTCATTGAAGCCAGCGAGGTATTGGATGAGCGCATCGATCTCGGCACGATCAGCCATGCCGGCATAGGCCATTGAGGTGCCGGGGAAAGCGTGGGCCGGGTTCTTGAGGTATTGCAGGAGGCGTTCGGGGGTCCAGACCTGCCCAGCCTCGCGCGCGGCGTCAAGCGCCGGGGAGTAGGCGTAGTCCTTGAGACCGCCAATGGTGCGGCCGACGACGCCATTGAGATGGGGACCGAGCTTGTCGGGCGGATCGACGCCAATCGAATGGCAGACTGCGCAGGCCTTGCTGGCGAAGAGCGCTGCACCGTCCTGCGCGAGCGTAGGCTGGGTAAAGACAAGAAGAACCAGAAAGGCGAGAAATCGCATGACGACCTCCGGGCCGCAGAGCGGGTGGCGACCGGAAAAGACTTTCAGCGAAAAGACCCGCGCCAGCAAGTGCAGGCATGGATCGTCGGATTGGCACTTGAAGTGCATACGGAAATCCCGTATGGTTTAGCGATGACGTCAGACAGGTTCGACCCGGCCAAGGACGCACTCAACCGGCAGAAGCACGGTTTGTCCCTGGCCTTTGGTGATCGAATTTTCGAGGACGAGAACCACCAGATCATACCCTCGATCCGAGAAATAGACGGCGAGGAACGGTTCAAAGTGGTGGGCCTGGTCGGCGACAAATTGTTTACTGGGGTCTTCGTCTGGAGAGGCGACCTGCCCCGCTTCATGTCGGTGCGAAGGAGCAACAGAAATGAAGAGCGACACTATAGTGCTGCCGGCTGACCCCAACGATTCCGAAGATTTCGATGTCACGGCCCAAGGCCTGGAGCGTGGTCAGCGCGCCCGCCTGATCCGCAAGACGCGGACCGATCTGGGTCTGTCCCAGACTGAATTTGCCACCCGCTTCCGCGTACCGGTCGGTACCTTGCGGGATTGGGAACAGGCGCGGGTCACGGCGCCGGATTTCGCCGTGGCCTATGTGCGGGTGATCGGGCGGCATCCGGAAATGGTGGCGCAGGCTGTGGCCTAGCGTGTCAGAATGTTCACTGGCGGCGAGCTACTGCCCGAAGCAGCGCAAATAGCCCCATTGCTACCGAACCAACCAAAATGACCGCCAAGGCAACCGCCGCAGAAATCAGCACGCCCAAGGACACGCCTTCAACTGACGGCATGCACTCCAGAAAGTGCCCCGCCGGAAGATTGAGGCAGTAGTTGATGTGAGACCCGCCTTTCCCAATCATGGCGAGAGCAAGAAACATGCTAACCATGCCTCCGGCGGCCAGGGCGGAAAGGGTCAGCCAAAGCCAAGGTAGAGCCACTGGCCATCTTGCTGATGTCAACTTGATGAGGCCTCGCGCAGCCACGCTCGCTCGATCAGGGAGAGATATTCGGCCGCCGTATGCCTGCGGTTCATGGCCTTCAAGATGCGATCGGACCCCGACTGCACCGGCAGGTGCAGATAGGGCATGAGCAGCGGCAGGTCGCGATGGGCGGCGATCAGCGCATCGTCCATGTCGCGCGGATGGCTGGTCGTATAGCGCAGGCGTTCCAAGCCCTCGATCTCGGCGAGGAGGAAGGCGAGTTCGCCAAGGCCTACCGGACGGCCGGCGGCATCGAGGCCGTGATAGGCGTTGACGTTCTGCCCCAGGAGCGTGATTTCCTTGACCCCGGCTTCGACGAGGCCCCGCGCCTCCGCCAGGACCTGGGCAACCGGGCGGCTGACCTCCGCGCCCCTGGTGTAGGGCACCACGCAAAAGGAACAGAATTTGTCGCAGCCTTCCTGCACGGTGAGGAAGGCGGTGAGGCCGCGCTTGATGGTCACTTCCTTCTTCGCCGCCGGCAGGTGTTCGAACTTGTCCTCCTCGGGGAAGTCGGTGTCGATCACGGCCCGCTTGAGGCTCGGATGCATGTGCCGCTGGGCCTCGGCGCGCGCCAGCATGTCGGGCAGGCGGTGATAGGCCTGGGGGCCGAAGACCAGGTCGACCACGGGCGCGCGGCGGGCGATTTCCTCGCCCTCGGCCTGGGCCACGCAGCCGGCCACGCCAATCATCATGTCGCCGCCGGTGGCGCGCTTCTCTTCCTGGATTTCGCGCAGGCGGCCAAGCTCGGAGAAGACCTTTTCGCTGGCCTTCTCGCGGATATGGCAGGTGTTGAGCAGGACCAGGTCCGCCTCGCCGATCTCCTGGGTCGGGACGTAGCCCTGCGGGGCCAGCGCATCGGCCATGCGGTCGCTGTCATAGACGTTCATCTGGCAACCATAGGTCTTGATGAACACGCGCTTGGACGCGGGCTGGGGCAAAGGTTCGGTCTTGCTCATGTGGGGGTGTTTACCAGAGGCTGCAATTGGATTCCATGCCCCTGCAACCCCTGCGCGTCTGGCGTGTTGTACCGACGCGAGGTGTAAGTATGACCATGACACAGCACAAGAAATCCAAGGATGATGCAGCCGCCATGCGCGATGGCCGTAAGCCAGGCCCGGATGACGCACCCGTGCAGGTGCGCAATTCCGGCCCCGACGCCATGAAGGATCGCCCGCAGAAGTGGGACGAGGTCGACGAGGCGTCGGACGAGAGTTTTCCCGCCAGCGATTCGAGTGCAAAATATTGAGTGCTCAGCCACATTTAGGTGCGGCCTGAGGTAAGGAAAGCTGGGGCAAATGGCGGACAATGACGTCCCGACCGGGACGCCTGCACCGCAGAGCGGCGGGCGGGCGATCGCGATCTACCTGATCGCGCTGGTCCTTGCCATTCTCATCCCGGCGCTGGCCGTAGCGCTGGTGCTCCTCAATCGCACGAATGATGCCCAGCAGAACGTCCTGGCAGCCCTGACCAATGCCACCGTGCAAGCCATGGGCCAGTCGATCGACCGGGAAATTACCGGCATGACGACAACCCTGCGCGTCATCTCGACCAGCCAGACGCTGGAAGAGGGCGATCTCGCCGCCTTTCATGAACGGGCCGTAATGGCGCTGGCTGGTACGGGCTCCTATCTGATCGCAGTCGATGACGAGTTTCAGCAACTGGTCAATACGCGTGTCGCCTATGGCACGCCGCTGGGCCCGACCTCCGATCCCGAAACCGCGCTGCGCGCCATTGATCGAAATGTCGCGACCATCTCGCCAATCTTCTTTGGCCAGGTGGCGCAAACCTTTGTCTTCAACGTCTGGCTGCCGGTGAAAGATGTCGCGCCGGTGCGCCTCGTCAGCATGACGCAAAATGCGCGCAATCTCGAACCGGCGCTGCAATCGCGCCAGTTGCCTGCCGGCTGGCACGCGGCCTTGGTGGACGCGAATAATGCCGTGATCGCCGCCACGGCCGGTGCCGACCTGACGATCGGATCCATCCTGCCCATCCGCAGATTCCGGGATGACGATCCGGCCCAGAGCTGGACCGAGGAAGATTTCAAAGGCATGCCGGTGGTCACGGCAGAGTGGCGGTCCGGCTATACGGGCTGGCGGGTCATTGCCTGGGCATCCTCGGCGCAGGTGCAGAAGCCGCTGCAGGATTCGGTGCTGCAACTGGCCCTTTGGGGCCTGATCATTGCGCTGCTGGCCTCGGCCGTGTCGGCACTGATCGCGCGCCGCATCAGCAGTTCGGTCAAGGGGCTGCAAATGGATGCCGCGCGCATGGGGCGCGGCGAGGCCGTCTATCCGCGGACCTATCCGATTGCCGAGATCGCCGATGTGTCGCATGCCCTGGCGGACGCCTCGGAGAAGCGCATGACGGCCGAGCGCGACATTCGCTTCCTGATGCGGGAGCTGGCACACCGCTCCAAGAACCAGATGGCGGTGATTGCCGCCATGGCCAAGCAGACCGCCAAGGGCGCGACCGATATCCAGTCCTATGTCACGGCGCTGGAGCGGCGGATCATGGGGCTGGCGCGGTCGACCGACCTGCTCTTGGCGCATGGACGGGCCGGGGTCATGCTGGCCGACCTGATCGACCAGCAGCTCGGGCCTTTCCGGCCCCCCAAGGCCGACCGAGTGACCATTGAAGGCCCGGTTCTGCGCATCAATCCGCAAGGCGCGCAGATCCTGGGCATGGCGCTGCATGAACTGGCCACCAATGCCACCCGCTACGGCGCCTTTGCCGAAGCGGAGGGCCGGCTCGAGCTCACCTGGAACACCACCGAGACGACCCTGGCCATGCGCTGGCGCGAGCATCTTGGGCGGCCGCTTGTGGTGGGCGAGCGCTCCGGGTTCGGGACCACGGTGCTGCGCACCATGGTGGGCGGGGCGCTGGGCGCCCAGGTGGATCGCGTGGTCCATGCCGATGGCGTGGAATGGCTATTCAACGTGCCGCTGGCCGCGCTCGACCCCAGTTTTGCCGCCGAGCGCCCCGACGAACCCCAGCCGCAGGCTTAGGGCGCGTCCGCCAGGCGGCCAGGCCAATAAATTCTGGCTTTTCCGGCGCGATTGCCCTATAGCAGCGCCAGCCGGTTTCCGGGCCCGCGCCCGGCGCCAGCCTTTTCACGGCCCCACCTGGACGACATCCCGGCTGGGGCGGCCAACATCCTCATTCTCGAAAGGATAGCCCGATGTCGATTACTGCAGAGCGCAAGACCGCCCTGATCAAGGAATATGCCACCTCGACCAACGATACCGGTTCGCCGGAAGTCCAGGTTGCAATCCTCAGCGAACGTATTGCCAACCTCACCGAGCACTTCAAGGGCCATGCCAAGGATAACCATTCCCGCCGTGGCCTGCTGAAGCTGGTTTCGACCCGTCGCTCGTTGCTCGACTACCTCAAGAAGGTGGACGACAACCGCTACAAGACGCTGATCGAAAAGCTCGGCCTGCGTCGCTAAGCAGAGACGTTTCCGGCGCGGTGGCCTGGCTTCCGCGCCGGATGCCTTTTGGGCCCTGCCCATAAGGCGCCATAGGCCGGCGCAGCCGGAGCATGGCAGGATTATCGGCCTCTTCCGCCGCCGGAGAGGCTCATTGTCTTGTCCATGTTTCGTCCGCGCCAAACGAAACCGTGCCTGATTTTGAGCTTGGAGCGCACATGGGGTGCGTTGCCGAGTGCGGGCACACCGGAGGCGTTCGTGGGGCACTTGCCTAGGCCCCGCGTTCCCGCGCCCCGGCAGAATGGAAAGACGAAAGACATGTCGATCAAGTTTGATCACCACAAGGTCGAGATCAACTGGGGCGGCCAGCCCCTGACGCTCGAAACCGGCAAGATTGCCCGCCAGGCCGATGGCGCCGTGCTCGCCACCCTGGGCGAAACCGTGCTGCTGGCCACCGTTGTCAGCGCCAAGTCGCCCAAGCCGGGCCAGGACTTCTTCCCGCTGACCGTCAACTACCAGGAAAAATACTTCGCCGCCGGCAAGATCCCGGGCGGCTATTTCAAGCGCGAAGGCCGTCCGACCGAGAACGAAACCCTGGTTTCGCGCCTCATCGACCGTCCGATCCGCCCGCTCTTCCCCGATGGTTACAAGAACGAGACCCAGGTCATCGTGACCGTTCTCCAGCATGACATGGAGAACAATCCGGACGTGCTGGCCATGGTGGCGGCCTCGGCTGCGCTGACCATTTCAGGCGTCCCCTTCATGGGCCCGATCGGCGCTGCCCGCGTCGGCTATGTCGACGGCGAATATGTCCTCAACCTGCCGGTCGACCGTCGCGCCGACAGCAAGCTCGACCTCGTCATGGCCGGCACCCAGGACGCCGTGCTGATGGTTGAATCGGAAGCCAAGGAGCTTTCCGAGGACGTGATGCTGGGCGCCGTGATGTTCGGCCACAAGGCCTCGGCCCAGGTGATCGACGCCATCATCAAGCTGGCCGAGCTGGCCGCCAAGGAACCGCGCGACTTTGCCGCCCCGGACTATTCGGACCTGGAAAAGGACGTCCTCGCCATTGCCGAGGCCGACCTGCGCGCTGCCTACAAGCTGACCGACAAGGCCCAGCGCTATGCCGCGGTCGACGCCGCCAATGCCAAGGTCAAGGAGGCTTTTGCCGCCAAGATCGAAGCCGGCGAAGTTTCCAAGGAAGACCTCGGCGAAGTGGTGCACAACCTCCAGGCCAAGATCGTGCGCTGGAACATCCTCGACACCGGCAGCCGCATCGACGGCCGTGATCTGAAGACCGTCCGCCCGATCCTCGCCGAAGTCGGCGTGCTGCCGCGCACCCATGGTTCGGCCGTGTTCACCCGCGGCGAAACCCAGGCGCTGGTGGTTGCCACGCTCGGCACTGCCGAAGACGAGCAGTTCATCGACTCGCTCGAAGGCACCAAGAAGGAAAACTTCCTGCTGCACTACAACTTCCCGCCCTATTCGGTGGGTGAAGCGGGCCGCATGGGTTCGCCCGGCCGTCGCGAAATCGGTCATGGCAAGCTGGCCTGGCGCGCCATCAACCCGATCCGTCCGACGATCGAAGAGTTCCCCTATACCCTTCGCGTCGTCTCCGAGATCACCGAATCCAACGGTTCGTCCTCGATGGCCACCGTCTGCGGCACCTCGCTGGCGCTGATGGATGCCGGCGTGCCG
>VFQR01001267.1_pt1 | contig 20427 bp, 17 predicted proteins | sample 3512321 | NCBI WGS metagenome assembly VFQR01 (sample SAMN10412374, study PRJNA504923) | tailings metagenome | isolation source: Relicate 3 Philex TSF1 revegetated site | place: Philippines: Tuba, Benguet | collected 2017-08-29 | reverse complement strand
CTGGCACCGGGTTCGACCTTTAAGCCTCTCACGGCAATTGCCGGTCTGGAGGCTGGCATGAAGGCGCAGTCGTCCATCGAGTGTGCCGGGTATCTGGATCAACCACAGCGCGATCGCTGCCTCATCTTCCGGCATTATGGCGTCGGCCATGGTTCGACAGATCTCTCAGATGCACTTTGCCAGTCATGCAACGTTTACTTTTTCAAGCTGGCCCGCATGCTGGGGCCCAGCTCACTGGTCGAACAAGCCCGACAATTCGGCTTTGGCCAACTGACCGGAATTGACCTCCCTTTTGAACAGGCTGGTCATCTGCCATCACCTCAAACCGAGACTGCACGCGAACCGTGGTATCCCGGCGATACGTTGGGCCTCGCCATAGGTCAATCGCGGCTGCAGGTGACTCCACTGCAAATGGCTCGCTTCATGGCGGCCATTGCCAATGGTGGAGAACTCCTCACTCCCCGGCTCAAGACCGATCAAGGCCCCCTGCTGGTGACATCGTTCGCGGAGACGGCCGGAGAAACCACTCGCCCGAACGTGCGAAAGCCTGCACTCGCTCCTCAGACGCTGAAAGAGGTTCGTCACGGGTTGTATCGAGTGGTGAATGACGCTCAAGGGACAGCCTATAAGACCGTGCGTCTGAAAGAAGTCGAGATCTGCGGCAAGACCGGGACTGCCGAGGCAGGAAGTGGTGTAGCCGATCATGCGTGGTTTGCCGGCTATGCCCCTGCATCACAGCCGCGCTATGCTATTGTAGTGGTGCTGGAACATGGAGGAAGCGGTGGCAAAGAGGCTGGCCCGATTGCCCGCGAAGTCATCCGCCGCATGCATCAATTGGGCCTGATCCCCTCAGGCAGCCTGGCGAAGAACGACGACTAGTTCTTGTTTCAGGTGTCAGGCATCTGGTTATCGAAAGGCTGGATTTCAATCTCCACATTCATCACCCGCTCAGCAGAACTTCCAACTGATATCTACACCTACCTTCGTGCTCTTCGCGTCCTTCCTGGTGAACTCCATCTCTGCCCTGAAATACATCAACACCTTCGCATTATCTATACAAAGAAAAAAGTGCGAACAGCAGCCTTGCGACCTTCTATTTATCTCGGTTCCGTCGTTCGCGAAAGTCACGAGGAACGTAGGGACGATCGCCCAGTTCCCAGGGAGTATCGGGACGCTGGGTCGCTAGCGGATCAGGACGAAGTTCTTCCCGGCCTCGCAGCAGCTTCCAGCGTTCATTCTCAACGAGCGGCACCTGAATCACACTTCCATCGGCTAAAAGCACAAATGTCTCACCTGGAAAGCAGTTCCCGAAAGACTGCGGCCCGGTATTGCGTTCCAGTTCCGGATCGCGCCAATTGGTGGTCGAACCAAAGACTTCATAAGGTTCACTGGCATCAGCGATGAGCATGGTATGAGCAGAATCGCCGATCTTTTCGAAGTTCACGCTGCTGTTACGATGCAAGATCCACGAGTTGCCTGCCATATGGCAAATCGTCATCGGCCCACGAAGCCTTGTCTTTGCCGGGCAAGTATAGTCATGCACTGGATAATTACTATACATGTAGTAGCCCAATGTTTCGGGGTCATCCCATGGTTTACTAAATCTTGTCACTTCAAAATAGAATGGCGAGGCGTCTAAAAATGGAGCAATCGAAAACATCCAGCCTTGGTAAGGAGTGCCATCTGCTAGAAAAATACCGCCTGATGGAAACATATTGCGTGTGTCATGAAAGTTATGCATGGCAAGACCGACCTGCTTATAGTTGTTTCTCCATTGCGTCTTACGAGCCAACTCACGGAGATGCAACATCCACGGGAGACCAACGGCAACGACGAGCGTCAGCAGTAATGACGTAACGATGAATGGCAGGAGACTGCTGAAACGAAACATGCTGCACCTGAGAAAAATGTTGAATGCTGCTAGGTCGCTACCTTCGCCTTTTTACAAATAGAAAAGTGAAACTCGCCGTATCGCGGTCTTCTATCTATTTCGGTTCTCCGACTGTTGACGCGGCCGAGGAATGTAGGGACGATTGCCCAGTTCCCAGAGAGTATCGGGACGCTGGGTCGCTAGCGGATCAGGACGAAGTTCTTCCCGGCCTCGCAGCAACTTCCAGCGTTCATTTTCAACGAGCGGAACCTGAATCACACGTCCATCGGCTAAAAGCACAAATGTCTCATCCGGAAAGCAGTTCCCGAAAGACTGTTGCCCGGTATTGCGTGCCAGTTCCGGATCGCGCCAATTGGTGGTTGAACCAAAGACTTCATAAGGTTCACTGGCATCAGCGATGAGCATGGTATTTGCAGAGTCGCCGATCTTTTCGAAGTTCACGCTGCTGTTGCGATGCAAGATCCACGAGTTGCCTGCCATATGGGATATTGTCATCGGCCCACGGGGCCGTGTTTTTCCAGGGCAAGAACAATCGCAGTAGGGGTAATAACTATGCATGAAATACCCGAGTGTTTCCGGGTCATCCCATGGTTTATTTGTAGACAATACAGCACTATAAAACGGAGAAGAATATGTAAATGGCGTGATAGAAAACATCCAACCTTGAAACGGAGTGCCATCAGCTCGAAAGACACCGCCTGGGGGGAACATGTTAAATGTGTCATGGTAATTATGCAGGGCCAGGCCGGCCATCTTATAGTGATTTCTCCATTGCGTCTTACGAGCCAACTCACGGAGATGCAACATCCACGGGAGACCAACGGCAACGACGAGCGTCAGCAGTAATGACGTAACGATGAATGGCAGGAGACTGCTGAAACGAAACATGCTGCACCTCCCAGATCCTGTCGAAGAACTTTCGCAAACTCCAGCAGAACACGCCCACAGGGATTTCTCAAGACCTTGACGACCGGGAATCGATTTGATCCCCTTCTTACCACTCGATGCATCCCTTGTCGAATAGGGTTTCGGCAACAGAGAGGTTGGTAGAGGACGAGTCGATCAAGGGGAGAGCTCACTCCGGAGGCGGGCGAGTTCCTGCCAGGCGGCTTCGGGACTCATGCCATGCACATCGAGCTGGCGGATCTTTTCTAAAATCGGGTGTTCAGCCAGTTCAAAGAGCGTAAGTTGCTGCTCGCGTGAGCGGCGGGTTTTTCTCGCTGGCAAGTGCGATTTCCCCGGATCCTGCGAGAGATGATCCGTCTGCTCGGCTTCCAGAACTTTCAGAATTTCACGCGCACGGTCGAGCACGACACCCGGCAGACCCGCGAGACGACCCACATGAATGCCATAACTTTTATCAGCCGCCCCAGGCACGATCTGATGCATGAAAACCACATCGTCATTCTGTTCGCGAACTGCCACGTTCCAGTTCATCACCGACTTTAATGAAGCACTCAGTTGGGTCAATTCGTGGTAATGCGTCGCAAAGAACGTCCGGCAGCCGACGGCATCATGCAGGAACTCCGTAATCGCCCAGGCCAGCGAAATCCCGTCATAAGTGCTCGTACCACGTCCAATCTCGTCGAGAATCACCAGGCTCGATGCGGTGGCCGAATGCAGAATCCGGGCTGTCTCAGTCATCTCGACCATGAATGTCGATTGCCCCCGGCCCAGTTCATCGCTGGCACCGACACGGGCAAAAATCCGATCCGCCAGACCAATTCGGGCGGATTCAGCCGGGACAAACGAACCAATCTGTGTGAGGATCGTTAATAAAGCCGCCTGACGGATATATGTACTTTTACCTGCCATATTAGGGCCGGTAATCAGTTGAATCAAACCATTCGAGCCACCCAGGCGAATATCATTCGGGACAAATCCACCTGTCGGGAGAAGTTGATCAAGAACCGGGTGGCGCCCCTGGCGAATCTCCAGCACTGGTTCACTGGCGATCTCCGGGCGGACATACTGCCGCCGCGTGGCCAGTATGGCAAAACTGCAGAGCACATCGAGCACAGCCAATGATTCTGCCGTTACTCGCAATTCGGCAGCGCGAGAGCTGACCTTTTGCCGCAACTCACTGAAGAGTTGCTGTTCGAGAGCAATCGACCGACTTTCGGCCTGCAGAACTTTATCTTCATACTCTTTTAAGGCGGGGGTGATGTAGCGTTCGTAGTTCTTTAGAGTTTGTTTACGGATATACTCGGGAGGAACTTTATCTGCCTGGCTGGCACTGCATTCTAAATAGAAACCAAAAACGCGGTTAAAGCCGACTTTCAGATTCGCGATCCCTGTCCGGCGAACTTCTTCCGCCTGATAGGCTGCCATCCACTCTTTACCACCGCGCGCCAGATCGCGCCATTCGTCAAGTTGCGTATCAAAGCCGGGCCGAATGGCACCACCTTCCGTCAGATTGAGGGGCGGTTCATCCACCAGTGCCGCTTCGATGGCTTCTCGCAAGTCCTGATGGAGATCGATCTTCGCTTCGAGTTCATTCAGCAGGGTCGATCGTCGGCCAGCCAGACGGGCCTTGATCTGCGGCAAAAGACCGAGCGTGCGCGTCAGGCTGACCAGATCACGCGGCGTGGCACGGCCTGTCCCAATGCGGGCTGTAAGCCGCTGGATGTCGTAACCCGTTTTGAGAATCTCCTGCAGCGATTGTGTTGTCCGCAGGTCAACCACCAGTTCGCTGACAGCGTTCAGCCGAGCTTCGATGGCAGAACGTTCTTTGAGTGGATTCGAGAGCCATTCGAGGAGCAGCCGGGCCCCCATAGGTGTGACCGTCTGATCGATGGCCCACAGGAGGCTCCCTTCCCGCTGATTCGATCTCAAGGTTCGCGTCAGTTCGAGGCTGCGGCGTGTCGATTCATCAATCAACAGATGCTGCGATGGCTCGTAGGGTTCCAGCCGGGAAAGATGAATGAGCTGCGACTTCTGAGTTTCGCGCACGTATTCGAGCAAAGCCCCGGCGGCAATGATCCCGGGCTCGATGGTGGCCTGTGTGGTCGATGAACTGTTGCCGGAAAAACCAAAGCCTTCAAGTGTGGCCACACCAAATTGATCAAGGAGCAGGCGGTGAGCTTCTTCGGGTCTGTAGGCCCAGGGCGGACGTTCAGTCACAGCCCAGGCACCCAGGCGAATGCGGGCAATCGTCAGATCTTCGCGTGATCGTTCGGGCGTCAGAACTTCGGCTGGCTGCAGTCGCGCTAGTTCATCATGGATCTGAGTCGCAGGAAGTGTGGCACAGATGAACCGGCCCGTGGAAAGTTCGAGCCAGGCGAGGCCACTGTGGCTTTTTCCGGGAAGGATGGCGGCCAGCAGATTGGTTTCGCGAGGATCGAGGAGCGAGTCGTCGGTGAGTGTGCCGGGAGTGACGATTTGCGTCACTTCCCGTTTGACCATTCCCTTGGCCGCTTTGGGATCTTCGACTTGCTCACAGATCGCCACGCGGTGTCCCGCACGGATCATCTTCTGCAGATAACCCGTGAGAGCATGGTACGGAAAACCTGCCATCGGGACTGGGTTTTCCGAGTTCTTATCGCGGCTGGTGAGTGTCAGCCCCAGAATGCGGGCGGCGACCTTCGCATCCTCATAGAAGAGTTCGTAAAAGTCGCCCATGCGGAAGAAAAGAATAGCCGCAGGATGCTGGTCTTTGACCTCCAGATACCGCTGCATCATCGGCGTCAGCCCCGCGCGATCCACCGGGAACGGAGGATCTGCGGGCGACGTTTCCACCGGAGAAACATCGGCAGGGCTGGCTATATGCTCCCCCATCACTGCATCAGGGATAGACGCATCGGGAGAGTAATCATCGGCAGGCATCATGCGGGAACGTTCACTGGAAAGAGAGCGGGGTTCAAGTCGATCCCGTCCAATCCTAATCAGGAATCTGCTCTGGGGGAAACGAAAGCTCTCTCTCCAGCAGGAACCGTTACCCACGGGCGGTCCACACTCCCTCGTTACCACATCACCATGCGGCGGTAAGCAGGTCGTACACGGACCGAATACCCGCCGAGAATAGGGCGGCGGCGTGAATAGACGACGTTCATGGGCTCGTAAACCACTCTCGGGCTGCGCGAAACCCGCACTGGCTCTTGCGAAACCGGCACAAAATAGCTCGGTGTTGAAACCCGCACAGGATACCTCGGATTGACGCGCACAGGCCGATAACCCCACTGAGCTTCCGCTACAGCACCAATGCCGGAAAACATGAGAGCCGTCATTGCCAACATCGCTAAGAGTTTCATGACCCAACCTCCTATTTGTCATCACCAGAACAAAAATCACCAGATCCACAGACAAGGAGACCGCACTCCCTTTTCGCGCATCCCCCGTAAACCTCGCAATTGACTATCCCTCGCCAGAATTGTCCTGTCAACCAGCCAAGCAGATGCTGATATTAGAATTGCCGATGTGAATCAGCGGAATGATTCATCGATTTTCGTTTAGCTTCATACAAGTTTGAATTTCTCACTCATGAGTTGAGGCCATCACATGATTTCGGGCCTGGCACAGACAATCATGATCGCTCCCGAGAATATTGAAAGAGACCTTCTAGCAAGGAGACACACCATGAAAATCTGGATGAGCTTAGTTTTGGTTTTCGTGGCCAGTAGCAACACCATTGGGGCAGAGCGGCCAAATCTCGTTGTGTTTCTTTCGGATGATCACACGTGGCGAGATTCTTCAGTCTACGGCTCGAAGGAAATGCTCACCCCCAACATGGCTCGGCTGGCCGCTAAAGGAATGACCTTCGACCGGGCGTATGTCGCTTCTCCAAGTTGCGCGCCCAGCCGCGCAGCGTTACTCACAGGCATGTACCCAGCTCGAAATGGAGCAGAAGCGAATCATGCGAGACCTCAGAAAGAGATCAAAAAGCTGCCTGCATACCTTCAGGAACTGGGCTACGAAGTCGTCTCGTTCGGAAAGGTGGGGCACTACGCCCAGACGCCGGAATATGGGTTCGATCTAGCGAAGCATTTCAAATATCACGAAGACATCGCGGTCCCCGCTGCACTGGAATGGCTGAAGGATCGAAAGAGCGACCAGCCACTCTGCCTGTTCGTCGGGACCAACTGGCCCCACGTTCCCTGGCCCAAGGAACTGGGAGGTTTAAAAGCAGAGAATCAAACTCCACCGCCGCACCATGTCAATAACGTGCGAACAAGGGAGCGCCGAGCTCACTACCACGCTGCAGTCAACATCATGGATCAGGAACTGGGACAAATCTTCGATATGGCGTACGAAAAACTGGGCCCAAACACGCTCTTCATCCATACCAGCGACCATGGTGCCCAATGGCCATTTGGGAAATGGACACTTTACGACGATGGTATTCGTACGCCCTTGATCGCTACCTGGCCCAACCAGATCCCCGAAAACCAGCGAAGTAACGCATTGGTCTCATGGATCGACCTGCTGCCGACTTTGGTCGAGGCCGCCGGTGGAGCAGCACCAAAAGAGATCGACGGCCGCTCGATTCTCAAAGTTATGACCGGCGAGGCGGCCACGCATCGCGAGATGATCTTCACCACGCATAGTGGCGACGGCGATTTCAACGTCTATCCCAGTCGGGCCGCTACCTCGCCTGATGGTTGGACGTACATCCGGAATCTGCATCCGGAGTTTCGGTTCACCACGCACATCACCACCCATCCTGCGGACACCGGCTATTGGCCCAGTTGGGTGGAGGCATCGAAGAAAGACCCCGCAGCCGCAATGTTGGTTCAGCGATACGAGACACGCCCTGCGGAAGAACTTTACTACAACAACCGTGACCCTTATCAGTTGAGAAACTTAATCAACGACCCAGTCTCTCAACCCAGGCTGGAGGCACTGAGAAAATCTCTCGACGAATGGATGCAACAGACCCGGGACGAGCGGCGTTTTTTTGGAAAGCCCAAGTTGTTGGCAACGCCGATGGATTAAGCTTCTCGTGGGGGTGGCGTTTCAGAGTTTATCGCGATTTTCCTCCGAACATTTTAGTCAAATACGGTCCGCACAACAAACCCTTCGAATACTGGCTCAGTCAACACTGTTTTAAACTCAGCAGAAAGTGCTACGGAAAGTAAAAAACATATTGACGGTTTACTTTCCTCTCGTCCTGATTTTTTATTTCAAACACGTCTCCAAGAAGACGAGGATTCTATGAGCGAACTGGTCGAGCAACAAATCGGGCGAATTCTCGAGAAGCTGGAGCAAGTTCGCAAGGCAGGACTAACCTGCTTTGGATCAGATTATCATAAGTTTTTGCTCAACCCAACTATCAGTGAGTCAGAATTGGCAATCTTTGAATCCGAGAAAGGGATTAAGCTTCCTGCTGGTTATCGAAGTTTCCTGAGACTCGCGGGTGATGGCGGAGCTGGTCCTGACTACGGAATCTATCGACTTAAAGAATGGATGCATTTTATTGATTGGGTGGTTGACGATCTGCCCAGTGACATTCTCACCAAAGCCTGTCCGTTGTATCCGGGAATGTCTCGTGACACGGATTGGGAGTCTCAGTTCAACGGTTGTCTCTCCCCGTATCAGGGTACGATTACTATTGGAAACCGTGGTTGCTCCTACATGACCGGCCTCATTGTTACGGGCGAATTCGCCGGGAGAGTCGTCTATCTGGATGCCGATGGCTTCGCCCCTTACGTTGTTCACGAGCCTGACTTTCTGTCATGGTACGAACGCTGGCTGAATGAATTGCTCGGGGGCTACGATTTGTTTTCATTTGGCTATGGAATCACGGGGACCGAAGCAAGTCTTATGGCAATGCTCGATATCAACACGGAGACTACGGATTCGGAGGGAGTGGACGCGGTCTATGCGATCAGTCGTTTACCACATCTCTCGCCCGAAGGGCGTCGCGCGATCTGCCGCCTCATCTCCGATCCGGTCTCTGATGTGTGTGCAGGGGCTTGCTACGCCGCAGAGGTGTTTGAGATCCAAGAGGCTTCGGACTTACTCGTCGATCGTATCGAAGACGAATCGCCCGCGGTGCAGATGGCCGCGATCGGAGCGGCCATGAAAATCTCCGGCGCGACGGCCTACGAGAAAGTTGTTTGCCAGTTGAGTTCCAATAATCCAGAAGTCGCCAAACGGGCATTTTCTCGACTCAATACGTATCGCCCCATTCCCCGCGAAACGCTGTTGTCACTGATTGAATCCTCGCCTCATGGCAGCATCCGCTACTACGCGGCGCAAGGCATGGACTGGAGGCACGAGGAAGAAGAACTATTGACGCGATTATTGCAAGATGAAAACGCACTGGTGCGATTTACAGCGACACTCGGTCTGCGACGGGTTGGTTCGGCGCTGTCGCTGCAGCCAGCCATCGAGTGTCTCCGCAAGGAGACAGATCACAACACGATCGGGAGCATCTTGAGGTTACTCGGCGAAGTTCCCAGCGAGGAAGGAACAAGGGAGCTACTCAAATGGTCAGCGAATAGTGACGACGACCATCGACTTTCCGCAATCGAAAGTCTCTGCAAAATGGGAGACGACCGGGCACTTCCACTGGTCACCGCCCTACTTGGCGAGACACGCTTGCCGACGCGACTGGACGATCAAGGACGCCGTTTCCTTTCTTCGGGAATATCAATAGGGGAAAAAGCCAGGGAACTGCTCCGCACCTATTTCAAACCTAATCCTTTTAGACGATGGAGTTGGCTTCAGTGGATACTGGGTCGCAAACGCTGCGGTCAATGAGCGGTATCCAGTCGGCACCTACATAAGTTGAAGCAGTAAAATGCAGGGTGTATGCAGCAAAACGAAATGCCCTGATTCTTATAGGCTAATCAAGACTGGTGCATTCCGTCGGAACTTCATGCACTCTACGAAACTGTATAGGGAAACCCATAAGTACCATGGCCTTCGTCATCTCGGCAAAAAACTGGAAGAATTTGGCGGCAACATATATATATCTTGGGCCGAGGAAATGGATTTTGTAGATTACGGCAATCGAGAGTCGACCAGACGAGTTATGGCCAATTCCAGCAATCGATCACTAAAGATACGATTCTTGCGTTCGGCGTGAATTGTGCCTGCGCGCCAGTTTTGAATTCCGTGACGAATGCCCGAAAGGGTTGGAGGGACTCCTTCACGGGAAATAAGCCAATCCACCGTAGCCAAGGCCTCCATTCCTAGCGGCGACTGGAAGCCATCGATCAACTCGTCGGTCGCCTCAATGACTGCCATATATGGTTTGACGTTTCGACTTTTCAGATAAAAGTCTATATTGTTCTTCATAGCGTCGACGAACCAAATTGTCTCAAAGGCAGTAGCGTCTGCGAGCCGTTTATCGCAATGAAGATAGCTGCCGTCGAGACCATTCAGCAGATGCTTCAGCCGTTCAGCATAAGGGCCGTAGCGGTTCGCCTCGAATCTGAGGTCAAGTGGGTTCTCAATTCCGAGCTTTTGAACGACTCGTTCCAAAAACCACGCCAATTTCTGCGCTTCCAAGAGCGTACATTCCATGCCGAGAATCAAATAGCGGCGGATCATCTCGGCCACAATCGCTCGGGCAGGCGTTAGCTTTTCCACGCCGAACTTTTTGGCGACATTCTGATAACGGGCTGTGGGCTCGAAGATGAGAATGTCTACGTCTTTTAGATCGCCAAGTTTTTTTTCGATCATGGGCCGGACGATGTCCCAATCAAGACCGCCGTTACCACAACCGAGAGGTGGAATCGCGATCGATCGAATTCGCTTTTCGATAAGGAACTGCTTTAACGCCGAAAGTCCGGAATCAATCCATTCCAGCTTTGTCGGTTGTCGCCAGTGCTCTTTTGTCGGAAAATTAATGATCCATTTGGGGCCGCCAAATTCAACGCCGGGAGTGGCAAACATCTCTCCGACACGAACTTTCGCCGCTTTGCATGCGGCGGCGTACTCACGATAGTTCTCAGGAAATCGCTCTTTGAACATCAGCGCAATCCCCTTGCCCATCACACCTACGGTATTCACCGTGTTGACGAGAGCTTCGACATCCGCTTCCAGGAGATTGCCAGTTTTGAATTGCATGAATCAATAATACCAGCTTGGAGTCACTTTGACAGCGATTTGTGCGTTAGTTGAGGCAAGCTGCTCGTCCAATTCGTCCTTGACGGCTTGATTGAAACAACCAATACCAAAGAATGCCAAGAGCGGTACTCGTCGGTGAACCAATGTCTCGGCCTGATACCTGAGTGTTTTGCCTGGGTCGTTCAGGTCGCGTTGAAAATCCTTCTTCTTGAGCAACTGCCAATCGATGCGATCGAGATGTTCGACGGAATCAAAAAAATCTGTGTCGACTGAATAAGCGTGTTGGTTCGTAAACACAAACGGGACTTTTTGCTGGACGAGTCGATGGACAGAGGAGACGAAGATCACGATTTCGTGATTTTCCCTCCGTTGAATCCCGCCATATCCGGTGTGAATCTGATACATCATGATCGAAAATGGCGTGAAGTAGAACGGAACGTAATCATTCAACATACCGCCGGGGCCTATCGGAACCGGACGATTTGCCCGCTTGTCGATAAGCTCGGCATTTCCAATTCTCACAAAATTTGGATCCTGCAAGTGCGAGTTCCGGCAATCCATCCCCTCATGTTTCAGGATCCAGGGCACATTCGAAATGTGCGTAATTCGAAAAATCAACCCTCTCTCTGGATTGCAATCAAATCCCATAATCTCATTCTGTCGAGAGAAGTCCAAATCGCCGAAAACACAACAAAAGCAATCGCATTGATCGCAGGCCAGGCACGGCACAAAACGTCCAAACGAGATTCCGGCATCACCTGACCGCCGACTGCTGTATCCCTAATGTGTCCCATCTTTACTGGCCGTGACAAGTCAGGGGGCTCATGCCCCCTGCTGGCCTTGAATTTGACTACTACTTCATTACCTTCACCTTAATATCCTTGTACCGCACATACTGATCCACGAAATTGCCGCCGCCGTGGACTTGGAGCGCGATGCCGCCTTTATCCGGGTGGCGGAGTTCGGTTTCGGTCCATTTCATGAACTTGACCCCGTTGATCCAGGTGGTAATGGTTGGTGGGTTGCCTTCAATGCGGGCGCGGAGTTCGTTCCATTCGCCGTGCTTCCAGAACTCGGGCCATTCTTCGGCCGAGACCGGTGCGGCGACCGGGGCGTCTTTCGTTTTGATTTTGGTGACCGCATCGAGGAAGTCATAGTTCCTTAAGTGAGGCTTGCCCCCTAAACCTTCACCATAGATACCGGCGACATTTCCACCATTATGATAGTCGATCATATACTGCCAGGCTTTGCCGTCTTCGGTACTGCGCAGGAAGAGGCCGCTATCGGGGCCGTAGTCGTTCTTCATTTTGAGCACGACTTCGAAGTCGCCGTACTGCTTATCGGTGATGATGATGCCGCCATTGGCAGGGATATCCTGGGAGCCGGTAATCGCGCCATCTTCCACCACCCATTTCCCACCCGTGGTGTTCTTACTCGCCCGGCTGTGCCCCGTCTTGGTGCTGACATGCCATCCATTGAGTGTTTTGCCGTCGAAGATCGATTCAAAGCCGGTGTCGTCGAAGGTTTCGCGAACGATTTCTGCAGCATGAAGAGCGGGCGAGGTCATCGCAGCGACACTCAGCATGAGCGCTGCAAGCCTGGTCAGGGAAGAAAAGCGGAAGGTGGGCATAGGGCGAGCTTTCATCAGGGAGGTCTGTTCGGGCTGCGGCAGAATGGAAGATCAGCGTCCCATCCGCAGGACGCTTTCTGCGCACAACTATCGAAACAAATCCCTACAGCAAACGCCACAGGCAATCGGGAAAAGTAGCAGGCTCCTGCCTGCCTTCCTCGCTGCACCCAAACCATGATCGATTCCAACGAATACGAGAGATTCGTCGTCGGTGGGCCGGGATGGTGGAGAAGATCGTAATACCAGAAACACGTGCGCGCCGGTCGCTGGGCATTTCCAGTTGATGTGATTCAATAAATTCAGAAGGGAGGCGGGAGCCTGCCCTACAACTGCCCTACACCGCTTCGACCGCAACGGCGTCGAGGCAGGCCATGAGGTGATACAACTGCTGCGCTTCGCACCGTGTGATGTAATCGACCGGCATGCGGGATAATGTCTCGGCATCCCACTCGATGACATATTTCTCGGCGGGAGGTTTGCCAGTCACTTCGACGACGGTGCCAGTCCATCCGGCCAGCAGAATCTCGGGAAACTCCGGTGAGGTCACGTCGGCCTTCACGCGCACTTTACGGCCTGTGGCATCATTGGCAGATTTCTTTTTAGCCATCGTGTCCGTCACAACCTGCTGCAGATTCTGTGAGATCCTTCTCAGGACAAAGGCCTGTTGAAGGCTGCCACTGCCGGGTTTGAAAAACCAACCCGACAACTCCTGAAAACCTATCGTGGTCAGTTTCTCGAAATCAAGCGCCAGATGCCAGCCCGCGCGGGAAGTTCATCCTGTGGTCACAAAACAATGATGTGAAGCCGTCCCCTGTCCAATTGTCTCTTCAAGAGCCCCGCAGCATTCCTGAAGACTGATTTTCACTGGAAAAGTGGGAAAATCTCACGAGATTGCCTGCTGCAGAGTGGCCTCTCAAAAGGTTTTTGAGGAGCATCTTGGCATGATTCGAAGTAAGAGATCATCCTGCAAACGGGTGACGACGATTTGATTCTTTTGTCGGATCCCAGATTCTTTTGTTGGATTTCATGAGAGAAGGCTGGCTCAAGTGTGAAGCGGGACCTTCATCATGAGTTGTCAGATGTGGTATTCAGACTTGCATGCCAAACTGAAAGAGGAGTAAGTGAACGTGGGCGAGGCGGTGAATTCTCCCATCGTTGTGGCTGTCATGCCTGCCTACAACGCTGCAGCGACTTTGGAGCGAACCGTGGCCGACATCCCGGCTGGCAGTGTGCAGCACATTGTTCTGGTCGATGATTGCAGCAAAGATCAAACGGTCGAAGTCGCCCGCAAGCTGGGCCTCGAAGTGATTCAGCACGAGACCAACCAGGGTTATGGCGGCAACCAGAAAACCTGCTACGCCCGGGCACTGGAACTGGGTGCTGATTACGTCGTGATGATTCATCCCGATTATCAGTACGACAGCCGGGTCATTCCGGCGGCGATTGAGTTTTTGAAGCTGGGAATCTGCGATGTGGTGCTGGGTTCCCGCATTCGCACGAGGCAGGAAGCCCTTGCCGGTGGCATGCCCGTTTATAAGTACCTCTTCAACCGCATGCTGACACTGATTGAGAATATCTCGCTCGGGCAGAACCTGGGCGATTTTCACTCGGGCTTTCGTGCGTATCGCAGAGAAGTTCTGGAAACGATTCCTTATCAGAAGAACTCGAACGACTTCGTTTTCGACAGTCAGTTCCTGGCGCAGGCGGTCTGGTATGGCTTTAAGCTGGGAGATATCCCCGTCCCCGTGCGTTACTTCGATGAAGCTTCCAGTATCAACTTCCGCCGCAGCGTGATTTACGGCCTGAGAACACTCCAGGTCCTCGTTCTCTACGCCGCCTGCCGATGCAGCGTATGGCGCTCGCCACTGTTTGGTAAGCGATGATCTGGCTGTGCTGGGTTTATGGTATTGAGCGTGGGGGGAACTTCGCGAACGGTCGTCAGGCGATTTCGGATGGGTTGCTTCGGAAGCATACCTCGCAGACGGGTGGGCTCTCATTCAATTGTCTAAGTTCGATGATCATGTCAGAGATCAGAGCATGCGGCTTTCCCGGTACCACCTGATTGTCTTTGTCTCGTTTGCAGCGATTGCAGCGACGATCGCTGTGCGTGCTTGTCTCATCTACAACGAATTCGCAGGAACGGATAAAACTCCACTCCACATCGCAGCCATCGCACTGGGCGTGGTCATGGGCCCGATGACAGGCCCTTTTGCGAACTCGGGAGAGATTGGCGGCCCCCCGCTGCTCATCCTCTGGACTGTTATCTTGTTCGTGGGGTTGCTTGCGACTCTATCGCCCTTTGCGTTCATCAAGAGCCGGGTGTCGCCCGGCGTGCATGTTCTGGCGTGGGGCGGGTATCTGCTGGCATGTCTGGCATGGTTCAGCTCATCGATTGTCTCTCTTGGCCATTACCTGAGTTGATATTGGAAATCGCCAGCAAAACGAGTGGCGTATAAACCCAATTCCGCATGCTTGAACTGGAAGTCGTAAGCCAGCCTGCAGGAGTTGGCGAGATTCAAGGACTCGATCGATGCATATTGACAAACTGGATCATCTGGTGCTCACTGTCGCCAATATCTCGACGACATGCGATTTCTACTCCAGAGTCTTAGGGATGAGTGTCGTCACTTTCGGTTCAGGTCGAAAGGCGCTGTGCTTTGGAGATCAGAAGATCAATCTTCACGAAACCGGTAAAGAACTCGAGCCCAGGGCGGCTCATCCAGTACCTGGTTCGGCTGACATCTGCCTCATCACCTCAGTACCACTGAGGGAAGTCATCGATCACTTAATCGCCTGCAATGTACCCATCATAGAAGGCCCAGTCGCTCGAACAGGAGCGACGGGGCCGATCATGTCGGTCTACTTGAGAGATCCAGACTCGAACCTCATTGAAGTCTCAACATACGCTGACGCCTAGCCTCTGGTGTCAGAAGTTTAGAAGCAGGATTGGCTCTAAGGAGCGGGAAGCTCACTTACTTCGTCGCGTATTTCAGTGCCATCAGTGCGTAGGCTGTCGCAAGGTTCGGGTCGCCTTCCATCCAGCGGGAATTCTTGTTCACCCAACTACCGTTGGCCTGCTGCTTAGCAATCAAGGCGTTGGCGAGATCTTCCCGCCAATGGTGCTCCTTGCCCTGAGCATCGATGAGAACTTCTTCTCCCAGTGCGTTCAAAGCTTTGGCAAAGGCCTGGTGATAGTAATAGATTCCCTGATCACCCAGGCCAGGATTTTCATCCACTGTATAAAACTTGCGAATCCATTCAGTCGCCGCTTTCACACGGGGATCATCTTTGCTGAGACCCGCGTAAATCATGCTTTTCAGGCCGGCGTAGGTCATACTGCCGTAAGAACGCAGACCACCTTCAGGAGTCGTGCCTGCCTGAGACTGGCCACCCAAAGCGGGGGTGTAGTAAAAGCCACCGTCATTGATCTTGGCGGCTGCCGGTGTGGTGTTGTACTCAGACTCCAGATTCTGGCAACGGGAGAGGAACACCAAAGCGTTCTGCACGGCCTGATCATCCGATTTCACACCCGCTGTCTGCAGGGCTTCGAGGAAGAAGGCTGTATTCGAAAGGTCGGGCCGATCATTGGTTTTTCCATAACCAGCACCACCCCAGCGGACATCGGATGATTCAATCTTTTCCGACTGATCCCACTGCACGCCGCGAATATAGGCTTCGGCTTTCTTGATGAGATCGTTGTATTTGCCATCCGTATTCGCTGCCGAAAATGCCAGGAGCGAAATGGCCGTTTCGTAATTCCCATGATGAGCCTTGGGGCTGTAGATCCCGCCGTCGGGCTGGCGATATGACTCCAGATACTTGAGGCCTTTGGTAATCATCGGGTCGTCGGCGGGAGCACCGGCACTGAGTGCACCATAGAGAACCAGGCCTGTAATGCCGGGAGTCTGACTCGTTGTCCAACTCCCATCTTCGGCCTGGGATGTCTTGAGAAACGCAATGGCTTTCTGCCGGGAAGCGGCTATCTCGGCAGGGGTGGCGGCCTCAGAAATCTGAGCCACCAGACATACTCCGGCAATGAGAGTCAGACACAAGCAGCGGAGGGAAGTGCAAACCATCGGAAGACCCCATTACTTCAAGTTGAACAGCGGGAGATTTTGTCCAGAGCTGACAATTGAGTACGTGACCCAGGACGACAGGCCGCTGCTTCATCAATCAATCACAGTATGCAAACAGTCAGAAAACACTCTGCACATGACCGTCAATTCTAAGCGGGCCAACACCCAATCAACAGCCTGAGACGCAGAATCCGGGTGGAATCAGGCTAGAACTCGCCGACGGTCGTTTCGTTGCTGCCGCCATTGCGGGTTCCTAAGGCCCGCCAGATCCCATTGTCGATGTTTTCACTCACCGTTCGCACTGAACCATCGACCATACAGACATTCACAATTCCCTCATGCCAGCTTCGCGAAACGATGACGGCATAACTTGGTGAACCAGTGCTTCCATTGCGACCTTCCTGCCACGAGTTGAAATCGCAGTCGGTATAGGTCACGCCATCGGTATGAGTTGTTGACAGATTTGTATTGGGATTCATACAGGTCGTGAAACCTGCATGATGGACTCGACCGTCTGGCCATTCCGTGTGCCCTGTGGCAGGATTGTATTTGGGGTCAGTTCCCTGAGTTAAGAGAGCAACCGCAGCCGAGGCATTTCCTGGGGGAGTTGTTGTCGAGAAACTCGAAGCATTGCGATTGTAAGGTGTCCAGGCCTTCACTTCAGCGGCGAGCAGCGTATTGCTGGTGCCATCCGTAAACGAGTTGAAACTCAATTTACTATTGGGAAAGAAGGCTCCATCGCCACCCTGCCCAGTGGTAGGGTTGAAGACAAAGTAAGTGCCGTAGTTGAAGCCATAAGTGGTGGGATAAAGCAGCGCCCGTCCACCACCGGGATCTCGTACAGTATCCGACTTGGGATCACTTGGGCAGGCGTAGCTGGGAATCTTTAGTCCGCTGATGGCGAGTTGATTATCCCAGGCGATACTCAAATCGACTTTCGAATACAGATTTCCCTGTTCGAGATAAGGGAGAATTCTTCCATGAATTGACCACGATCCATTGTTTCCCGTCGAGGTGACAGCGGTATTGATAGTGGCTGAGGGAGGAAATGCATTGAGAGCGGACTCGTAATTGTGAACCGCCAGTCCCAGTTGCTTGAGATTGTTTTTGCACTGCGTTCGCCGGGCCGCTTCGCGTGCCTGCTGAACAGCGGGAAGGAGCAGGGCAATCAGAATCGCAATGATCGCGATGACCACCAGCAATTCAATCAGAGTGAAGCCGGGTCGAAGGCGGCGCGACGGTCGTGAGTTGGTCATCATTTCAATCTTCTGGCAAAACTAGAAATTCAGGACAGCACAAAGCCGCCACTCGACAGATGTCAGCTATGCGAGCAGTTTTGATGCCATGGCTGTGAACAATCCTTAAATCTCTATGCGGCAATGCGTTACGCAAGATCGTCTACCCGAGACTGGATCTTCAAACAGACAATAGCATCACATGTCGCATCAAACTGTCGCGCAGCGCGACAGTTTGATGCTGTTGAGTGACTGAGATTGTGACTTCGCGGAAACACATCAATTTTCGGAAATCTGTACTGAAGCGGCAAAATCTCTGGAGTTTTGTCTGCTCCTCCCTGCGTCACAGATCCACAGACAGGTCAACTGCCTGTTTTCCGCTCAATATCCGCCTGTGTTGTGATGACACAAAGGCTAATGAAAAAACAAGTTACGACTGAAGTTCGCACTTTGTTGCAAGCCCTTCAATTTTGGTTCGAGTGAGACGTATCGATCCACCAGTCCAGCAAGAAAAGATTTTCTACCCACGTTGCACAGGCGATTGTGAGACAAACCATGTTCCGCAATGTGTGTAATCGCTATCTTTGACATCTATGCCACCAGTGGCGCAAACAGCGTATTTCCCTTAATTGACCCATCCGTAAGCTTTTCCTCACAGGGGAAGCTGTTGATTTCGCAGAAAGTCTGCCATGCGCTCCTCCTCGTCATTGACTGTGATTCGTCTGATGATGGCTTTGCTGGCTTTGGCTCTGTCACCAGCCACCATGGTTTTCGCCCAGGAGGAGAACGCCCCACGCCCCTCGGCCCCGTCACAGGGGAATCAGGAACTGGTTCAGCGGTGGATCTACATCCCTTATCAGAACCTCAAGCAGGTCTTTGGGAAAAATGATGCCACGATTGCATTACCACTTTCGGAATATCTCGAACTCTGGAACAAAGCTCATCAACAGAGTTTGAAGCCCGGCGAAAAGCCACCGGTCCCGGCAGTCATTTCCGAAGCTCGTTACACCGCCAAAGTCGAGAAAGAAGCCGTCCGACTGAATGTGCAATTGAAGGTGCTCTCTCTCAATCAGGGCTGGGCCGTCCTGCCGATTTCGTTTGGCGATGCCGCGGTTGGCAAAGTCTCATCCAGCACCAATCGAGTTCTCCTTCAAGGTTTAGGCCAGGGCAAACTCGCGCTGCTCATGCCGGAAGCCGGCGAACATGTGGTTCAATTCGAAGTCGTCACAAAAGTCAGTGTCTCGCCCGACGGACGACGATTCGAAATGCAGTTGCCAAATGCCGGGATCAGCAGTCTCGAACTGACGATTCCCGAAGCTGATCAGGTTGTCGAGCTGGCACCAGCCGCCGCACTCGAGTTGCTCCCCACTGCTCCTGGTTCCAAAGAAACCCGGATTCGGGCAGACCTTGGAACAGTCGAACAATTGAAGGTCAACTGGCATCCACGTGTCGGTTCCCGGCCCGATATGGAACTGCTGGCCAGTGTCACTAACCTCACCAGTGTGCAGGTTCAAGATGGGCTGATTCACACGCACGCCCAGCTCAAATACGACATTCTTCGCGGACAACTGGCTTCTTTACGAATCGCTGTCCCTGCAGATCATCGCGTTCTCGATGTGACATCTGACGTGCGCCTTCGCGAATGGAAACTCTCCAAAGAAGGCGAGCAGCAGATCATCTCGGTCGAACTGCTGGGTCGAGTCGATAAGCCAGCCACGATTCAGGTGCATACCGAGCGATCGGTCCCTGCCGAAAACTTCTTTGTTGCAGGGATCGTTGATCAACAATCCCGTGGCATTCATGCCCTGGGTGTCTTGCGTGAAAGTGGTCAGTTGGCACTGCATGCCGGGCCCGATGTCAACTTGACTGTCGAACTGCAACGTGGCCTGCAACGGACCGATGAAGCTGGTGCTGCTCCCTCGATTCGAACCCCAGGGGCCACTTATTTCCGCTATTTTTCACCCGAGTTTGAACTCGAACTGCGAGCCCGGCCTGTCGAACCTCGACTGGTTGTCAATCACAACTCACAATTGATCTTCCGCGACGATCAGCTCCGCTTGAACGCCTCGCTGGATTATCTGGTCGAGCGTGCCGGCGTCTTTGAATTGCGATTCGGCCTGCCCGAAGGACTGACTGTCGAAAACGTCGTGGCGACGGGAATGAAGCAGTTCGATGTCAACGAGACCACGCGTGAACTCGTGGTCCAATTCACTGAAAAGCGGCTGGGACAGATCAATCTCTCCATCAATGGTTTTGTCCCCTGGGCCTCCGCGGCTGCGGCCCGGAATCTCCCTCTGATCGAGCCGCGCGGTGCTGAAGTTGAAAACGGACAGGTGGTCGTTTTCGCCCCCGAAGCCATGGAAGTTATCACAGAGACCGAGAAGGTCATCTCGGCACAGCCAGATCCCGCTGTGGCTCCGGCACAAACAGGGAATGCCCGCCTTGTTTCTGCCTGGCGCTATCAGCAGAGGCCTGTTGTCATTCCCGTTTCAACAGTTCGTAAACCTTCTCGATTAACGGCACAAGTCACCACTCGTCTCGATGTCCGCCAGGGACAAGTCAGTTCACATACCACCATTG
>VFQR01001266.1_pt1 | contig 20466 bp, 21 predicted proteins | sample 3512321 | NCBI WGS metagenome assembly VFQR01 (sample SAMN10412374, study PRJNA504923) | tailings metagenome | isolation source: Relicate 3 Philex TSF1 revegetated site | place: Philippines: Tuba, Benguet | collected 2017-08-29 | reverse complement strand
CCTCCACCTCGCCTCAACACGCATCTGGATCAGGACTAATGAGTCCACGACCTAGACCCCGCCTTCTCCACCTAGGACTTCCAGCAACAGACCCGATCCGTTTCCATCGCCATCCCATGGTCGGCAAATGTGCTGCCTTTCCCGAACGAGGCGTTGCGAGAGTTTGATCTCTTGCGGAAGACCCTCGCGCGCATAGGGCGTCTTGTAGCTCAAGCACAGGAATGACGGGAACACCGGCCGGGCAAGGGCACTCCAACCTCCCCTCACCCGCGCCCCCACCCTCTCCTCGGACCCGCCGTCGCCGTGTGGTGCGCCGCGGCCCCGCTCCATGGGATCCGTATTGCGCCCGATCGCCTCGAACGACACCGCGCCTCATCCCAAAAGCACAGGTGACCGCTCCCGGGCGCAGTCAGACGCGCTGAGACGGCATCCACGTGTCTATCGGCCCGTCCCGCAGCCCCACGTGCAGATCGTGGGCCTCACTCGAGCTGCGTGCGCGGAGCGATCCGCGACTGACGCGGCGGTGGGTCCGAGAGGATCCACGCCCCGGGCAGCGGCACTGCTGCCGCGGCAACCCCACCCACGGGCAGCCCTCACCGACAGCGACTCCGGACATGGGGCGGCGTCCCGGCCGCGGAACGCGAAACCCCTCTTGTCCGCAGGGAGAGGCACCATGCGGCACTCTCAGACTCGCGCACAGAGCGGCGGGATACCCTCTTCCGCACCCAGACCCCACCGAGCACGCTTCCGCCCGCCTACGGCGCATTCAAGCGCTCTGCGGCCCATGCCGGCACCGACCGGAGCTTCGCCTTGTCGCCACGAAGGACAAGTTCAGCGCCGACTAACACGTAGTCAGTTGCTGACAACGTACAGGAAGACCCGCGACATGACCGTCCCGACCGTGGCCGAACGGCTGCGCGAGGCTCTAGATGCCTCGCCCCTCACCCAACGCGAGATCGCCACCCTTGCCGGGTTCGCGCGATCCAACGTGATCTCCATGATGAAGTCGGGCGAGATGAAGGTCCCGCTCGATCGCCTGCCCGGCCTCGCCCGGGCCCTGGGGATCGACCCGGCGGAGTTCCTGAGCCTCGCCTTGCGCGAGTACCACCCCGACGTCCATGAGGCGTTGCAGAGCGTCATGGGCGTTCCGCTGCAGGCCGACGAGGTGAAGCTGGTGCGGATGTACCGGCGCGCCAACACCAGGGGTAGCTTGAAGCTCGAGGGGCCGCTGCTGTCCCGGATACGCACCCTGCTCTGGCTCGCCCGCCAAGCCGGGGAGGATTGAGCTCCCATGCACAGCATACCCGCTGCCAAACCCAAGCGTCCCGCCCCTCAATGAGCCTTACAGGATAGCCATGCCCGACCACCCTGCCCCGCCGCCCTCCGCCGCGGCCTTCCTCCGTGCCGCTGTGCGCGCCTGCCCCTTGCCCCGGTCCGAGATCGCGCTGTTGGCAAGTCTGCCGTCCGTCGGCGCGCTCGTGGCGATGGAGCGCGGACAAGCCCCCATCCCCTACCGTCAGATCCCTGCCCTCGCGCATGTGCTCGGCCTCGACGACAGCGAGCTTCTCGTCGCCGTCCTCGCCGAGTACGAACCCGAGCTGCACGCCCTGCTCACCGAGGTCATCGGGCTGCCGCTGAGCCCGGAAGCAAGCGCGCTGGTGGCCTGGCATGGCATCGAGACGATCCGCGGCACGACCAAGGCCGCGACGGACGCAGGGGACCTGCTCCAGGCGCTGCTGCGCGACGGGCCATCTGCCGTCCTGAGATGACGTGGGGAGCGCAGGTTGGGGTTGGTCCTTTGCCCCGCTCTCCCCGCGGCACCGCGGCCTGTCGGGAGGAACGCTGCCTTTCCCGGACCGGGTCTCGCCTCGGCGAGGATGCAGCCTTTCCCCGGCAACCGGCACGCCTCGGCAAAAGCGCCACCTTTCCCGAGGCCGACAGGCGCCTGTGGCCGGATGCTTCGGGCGAGCCCATTTCGTCGGCACCTCCGGTCCTTGCCAAGCCCAAAGTCGACGATTGACTCACCGCCAAAGCTGGGCACGACCGCGCCGAGCACATAGGTTCCCGACGCGAGCGATCGTCCGGCACCGAGGGCGCGCCGCCTCATCCGAAATCGACGTCCAGAGAGGGCCCCGCACCGTGAACCATATCCCGCGCCAATCGACCCATCGCGAGCGCCACGCCATGCGCGAATTCCTCGCCGACACGCATTTCACGCATTTCATCACGCTCGCCCTCAACGACCCCATGGCCAGCGTCGGACGCGCACGTCGACTTTTGCGGGACTGGGACGCCCGGATGAACCGCAAGCTCCTCGGCAAGCGCTGGCACCGCAAGCCTGACGAGCGCATGAACTGGATCGCCTTCCTCGAGACTCCGTGGGATAACCCACACTGGCATCTCCTGGTGCAGCTGCTCGATGGCCAGGAGGCGGCCTACGAGGAGACGCGCGGCGAGGAGTTCTTCTGGTGCGCCGAGAGGATCTGGACGGAGCTGAAGCCGGCCGGAACATTGGTCGCGAAGGACATTGACGACCCATGGGTGAAGAATTATGTCACCAAGCAGCTCGTAGATCCCCTGACTTGGGAAAACTTCGTCATCTTTCGGGAATTCTTCGAGCTCTGATCGACACGGCAAATTCCCTGGTGCGACGCTTCGGGGCCAGCTTGTAGGTCCGAGGATGGTGCTTCGCCAACCCGCACAAAATGCGGTAATGGTGAGGCTTTGCCGACAGCGGACGATCCGCGGGAAGGCAAAGCGGTCACGGCACGTCCCACGGGACACGCCAACTCCACGTCCCCGTCATCCACCTTCCCTTTCACGGACTACAGGACCGGGGACACGAGGCGACGCCGAGTGGCAACTGAACACACTCTCTCTCGGCAACCATGGCGATGACCTATCCCTTCTCCGGGATCTGACTTGTCACCCCGGCTGCGCTCAAGACGACGGCTCCGAAGGGAACCGGAGCCCCGCAGGGGCGAGGTGGACGCGGTGACGTCGTCTCCCCCGACGGAGCGAGGCGCAGCCGAGTGTGCAGTCGGGGGTATCGCCGCAAACGACCGGGACCATCCATCTTCGCCTGTCTCACCCAGAACAGAAACATCCTCCGGGCCCGAAGGGCCCCGCTGCGACGGCGACGAGCATGCCCCGCAGGGGCGAGCGAGCGTCCGGAAGCAGCCCCGGACGGAGCGCGGCGGAGCCGGGCGAACGGGAGGGCTACAGGGGCACCTCTTGTTTCGCCAGGGTTCAGACCCGAGGCTGCGTGACGGCCAGAGGACACGCACCCTAGAGTTCCCGGAGAAGTTGCTTCGACGGCTCCGAGCGTCCGGACGCCCGCAGGGCGGCTGGGACCGAGGTGACGTCGAAGCCAAGATTGGGGCGCGGCCGTGTCGCAGTGGAACACAGCGCCTTCCAGTCCCTCAGCATCGGGCTGCACCGGCCTTCTTCCACGACAGGCCCTCATGCACGGCACATAACGGAGACGATGGCAGAGGAATGGAGGGAGACGCCGGCGGGCCAATGCGGATTAGCAGCGCTCCACTCCCTGCCCCTATACGGATCGACCTTCGACCGTGATGCTGGCAGGCTCCGATGGGCCCTGGATCACGCCTTTGGTAGTTCCTTGTGCGCGCTCGTCTGCGGAGCGTCGTTTGAGCGCCCGACTGATGCCTGCGGCGGTCCAATCATTGCCGCGCGTCGTGCGCAGACCCCTCGCATGGGCGTGATCGGCGATGCACTGCAGGGAAACGGCGCCGTGACTGCCGAGGAGTTCTCTCCTCAAAGCGATGAGACGGTCGGCTGCAGCGTCCGCCTTCCTGCCTCTCACCGCTGCCGAGACCGTCCGGGCTCGCGCTGTCTGCCGCTTGCGCCTGGCCTTCGGGCGCACAGGAGTGTTCCGCGGGAACATCTCGAACGACGGCGGACGGCTCACGTAAAGAAGTTCTTGCAGTCCCTCATCTCCGAATTGCGACAAGAGCTGGTTCTCGTGGCGAAGATCACCGAGATGATGCCGGTAGACCAGAAGCTCCTTCATGAGGGCCAAGCGGTCAGGGATGTCGCACCGGTGAAAGACGCGGCGCAGGTCATCCATCACGACTCGCGCACCCTCTTGCCGAGCATGCAACAGGCAGGCCCTCAGGATCGGCAGCGAGGCGAGATTCGTCACTCTCGCCACTTTTTCAATCAAGGTGAGCGAAACCTCGCAGATTTCCTCGAATCCTTCCTTGTTTCTCAACTGCTGCGCTCGGGCCGGGTACTTCTCCGGATGCGGGGTCCGTTTGGCGCCGGCAGCGAGATAGATATAATTGTACACGAGCACGTTACCTTCGATTTGTGTTCCAGCAACGGACCTATGATCTCGCGGAACCATTTCCAGTGTCGGGGAACCGTCTGGGAACCGTCGCCGGAAAATAAAAATTCCGAGGATTCTCAATGGAGAGTTTCATTTTAGGCCCGACGGAGCTGTTTCTATTCTGTATAATGATCGTAATGAAGTTGAGTAGGTGAGCAGAATGTCCCTTCCTGAAAGAACCGTGTCGGATGCCTGTCATAGTTGGCTGCGGAACTGCGAGCGCAATCACTTGGAGCGTTCAACGTTGCGATCGTATCGCAGCCACGTCCTGACCCACATCGAGCCCCGGATTGGCTCGCTGAACCTGCGTCTACTGACCCGCGCGCAGGTTCGGGACTTCCTTGACGACCTGCTCGATGCGGGCACATCCCATGCGCAAGCCAAGAAGATCATGGTGAGCCTCAGATCGTTGTTGTCGGAGGCCGTCGAGCGCGAGTGGGTCGGCCAGAACGTGGCGCTCGAAGTCAAGGTCCGGCGAAAGACACGATCGATGGGTGACGCACGGACCATCCCGTCGAAGGAGGAAATCCGGATCATCATCGACAACTCACCCGACAGCCACCGCGCGCTGTTCATCACGGCGATCTTCACCGGCATGAGGATCTCGGAGCTCCGCGGGCTCACCTGGGATAACGTCGACTTCGACCGAAACCTCATCCGCGTGCTGCAGCGCGCTGACGAGTGCCAGCAACTCGGGCCACCGAAAAGCCGGGCTGGGATTCGTGACATTCCGATGGCGCCGCTCGTCCGGGATACGCTCAGGGACTGGGCGCTGAAATCGCCCCGAAGCGAGCTGAACCTCGTCTTCCCGAACTCCGTGGGAAAAGTGCAGAGCTACTCGAACCTCTACAATGGCGTGTTTCGTCCCATGCTGGTGGCAAACGGAATTGTCGACGGGAAGGGGGACGCTCGATTCGGCATCCACTCGCTCCGCCATGCTGCGGCCTCACTCTTCATCGAGCAAGGCTGGAACCCAAAGAAGATTCAGACACTGCTCGGTCATGCATCCATCACCATGACGATGGATGTGTACGGTCACCTGTTCGAGAACGCGGGAGAAGATGCGTCGATGTTCGAGAAGCTGGAAAGAGACCTGCTCGCGGCATGATGAGAAGATCTGCGCAATGCGAACACGACTTGCGCTCTACAAATGGAGCCGCTCCATGCCCGATGTCTGGATCAGCTACAAAGCTCGCTGAGCCTCCCTGGCTCCGCTTGCAGCTAGGGATCAGTGCGCGCATGTCCGTGCCGATAACATTGAGGTCGGCTTTGCCGACTTCCGCGACATTTGACGCAAAGAATCGGATGACCAGTTCGCGCGCATACTGACCAGCTGGACGATTTCGCTCCGTCTTCGCGGCGCGGACGCGACCGACATGACCGGCCCTTCTCCGGCATTCCATCCAGTTGCTGCGAATGTCCGTTTCAGTTGCAGTTTCGCCCCAATGTGAAACTCTTCCGCGATCCGCTCCGTGTCTGCGCCGTCGGGCGATGTGCCCGGCGTGACGAGATCAGGAGACATACACATGAAGATCGCACAGCTCGCGGCCCTTGCAGCCCTTTCCATCACGCCTGCCCATGCGATGGATCACGCCATGTCGCCCGCCGTCGCGGCGATGGACCAGTCCGTCGCCGGCGGCACCGTCACGGCTGCAAGGATCACGGCAGCCGAGAACGGCTGGCTCGTGGTCCACAGGACTGATGCCGAGATGAAGCCCGGCGCGGTCGTGGGCTACGCGCCGCTCAAGGCGGGCGAGAACCTCGACGTCGCGGCGATCCTGACCGAGGCGGTGGCCCCAGGCGAAATGCTGATGCTCATGGTGCATTCGGAAGCGGGCGGCATGCGGACCGGCATCTTCGAGTACACGCTCGGCGCCATGGAGGATGGGCCGATCCGGGTCGACGGCGCCCTCGTCATGACCGTCATCTCCGCCGAGTAGGTGGGGGCGAGTGAAACCGGGTGCGTGATGCGCGCTCGGCGGATGACGGCATGACGACGGTGACGTCGGGCGCCCGGGGCCAATTCGGTTCCGGGCGCTTCCCTTTGACTCCTCGCGGCGGCCACTTAGGTTCCGGACGGGGACCGGCATGGGCAGCGATGCGCACACCTTCCGACATCGAGACGCTGATCGCCCGCGTGGCGCTCGGCGACCGGGCGGCCTTCGCGGCGCTTTACGACGCGACCAGCGCGAAACTTTTCGGCATCTGCTTGCGTGTGTTGAATGATCGGCACGAGGCCGAGGATGCCCTGCAGGAGGTCTTCGTGCGCGTCTGGGACAAGGCAGACCGCTATGCCGCGAACGGGCTGAGCCCGATGACCTGGCTAATCACGATCGCGCGGAACATCGCCATCGACCGGTTGCGCGTCCGCAAGATGCCGGTCGAGACGCTCGAGGCGGTGCCCGACGTCGCCGATGGCGGTCCTACGCCCGAAGCGGCGGCTATCGCGGCGTCCGAGCGCGCCCGTGTCGCCGGCTGCCTCGACGAGCTCGAGCCCGACCGCGCGGAGGCAGTCCGGCGCGCGTATCTGGACGGTGCGACCTATCAGGAGCTTGCCGACCGATACGCAGTGCCGCTCAACACCATGCGGACCTGGCTGCGCCGGAGCCTTCTGAAACTCAGGGACTGCCTCAGCCGATGACGGACGCGACTGACGGGGACGAAGACGAGGCACTCGCGGGGGAATACGCGCTGGGGCTGATGGAGGCCGACGCACGCCGCGCCTTCGAGGCCCGGCTCCCCCGCGAGCCTGTCCTGCGCCAGCAGGTCCGCGTCTGGCAGGAACGGCTGGCGACGCTCGCGGAGGACGTGGCGCCCGTCGCGCCGCCGTCCCGCGTGAAGGCGGCGATCGACGCGCGGCTCTTCGCGCTTGCAGGGCGCCGTCGCGTGAGCTGGACGCGGTTCATGGGCGGGGCAGTCACCGCCGCTGCCCTCGTGCTCTTGCTTCTCATCTGGACCGGGCCACCGACCATCGGGCCCACGCTCACCGCCGAAATCGCCGCGGAAGACCGCTCTCTCGTCTACGCCGTGCGCTTCGAGCCCGCGCTGGATCGCCTCGATGTGACCCGGACGGTGGGCTCGCCGGAGGCGGACCGCGTCCATGAGCTCTGGCTCATCGCCGAAGGCGCGCCGGCTCCCGTATCGCTCGGCGTCCTTCCCGAAGACGGCCGTGCCAGTCTTGCGCTTCCTGGGGCGCTTTCGGCCGCGGTGGCGGGCGGCATGCTCGCCGTGTCGGACGAGCCGCCGGGTGGATCGCCGACCGGGCAGCCGACCGGAGCGGTGCTTGCGCTCGGTGCGGTTCCGACCGGCTGAGCGCTCCGCGAAATCTTCGCGCCCGCTGAAACTCTTCTCCCTGCGTCTCCGTGGCTCCGCATGTCTTCGGGCTTGACCCGGACAACGCAACAACAGGAGCCACACATGACCGTCACCAGAACTGCCATCGCCGCCTCCGCCATCATCGCCATGGCCGGCGCCGCCTTCGCCGCCAATCCGATGGTGGGAGGCGCGCCGATGCTCGAGGAGCGCAACATCGTCGAGAACGCCGTGAACTCCGCCGATCACACGACGCTCGTGGCGGCCGTTCAGGCAGCGGGTCTCGTCGAGGCGCTTCAGTCCCCCGGTCCCTTCACCGTCTTCGCTCCGGTCAACGCGGCGTTCGAGGCGCTGCCGGCCGGGACGGTGGAGACGCTGCTCAAGCCCGAGAACAAGGGGATGCTCACCAAGGTGCTTACGGCCCACGTCGTCGCGGGCGACTGGTCGTCGTCGGAGATTGCGCGCATGGCGCGGGCGAGCGCCGACGGCTTCTACCACTTCAACGCCGTCTCCGGCGATGCGCTGTCGGCGCAGGTCCGCGGCAGCAACCTCTATATCTACGACGAGAGTGGCAACGCGGGGCGCATCACGATCTCGGACGTGAAGCAGTCGAACGGCGTGATCCACGTCGTGGACATGGTGCTTGTACCGAAGTGAGCCATGCGCCGCCCCGGATCGAGAGCGTTCCGGGGCGGCTCCGACTTCTGCGAAAGGAGCCCGCATGAACCGCCGCCAAATGGTCTTTGCCTCCGTCGCCGCCCTATGTGCGCCGCGATCGTCACACGCCGAGGCAGGTAACTTTGAAATCTGGCGCAGCGAGGCCGAGTGGCGCGCCCTGCTGTCGCCTGCCGAATACGAGATCCTGCGGGAGGAAGCGACCGAGCCGCCGGGCTCGAGCCCATTGGTCGAAGAGGTGCGTGCGGGTGTCTACCACTGCCGCGGTTGCGATCTTCCGCTCTTTTCGTCCGACGCCAAGTACGACAGCGGCACGGGATGGCCGAGTTTCCACTCCGCCCTGCCCGGCGCGATCGGCACGCGAGAGGACCGGAGCTTCATATTCCAGGTCCGGACGGAAGCGCATTGCCGCCGGTGCGGCTGCCATCTCGGGCATATCTTCGATGACGGGCCCCAGCCCACCGGCAAGCGCCACTGCATCAACGGAGTGGCGCTCATCTTCCTACCGGCATGAGCGCGTGGTCGTGGAGTTGGGGATCGACGACGGTGACGTCGCCCGACAGGGCGGCGCCCAGCCAACAGCGCCACCCGACCAAACCTGTCTGATCGTAAGGTTTGGTCCTGATCCTCTGCGCTGCAACGGGTGTCCAACGTCAGCGCCCTCGGGTCTGGTTCATCCAAGCCATCAAGGAGCGAAGATGAAGCAGCGTCACTGAACGACTCATTGTGCCTGCGGCCGTTTGGTGCGATGGGATCGGGATGGGCCATCCCTCAAGCCTGTGGCAGAAGCTGCGTTTGGCGTCGTTCGCCAGGTGGCTGGTGCTTGTTCTGGTTTTGGTGGGGCCTGTCGGTTGGACCGGGTCCTTCGCATCCGTCGGACACGGGGCCGCGACGGATACCGCGCCTACGGCGCTCAAGAACGACGTAGCCACCGTCTCCGCCCCGACGAAGCTCGCGCGCCTCGTCGAGCCGCGCTCCGGCAATGATCCCGACGACGTCATCCCGCCCCAAGAGCAGGGTCTCTTGTCGGTAGCTGCCGCCGGCGAAGTGCCGGATTTTGGCGATCGGCTTGATCGGCTGGTCAACCAATTCCCGCCTGCGCAGCCGCGAGCTCCTCCCCTGAGCTGATCCCTCGGTTCGTCCTGCAGCAAAGTCCAATCGCTTCGTGCAACGGGGGGGAATCCCCATGATTGGTTTCATCCGCTACGCTGACAACCTGTCGGCATGGTTGGTCAAAGCTTTCGCGTGGCTGATCGTCCTCATGGCCGATGACATCGTGCTCCTCCCCATGGTGATGATGTACCACTTCCCGCGGATCGTCTTCGCTCTGCCCGACGCGGTCTATGGAAGGTAAGCCATGGTAGGGCTCCGCGCGATACCGCGGCAGAAACGAGATCCTGCCCGACTTGCGGCTTGGTTCGCGCTTCTCCTTGTCCTACTCGGACTCGCCGCGGGCACGCCCTCCTTTGCATCTCCCGCAACAGGAGCACCGCCCGATCTTAACCCGGCCGTCCTGAAGAGCGAACTCGCCACGCTCTCGGCTCCCGCCAAGGCCACCCGCCTCTTTGAATCGCGTGTGGGAAGCGGCGCTGACGCTCCCGCCCTCCTTGACGTACCGACGCGGATGCCAGGAGGCGCGGCTGCATACGCGAAACCATTCCGGGCGCGGCACGCCCCGGTGTCAACAGGGTTCGGCCTTGCACAGCCGCGTGCGCCGCCAGTGACCTGACCCGGCGGCGCAGGCTATGCGCTGCCCGCCATCCATCCGTTTCCCGCTGGTCGGGAGGCGCCGCGAATTCCCTCCACCTTGCGACCGCTCGCGCCCGCCTACGCGCCTCCGGTGATCGCGTCGAGGAAAGATCATGTCACATACTCTTCTCTGGAAACGCCTCCTGATCTGGGGCGTCTGTCTCTGGGGCATCCTCTTCGCCCTCCCGAACGCCTTCTACCCGCAAGTCGAGCGATACAACGACGCGGCTGCCGTCGTCGCCGAGACGGGCAGCCTGCCCACGGCACAGACCCCTGATCTGGAGGGATGGCCCGCCTGGATGCCCGCGAACCTCGTCCGCCTGGGGCTCGACCTGCGCGGAGGCGCTCACCTACTTGCCCAGGTCCACGTGGAGGAAGTCCATGCCGCGCATCTCGATGCGCTCTGGCCTGCGGCGCGCGATGCCCTGAGCGAACTTCGCAAAGAGGTCGGCAGCATCCGGCGTCAGGATGCACCGCCCGGCGAACTCCGCGTCCGCATCGAAAACCGCGATGCCATGCCTGCGGCAATGTCTGCCGTCCGGGCGCTCGCGACGCCGGTCGTTTCCATGACCGGCATCGGCGAGACAAACATCCTTGTCTCGTCGGATGGTCAGGACCTCGTCGTGAGGCTGTCCGACGCCGAGAAGCGCGCGTCTGACGAGCGCACAATCCAGCAGTCGCTCGAGATCATCAGGCGACGTGTCGACGAGGTTGGCACCCGCGAACCCACGATCATGCGTCAGGGCGAGGACCGCATCCTCATCCAGGTGCCGGGACTTGGTTCGGCGGCGGAACTGAAGTCGCTGATCGGGACAACCGCACAACTGACCTTCCACTCGGTCACGGGCCGCACCGACAGTGCGGCACGGACCGACGGACCAGGCGACCTGATTCTGCCCTCGGCCGAGGAGGAGGGTGTATTCTTCATACTCGAGAGATCGCCGGTCGTGAGCGGCGAGGACCTCGTCGATGCGCAACCCGCCTTCGACCAGAATGGCCGGCCGGCGGTGAACTTCCGGTTCGACCCGGCCGGTGCGCGGGCCTTCGGCGACTACACGGCCGAAAACATCGGCCGGCCTTTCGCCATCGTTCTCGACGGTGAGGTCATCAGCGCTCCGGTGATCCAGAGCCACATCCCCGGCGGCTCGGGCATCATCACGGGCCAGTTTACAGTGGAAGAGAGCAGCGAGCTCGCGGTGCTTCTGCGCGCCGGGGCACTCCCGGCCGGCATGACGTTCCTCGAGGAACGAACGATCGGCCCTGAACTGGGACAGGACAGCATCGAGGCAGGCCAGCGCGCCGCCGTGGTAGGCATGGTGGCGGTCGTGGCCTTCATGATCGCCTGCTATGGCTGGTTCGGCGTCATGGCCAACATCGCCCTCGCGCTCAACATGGGGCTGCTCCTCGCGGTCCTGTCGGTGCTGGGGGCGACCCTGACCTTGCCGGGTATTGCGGGGATCGTCCTGACGATGGGCATGGCGGTCGATGCCAACGTCCTGATCTTCGAACGCATCCGCGAGGAGCTACGACAGGGGCGGGCGCCCGGACGCGCTATCGAGGCGGGGTTCAGCAAGGCGCTGTCCGCGATCATGGACAGCAACATTACAGGCCTTCTGACGGCGCTGATCATGTTCGCCATCGGTTCGGGTGCCGTACGGGGCTTTGCCGTGACGCTCGGCATCGGAATCCTGACCTCGATGTTCACGGCCGTCTACGTGACGCGGCTGATCGTCGAGACCTGGATGCGGTGGAAACGCCCGAAGAGCATCTCCCTCCGAGGGTGGATCCGGCTTGCGCCCGACAGGACCACGATCGACTTCTTCCGCTTCCAGTGGCTGACCTTCGGCGCGTCAGTGGCGGCAGTGATGGGGTCTCTCCTGCTCGTCGCCACATTTGGTCTGAACTTTGGTATCGACTTCAAGGGCGGCACCACGATCCGGGCCGAGACGACGCAAGCCATCGACATCAGCAGCTACCGCGCGGCGCTGTCCGAGCTGTCGCTCGGAGACATCTCGGTCACCGAGGTCTTCGATCCATCCTTCCGCGAGGATCAGCACGTCGCGTCCATCCGGATCGAGACGCAGGACGGGGACGAGGCGCTTTCGCCGGAGGTCATCGCGCAGGTCGAAGCCGCGCTGACGAGCGTAGATCCCGCAGTCACCTTCACTGCCGTGGATTCGGTCGGACCCAAGGTTTCAGCGGAGCTGATCTGGCTTGCGCTTGGTGCCGTCATTGCCGGGGCCTTCGGCATTCTCGTCTACGTCTGGTTGCGATTCGAATGGCAGTTCGCGGTCGGGACCGTTGCAGCGCTCGTCCACGACGTCGTCGTAACGGTGGGAATCTTCGCGCTCCTCGGGCTCCAGTTCGACCTCACCATAGTGGCCGCGCTGCTCACAATCCTCGGCTACTCGGTCAATGACACGGTAGTGATCTTCGACCGGCTGCGAGAGAACCTCGCGAAGTACAAGGTCATGCCGCTCCGCGATCTCATGAACCTGTCGGCCAACGAGACGCTGGGCCGCACGCTCATGACCGCGATGACCACGCTGATCGCGCTCCTCGTGCTTCTCGCCTTCGGGGGCGACGTCATCCGCGGGTTTGTCTTCGCGATGGTCGTAGGCGTGATCCTTGGAACCTGGTCGACGCTCTACGTCGCAAAGAACATCGTGCTCTTCCTCGGGATTGACCGGGCCGAGAAGCGCGCGAGGGGGTCCGATCACAAGTTCGCCAACATCGACGCCTGATGCACCGGCGCGCCGGCGATGGCTGGCGCGCCATTCCCCACATTGTCTGGACCTTGGCCATGGATGCTGATCACAAATCTCCTCCCGGCGATTATCCCGTTCCGGCACGGGACATCGGGCCTTCGCCCGATGACGACCCCGAGAGCGAGGATCGGCGACGCGGCGGCCCGAAACCGCCGCGCAAGACGCTGTCGCAGATCCTGACCGAGATCGGGCGGGACCCTGCGCGCGACGTCGTCGCCGTCGACGACCTGATCGCGCATCTCGGCGGGCGGGGGCGGGCCGGGCTGATCCTCATCTTCGCCTTCCCGAACGTGCTGCCTGCGCCGCCGGGTCTGTCCGGCGTGCTTGGTCTGCCGCTCCTCTACCTGTCGGTCCAGATGATGCTCGGCCGCTTGCCATGGCTGCCGGGCTTCATCGGCGACCGTTCGATGCCGCGCGAGCGGTTTGCACAGCTCATGGAGCGGCTCGGCCCCTGGCTCGGCCGGGCCGAGCGCCTGCTCCGCCCGCGCTGGTCGCTCCTCGTCAGCCACGGGGCTGAGCGGGTGCTGGGCGCGCTGTGCCTCGTCCTGGCCGCCGTCCTCGCGCTGCCGATCCCGTTCGGCAACATTCTCCCGGCCTTCGCGATCTGCCTCATCGCGCTTGGCATCCTTGAACGCGACGGGGTCTGGGTCGCTGCGGGAACGGTCGTGGGCCTGGGCTCGCTACTCCTCGTTGCCGGCGTGGTGTATGCCCTTGCCAAGTCCGCGATCTTTATCCTGCTCAACGCCTTCGCCTGACGCGACGGCGGCAGCCCGCAATTACGGAACCTTCTCCCCATGCTCCTCGAAATCCTGATCGTCCTGGCACTCACTCTGGTGAACGGTGTCCTCGCGATGTCCGAACTCGCCATCGTCTCGTCGCGGCAGGCGCGCCTCAGGGTCATGGCCGACAACGGGAGTCGCGGCGCCGCCACAGCCATCCGGCTTGCCGCCGACCCGGGCAAGTTTCTCTCGAGCGTCCAGATTGGCATCACGCTCGTCGGCGTGCTGTCGGGCGCCTTCTCGGGGGCGACGCTGGGCGTGCGGCTGTCAGACGCGCTCGTCGATGCAGGGATGAGCCGCGCGCTTGCGCAAACGCTGGGGGTGGGCGGCGTGGTCGTCGCGATCACCTACCTGTCCCTTATCTTCGGCGAACTCGTCCCCAAGCAGATCGCGCTCCGTGCACCCGAGGCATCGGCGGCCCGGATCGCGCCGCTTCTCAACCTGATCGCCATCGTCGCCGCGCCCATTGTCTGGCTCCTCGACACATCGGGCAAGCTCGTCCTCGCGCTGCTCGGCCAGTCGGGGACGCCTGACCGAGGGATGACGGACGAGGAGGTGCGGCACGTCATCTCCGAGGCGCACAGCGCCGGTGTCATGAAAAAGTCCGAGCGGGAGATGATAGCGGGGGTCATGCGGATCGCGGACCGCACCGCACGGGGCCTGATGGTGCCACGTCACGAGGTGGAGATGGTGGACATTGCCGATCTGCCGTCCGATATCATTCGGCGCTTCCGCGAGACGGGTCATTCGCGGCTCCCGGCGCGCGAGGGCGATCCCGACAACATCGTGGGCGTCCTGAAGTCGCGCGATTTCCTCAATTCTGGAGCGGAGGACGCGCAAATCGACGTTTGTTCGGCTCTCATCGAGGCGCCAGTTGTACGCGACGGCATGGCCGCTCTCGACGTATTGGAGGCACTGCGGAACGCCCCAGCGCACATGGTGTTCGTCTACGACGAGTACGGGCATTTCGAGGGGCTGATCACGCCTATGGACGTGCTGGCCGCGATCGCCGGCGAGTTCGTCGAGGGTGAGGAGACGGAAGAGAAGATCATTGAGCGCGAGGACGGAAGTCTCCTCGTCTCGGGCTGGATGCAGGCCGACGAGTTCGCCGAGCGCATCGGTCTCACGCTTGAGGGCGACCGCGATTACGAGACGGTCGCCGGGCTCGTTCTCGACCGGATGGGCGCGCTGCCTGCGCTTGGAGAGCACGTGGATGTGGGCCGGTGGCGAATAGAGGTAGTCGATCTCGACGGACGCCGCATCGACAAGGTCCTGGTCAGAAGGATAACGAGGCCCTGACGCGGCCGGTGCCGGTCGTTGATTACCGGCTCCGCGGCCTGTGGACGTGCGCGGATTGCACGAGCCCGAAGGCGGCCATCATCACGAGCATTGCCGATCCGCCGTAGCTGACGAGCGGCAGTGGCACGCCCTTCACCGGAGCGAGACCCATGACCATCGACATGTTGACTGCCACGAAGAGGAACAGCGTTCCGACAATCCCGATGATGAGAAGCGCGGAGAACCGGTCGCGGTTCTGCACGGCGGCAACCAGCCCGAAGACGATGATGAGAGCATAGAGTGCAAGAAGCGAGATGCCGCCGATGAAGCCGAATTCTTCGGCCAATGTCGTGAAAATGAAGTCGGTGTGCTTCTCGGGCAGGAAGTTGAGCCGCGATTGCGTCCCCTGCATGAAGCCCTTGCCCGAAAGCCCGCCCGAGCCAAGCGCGATCTTGGACTGGGTGATGTGGTAGCCAGCTCCGAGCGGGTCGACCGACGGATCCATGAACGTGTCGATGCGCCGGTACTGGTAATCTCGGAGAAGCTGCCAAGGGGTTCCGCGCGAGGCGAACACGGCGACCACCAGGCCCACGCTGGACGTGGCCACCGCGCCGAAGTACCACCAGCTGACTCCGGCCGCGAACATCACGATGCCGCCGCCCATGACGATGAGGATTGCGGTACCGAGGTCGGGCTGGATAAGAGTTAACCCGGCCGGAAGCATGATCAGGAGCAGCGGGACCAGTACCCAGAGCGGGCGTGAGACCTTGTTCACGTCGAGCCAGTCGTAGTAGGCGGCGAGTAGCATGACGAGCGTGATCTTCGTCAGTTCCGAGGGCTGCAGACGAAGGGGTCCGATGTCGATCCAGCGCTGCGCGCCCATGCCGACCACGCCAAAGAACTCCACCATGATCAGGAGCAGGACGGAGGCGCCGTAGGCGAGGACAGCGACGCTCCGCCAGAACCAGATCGGGATCATCGCGACGACGATCATCACCGCCATCCCAAGCCCGAAGCGGACCATCTGAGGCTGCGCCCATCGACCGAAGTCGCCTCCAGCCACTGAAGTCAGCATAAGGAAGCCGACGGATGCGACGGCGGTCAAAAGGATGACGATCGGCCAGTGGAGGTAGAGCAGCTTTCCAAAGCCCCGGGGGACAGTCTTGATGGTGTATTCGAGGTAGCTCACACGCGGCTCCCGCCGATTTCGGGGCGACGCGACCCGAGAGCCGAGGCGCCGCTCGCGTTGGAGAAGGATCGAGAAGGTCCGGTCGGCTTACGCCGAATTCGTATTCTTGGCCGGATCGAAACCGGGGAGCAGTTCGCCGCCGACGATTCTCCGTCTCAGGCTGCGCATCGTACAGAGGGCGCCCCAGGTCATGGCGATTAGAAGCGCGATGCCAGAGAACCCCAGCTCCTTCAGCTGAGAATCCAGATCCGCGATCCCCGCGATCAGAAAGCCCGGTCCAAGAGGCAGGAGCATCGTGAAGACGAGCGCCAAGCCGCCCGTGACGCTTTCGTGTCTGACCCATCTCGGGGGATCGGGCCGCCGCGTGGTCGCGAAGGCCCACATGAACATGATGATCGCCGCCGCCAAGAAGCCGACGCCGAGTAGGAGGTTCATCACTGTCTCCAAGAAGAGGCGCAGCGAAGTCCGGGGGCTCGCAGCCCGCGCGACTCATGCGCCGATAAGATGAATCTATATCTCCCCCAAACGTCGCAACAGGAGCTCCATGAAACGTCCTCGGCACTCGGCATAAGGACGCCCATGTCTCCGGCTTGTACGCCGGTCGTCCGGAAGCCAGCCATGCACAGGCTCGCATCACGGGCGGTGCCCCTCGCGCCTCTCGACCTCTGGCGGGCCTGGACGCCGCGACCCGGCAGAGCACCTGATTTCCTGCAGCCAAGCGCCAGCGAGACCGCTCTGTCGACAAGGAACCGTTGTGGATCATGACCGGAGCGCCGAGAAGGGGGTGCCAAGGCTCTTCGGCTTTGGTGCAAGCCGCGGCCCTGAGGCCGCCGCCCGGTCTTTCATGTATGGTCCACTTCGATGGCGGGATGCGTCGCCTCCCTGGCGGACGCCGGGTGCTTCGTCTTCCACAACGAGAAGGCCAGGCCCGCGCCGAGGATCGCGAAGGTGATGCCGAGCGACCATTCGGGGGGAAACTTTTCCCAGCCCATCGCGTCAGCCACGAAGATCTTCGAGCCGATGAAGACGAGGAGCACCGACAGCGCGTACTTGAGGTAGGCGAAGCGGTGCAGGATCGCGGCCAAAGCGAAGTAGAGCGCCCGGAGCCCGAGGATCGCGAAGATGTTCGAGGTGTAGACGATGTAGGGGTCGGTCGTGATCGTGAACACGGCCGGCACCGAGTCCACGGCGAAGACGAGGTCTGCGATCTCGATGGTGATGAGCGCGAGGAAGAGCGGCGTGGCGTAGCGCGTGAGCCTTCCCGTCTCGGGATGCGGCTTTCTCACGAAGAAGTCGTGGCCGTTGATCTCCCCGGTCACGTGGAGGCGGCGCTTGAGGAAGCGGATGAGCCCGTTCTCCTCCATCTTGTGCTCCTTGTCGGAGACGAAGAGCATCTTGATGCCGGTAAAGATCAGGAAGGCTGCGAAGAGGTAGAGGACCCAGTGGTACTGCTCCACGATGGTCGCCCCGAGGCCGATCATGATGCCCCTGAGCACGATCACGCCCAGGATGCCCCAGAAGAGCACACGATGCTGGTAGGCGCGCGGGATGGCGAAGAAACCGAAGATCAGCGCGATGACGAAAATGTTGTCCATCGCCAGCGTCTTCTCAACAACGAAGGCGGTGAGGTACTGCGCGGTCGCCTCGCCGCCCATCTGCCAGAAGATGAAGCCCGAGAACGATAGCCCGAGCGCGATGTACATGGCCGAGAGCCGGAGGCTTTCGGCGATGCCGATCTCGTGGTCGTCCCTGTTGAGGACGCCGAGGTCGAAGACGAGAAGCGCGATGACGAGCGAGAGGAAGAGCAGCCACATCCAGAGCGGCTTGCCCAGCACGAGCAGAAGGAGGATGTCCAAGATCGGGACCTCGGTGTACGCGCGCGGGAGGTCACGGGTCGCGGAATTGCGGGCATGACACCGAGCGCACTCGATGCGGTCCGACATCACGGCGGTTGACCGTCGTCAGAGGGGCCCGGCCCGCTCGTAGGAGGTCGGTATCCCGCCGCCGGGTTCAAGAGGAGGCAGAGGAAAAAAACGCTCTGGCGCTGGGTTCCAGCGATCCATGTCGACGCTGCTACGCCACCCAAGCGTCAGTGGCCGATCGCAGGGGGAGAGCCGGGCTCCCTGATCGAACCCGGGATCACCCCCGGTTTCTGTTCAGGTCAGATGAGCTCAAAGCAGCCGTCTATCGATGCCGCGGCAAAGGCCCGGGTCCCGCCATCGTGACGGATCTCGCGGTCGCGGCGCTCGGGCATGACCGGTCCTTCTCGGCCACACAGGTATGTTGCAGCGAATGGCGGCTCTCGCGGAGTCCGTTCTCATTGAAAGTGACCGGTGTTCGGATCGACGCCCGACCACACCGTCAGTCGCCGACGCAGTGCCTGATCTGGTCTCTCAGCCAAGCTGTACGCGGGTCTGCGTCGTTCCGGCGGTGCCAGAAGACCGAGACCGGGAAGCGGCGGATCTCGAGCGGCGGGTCGGCGGTCACGAGGCCGAAGCCCGGCGCGAAGGCGCGGGCGAGGCGGGCGGGCAATGTGACGAGAGCGCCCGAAGCGGCGACGGCGGCAAGCGCGGGGAGAAAGGCCGGCAGGCCGAGCACGACGCGGCGCGCGTGCCCCATCTCCTCGAGCCTCTCGTCCACGATGCCGCGCAGGTCGCCCGCAGGGGAGATGAGCACGTGATCGGCGGCGCAGTAGGTGTCGAGGTCGATCCGCGGCGCGTCGGGAAGCGCCTCGGCGAGGCCGGCGATTAGGAACCCCTCGTCGTAGAGACGCTCGCCCGAGATCCAGTCGGGAGCGTCCCAGAGGAAGCCCAATGAGAGGTCCGCGCGTCCCTCGGCCAGGGCCTCGACCGCCTGCGATCGCCCGAGCGGCAGGATCGACAGGCACAGTCCTGGCGCATTGTGCCCGAGCCTTGCGGCGAGGGCCGGGATCACGACCGCCTGTTCTGCATCGAGCGCAGCGATGCGGACGGTGCCTTCGGCCCTGGCGGGATCGAAGCGGCGCGCGACCCCCATCGCCCCGCGCAGCGCCTCGACCGCCTGCGTCACCGGCACCTCGAGAGCGAGCGCGGTCGCCGTCGGCTCCATCCCGTGCGGGCGGCGGAGGAACAGGTCGTCGCCGAAGATGTCGCGCAGCCGCTTCAGCGCCTGACTGACGGCGGATTGCGTCAGGCCCAGGTCGTCGGCGACGGCGGCGCCCTTCCGGTGGCGCAGCAGCCCGAGGAACACAAGAAGGAGCGTCAGGTCGAGCCGCCTGAGTTCCGATTTGCTTAATTCAGTCATTAGACTTATTCGTTTTCGTTTCTTTCACGCCGGGCATATCCCGGCATCCGTCACTGGTGCAAGGAGAAGGGCGATGCGGATCGCGATCATCGGTACCGGCAGCGCCGGCGCGGCGCTCGCGCGCGGCCTCGCGGGCAAGGACCATGATCTGACGCTCGGGACCCGCCACCCCGAAGACGAGACGGTGCGCGCCCTCGCTGCCGGGACGAGAAGTCGGACGGTGCGTCCGCCCGACGCCGTGGCGGCCGCCGACGTCGTCATTCTCGCTCTGCCGTGGAGTGCGGTGGAGACGGCGGTCGCCGGGCTGGGGGACCTGTCCGGGAAGATCGTCATCGACTGCACCAACCCGCTTGGCCGGGTGGGTGGGGCACTGGGCCTGACACTCGGCCACACGACCTCCGGCGGGGAAGTGCTTCAGGGGCTTCTGCCCGCGGCCCGGGTCGTCAAGACGCTAAATCAGGTCGGTGCCGAGATCATGGCGCGCAACGCCCACCTCCTGCACCGGCCCGTCATGTTCATGGCCGGGAACGACGCGGTGGCCAAGGCCGAGGTCGGAGCGCTGCTGCGCGACCTCGGATTCGAGCCGCTTGATGCGGGCGACATCACGAAATCCCGCCTGCTCGAGCCCTTCGCGCTCGTCTGGATCAACCAAGCACTGGCGCGCGGGAAGGGGCGCGACTGGGCCTTCGCCGCCGTTTCCTGAAAGGAGCCCTATCCGATGTCCGAGACCCTTCACGCGTCCTGCCACTGCGGCACGGTCCAGCTCACGCTTCCCGCGGCGTCGGCCGGTGTCCTCGCCTGCCACTGCAGCGACTGCCAGAAGATGCACGGCAACTTCAACGCCTTCCTCGCCGCGCCTGTCGCCGAAATCGCGTTGCGGGGCGAGGACTCGCTCGTCTGGTACCAGAGCTCGGAGACCTCGCGCCGCGCCTTCTGCGGCACCTGCGGGGCGCGAGTGCTGAAGGAGGTGACGCAGGCGGGGCGCTGGCTCTTCTCGACCGGCCTCATCGACGGACCGACCGGACAGCGGATCATCCGGAACCTCTGGGAACAGTCGAAGCCCGACTGGTACGACCTGCC
>VFQR01001265.1_pt1 | contig 20469 bp, 13 predicted proteins | sample 3512321 | NCBI WGS metagenome assembly VFQR01 (sample SAMN10412374, study PRJNA504923) | tailings metagenome | isolation source: Relicate 3 Philex TSF1 revegetated site | place: Philippines: Tuba, Benguet | collected 2017-08-29 | reverse complement strand
CCAAGGCCAGCAATTCCTGAGAGGCAGCACTGGCCAAAGCAGTATCGATGGAAGCCTCTGGAAAGGTTGTGCGGAGCGAAAGGTCTTCGAGCCACCAGTTGCCACTCCCCGATTGCACGACCAGGCTCTGGATTTCCGCACGAAGTTCCCGCTGGCGGTCGATGAGCAGGCCATGACAGGTTGTGGCCCCGATCAGTTCAATACGCAGGGCATGTGGCTGGGGATCTGCAGAAGCTCGAAAGGCACGCAGGTGATCTTCAATCAGTGCGAGAATTTCGTCTCGGGAAGATAACCCGTCCACCGCGATTGAAAGTAGTTCCCAACGGAAGACATCGAGGACGATCGATTCTCGCGAGAGAATTCCGTTGGCCTGATACTCGATGATCTCGCAGCCTTTGGGCCCGCATTCGCGAATATGACGCCCCTGCAGATTTCCTGGAAAAACCGCAATCCCGCCACTGGCCAGCGGAAACTCTTGCCGCTTATGAATATGGCCTAAGGCCCAGTATTCGTAGCCTGTCCGAGCCAGATCACTCAAGCCGCAGGGGGCATAAACTTCGTGGCCTTCAAACCCTGTGAGCGACGTATGCAGGAGCCCTACATTGAAGAGGCTGTTAACTCTTGCGGGATAGTTTGCCGAGAGATTCTGCGGCACGGCCCGGTTCTTGAAACCTTGCCCATGCAGTGCCAGGCCGCAATCGTCGAGCAGGAATGTCTCGGGTGCATCGACACTTAAAACTTTCACGTTGGGGGGTAAAGGAAGCTGCTGTGTGATGACGGACTGCGCATCGTGGTTGCCGGTGATCATCACCACCGGGATCCTGGCGTCCGCCAGCTTCTGAGCTTGCCTCACGAAGAAGAGGCCCGTCTGGTGATCTTTCCAGTCGCCATCGTAAAGATCACCAGCAATCACGACGGCAGAAACCTTTCGCCTCAGGGCTTGATCGATCAATCGCTCGAGCGCTCTGCGAGGAGCCTGCTGAATCTCGGAAACCGGGGCACTGGCATCGCGAGAAAGTCCACTTCTCGGGCTGTCGAGATGCAGGTCGGCGACGTGCAGAAATGAGGGCATGGGTGGAAAATGTCACTGCAGGGAAGGAATCAGCATTGAACCCGGACAAGAACTGGGCACTCGTGCAGTATAGCCGAAAGGAGATGGAAGTACCTGGTTAGAACAGTTCCGGGAGGAATCACAATTTGTCATGGCGGGCTAAAACTGGCAGAACATGCTTGCGCAGAGCCGCTGTCCATTACACACGACTTGGACTTTGAGTCCACCCATGGGTAGCCCGGCCATCTCGTGGCCGGGTTGCCGTGCAATTGCACGGCAACAAGAAGCCGCGCCATGCGCTTTCCCTGCCACCACTATTGACTTTGTCTTGGTTAGCGCGATGCTTGAGCTCCTGATAAATCAAAACCGTGCGGCATGCCTTGTTCTCTACCGGGGTGTCTGGGGACAGGTGTCTTCATTTGCCCTCTCGTCAATCGAATTCGCCAGCGCAAATGCATCCGGAAAAAGCTTTACTAACTTTCTACATATTCGCGATGAACAAGCAAAGTCCCATGATCTGGGGGCAAACGAAGACGTTTGACCCCAGCCACCCCGTTTTAAGCCACGCAGTTTCCAGTCTCACTTGAATACAGAGATATGTGTAAAAAACAGCTCCGAGGCGCAAGCATGGCACACAGCACACAAAGCACAGCATACAAAGCATGGCTCACGGAGTGATTAAAGTTTGCTGCCCAGGGCCTGCAGACGCGAAGCGATGACGGCATGGAAGACCAGACTGATCAGCGCCATGGCCATGATATTGATCAGAATCCCAGCCGCTGCACCCAGCGGGTCGCTGGCAGCACCGGCAAAGGCCATGAGAATGTATGTCAGAGGACAGCAACTGCTGCCAAAAAAGACGATCACAAAACTCAACGGGAGAGCCCCCCATTTGAGGAACAGAGAAATCGTGGTGACAAGATTCAGGAAGACCACCACCAACGTCACCCCACACCAGACAATCGGCTGACCAAGGACTTCAAATGTCGATTCGAGTGTGCGATCGACGTACGCCGAAGATGCGAGAATTCCTACCCACGCAAAGAAAATCGAGATGCACGTGGGAATCAGTCCCAGCAGGCAACCCACCGCTTTCGAATAACCGAGGTAAGCCACGGAGCAGGGGAGCATGAGCAATGCCGAAAGCGTCTGGTTCTGCAGTTCGGTCTGGAAGATGCGAGAGCTGTAAATCGAGGCTTCGATAATCAGGACAAGAATGAAAATCGTCAGTGCGATCGCGAACAACTGGTCGAGTTCGAAGTAACTGCCACTCCCGAAAGCACCGGCAAATGACATCCAGAAATAAAGGACAATCACCACAATCCAGATGAGCAACTGTCGAAAAAAGAGCCATCGTGGCCCGCCCGCCACAAAGTAAAAGTCTTTCCAGATGAGGGGGTTCTGCCAGGCCTGTCCCAGCGGAGACCGCTGAGCACGACCGATCTTTAAAGGCATGAACAGATTGCGTTCTGCGACAAAGCCGGGCCGTTCGTAGCGTGTCAGCCGGTCAAAAAGGATCCACGAAATCGCAAAGAAAAGCAGACCACCAATGATGTTCGAAATTACCTGTGTTGTAGCCAGCATTTTGAAGCGGATCTGCCAGACTGCCCACGACCAGGAGGAAATCGGTTGCCCATCCTCATTCACAGGGAGAACATCACTCAGGTCGCCATAGCCCGAAGAGACAATCTGGCTGAGTTCACTCGCCACGGAAGTCTGTTGCATCACATCGCTGGTGGCGACCACCCATTTCGAGATGGTTGTTGTCGGGCCGCCGGCAGTACGAATCTCTGAGGAAATGTAATAAGCGAACCAGGGCATGATGAAGTAAAGAGCCACCCAGAAGCAGGTCAATGCAGCGGCTGTACCACCACGAGCACAGATGACCGAAGAAAACAGGCCCGCGTTGGCGAGAAAGATAATAAAGGCACCTAAAGCCACATACGCCGCCAGAATCTGGTCGAGAGTCGCCCCACCGAGCGTGATGGCCAGGAGTGTAAAGGGAACTTGAATCGTCAACAGAATCAGAGCGCTGATGAGTCGGCTGGTCGATTTGCCCAGCAGAATTCCAATCGGACTGATCCCGGCCATGCGTAAGAGGCCCAGAGTGGCCTCTTCTTTCTCTTCAGTAATGGCTGTCGAGAAGTAAGTCACTCCCGAGAAGAGAATCACCAGAAAATTCAACCAGGCAATATTCTGAAAGAACCTCAGCCCGGGGGCACCAAAGCTCCCAGCTTCGAGCTGAGCAATCAGTAATGCACCGTACAGAGCCAGCACAAAACCCAGTCGAAAAAGATTTGGTGGCAGTTGCCGGGCGTCGAGCTTCATCGAACGACCCAGGAGTGCAGCAATCCCGTGATACATCTGTGATTCGACTCCCCAGGTCTATCGAACAAGGCGAAATGATTTCCATCACTTCCAGCAAATATCGTTATCGGACCCCAGCCGTGGTCAGATCCATAAAGGCTTCGTTGAGTTGTCGCCGATCTTCACTGAAGCTGACCAGTGGGACACCCAGGGAAGCGACGCGCACGACGAGTTGATTGGCATCGAGCCGGGCCGGATCAAACTCGACGCGATAGCCGGCCCCTTCGCCCGATTTGTCAGCCGAAACAACCCCTTCGATCTGTGCCAGCGACTCTCGCATGTCGGCAGATCCAGGCGCAAACTCAAATCGTAACGTGTGGCGATTTTGGGGATTGGTCAGCAGATCACCAATGCGGCCGGAAAAGCGAATTTCTCCCCGGTCGATGATCGTGACGGCATCACAAAGTTCGGCCAGTTCCGAAAGAATGTGCGAGCTGATGAAGATCGTTTTGCCCATGCTCCGCAGGGCTCTCAAAATATCCATCAGCTCAATACGCGCCCGGGGATCCAGCCCGGAAGCCGGTTCATCGAGCAGCAAAAGTTCCGGATCATTGACCAGAACTCGAGCCAGTCCTACGCGTTGCTGCATCCCGCGCGAAAGCCCGCTGATCAGATCGTTCTGGCGATGATTCATATCCACCAGCGACAGCACCTGCTCGATCACTTCGGTACGTCGTACGGGGGGTAATCCATACGCGGCCGCAAAGAAGTCGAGATATTCGTTAACAGTCATCTGCCGGTAAGTACTGAAGTGATCGGGCATGAAGCCGATCATCGTGCGGACTTTACGAATGTTATCGACGACATCTTCGCCAAAGACCCGTACGCGCCCGGCTTGTGGCTGAAGTAGCGTACAGACCAGCTTCAAAGAGGTGGTCTTACCGGCTCCATTGGGCCCGACGAACCCGTGCAGTGCTCCTTTTTCAACAACAAACGAGACGCGATCCAGAGCCTTCTTTCCCTGATAACGATGTGTGACGTTATGCAGCGAGATCGCATGATTGGGATCGGCCCAGGCAATCTGATCTGAGGCGTCATCCGCAGCACCAGCGGGAGAAGAAGCTGCTTTTTCAAAGGCTTCGTTGTCCAGTGGAGTCGGCTCTTGGACTTGATCAGGAGGGACCGCCTGAGTTTCATCATCCGACATGTGATTCATAAAATTCCTCGGCGACGTTTGGATTCAGAACGTCATGGATGGGACTGAAAGTGTTGTCGTATTCTGTGCGGGTCCGTCGCATGGAAAAACTATCGTTCCAGAGGAACTGGCAGCACGTAAGCCACCCAGCCTCGCTGAAGAACTCCATCGCTGGATTTCAGTTCCAGTTCGGGTGGCGGATCAGCAAAGAAGATCGCGTAAGCTTTACCTGCAGGGAGAGCCATCATTCCATCCGATGATTTCTCAAAGATGTTCCCCGCTCGGACGGTCAGCAATGGCTTAAGTTTTTCCAGGATCTGTTCGCGATCCATTTTTCGGGATGATTGACTCGCAAAGGGAAAGGGCGTGCCATAGTCTCCGCCGAGAAACGCGGAGAGTTCTCCCCGCTTTTCACGGACATTCCACACCTGGGAACCTGCGGAGGTGTTCGCATCAGCTTTTGCATTGGTGGGAGCATTCACTGGAAAAAGTGACCTCACCTCTTTGCCACATACGAGAAAGGCACTACTGGGCGTTGTTGGGAATTTCCCACTGACAAGCAGCTCACCGGAAACCAATTCGGGTGGTGACACGTCCTGATTCACATTGAGCTGGAGCCATTGCACTTGCGGAACTGGCTGAAGAACTCTCTGCCGGTAAGAAAACTCACGGTGAGAATAGGGCGGAAAATTCACATTCATCGAACCATCGGTACCGCTGCGAACAACTCCCTGGACAGCTTCCTGAGACTGACAGGTGGCATAAGACAACCCGGTTCCCTGATGGCGAATTGATCTCTGACCGCTGGAGGTCACGAACATACTGGCCCAGCCTTCGACTGCCCAGGCGTTATCGGCCACGGGTCTTAAGATCGCTACACTGTTGATCTGGGTTTTTTCCCCATAACCGCGCTGCCCCAGAAACTGAAAGAGCACTCCAAAAATCACCACAGCCCCCAGAGTGACGGCAAATGTGATCTGATAACTCTTCCACTTCAGACCCAGTAGCCAGGCTCCGGGAAAGACCAGCGCAATGTATCCTATTGAGAGTAAATGAATCAGAGGCCATAAATGCCGGGGCTCACTGATCTCTTTGAGTGTGCTGAAGAATCCTCGGCTATAGTATTCGCCACCTTCGTAGTCGATGGTGTTGTAATAGTTATTAGGGTTATCGGGAGTTGGGTTCTTGCGGCCAATCTGCGCGAAAATCTGCTCTGTATTGAGTTTGGCAAAACTGCTCTGATGTTTTACCACTTTGCCGGCCTGAATCCGCTGGCTGTCGAGCGGTGCGTTGAGGACCGCCAGAGGGCCAGTCAATGTGGGTAAGGACCCCGAACTGCCGGGAATGAGATGCAGTTCTCCACCTAAAGCAATCCAGTCGAGCAATGTCCGGGCTCGTGCTTCTTCCCAGTTGGGTTGATGATCCAGCAGGATATGGGAGACATCATTCAGACCGGCGGTTGAGACCGGGAAAAAGGTGTCGGCAACCTTAGGAATTCCATTCAATGTCTGGCTCAAAGCCGGGTTCTCGACCAGATGCACCACACCGGGAGGAGCAGGGGGAGGTGATGGAAGTGTGATCGAACCTGGCTGATCGGCAATCGTCAGTTGCCAGGTCTCGTTCCATTCACCGGCATAGACATACAACTGCACGATTCTCTCGGAATAGGGGCTGAGAAAGACTGGCTCTACATAGGAGACATCCACAGGTGAAGGCCCGATGTACTTTCTCACGCGTACATAGCCATCGTACGCCTCAGGACTGTTATTTCGCAGCACGAGCGAAAGCAGGTTGAATTGCCGCTTGGCGACATTTCCGCTGAGCCCCCATTTGGAAGATTCAAGGTCAATAGCGTACGCCGATTGCGCAGCCAGCACGCATGTGGCGATGACCAGAACTTTCGCGAGGAGCGGCTGGCTGATGGCAAAAAATTGCCCGATCCATGCCGAGCAGCGACGAATCATCAATGCTGCCCGCAAAGGAAACAAACGAACTGGTCGATGGATCGGCTGGTTCATGAAGCCTTTCGTATCTCGCTTGATCGTCAACAGATCTTCAAATCACGATTCGGTAGTAAGTTTGACAGGCAGATGTTCAACAAAAGAACTCGCGAAGTAGTTCTTGCGATCACCATGCTGAACACGCTACCCGATGAACCACTCCATCGAAAGGTGTTGTCAAGAATTCCGATTGAATTTATCAACGAATGCCGGAAGGAAGCTGTCCGTTAAAGATTTCCATCCATGTTCATTGAGCGTCGAGCCAGTTGGTACCAATGGCCACATCCACTTCCAGTGGGACATCCAAAGGTAAGGCCTTTGTCATTTCTTCACGGACGAGGGCACCCAGCTCTTCTGCCAGATGAGCAGGAGCTTCGAGAACGAGTTCATCGTGAATCTGTAACAGGAGTTGCCCCGGATGATTCTCGCTTTCGAGCCGATGATGAACTCGAATCATCGCCATTTTGATCAGATCCGCCGCTGATCCTTGAATGACGGTGTTGATTCCCGTGCGTTCGGCCATGTTCCGATTTCGATTTCGTTCACGCGGGCCGCGGACCCCTTCAATGGGCCGGCGGCGACCAAGGATTGTCCGTGCATAACCAGTTGCCAAGCATTCATCGAGCACGTTTTCCATAAAGGTCGTGACACCTGCATACCTCGTAAAGTACTCATCGATAAATGTCGTGGCGGCTTCTCGGCTGATCCCGAGTGCGGCACTGAGACCATAAGGGCTCTGGCCATACATCACGCCGAAATTGACGGCTTTCGCAATGCGGCGCATGTCACTGGTGACATCTTCCAGAGCCACCTGATGCACTTGAGCTGCCACGAGGCGATGGATGTCTTCACCATGTTCGAAAGCCGAAACCAGTGCCGGATCCTGACTGAAATGTGCCAGCATTCGCAGTTCGATCTGCGAGTAATCGGCACAGACAAGTCGCCACTCCGGGTCGCGCGAAACAAAGGCTCGACGAATGCGGCTTCCTTCTGGCGTACGAATCGGGATGTTCTGCAAATTCGGGTCGCTGGAACTTAACCGGCCTGTCGCTGCCACCACCTGATTGAACGATGTGTGAATACGCCCCGACTGCGGATGCACCAGAAGTGGCAGTGCATCGAGATAGGTCCCCTTGAGCTTTGTCAGATGTCGATGCTCGGTAATTTTGGCCGGCAGAGGATGCAAGGGGGCCAGCAACTCGAGCACTTCCTGATCGGTGCTGGGGCCGGTCTTGGTTTTTTTTTGAACTGGCAGTTTCAGTTCTTCAAAGAGGATTTTTCGTAATTGCAGAGGGGAATCAATATTGAACTCCCGGCCCGCCAGTTCGTGAATTTCGGACATCAACCGGGCCAGCGTGATTGTCAGCTCCTGGCTTTGCCGTTCGAGTTCGGGCACATCGACCTTGATCCCTTTGAACTCCATATCCGCCAGTACTGGGATCAGTGGTTTTTCAACTTCATCGTACAGCTTCCAAAGCCCGGCCTCGCGGAGTTGTGCTTCAATCATGGGTGCCATGCGCACGACCAGTTCGGCATCTTCGGTGGCATATTCGGCGACGCGCTCGATCTCGATCTGATCCATCGTCTTCTGGTTCTTGCCACTTCCCAGCAGATCTGAGATAGGAATCGTGGCAGCAGAGAGATACTTCTGCCCCAGCACTTCCAGGTTATGTGAACGGGCACCCGCATCGAGCAGATAGTCACCGACCATGGTGTCCAACCCGATCGTGGCGGGTCGAATCCCCACCTTGTGCATGGCCAGCAGGTCAAACTTCACATTCTGATTGATCAATTGGCATTGTGGATTTTCGAGAATGGGCTTGAGCGTTTGAACGACGGCTTGTCCTTCAAGCAGTACGCTTCCGGGAGGCCCCAGGACAGGCAGATAAACTGCCCTGGCTGGCTGGCCATGCTGGGCCGCCCAGGCGATGGCCCAGCCCACAATTTCATCGCGCAAAGGGTCAAGCCCGGTTGTTTCCAGATCGATGCAGATTTGCGTGAGCGATGGCAATTGCCGGGAGAGTGCTGTGAGACCTTCTGGAGTATTCACCATGTCCCATGTTCGCTCCAGCCTTTGTAAAGTCAGGGCTGGAGCTGCGGCATTGTTCCCTTGTTCTGAAAAGAGTGAACTTTCAGCAGGATTTCCATCCTCGGATATCAGTGGAGTCGTTGCAGAAACTTGAGTGGTGTTGACTGCAGAAGATGGAACCTGTCCCAGGACTCTCGCGGCTTCATCAATGAGCTTGCGGAAGCCTAAGCGCCGGAACAGTGCCTGCAGCTTTTCGACATCTGGACGGAAGTGCCGTCCCGCTTCCGGGTCAAAATCCAGTTGAAGTTCTGTGTTGAGCCGGACGAGTTTCTGGCTGAGTCGTGCTTGTTCCGCAAAGTTCTTCAGGTTTTCCTTCAACTTGGCACCCGGGGCCTGATCGGCATGGGCCAGAACCCCTTCCAATGTTTCAAACTGTTGTAAGAGGGCGGCTGCCTTTTTGGGCCCGACCAGCGGCACGCCGGGGACATTGTCGACGGCATCCCCCACCAGTCCTTGAAAATCGACCACCTGATCAGGCCGTATGCCCCACTCTTCGAGCAAAGAGGCTTCGTTAAACCAGGTCATTTTCCTGAGGTTATAAATCTGAATTTGCGGCGTCAGCAGTTGGCGGGCGTCTTTATCATTCGTGACAATTGCGACATCTGTTCCGTGCCTGGCAAATTGTGCAGCCAGCGAGGCGAGTACGTCGTCAGCTTCCCAGCCATCCTGCTGAATGATGGGGAGTCCAAAGGCTTCGAAAACCTCTTTCAAGAGAGGAATCTGTGGTCGGAGATCTTCGGGCATCTCGGTACGATTCGCCTTGTATTCCGGATACCACGATTCGCGAATCCCGGGGCCCGGGCTATCCATGGCACAGATAAGCCAGGTGGGCTTCTGCTTCTCAATGAGCCACAAGAGATCGCGGCAAAAGCCAAAAACCGCATTGGTCGGTTGACCAGCAGGGCTAGTCATCGGCGGGATGGCATGGAAGACCTGGAACATGACGCCGAATACATCGATCAGCCAGGCGCGTTCCCTGGGAGTTGTGGGAACAGCGGTCTCCCTGGTGGTCTCTGTGCTTAAAGAATTCACAGCAGCCTGTGATGGTTCCGCTCTTTGAGAGTCTTTGGGTGGCGGAGTGACAAGAGGTGGGAACTGTGTTTGTGGCTCGGATTCAAGATCGGAGAACAGATCGCGCGGATTCACTTCATTGGCCGAAGCGTTTTTGGACGTTGGATCTCGACGCATGAAGAGGTTCTTTGGCAGGAGGATCATTCGAGGATCAAAAGCTGGCTGGTGGCAGACTCGGGTCATGAGCAATCGCCATGAGATCTCGCCTTGAAATCTCATCCTGCAATCTCATCACGCCAACTCAGGGAGCCTGACATTTCCGTTGCAGTGCCAGGAGGAACAGGCCGAATTGAGACCAGACCAGTCAGATACACTGATCTTTTGTCTTCACGGTGACAACCATGCCCAGACAACAGCAGGTTCGTGGATGGGAAAGCCAATGATTTCGAGCCAGGTTGCGGTTCAATGCCTTGCCGACGGTACAACCGACAGCCTCTGCAAGAGTTTATCAAAAGCTGGTCGTCCCCAAGAAATCAGACCAAATCAGGGATTGTTTGTGGTCGATAGTCGCTGGGGAGAGTCTGCACAAATCTGTGCGGCCTGCTCGTCATTTGGCAGCAGCCGGTCACGAGTCGGAAAAACAGAATTGTGCCCGTCGTTTAACCAGGCTGCAGAATCGTTATAACCGTTTTTGCAGTAACGCCTTGACTCGACTCGGTGGTCTATTAGACTGGTGTAAACAGGTAAAACATTCCGGCAATCGACACAATGAGTGCGTAACTCTTTTTGAGTGATCGCTCAATGTGGAGTATTCTGGTCTGCCTGCTGTTTGCGGGAGCAACAGTCGCGTATTCGCCACGGAATGGCGTCGATTTCGAGGTGGAGAACAGCATGGCTGAAAAGCAATCCCCTGCAGTGGTTGGTTCGCTCATTTTCTTCGTGATGCTCAGCATCATTCTGGGAGTGACGACCTACATGTTTCACAGCAACTGGTCGACAGATCAAGCGAAAACTATTGCAGCCGAAACGAAAGCCAAAGAGTCTGACAGGGCTTTCCAGAAGGTCGACAAGGACCTGATTGAGCTGAAGAAACTGGTCGGTCTCGATCTGGCCGAGGTGGTTGATCCGGCGAACCCGAACAATCCGCAGACGGTCGCCGGCAAGATGCGCGAAGAAATGCGGAATCTGGGTGGTTCACTCGCTCAGCCCACGTTCCTGGCGACTTTGCAGAAACTGCGACAAGAGCTCGATACGACGGCCGCTGATCGTGATCAGATTACAGCGAACCTGAATAAGCTGCAGGCTGATCTTCTGGCTCTGCAGAAGGCTTATCAGGATCGATCCGACCAGAACGATCAGAAGCGGCTCGTGGCTGAGACTCAACTGCGCAACAAAATTGACGAAGTCGCCGAGACCGTCAATGCCAAGAACAACGAGATCAACCGTCTGCGAAACGACTACAACCAGATTCAGGTGGAGATGGATACCGTCAAGGACCAGGCGGCTCGCGATATTGCCAAGCGCGATAACCAGATTCGCAATCTGAACATCATCAATCGCAATCTGGCTGATGAAGTCGATAAGGTGACGCAGATCAGCTTCGAAATTCCCGATGGCAAGATCACCCGCGTGGATAACAACACCCGACTCGTCTGGATCAACCTGGGTGAGACTGACCTGCTCAAGGTTCGCACCACATTCAGTGTCTACAATAAAGACAACTACGGCGTCGGTCGCGGCAAGGAAGACGTGAAGGGCAAGATTGAAGTGACCCGTATTGTGGGGCCACATCTTGCCGAGGCTCGTATCATCGATGAAGACCTCTACCGGCCGATTGCTCCTGGCGATCTGATTTACACGCCTCTCTGGAGTCCTGGTCGCCCTGAAGCGTTTGCTTTTATCGGCGGGATCGACATCGATAACGACAAACGCAACGATCGCGATCTGCTGCGTGAAGTGCTGACGTCTGTCGGAGCTTCCATTGCTGCGGAAGTCGATGACAATGGCGAACGGACAGGTGGTCCCATCACTGAGAAAATCAAGTTCCTGGTGATTGGTGACATCCCGGATGTGGCCAGTGCCAGTGCCGACGATGAACGGGCCCGCTTCGAGAAGATTGCCGAGCATCTCAAAGATATGCGTAATGAAGCCCGTACTTACGGCGTGCGAATTGTCTCGTTGAGTGACTTCATTGCCTATGTGGGTTACAAGCCAAAACGACGCCTCTTCACTCCGGGCGATGATCGTCCTTACACGCTGAAAGCCGGAGCAGCCAGTGCCTCGACGGCAGATCCTCTGGGTGAGCGTTCCTCCACAGGGAATACATCAGGCGCCTTCCAGGGCGAACGCCGTCTGCCTCCTCGAACATCCACAGGTCAGACAAGCGGTGCTTTTGGCAGTAAGCCATAAGTTCAACTGATGGTCTAAAACAAGTGATCGATCTCAGGCACTCCGCATTCTCATCGAATTGCGGGGTGTTTTTTTTGAGGTCTGCTCAAACCACGTTGCATGGCATGCTCCGGGCAAAAGGATCGAGTTCTGATTCCAAGAATTAACTATGCGTCGTGTGCCATGCTTGCGGCTCGGAATTGCCTGTTATGCGCAACTTTTGCGTTGCGCTGACCTCGCATGTCGCTGGAAATTGGGTGGCTGGGGTCAAACGTCCTCGTTTGCCCCCAGGTTGTTGGAAGATAATGACATCCGATACCTGCCATCCCTGCGTGTCATTAAATGTGAATTGGATGGACTTAAAGACCACGCCCTTCCGCAAAGCCTCTAAGGCGTGCCACCCAGGGCGATGAAAAACTTCGTGGCAGGGTATACGGATGGCGCGGCTTCTTGTCGTCGTACAAAGTACGACGACCCGGCCACGAGTTGGCCGGGCCACCCGAGGTGGGCTATGTCACTAGATGGTGTATAGAAGACAGCGGCCGCGATTTTTTTACAGTTGTCATCTCTGCCAATCGACTACTTGGCTGCAGGTTCGACAAAGAAGCGATGTATGGTCGTTTGCTTATAAGTTTCGCCTGGCTTGAGTGTCGTCGTCGGGAACTCTGGACGATTCGGTGAATCGGGAAAGTGCTGTGCTTCGAGACAGAAGGCCCCATGCTGGACGGCGTTCCCGTTTTCGGCAGTGCCATTGAGAAAATTTCCCGTGTAGAACTGAATCCCTGGTTCGGTCGTCAGAATCTCCATTCCCCGGCCTGAGGAGGGATCAATCACTTTTGCGGCAGTACGCAACTCGCCGGGAGTGCCATTGACCACATAACAGTGGTCGTATCCGCCATGCCCATTGACTGTCTGGGCGATTGCATCGCCAATGGCGTGGGGCTTGGAGAAATCCATCGCAGTCCCGGCGACCGCAGCCAGTTCTCCCGTCGGAATCCCTCCTTCATCGACAGGGAGGTATTTGTCGCACTTCAATTCGAGGATCTCGCCTAGAACTGTGCCATTTCCAGCTCCAGCCAGATTCCAGTAACAGTGATTGGTCAGATTCAGGACAGTGGCTTTATCGGTGGTTGCTTCATAGCTGATGGCAAGTTCGTTTTTGGTGTTAAGTGCGTAAGAGACTCGAACAGTCAACTGGCCGGGATATCCTTCATCTCCATCGGGGCTGACCAGCTCAAAGGCGACACCGGCAGAGCCTGGGGTCTCGAACGGAACAGCTTTCCAGACCAGCTTGTTGAAGCCCGTTTTGCCGCCGTGAAGAGTGTGTTCGCCATTGTTTTTGAAGAGGTTGTATTCGTTTCCTTCGAGAGAAAAACGGGCATTGGCGATTCGATTGGCGAACCGGCCGCAGATTCCTCCAAAGTAAGGGCCATTTTTGAGGTAGCCATCCAGGTCGGGGAAATTCAGCGTCACGTTGGCCAGTTTGCCTTCACGATCCGGCACTTCGACAGAGGTGACTGTGGCCCCCAGATTGATCAGCGAGACTTTCATTCCCGATTCGTTCTGGAGGGTGTACTGCGTAATCGCAGCTCCTTCTGGTGTTGTTCCGTAAGGCTCGGATTGCACAGTCAACATCGGTTGGCCTTTCATGGCGGCGGCTTCAGCCGGGTCAGCAGTGGTGGATGATGTGGCCGACTTCGTGGGGTCGGTGGGAGTTGTTTTCAGAGGTTGCCCGGGACAACCCATCAGGGTGGTCATGGTGAGGCAGCCCAGGCCAAAACCAGTGATCCATAATCTCTCTGGAAACGATGTGCGATGATTGCCGTCGGATGAGGCAGAATTTTGGGGATCTCGAGGGCGAAGAGACGCGTGTTGTCGATCCATGAATTGATCTCCAGAGAGGTCTGCGATGGTGCGTAACGTGCTTCAGATGTGGGACTGAAAGGTTGAGTGTTCAAGGAATTGCGGTTGATCCAACAACCCTTTCCCGTTTGCTTGAACGTCGCTTATCGTGTGGTGGCAATTGGTGTTCCGTCAAGCACCAGTCTCTCCACCCCTCGTGAGAATTTTTGTAAAACCGACGCTTTGTCCCAATGGCCAGGCCGCCAGAAATCGATTCAAACGGCGAACAATACCCTTTCTTCAATCTGGCATTTGTCAGATTTTGCGTGAACTTTCCCGCCACAAATGCAATCATACAGGAACTGGCTTCGGCCAGGGTCACAGGTGCAGGGAGCTTCGAGGTGTTAAGTCGGGATTAAGCTTAAGTGATGATTCAGCAGCGTGTTATGTTCAAGCTGATGGTTCTCAACAGGCTTTTTCAGGCATTAACGATCGATGAAGTTGCCACAACAGAAAATTCTTGAGCAGTTATTTCCCACATTCTGGCAAACCTTTTCGTAATTTGTTGTACGAGAGGAATGCCCATGAGCCCAACCATGCCGCGGATTGACGTTCCGCAAGACACGAGTGACGACTTTGATTCCAGCGGCTGTGAAGCCCGTCTGGTGGAGTCTGCACGCAGTGGCAACGAGGACGCTTTCGCCGAACTGGTGCATCGCTACCAGCGGCGGGTACAGCGGGTCATTGGCCGCTTTGTTTCGGATGACGAAACCGTCGCCGATCTGACGCAGGAAACATTCCTGCGTGCCTTTGTGCGGCTCTCTCAGTTTGACCCCTCGCGGCGGTTTGGGCCATGGCTCTTCCAGATTGGAGTGAACCTGACGCTCGACCATTTGCGGCAGAAAAAACGCCGCATCTGGTGGTCGCTCTTCAGCCAGACTGGCCAAGAGAAATCTCCTGACCCGGAAATGGCCGATCCTCGGGTGAAGCTCGATTTGCAGCAGGAAGTGCAGACTGTGCTGGAGCAGATTCCAGAAAAGTATCGTACAGTCCTGGTTCTGCGAGACCTGGAAAATTTTTCGACTTCCGAAATTGCCGCTGTCCTTGGACGAACCGAAGCGACGATTCGCTGGAGGCTGTCTGAGGCCCGGCAGCGATTCAGTATCTTGTGGGCCAAGAGAAGTACTTTAGCAGGTACAACTTTACCTGGTTTTGCTGATGATGGTACGGCAGCTTCATCGGAAGCGGAAGTGGAATGACATTCGCTGCCCGTGTCTGTGCAGCATGCAAGCTTGATAGCAGCCAGGCTGATCGATTGATTCAGGTGAAATGATGGACTGTAAACAATTTCGACATGAGCTGGCACTCGCTGCAGATGCCAGTGATGACGTCGCGACAGAATCGGAGGCGGCTCTAGCTTCCCGTGTCTCGCCAGCAGCTCGATTGCATCTGCTCAGTTGCACGGCATGCCAGAAGTTCGAGGCTGAACTGACCACCGCGATGCAGGCCTTGCATGCCGTGGCTCTAGAGTGCCGGTTGAGTGATCTGTCGAGTTCTCAGCGGGAACGATTTCGCAATGATGATTCCAAGCCGCCATTACCGGTGGCTGGCCATGGGATTCCTGTCACCCTCCAGCTATTGGCGGAACATCTGCCGGATCGCACGGAAGAGACAGTTCCGTTCAGATCATGGGCTGAGATGAAGCATGCTGCCGGGCTGACATCGGGTATTGATACCACGATGCCCGCAGCTCAGGGAGCTGGTCATGGGCGCTCGTCGCGTCGCAAAATGTCTTCGGCTGGCTGGTATCCGACAATTGCCGTCATGGCGGCTTCGGTGCTTATTGCGGCCAGTCTGACGAATCCATTGATCGTTCCGGATGGCGATGCTTCGGGGCATCGTGTGGCAACGAGAAATCTGTTTAACGATCCACGCTTTCTGAACCAGTCAAGCGATTTTCAAAGCCGAACTCTCGTGCCTGTGAGTCTGGAGCAGCAATGGACGACACCACCTGTCATGCCCGAGTTCCCTCAGGAAGCTGACGTGGAAACTGCACCGAAACCTCAGAGAAGAACCCATCAGAAGAGAAACCAATAGTCTGTTTGTTGGGATGATTGATAACGGCTTCTGGCCCCAGGTCCGCTATAAATTTGATTTGATGAAATGTCGGTGCGTGACCGACCAACGGAGAAGCGGGCGAACTTCGGTTCGCCCGCTTTTTTTCGTCTCAGGCCATGTCGCGAGAATCCCATTCGGCAAGAAAGCGATTGTAAAACTCTTCGGTGAAGTGATGGCGCTGCCGGGCCCATTTTCGCCCGGTGGCAGTCTGCATGCGGTCTTGGAGGAGCAGCAGCTTCTCGGTGAAATGATTGAGCGTGGCACCGCTTTTCCTTTTGTAGTCTTCAAACGACTGGTGCAGTTCTGGTTTGACTTCGGGATCGTGCATGGGTCGGCCGCGCGATCCACCGAAAGCAAAGGCTCGACCGATGCCGATGGCTCCGATGGCATCGAGTCGATCAGCGTCCTGCACACACTTTCCTTCCAGCGTTGGCATTTCTGTAGCGACACCGGCTCCTTTGAATGAGATCCCTTCAATAATGCTGGCGACATGTTGAATGGTCTCTCGCGAGAGGCCAAATTCTTCCAGCCATCGGCGCGAAAGTTCGGCCCCCCGATCCTGTCCATCAGTCTGATTCTTCCAGTCTCCAATATCGTGCAGCAGGGCAGCGAGTTCGACGACAAACGCATCGGCACCTTCCTGTTGTGCCAACTGCAAGGCGACGTGACGCACCCGTTCGATGTGCCACCAGTCATGACCACTCGCGTCATGTTCGAGCAGTTGTCGAACTTTGTGTGCCACCTGTTCGATGACATGCTGTGGGTCTGGCAGGGTTTTGCTGTTCATCGCTTCTCAAGAATCCAGTGGCTGTTACTTTTTAATGGTTGATGCTCAGTTCTCACTCGCCCAGCAGAAGATCTCGCAGATTATCGTCCTGATCAAACTCCATCTCTTCCCAATCAGTCACCTGTTGAATTTGATCATGCCTGGTCAGCTCCGGGGCAAAGGCTTCGCTCACTAATAACTCTCCCAGATGCAATGTATCCCGGATCTGAATGACTTTCGCCTGATGAGGTGGCACCCAGCCAATCGTTTTCAGTGCTTCCTGAATGGCCTGTCGGTCGGTTTGATACGAGGCAGGGATCATGGCTCCGGTGGGGTGGCTGGCCGTGACACAATTGATTTGAGTGATCTCCCGATCGATGCTCGCGACGGTGCGATGATTGGTGAATTCGGCAATCCCAATTCCCGTCGCGTTGCCATGCGTGGCTGCGGTTAATCCACGCACAAAGATTCTGCGGATCGACACATCGTCTTGAGGAGTAGCCGCATGATCGTTGTACTTGCGGCCCACAATATTCGTATCCATGCCTGTTCCGCTGATGTTTTTGCCGATCTGGTCGACAATGAGCAGGTCGATCTCACTGAAAGGCAATCGGGGAAGGTAGGCTTTGGCCAGTTTCAAAAGTTCCGCTTCTTTTTCGGCAAACTCTTCGACGGAAACACCAGCGATGAGGGCCGTTTCATCGAAAGCGTTCTCGATAATCCCTAAGCCTGCCACGACTCGGGCTTTGGAAATGACGACGGGAGCCACTTCCTGCCAGATCTTACGGAAGCTCGATCGGACAATCGCCTGGTGATAGACCGTCGCCCCCAGATGTTTGCCCAGGCCAATCAGCAGCATTTTGTGCAGGCCCGATTCAATTTCTCCCACAAATCCTGTGTGGGGCTTGATTCGATTCACAACGAGGACATGATCAGCGGTCAGTGCGTGTTCATCGACATGGATGGGGATCCCGTCCATCGTCTCTCCGACAACGGTCGTAGCCATGGAGGAGCGAATCTCGCAACCCATGGTTGCGGGGGTGATCCCATAGCCCGCGAGAACTGCGAGTTGTCCTTCAGCAGTGGCACCGCCATGGCTCCCCATGGCCGGTATGATGAATGGGATCCCATTCAGGCCTCGAATGAATTCGACGATCCCTTTGATGATGACATCAATGCCCGAGATCCCTCGGCTGCCTGCCGTTATGGCCACTGTCTGGCCGGGAGCAATCTTCCTTTCCAGGTGCAGAGCTGCCAGTTCGCGAAAGACTGCTTGGCGAAGATCGGGCTCTTGAGGTCTTTGAAACTGCTGTTTCAGCCTGGACATGCGGGGAAGTTGATACGCCGCACCGGCAAGTGATTGGCTGCGAGAATTCTGGTGATTGGGCAAAGGATGAAGATCCATTCCAGAAGGTGTGTTGATGTGTAAGCTGTTGAGGCCGGTTATCAGCAATGATATTTTCCGATGTGGCAAGGAGAGTTGCAACAAGTGATTGGATTCGCCGGTGAACCTTTCCTGGGGGATGGTTCGCTTGGAATCGAATTCGATTCCGGCAGTCTTTGCCAGTGTGGCAATGAGCGAACTACTCTCGGCTACAGGCTTTGCATGCAACGTGTGCAGAGAGTGGAATTCAGTCATTGAGAAGAGGTGGAGAATTGGTTACCATCATTGATGTGGATAACGTCGTTAGAGGGTTCTCTCTTTCGATGTGACTGAGGCGACCTTGAAAATCGCAAGTGCTCAAGGTCACTGTTGCCAGGAAGGCCATTTCCTCGCCGGTTTTCTATTGTTTGTTGGAGATTGAACATGGCCTCGACCCGTGCCGATGCACTCGCGGAAGTGATCTTTTCTTTGAAGCGTGCTGATAAGCTCGCCACTCATAATGAGGCGGCAGCCAAGTGTGGCTTCAAACCCGGTGCTGGCAGCAAGGCTTTGCTGACTGCTTTGAATGCCGTCCGTCGTGACTGGCCACACCTGCAGTGGTATCGCATTGTTGGTAATGAAGGAAATGTTCCTGCAGAATCTGAGCAGGCCGGTCTTCTCGAAGGGGCCGGTGTCGAACTGGCACCTTCGCCATCGAACCCTGCTGAACTGATCATTGTGGATCAGGAACGCTGGCTGAGCACGACGGTCACTGCGACAGTTTCTTAGTTCACATCACCCGGTTCCGTTGATGGCTCTGAAGATCCAAAGTCTTTCGTCATTCAATGGTTGAACTGGGTGAATTTATTTCAGAGTTTTCAGCCAGTTGGCAGCGTCTTTCCCGTGTCGGGTCGAGGCGAACCGCTGGCTGATTTCTTCACCCATGGTTTTGGCAGCGGCGAGCTGTCCTGCTTCCTGGAAAGCAATGGCCCCGCGCAGACCTGCATAAGCTGCCAGGGCATCGACATCTGGAAAAGCCACCGGCAGTCGAATCCAGGCAGCGGCTGCTTGGGGCCACTGGCCAAAGTGTTCGTGCCCCCGGGCAATGACCGTCCAGGCTCCGGGCTGTAATCGATCAGGCCAGGATCGGATCGTTTCTTCCCAGCGAGCAACTTCCGTACTGGTCAATTCCAGTGCATTCAAGCGGTGCTTCCAGAGTTGCCCCTGAGCCAGAGTACGAGCGGCGATTTCGTCGGATCTCAGGATGATCTGCAGTTCAGCCACAGCCTGCGGGCCGAGATTGTGATCGCGGAGCAGATGACTGGCTCCCAGCAATCGCGTCAATCGATGCGAACTTTTCAACCACTGCTGGGCTTGTAACAACAACGGTTCATCAGGGATCTGATCCGTCCAGTCCAGCGGTGCGACGTGAGCATGAATCGTTTGTGGATCGCTTTGCACCAATGCCGCAAAATATCGTCCCGCGGCTAAAGGCTCATCGAGGGCAGCGGCACAACGCACCAGTTGCGAGAGGATGATCCTGCGAACCCACAGACGGTCTTCTTTTTCAACCGTGGCGGTCAACTGAGCCCGAGCAGCTTTCCAGTCACCGCGGGACATCAGATCGATGGCCAGTTGATGCTCTGGCAGATACTCCGTGGTCACTTCGATCACATCGCTGGAAACATGTCTGGCAATCGTCCCGCCTTGTCTGGGCCGAATGGTGATCGATTCGCCGGTATAGTCGAGAATCGTGCCAGTAATCGCAATCTGTCCGCCACCGGCAGGCTGCTGCAGAACGACACGATCGATGGCATGGGCTGGACCACTTCCCGAAAGGACTGTTCCTGCCGCTGTCAGCCAGATGATCAGCATGGATCTGATCATCCAGGAGGTAATGTTTAAGTTGACGTATCGAGCATCTTGCCAGTCAGCGATGCGATTATCGGGAAGTGAAGCGGGTGACATCTTCATATCGATAGCTTCCTCCGTTCTCGCGAGCGACTTTCTTGAGGAAGTTCTCCGTCTTCAACTCCGGCCCTTGACCGAACTCAATCGTATGAATGCGGCTGCGACCTTGATTCAACCGAATCAGTTCTTTCCGCTCAATCGATGTTAACTCGGGTTCATCCGCATCTGTGAGGAAATAGATCACCTCAGGAGAAAACTTGAGAGCGAGCTTCAGTGCCGGCAGATGTTGTGTTCCCCGGTCGGGCTGAACCGCACTGATCTGCTGTGTTGCCAGTGTTTTATTGATCTCGGTCGCAAACCACAAGCTGGCTTTTCCGTCGCGACTGGTCCCTTTCAGAAAAGTCGGGCTGTCGTTGTAAAAAATGATC
>VFQR01001264.1_pt1 | contig 20479 bp, 19 predicted proteins | sample 3512321 | NCBI WGS metagenome assembly VFQR01 (sample SAMN10412374, study PRJNA504923) | tailings metagenome | isolation source: Relicate 3 Philex TSF1 revegetated site | place: Philippines: Tuba, Benguet | collected 2017-08-29 | reverse complement strand
TCCGTGGTGAACGGCAGCCGGAAGGTGTTGAACACCCATTGGATGGGTGACACGCCGAGCTTCAGACCGATGGTCGTGTTCCACGCCCGCTGCGAGGTCGCGGCTCCGGAGACCAGCACGTAGCTGCGGTTCTCCCACCGCAAGGTGGGGCGCATGTCCACGTCGATCGTCATCAGGCCGACCTCGCCGAGGTTCGGTGCCGACCTGAAGTACTTCTTGGCCATCTCGTTCAGCTTCTTCACCGCCAGGCCGCCGACACGGAAGCCCGCGACGATCTCCAGCACCGGTCCGACCTTCACCTCGACGGCGACGGGGACGGCACCGGTCGTCATGCCCTCGACGCGGGAGGTGCAGCTGGGCGCCGGGAACTTCTTGTCAGACGTCGCCGTTGTCCCCGTCCCGAACCGGTACCGCGCCGTCACCGACAGCTCCGCTGAGGCCGTGCAGCCCCCTGAGAACTCGATGTTGTCGCTTGATTCGGCGGTCAGGCTGAAGACGAGCTTCAGCTCGGCCGAGATGAAGACGGAGAGCACCGGAGCCAGCGGACCGGGCACCGGCGCGTCCGCCTCCTTTTTGACGATCTCGCAGGCGACTTCGACGCCGATCCCCTTCACGTTGCCCGAGATCGTGGCCACCGCCCTCGCCCGGACCCCGACCGTCAGGTCGACCCTGGTGATGACGTACTCGCCATCGGCGAGCCTGATCGAGTCGATCTTGAGCGCACCGAACCTCGTGGGCGTGAAGCTGGCGTTGATGTCCGGGATCGCGCTGTACTGCTGCGCCACAGCCGCCTTGCAATTGCCCTCCTGCTCGGTCTCGTGGCCCTCACCGCCACCTGCCCGGCGCGGGAGGAATCGGCCCGCCCACGAGGGCTGCGGACCACCTGCACCGGTGATCGGCATCGCCGCCTGTGCCGAGGCAGCGCTGAACAGCTCGTCGTACTCCTCGAAGTCGATGTCGTAGGAGACCTTCGTGTACACGTCCATCAACGGCACGATCTCCAGCGAGATCAGGCTCTTGCCGCCGCGCTGGATCGTCGGCAGGCCCGGAGGCTCCACCACCTTGCCGTAGAGGCCGGAGGCGCCGGCACCGAGGAGGATGGTGCCGACGGGCGGTGGCGGGCCGTGGAGGATCGCCGGAAGGCGGGCGCCTCCGGCGAGCACCGACACCGGGTCGTCGTCGACCGATCCGCCCGGCAGCGACACCCGGGTCTCGAACTCCTGCCACGTGAACCCGAACAGCCCGCTGGCGCCGATGCCGTCCACGGTGCCGTCGATCACGTCGGCGACGGTGAGGCCCGCCACCGGGTAGGCCACTTTGGCATCGGGCACGAGCACCACCTCGTCGTGGAGACGCGCGTTGGTGATGGTGAGCGGCGCCTTGTCGGGCGAGCCGGGAACGGTAGCGACGTCGATGCGCGTGCCGACCGTGCTGGTGGCGCGGAGCCGGTACCGCCCCCCGGTGAGCGGCTCGACCGTGACGGCGTCGACGTCTCCGATCGATGCGACCGTCACGCCTGCGGGCGGGTCGACGTCGTAGCTGGTGCCGCCGCTGTCGACGAGGCGGAGGTCGACGATGGCGGTCGAGTCGTCGTCGTCGAGGAGCACTGCGTTCGGCACGAACTGCCAGGTGGCGTCGGCCGGCGGATCGGGCTCGGGCTCGGGGTCGGGCACCGTCGTGGTCGTCGTGGTGGTCGTGGTGGTGGTGGTGGTGGTGGTCGCCGCCGGCGCGGTCGTCGTCGTCGTCGCCGGCTCGGTGGTGGTGGTCGTGGTCACCGGCTCGGTGGGGGTGGTCGTCGTCGTCGTCGTGCCCGTCGGCACCGTGGACGTGGTCGTCGTCGTCGTCGTGGTGGTGGTCGTGGTCGTGTCCGGCGGCCTCGGAGCGTCGCCGAGCCAGCCCACCACCTCCGCGCTCACGTGGAGCTTGCCGTCGCTGTTGCGCAGCGCGATGGAGCCGTCCGCGGCCAGCGGCACCAGGTGGAACACGGTGGTCGACTCCGCGCGTCCGATCGCCAGGGTCTGGCCCGTCGGCCCGCCCGTGCCCGACCAGACGGTCAGTGACGTGGGCTTCGTCGCATTGGACGCGGTCACCTGGAGCATGACCACCTTCGCGCCCGTGACCGGGACGCCCGCTTGCCCCGCCACGCGCAGCCGCGCGGTCTCGCCCGCCGTCAGCTCCTTGCGCACGCCCACGTCGCTGCGGGTGTCGAGCACCAGCTGCGGGAGTTGCACGTGCACGGCGTCGCCCGCGCGGACGTAGCCGACGATGTCGACGGCGACGTGCGTGGAGCCGACGAGGTTGCGCAGCTCGACCCTGCCGTCGGCTCCCACCGGGACGACGACGGTGTTCGAGGCCACGTCACGCCCGGCCGCGCGGAGCTGCGGCCGGCCCGGCCGCTCGACGCCGCTCGGCCAGATCTCCACTCGCGACAGCAGCGCTGGCTCGGCGGCGGACACCACCATCACCACGCCGGCCACACCGGAGGCCGGGACGCCGGCCGTACCGACCACGGGGATCGTGATGCGGTCCGCAGCTTCCACCTTGCGCCGCGCGAACCCGCGCCCGAGGCGCGAGTCGACCACGCGGGTCGGTGCGAGCGCCACCACGTCGGAGCCGGCCGGGAACCACCCGGCGAGCTCGACGGCCACGTGGCTCGTGCCGTGGCTGAGCGAGATCGGCACCGTCCCGTCGGGCTGCACGGGCACGATCACGGTGAGGGTCGTCTCCTCGCCCTTGTCGGCCTGGAAGGCGGCGGCGCCGACGGCGACGGTCGTGTCGGCGCTTGGCTTCACCACCGTTACCACGAGCGCGGCAGCCGCCACGCCCGTCCCGGGCACGCCGAAGGTCCGCGGCTGGTTGGCCCTCAGCACGCCGCCGCTGATGCCGAGCCCGGTCCTCGTGTCGACGAGCCGGATGCCCTCCGTGGCGGTGTAGTGGCCGGCGACGGACACCTGCGGTGCGGCAGCGGGTGGTGCCGTGGTGGTCGTCGTGGTGGTCGCAGCCGGGGGCTTCTTCGCGACCTCCGCGGCGGCAGCGACCGCCGCCGCTGCAGCGGCGAGGCCCGGGGGCACCGGGTCCTTCTTCGCCGGGCTCGGTGCAGCCAGCGCCGTGTCGCTCAGGACGAGCGACGCGGCGAGGAGCAGGCAGACAGCGGCACGGGTACGAGCGCGGCGCGGCATGGCGGCAGACGATGGAGCAGCTCCGTCCAACGAACGTCCGACGGCGCGAGGGCCACCAGCCCGTGGACCTCTGCTCGAGGTCGAGCCTTCTTGACGATCGCCACGGCACGCGCTCGACCACGTGCGGCCGGTGGGAACGGTGTGGCGCCCACGCCGCATGGGGACCCGGAGGAGGCCTGTGCCAAGATGGCCGAGCGGCGGCCGGGGGCATGGCCGCCGGCGGAAGGGGGCCAGCGCCATGGCGAACGGGACGGAACGCGAGGCCGGCGGCACGGACGTCGACGTGGTCGTGGTGGGGGCCGGCTTCGCCGGCATGTACCTGCTCCACCGCTTGCGGCAGCTGGGCATGTCCACCCGGGTGCTGGAGGCCGGCGACGACGTGGGCGGCACGTGGTACTGGAACCGCTATCCCGGCGCCCGCTGCGACATCGAGACCCTCGACTACTCGTACTCGTTCGACCCCGAGCTCGAGCGGGAGTGGCAGTGGTCGGAGAAGTTCGCCCCGCAGCCCGAGATCCTCCGGTACGCGCAGCACGTCGCCGACAAGTACCACCTGCGCCGCGACATCACCTTCGGCACGCGGGTCGAGGGGGCACGGTGGGACGACCAGGCGTCGAGGTGGCACGTGCGCACCAGGCCGGTGTCCGGAGGTGCGGGCGAGGAGATCGTCGCCCGTCACGTCGTGATGGCCACCGGCTGCCTCTCGGTGCCCAAGGAGATCGACGTCCCCGGAGCCGACCGGTTCCGGGGCGAGGTGTACCTCACCGGCCGCTGGCCGCACGAGCCCGTCGACTTCACCGGCAAGCGTGTGGCCGTCATCGGCACGGGCTCGTCGGCGATCCAGTCGATCCCGGTGATCGCCGAGGACGCCGCGCAGGTCACCGTCTTCCAGCGCACGCCGAACTTCTCGATCCCCGCCAACAACGGTCCGGTGCCCGAGCGCAAGCGAGCCCTGATCGAGGCGGACCGGGCCGCCTACCGCGAATCGGCCCGCTGGTCCGGATCCGGCGTGCCCTACGAGCGGAGCATGGTCAGCGCCCTGTCGGTCCCCGACGAGGAGCGCCTGGCCACCTACGAGATGGCGTGGGAGCGCGGCGGGATCAGCGAGTTCCTCGGCACGTACTCCGACCACCTCACCAACCCGGCGGCGAACGAGCTGCTCGCTGACTTCGTCCGCGGCAAGATCCGCAGCATCGTGCACGACCCGGAGGTGGCGGAGGCGCTGTGCCCGACCACGTACCCCATCGGCACGAAGCGGCTGTGCGTCGACACGAACTACTACGCCACCTACAACCTCCCGCACGTGCGCCTCGTCGACCTGCGCAAGCACCCCATCACCACCGTCACCGAACGCGGTGTGGATCTCGTGGACGAGTCGCTCGAGTTCGACGTGATCGTCTTCGCCACCGGCTTCGACGCGATGACCGGCGCCGTCGTCGGCGTCGACATCACCGGGCGCGACGGGCTCACGCTGAGAGAGGCGTGGCAGCACGGCCCGATGACGTACCTCGGTCTGATGGTGGAGAGCTTCCCCAACCTGTTCCTCGTCACCGGCCCCGGGAGCCCGTCGGTGCTGTCCAACATGATCGTGTCGATCGAGCAGCACGTGGACTGGATCGTCGACTGCTTCGTCCACCTCCGCGACGAGGGCTCTGAGACCATCGAGCCCACGCACACGGCGGTCGAGGCCTGGGTGAAGCACACCAACGAGTTCGCCGACCTCACCCTGATGCCACGGGCCAACTCGTGGTACATGGGCGCCAACGTGCCCGGCAAGCCGCGCGTGTTCCTGCCGTACCCGGGCGGGGTCGACGGCTACCGCCGTGCCTGCAACGAGGTGGTCGAGCGCGGCTACCTCGGCTTCGTGCGGCGCGGCCCCGCGGGGGAGCGGTGCAACGACGGCATCATCCGCCGCCTCGCGCCCGACGTCGGCGTGATGCTGCACATGATGTCGGAGCTCGGCCTGCCGGCGCTCGAGACGCTCTCCCCGCCCGAGGTGCGCGCCTTCACCGAGGCGATGGCCGCGCAGCGGCCGCCCGGGCCCGACGTGGGTGAGATCGTCGACGGCCGCTACCCGGGCGCTGCCGGCGAGCTGGACTACCGCCTCTACCGCCCGGCGAGCCCCGGCCCGCACCCGGTGATCGTCTACTTCCACGGCGGCGGGTGGGTGTTCGGCAGCGCCACCTCCGACGACCCGCTGTGCCGCGACCTCTGCGTGCGCACGGGTGCGATCGTGATGTCCATGGACTACCGGCACGCACCGGAGGCTCCGTTCCCGGCCGCCGCCGACGATGCCGTGGCCGCCCTGCGGTGGGTGGCCGACCACGCGGGCGAGCTCGGCGGCACCGACGGTGAGGCCGTCGCCGTCGCCGGCTGGAGCGCCGGGGGCAACCTCGCCGCGGTCGCCGCGCAGGTGGCTCGCGACGCGGGCGGGCCGGCCGTCTCCGCACAGCTGCTGCTCACGCCGGTCACCGACGGCGCGGTCACGCACGCGTCGCACGAGGAGAACGCTGACGGCTACGTCCTCACCGCAGCGCTGATGCGTTGGTTCTGGGACCACTACGCCCCGCCCGAGCAGCGCAGCGACCCGCTCGCCTCGCCGTTGCGGGCCGAGCGGCTCGACGGCCTGCCGCCGGCGGTGGTGGTGACGTGCGAGTTCGACCCGCTGCGCGATGAGGGCGACGCCTACGCCGCAGCACTGGAGCGGGCCGGGGTGACGGTCCACCACCTCCGCGTTCCGGGCCACGTCCACTCCTCGCTCACGGCCGTCGACGCGCTCCCGACGGGTGCACCGTTCCGCGCCGAGATGGCCGACGCCCTCCGCTCGTTCATGGGCGCCGCCGTCACCGCCTGACTACCATCCCGGCGTGCAGCGTGCGCGCCTCGGCGACGAACTGGAGCTGTCCGGGCCCGCCGACGTCCTCGCCGCGCTGGCCCGTGTCGGTCGCTCCGAGGACCTCGCCCGTTCGCCTGACGGTCACCGCTGGGCGATCGCAGGCTTCGGTCGGTCCACCGTCGTGATCGTCCACGCCTCGCGTGTCGACGACGCCGTCGTGGAGGTGGCGTCGTTGCTGGAGATCCGCAGCGAGGTCTTCTCCTACCCCCACGGGATCGAGTTCCTCGACGACGAGGTGGTGGCGGTCGCCAACCGGCATGGTGCCGTGGCGCTGCTGCGGGTGCCGTCACACGCAGCCGGCGTGCGTGAGCTGGAGGTCGATCCCATGTGCGTGCTCGGGACCGCGGAGCTCGTGGAGACGCCCGGCTCGCTCGATGCGGTGCCGCTCGGTGGTGGCCTGTACGACCTGCTCGTGGCGAACAACTACGTCCACACCGTCACCCGGCACCTGCTCGACGCGCGCGACGGGTGGCGCTCGCTGAGCGACGAGGTGCTCCTCGCCCGCGGGTTGGCCATCCCCGACGGCCTCACCCGTTCGCCGGACGGCCGGTGGATCGCGGTCAGCAACCACGACACGCACGCCGTCCTGCTGTACGCGGACGGCGTGGCGCTCGGCCCCGACGCGGAGCCCGACGGCGAGCTGCGCGACGTGAGCTATCCCCACGGGTTGCGGTTCTCGCCCGACGGCGAGCTGCTGCTGGTGGCCGATGCCGGCGGGCCCTACGTCCACGTCTTCACCGCCGGCGGAGGGGACTGGAGCGGTACCCGCGACCCCGACGCCTCGATCCGCGTGATGAGCGACGACGTGTACTTCACCGGTCGCTACAACCCGCAGGAGGGCGGGCCCAAGGGCCTGGCCCTCGACGCTGCCGGCACGATGGTGGCGGTGAGCAGCGAGCACCAGCCGCTCGGGTTCTTCGACCTGCGCGCTGCCCTGGGCGAGGCGCTCCCGGTGACGTCGCATCCCCGTCGGCGGGCCGGCGGCCACGCCGCGAGGTCGGTCGTGCTGCGTTCGCAACGGCGGGCCGCGGAGGCCGAGCGCGCCGTGGTCGAGGCCGACGAGCGCACCCGCCGGGCCGAGGAGCGAGCGGGTCGGGCCGAGGAGCTGGCGGCGCAGGCGGAGGACGCTCGCGCAGCAGCGGCGCGTGGCATCGCCGACATGGCCGCGCAGGCGGAGATGCACCGTGCGCGGGCGGACGCGCTGCAGACCGAGCGGGCAGCCCACGAGGCGACGGCGGCGGACCTGCGCGCGCAGCTGGTGGCCGTCCGGGCGAGCACGTCCTGGCGGGTCACCGGCCCGCTGCGACGGGTGTCAGGAGCCCGCCGCCGGCTGCTCGGGCGGTGATCGTCAGCCCAGCACGCGGCGAAGGGCCTCCAGGCGCTCGGGCACCGGGCGGTACCACACCCACTGGCCCCGCTTCTGCCTGCTGACGAGGCCGGCGTCGACGAGGATCTTCATGTGGTGGCTCACCGTGGGCTGTGAGCGCCCGGACGGCTCGACGAGGTCGCAGGCGCACACCTCGTCGGTCGCGGAGGTGATGAACGACAGCAGCCGCAGCCGCACCGGGTCGGCGAGCGCCGCGAAGGCCTCGGCGAGGGCGGCGGCCTCCGGCTCGGCGAGCGAGCCTGCGCTGACGGGGGTGCAGCACGCGACGACGTCGGTGGTCATGCCGCAACAATATCGAAGATCGTCGAAGAAATCCATTGACGTTCATCGATCTCCGCGCCATGATGGACATCGACATCCATCGATCCGAGGAGACCACCCACATGTCACGAGTCCAGCTCGCCCTCAACGTCGGAGACCTCGAGGCCTCCATCGACTTCTACACCAAGCTGTTCCGCACGCCACCGGCCAAGGTGCGCGACGGCTACGCCAACTTCGCCATCGCCGACCCGCCGCTCAAGCTGGTGCTGATCGCCGGTGGCGCTCCCGGCACGCTCAACCACGTCGGGGTGGAGGTGGCCTCCACCGACGAGGTGGCCGAGGCCGCGCAGCGCATGGCGGCCGAGGGGGCGGCCTGCGACGTGCAGGAGGCGACCACCTGTTGCTACGCCGTGCAGGACAAGGTGTGGGTCAGCGGGCCGGAGATCCCCTGGGAGATCTACACCGTGCTCGCCGACGCGCCCTCGATGGAGCCGCAGGGCACCTGCTGCGCGTGAGCGCCCCTCACGCGGGCAGCGGTTCGAGGCCGAGGGTGGCGAGCAGACCCTCCACCCTGCCGCGGATCTCGTCGCGGATCGCCCGGACGGCCTCGACCCCCTGCCCCGCCGGGTCGGCCAGCTCCCAGTCCTCGTAGCGCTTGCCGGGGTACAGCGGACAGGCGTCGCCGCATCCCATCGTCACCACCACGTCCGCCGCCTTCACCACCTCGTCGGTCCACGGCTTCGGGAACTCGGCGGTGATGTCGATGCCCACTTCGGCCATCGCCTCCACGGCCGCCGGGTTGATGTGCGACGCAGGCGCCGAGCCGCCCGACCAGACGACCACCCGGTCGCCGCCGAGGTGGCGCAGCCACCCTGCCGCCATCTGCGAGCGCCCCGCGTTGTGCACGCACAGGAACAGCACCCCCGGGATGGTGCTGTCCGCCTCGAGCTTCGCCGCGGCGCGGCGGACGAGGTGCTGCTGGTCGAGCGGGAGGGTGTCGAGGTGGGGGCTCTGCACGATGCTGCCTTTCAGTCGCGGGCGTAGAGGAACCGGATCAGCACGAAGGCGAGGAGGCCGCCAACGAGCTGCATGACGACGAACATCGGCGCCGACGCCGGGCGGATGCCGGCGAACGTGTCGGACAGGGTGCGGGCGACCGTGACGGCCGGGTTGGCGAAGCTGGTGGAGGAGGTGAACCAGTACGCACCACCGATCCACACGCCGACGGCGAAGGGGACCGCAGCGCTGCGTCCGCTGCGCACGCAGCCGTGGATGACGAGGAGCAGCCCGACGGTGGCCACCACCTCCGACAGCCACAGCGCGCCGCTGGAGCGGTCCTTGGTGGACAGCTCGACGGCGGGCAGCTCGAACATCAGGTTGGCGACGATCGCACCGGCGCACCCGCCGATCACCTGGGCCACCACGTACAGCCCGGCCTCCCGGGTGGAGAGGGTCCCGAAGAGCCGGTCGACCAGCGTCACCACCGGGTTGAAGTGCGCGCCGGAGACCGCGCCGAACATGAGGATCAGCCCGATCAGGGCTCCGGCGGTGGCCGCGGCGTTCTCCAGCAGCTGCAGGCCGACGTCGTCGGGCGACAGTCGGCTGGCCATGATCCCCGAGCCGATCACGGCCACGATGAGGAACCCCGTGCCCAGCCCCTCCGCGACGAGGCGCCGCGGGAGGTCCGCTGGGATCGGCCCCGTACCGACCTGGGGCTCGCGGCGGAGGTCGTCGGGCAGCGCCGTCACGTCGGCGCCCCGGCCGCGAGCGCAATGATCCGCTCCCGGAGCTCGGCGACCGTGGCGTCGAACTGCGCGGCCGTGCCCCCGGTGACGGGGTCGGCGACCGACCAGTGCAGCCACGCGCCTCCCGCCACGGCGGCCAGCTCTTCGTGGGCCTGATCGCACACGGTGATGACGAGCGGGGGCAGCGTGGCCACGTCCGCGATCGTGCGCGGTGTGGCGTCGCCGAGGTCGAGGCGTGCCCGGCGGGCCGCGGCGCGTGCGCCCGGGTGCACCTGGCGTGCCGGATGCGTGCCCGCGGACTCGGCCGGTGCGTCGCGCACCGAGCGCCACAGCGCAGCGGCGAGGTGGCTGCGCGCCGAGTTGCGGGTGCACACGAACAGCGCGTGCTGGGGAGGCAGGCCGGGGGCGGGTGCCAGGTCGTGCAGCGCGTGGCGGACGAGGTGCACGTAGCGACGGCGGCCGTCGCCGCTCGACCGGCTGCGCACGATCATCCCCACCTGCTCCAGCACGTCGAGGTGGTGGGCCAGCAGGTTCGACTCGAGGCCGAGTCGGGTGCGCAGCTCCACCGGCGCACGGTCGGAGCGGGTGAGCTCGTCGACGATGGCCAGCCGCACCGGATCGCCGAGGGCGGCATGGCCCGCGGCGCGCCGGGCCAGATCAGGAGACACGCCGGCCAACATAGTTGCTCAATATATATTGAGTCAACTGTTGATGACCGGTAGTGGGTACGACCTCAACGTCACGCCGTACGACAAGCGAACCGTCGACGCCTACACCCGCTGCCGGGTGATCCTGATGAACGGCATCGAGGTGGAGTCGATCGTGTTCTCCCACCAGTTCGCCCGGCACACGGACAACCTCGAGATCAAGCGGGCGCTCGCGCTGTCGCGCCGCGCCGACCAGCAGCAGCAGAAGGCCGTGAACGGGCTCAACCCCGGCGATCAGACCCCGCTCGAGACCACCATCGGCTACGAGCAGGTGGCCGTGGACCTCACGGCCTGGCTGGCGCGGCACGAGCCCGACCCGATGCTCAAGCAGGCGCTCGACTTCGCCCTGCTCGAGGACTTCGACCACCTGTACCGCTACGCCGACCTGTACGACCTGCTCGACGGGAAGGATGCGGCCGAGCTCACCCAGCACCTCACGGAGATCACCCCCGGCCGGCCCACGTACAAGCACCACCGCCACCCCCACGACATGGTGAAGGGCCACTTCTCCACGCACACCGTGGACCCGCTGTCGCGGATGCACGTGATGACGATCGTGGCCGCCGAGCAGCAGACCATGAACTTCTACATGAACCACGGGGCGGACTACGTGGAGCCCATCGCCCGCGGCCTCTACGCCGAGATCGCCCAGGTGGAGGAGGAGCACGTCACCCACTACGAGTCGCTGCTCGACCCGCTCGACTCGTGGCTGAAGATGCTCGTGTTCCACGAGTACAACGAGGCCTACATGTACTGGTCGGTGCTCCAGCAGGAGATCGACCTCTGGGAGCTGCACCTCGACATGGAGATCGGCCAGCTCCACGCAGCCTGCGCCCTGTTGCGCCGGTACGAGGGCGTGGAGCCCGAGGAGATCCTGCCGCCCGCCATGCCCGACACGCCGGTCACGTTCGAGCCGAACAAGCAGTACGTGCGCGAGGTGCTCGCCCGGCAGGTCGACCTTCGTCCCGACGGGCTGCTGTACGTGGACGAGAGCGCGCTGCCGGCCGACCACCGCTTCTTCCGACACCAGGAGCAGGTGAACGCCGGCGGCAACCCGAGCGAGCTGGTGGTGGAGATGGACCGGGACCGCCGCGGGACGGAGTACCGCGACGAGACCGACGGTGCTCACCCGATCGAGGAGCTGCGCCCCGTGGGCGCGGGACGCTGAAGGAGCCGACGATGACCGTACTGACCCCCACCAAGGACAAGGGCGCCACGACCAAGCTCGTGGACGGCGTGCTCTACGTGGAGCCGGCGCACGAGATGACGCCGGCCACCCTGGCCGCCTTCGCTCCCGACACCGGCATGAACGGCGACTTCCTCGCCGACTTCATGAGCGCGATGCTCACCCACGAGCGCTGCGGGCGCCACCTCTACCGCTCCGTCGCCGGCCGCACGAACAACCCGATCCTGAAGCGGAAGTACGAGGAGTTCGGCCAGGAGATCGAGAAGCACGCAGCGCTCCTGGAGGAGCTCGTCGTCGTCGCCGGCGGCAGCCCCGGCTACGTCAGCCCGCTGGCCCGCGCCGTGCAGGGGATGGACACCAAGCTGGTCGAGTCCACCTTCGCCCTGTCCGGGAGCATCGACATCATGTCGGCCGAGTCGGCGATGCTCGACGCCGTCTTCGTGGCGGAGTCCATCGACCATGCGAACTGGACGACGCTCGCCGCGCTGACCGAGAAGCTGCCCGAGGGCGACCTGCGCACCGCGTTCGAGCGGGCCGTGCAGGAGGTCGGCGCGGAGGAGGACGAGCACCTCCTGTGGGCGTCGACCATGCGTCAGCGGATGGTCGTCCTCCAGGCGTCGTCGAGCACGATGGCGGCGATGGGCGCGAAGGCCGAGGAGACGATGGCTCGCGTGAAGGGGTGGTTCGCGGACGAGAGCTGAGTGCTCAGCGCTCCCGGCGGCTCCTCGCGCGCCGTCGGCCCTCGTGCATCGCCGCCACCCGTGGCACGGGGATCTCCCGCCCCGCCGCCACGAGGTCCGCCGGGAGCGCCTGCGCCTCGCCGAGCGCGGCCGTCCACGGGTCGCCGTCGCCCACGAGGTCCGGGACGTTACGGATCGTGAAGTCCCGGGGCTCGACGTCGTCGAGCTCGTCCCAGCCGACGGGGAACGAGACGGTCGTGCCCGGCCTGGCCCGAGGGCTGTAGGCGGCCACGACGGTGGCGCCGCCCGAGCGCGTGGCGTCGATGAAGACCTTGCCCTGGCGCTCGTCCTTCAGGAACGCCGTGGTGGCCACGGCCGGGTCGATCCGCTCGGCGTGCTGGGCGATCGCCCTCGTCGCCGCGGCTGCCGATTCCGCGTCGGCGCCGCGGATGGGGACGAACACGTGGAGGCCCTTCGCTCCGCTCGTCTTCACCGCGCCGCGCATGCCCGCCGCCTCGAGCGCAGCACCCACGAGCCGCACGGCGGCGACCGCCGTGGCGAAGGGGGCGCCGACGGGAGGGTCGATGTCGAGGACGAGGTGCGTCGGCCGGTCGAGGTGCGCGGCCCTGGCGAGCGTGGGGTGGTACTCGACGGCGCGCTGGTTCGCGAACCAGAGCAGCGTGCGGCGGTCGTTGCACAACGCGTAGGTGACATCCCGCTTCGACGACTCCGCCCAGAGCGTGATCCGGTCGATCCACTCGGGAGCGTAGGCAGGGAGGTTCTTCTGCATGAACGGCGCCTGCCGGCCCGTGACCCGGATCACCGAGAGCGGGCGCTGTCTCAGCGCCGCGACGAGCTGGCGATGGATGGCATCCAGGTAGTCGACCAGGTCGCGCTTGCGGGCGTCGGCACCCTCGAACAGCTCGGCGTCGAGGTTGGTGAGGGGTACGCCACCCCTCGACTCACCGGCCGCTGCCATCGCGCGGCCGGCTCCTCGTCAGGCGGACAGGCGACGACGCCGGGCGAGGTGCTTGCGCACGAGGGCGACGGCACCTGCGATGCCGAGGCCGACGAGGATCACCCCGGTGACGCCGAAGCCCAGTGCGCCCACGCGCACCAGGTTGGCGTCCTCGTAGCGGTCGTCGCGGATGCTCGACCACGGCTCGATCATCAAGAACCACGTGCACAGCACGCCGGCCACGATGAGCGCGACGTGGGTGAGGGCGTGGTCGGTCAGTTCCCGCTTCGCCTGCGACACGGGCGGGGAGCATAGCTGGCCAGCGCAGGAGCCTCTCCGACGCCGAAACGTCTCTTTCGGGTGAACCCGCGAGGATCAACGCGCGAACACCTGCGCGTCGTCGGCGAACGCCTTGAACTCGAGCGCGTTGCCAGCGGGGTCGAGCAGGAACATCGTCCACTGCTCGCCGGGCAACCCCTCGAAGCGGAGGTACGGCTCGATCACGAACCGCGCGCCCGCTGCCCGGAGCCGCCCCGCCAGCACGTGGAAGTCGTCCACCTCGAGCAGCACGCCGAAGTGCGGCACGGGCACGTCGTGGTCGTCGACCGGGTTCCTCCCGGCGATCCCGCCGCCGCCGGCCACCACGTGCGTGACGAGCTGGTGGCCGTACAGGTCCCAGTCCACCCACGACGCGTCCTCACGTCCCCGGGGGCAACCGAGCACCTCGCCGTAGAAGCGGCACGCGGCAGCGAGGTCGTCGACGGGGATCGCGAGGTGGAAGCGGGGCCGGGTCATCGGGGGCGATGGTACGGCGGCGAGCGGCCAGACTGGCGCCCGTGTCGCTGACGTCCCGCCGGCTCAACCGTGCCACGCTCGCCCGCCAGCTCCTGCTCCGGCGCGAGCCGCTGCCCGTGGCCGAGGCGGTCCGCCGCATCGTGGCCATCCAGGCCCAGGAGCCGGCGTCGCCGTACGTGGCCGTGTGGAACCGGGTCGCCGGGTTCGATCCCGCCGAGCTCGACGGCGCCCTCGCCGCGTTCGACGTGGTCAAGGCCACGCTGATGCGGATCACTCTCCACGCGGTGCACGCCGACGACCACCCGACGTTCCGGGCGGCGATGCAGCCCACGCTCCGTGCGGCACGGCTGCACGACCGGCGCTTCACCGGCACCGGGCTGACCATCGCCGACGCCGACATCCTCGTGCCGCGCGTGGTGGAGCTCGCGGCCGCACCCGTCACCAACGCCGAGATGGAAGCGGCCCTCGCCGAGCTCGTCGATGCGGCCTCGGCGCCGTGGGTGTGGTGGGCGCTGCGGTGCGTCGCACCCGTGGTCCACGCGCCGACGGGTGGCCCGTGGTCGTTCGGGCGGCGGCCTGCCTACGTGGCCGCGCCGACACCGCCGGCCGCTGAGGACGCCGCCGGCTCGCTCGAGCGGTTGATCGTCCGCTACCTCGAGGGCTTCGGGCCGGCGTCGGCGGAGGACGTGGCGCAGTTCGCGCTGCACAAGCGGTCGACGGTGCGCGAGGCGTTGGCGCGCCTCGGCGACAGGGTGGTGCCGCTGCGCGCGTCCGGCGGCGCCACCCTCTACGACGTGCCCGACGGCGTGGTCCCCGAGGAGGACGCGCCGGCGCCACCACGGCTGATGGCGATGTGGGACAGCACCCTGCTCGCGTACGCGGACCGGTCCCGCCTGATCCCGCCGGCGTTGCGACCGCTCGTGATCCGCCGCAACGGCGACGTGCTGCCCACCGTGCTCGTGGACGGCGAGGTGCGCGGCGTGTGGCGGCCCGTCACCCCCGCCGATGGCGAGGTGGCCGTGGAGGTCACGGCCCTCACCACCATCGGCCGGGAGGACTGGGACGAGCTCGAGCTGGAGGCTGCGTCCCTGGCGCGCCTGCTGGCGGGGCGGGAGCCCGACGCCTACACCCGCTACGGCCGCTGGTGGACCGACCTGCCGGCGACCGAGGTGCGGACCCTCACACGCGCAGCTGCGCGGTGAGGCGGGCCTTGGCCTCCTCGAACTCCTCGAACGACATCTGCTCGTCGGCGAAGGCGGCGTGCAGCTGGGCCAACGCCTCCAACGTGGCGGCCTGGCCGGCGACGGGGGCCGGCGCCGGCTCGTCCGGGCGATCGCGGCGCTCCTGCCTGCGCATCTGCTTGGCCTCGGCGCGCTCCTGGCGCTGCTTCTCGCGCTGGCGCTTCTGGAAGCTGGCCTGGCTCATGCGCGCACCTCCGAGTGAGCCGGGGTGGCGATCGACGACAGCTGTGGCATGGCGACCTGACTTTCGTGCGGCGGGTCCGGCGCGGGTGTCCGGCGCGGGCGCTGCTGGCAGCGCGCCGAAGCCGACGGGCCGAACGGGGACACAGCCACGCTACCGGCTCCCGCTGCGGACGGCGGATCACCGAGCTTGGCTCGGAACTACGGTGGTACCGATGGGCTGGTTCACACGACGTGGCAGGGACGACGTGGCCGACGAGCTGGGGCTGGACGACGCATGGCGCACGCTGGCACCTGAGCTCGGCGGCGCGGTGGAGGTGCGCAGCGCCCGGTCGGTGCACGTGGTCGGCCGGCGTCGCGGGCGCACGTTCGAAGCCGACGTGGACGCCGACGGCCTCGGTCCGACCGATGTGTTGCGGATGGCCTTCGGCGAGACCAAGCGCAAGCGGCAGGCCTACCGCCAGTGGCGCACGAGCCTGAGCGTCTCCTGCGCAGCGGCGGCGGAGCGCCGCGGAACCCTGCGCTCGTACGTCGACGTGCGCGACCCGGCGTGGAACCCTCGCGTCTACGACCCCAACGCCGGCCGTGCCATCCTCACCGACCCGCCCACGCTGGCTGCGCACGTGCTCACCCCGGCCATCCGGGCGAAGCTGCTCGAGATCGCCGTCGACGTCGACATCACGATCCACCCCGACGCCGTGCGCATCGAGCACCACACGAAGGTGCCGCAGGAGAGCGGGTTCCTCGCCGGGAGCGTCATCCACGCCTATCCGGGACCGGTGCAGCGGATGCCCGCCTCGGCCGTCGCCGGGCCCCCGTGGTGGATCGATCTCCTCTGCGACATCGCCGAGCTCGCCGAGGCACGCTGACGGCCGTGGCGAACGAGGTCGAAGTGCGGCGCCTGGAGCGGGACGAGCTCGCGCGGGTCGCCGAGATCGACCGCTCGGAGCACATCGACGTGCTCTACACCCAGGTGGGCGAGCGCCTCGTCGAGCGTCGTGGCCACTGGGACGCGCCGCCGTGGATCTCGGAGGGCGACGGTGAGCACTCGGTCCAGGCCAAGGTGCGGGAGCTGCGCGGCTACCTCGATGTGGGCGGCGTCGCGCTCGGAGCGTTCGTCGGGGAGCGCCTGGTCGCGATCGGTGTCGTCGTGCCGCACCTGCGGCCCGGGACCGCGCAGCTGGCGTTCCTGCACGTGAGCGCGCCGTGGCGGTCGACCGGGGTCGGCAGCACCGTGTCGGCGCAGCTCGAGGACGTCGCCAGGAGCGCCGGCGCCGCCGAGATGGTGGTGTCCGCCACCCCGACGGCCAACACCGTGCGGTTCTACCGCGGCCGCGGGTTCGCTCCCACCGACGCCCCGCTGCCCGAGCTGTTCGAGCTCGAGCCCGACGACGTGCACATGGGCAAGCAGCTGTGAAACCCAGCGCGGCATGTGACCGCATCGGGCGTAGCTTCGGCTGATGCAGGTTCTCTTCACGTGTGTCCCGGGGCACGGGCATCTCTACCCGCTGGTCCCCTTGGCCCGTGCCCTGGCCGAGCGCGGGTGCGACGTCCGCTTCGCGACCGGCCGTGAGCTGGCCGCCCGCGTGGTGGAGCTCGGCTTCCCCTGCTTCGCGGCGGGCCCCACGTTGGCAGAGATGCAGTCCGACGCCCTGGCCGACGCCGGGGTGCGCGCTGCGCTGGAGACCGCGCCGTGGCTCGTCGCAGCAGCGATCTTCGGTGGACGGGCGGCTTCGTTCGTCGACGATCTCGATGGTGCGGTGCCCGCACCCGACCTCGTCATCCACGACGCGATGGAGATGGCTGGACCGATCATCGCGGCCCGCAGCGGAGCGCCATGGGTGACCCATGGGTTGGGTCCGCGGTGGCCCAGCCTCGTCGAGGAGGCCATGCCGGCGGTCGTCGATCCGGTGTGGCGCGATCACGACGTCGGTCCGCTGCGCCGCGGCGGCATCGGACACCACGTGTTCGTCGAGATCTGCCCTCCGGTCGTGCGCTCCGACAACCGTGGCGACGGCGACCGGATCGTCGAGTGCCGTCCCGTGCCCTTGAGCGAGCCCGCCGTCCCGATCGCGGGGTTCGCCGACGACGCTCGACCGAACGTCTACTGCACGCTCGGGACGTTCTCGAACTCGAACGCCACCGTGTTCCGTACCCTGCTCGACGCGTTCGCGTCGCTGGATGCCGACGTGCTGCTGACCACCGGGGGAGGCGTCGGCGTCGACGAGCTGGGGCGGTTGCCTGCCAATGTCACGGTCGAGCGGTACGTGCCGCAGGCGCAGGTTCTCGACCGCGCCGACCTCGTCGTGTGCCATGGCGGTTCGGGCACCATGCTTGCGTCGCTCGGCGCAGGTCTGCCGATCGTCGCAATGCCGCAGGGGGCCGACCAGTTCATCAACGCGCCGTCGTGGGCCCGATCGGGTGCCGTCGCGGTGCTCTCGCCGACGGATCTCGATCCGGGCGCGATCGCGGCCACGATCCTCGCCACGCTGGACGACGTCGGCATGCGGGCCGCCGCGACGTCGGTGGCGCAGGACATCGCGGCGATGCCGAGCCCGCTGGAGATCGCGGACGAGCTGATCGGGATCGCACGGCGGTAGTGGGTCCCGTGTCGCACCCGTGTCGCACCCCTTTGGGACGATGGCGACCATGGGGACGACGGCGGTGGCCGGGGGCGATCCGGGGAAGGGCGTGGCGGTCGTGCCGGTGGTCGAGCTCGACGACGACGAGCTCGACGCCCGGTTGTTCGCGCTGCGTCGGGAGCGCGATCGGTTGGTGTTGGACGAGGCGGAGGTGCTGGCGGAGTGGGCGCGCCGTGAGCTGTGGCGGGTGGGGGGTGGGGTGAACGCGGCGCACGCGTTGGCTGGTCGGTCCGGGGCCTCGCCGGCCAGAGCCCGTGCCGAGGTGCGGCGGGCGCGCAAGGTGGAGAGCATGCCGCTGGCTCGGGTGTCGGTGCTGGAGGGTCGGTTGTCGCTGGACCGCTTCGATCTGTTGGCGGTGGCGAACTCGGCGCGGCGTCGGAGGGTGTACGAGCGCGACGAGGCGCTGCTGGTGGATCATGCGAGCGCGCTGTGCTACTCCGACGCGTACCGGGCGGTGCGGTACTGGTGCGAGGCGGCCGACGACGAGGTGCAGGACGATCCGCCGGGGGTGGAGCCGCCCGAGCCTGGTGAGCCGGCGGAGCCGGCGCCTGATCCCTGGGCGGGTGCGGAGGTGGGGGAGCGGGCGCACGTGGCGCGGACGTTGGACGGGGTGACAGCGGTCGATGCGGTGCTGGGAGCGATCGGGGGCGAGATCGTCGAGACCGAGCTGCGCCGGTTGGAGGAGGAGATCCGCCGCGCGGATGCGCGCGAGGGGCGGGAGCGGACCCGGGCGCAGCGGACGGCGGCGGCCATGGTGGAGATGGCCACGCGGTCGGCGTCGATCCCGTCGGGAGCGAGGCGCCCGCGGCCGCTGTTCACGGTGGTGGTCGGTGCCGACAAGCTGCGCGGGTTGTGCGAGTTGGGCAGCGGAGCGATCGTGTCGCCGGACCAGCTCGCGGGGCACGTCGGCACCGCGGCGCTGGAGTCGATCGTGTTCGGCGGGGAGCACACGATCCTGTCGGTGTCCAAGCGGCGCACGTTCCGGGGCGCGCTGCGCCGGGCGATCCAGGTCCGCGACCGGCACTGCATCCACCGCTACGGCTGCGACGTGCGCGCTGATGACGCCGATGTCGACCACATTCGCCCTTGGCGCGAGGGGGGTACGACGAGCCAGTTCGACGCCCGTGTGCGCTGCCGCGGCCACAACCGCATCGCCGAGCTCGACGACGGCGATCACCTCCCGCTGCCCGAGCAGCCCGTCGACTGGCTGACCTGGGCGAGGGTCAAGGCCCGCTGGATCTACGAGCAGGACGACCGGACAGCCCGCACCCGCCCCGACCGCGCCCCACCCGACGCGACGTGAGTCGCCGTTCCCGGGTGTCAGACGCGCAGGGCGGGGAAGCGGCTGGCGAGGCCGGGCGCGGCGACCTGGAACAGCGGGACCGCACGGGGGATGCCACGCAGCCGGTGGGTACCGAGGCTTCGGAACCGCACCCCGTCGGGCACCATGCCGGTGAGAGCGGTCCTGGTGTCGCCGGAGATCACGATCTGGCCGCCGTGGGCGCAGGACGAGATCCGCGCGGCGATGTGGACGTCCATGCCGATGTAGTTCGTGTCGCCCATCGTCGGATAGCCGGCGTGGAGACCCATCCGCACCCGCACCGCGATGCCGTCGGCCCGGTCCAGCGCGGCGATGCCGCGCTGGGCGCTGATGGCGGCGTCGAGCGCCGCCAGCGGGCTCTCGAAGGCGGCGAAGAACTCGTCGGCGCGTGTCTCCACCACGCAGCCGCCCACGGCGTCGACGGCCACGCGCTCGATGTCACGGAGCTCGCCGAGGAGGTCGGCGAAGCCGTCACCCAAGCGTTCGAGGTGACCGGTCGAGTCCTCGATGTCGGTCATCAGCAGGGTGACGAACCCGGTGGGCAGCTCTCTGGGGCCGGTCGCTGCCTGCTCGTTCCGCAGCTCGGCGCTGATGAAGCCCACCGGCACGATCCGGAACCGCTTGGCCGCACGCAGGAGCCGCAACCGGGTCTCGTCGCGGGCCTGGTCGCTCTCGAACTCCACCTGTCCGAACCGGGCCAGGGCGTTGCGCACGTGGCTGGCGTCGGTAATCGGCAGCCGCCGCCGGCCTTCCGAATCGACGTACGCGAACGAGCGGTCGGGGAGCCGGGCCCGCTCGGCGGCACTCAGTCGAGCCACGGGCCGATGATACGTGCCCGAGGACCGCGCGTTCGATGGTGTGGCGCACGGTAGACACGTCACATGGATGCGTCACGATCCGTCTCCGTGCAGCGCCTGCGGCGGCTGCGCGAGGAGCTGCTCGAGGAGGCTCCCGGCGTCATCGGGTCGGATCCCAGCAGCGAGCCCGTGCTCGACGAGCTCGACTACGCACTCCGGCCCCCGCGCCACGAACGCCGCCTGCCGACGTACGGCTCGATCGTCGCGCCGACGGTCGCCGTCGAGCGTTGGGACGCGACGACCGGCCTCCACACCGAGCTCAGCCGCACGACGTCCCGGGCCGACGACGAGGTGCGCCGCTACGCCGACGGTATGACGAGCTGGACGGTGCGGTCGGCCGACGGCATCGATGCGCTGGCCGTGTTCGATCGTTCCGCCGGGTCCGAGCGTGACTTGCTCGTGCTCAACGAGGCCACCGGCGGCACGATCGTGCAGCGCCGACCC
>VFQR01001263.1_pt1 | contig 20483 bp, 21 predicted proteins | sample 3512321 | NCBI WGS metagenome assembly VFQR01 (sample SAMN10412374, study PRJNA504923) | tailings metagenome | isolation source: Relicate 3 Philex TSF1 revegetated site | place: Philippines: Tuba, Benguet | collected 2017-08-29 | reverse complement strand
TCGTGATCGCCGCCGTCAGCGTCGTCTTGCCGTGGTCAACGTGGCCGATCGTGCCAATGTTGACGTGCGGTTTCGTCCGTTCAAACTTTGCCTTTGCCATGTCTTCGGGCCTTCGGATTGGGGGGCCGCAGGCGGCCCTGTGCTACTCGGGCGGCGAATTAAGCCGCCCGCAGGGGAAAATCAAGCGGGATCGGCAGCTTTCCGGCCCGCCCCATCAACCGGGCGTCACCTTTCGCTGGCCGGGCGCTGTGTCCCCTCGGCCTCGGGCGGCAGGGGCGGCAGGCCGAACCATTCGGGGTTCTGCAGGAACCATTCCTCGACACGCTTCACCGCGTTGTAGGACAGTGCCTCCATCTGCTGCTTCTTGGTCCTTGTCAGGCCGGTGCCGATCACCGTCTCGCCCGACAGGCTTTCAAAGACCGTGATCTGCTTGCCCTCTTCGTTCAGCTTCAACTGCGCCGCGTCGTCCCAGACATTTGCCGTGATCACCAGCACCGATTTCGGCGCGGCCACAACCGGAATACCGGGCGGGGCCAGCGCATAGCCATCGACCGAGATGCCGATGTTGTACAGCTTCGTCCCCTCATAGCGCCCGAACCGGTCGGCCACGGCCGCCTTCATCACCGTCTCCCACTCTTCCTCCGACGCATCGCGCGAAATCGGCACCTTCTGCGCATTGTCGGCCACGACGATGTTCAGCCCCAGCGCAAATTCCCCCAGCGGCACGGGCGGATCTTCCAGATCACGCGCGCCACAGGCAGCCAGGGCGGCAAGCCCGATCATCAGGGCAAGGGGGCGAAGGCTCGGCATGGGGTCTCCCGTCTTTGGCGGCCTGCAGGCCAATTCCCCCCCGATACCCGTTGAATGCCTGCCACGCAACGGTTGCCCACGCGGCATCGCAGCCCACCGCCGATGCCTCCCCCCGCCACGATCATCCGATGATGCGGCCCCCCTCGGCAGGAATGGCACAGACCGGGGGCGCGACAGCATGTCCCCCGGGCAGACGTTGCAATTCACGCAACTCCCACGCATCTTGACAGGCGGATGGAAACGGAACCTTGGCGGCCCATTTCCGTTCGTGTGCAGTAACGAGTGCGTCCGCGGCAGTTACCCATGTCGCGGACGGTTCGCCTCAGCCGCAGATGCGCTTCAGCGCCTGCCACTCCGCGTCCGTCAATACCGGTTCTGTCGCAGCACCCCCTGCACCCCGCGCCGCCTCGGCGCGGTTGCCGCTTGCCGGATGGGTGGCGAGGATCTCCGGCACATTCATCCCCATCCCTTCGATCCGCTCGAAGAACGCGGCCAACCCTTCCGTCCCGATCCCCGTCCGCTGCAACAGGTCAAAGGCAAAGGCATCCGCCGCCGCCTCCGCCTCGCGTGTATAGGACGCGCTCAGGATGTGGTCGCCCAGAAGCCCGATCACCGTCCCGCCCGTCACATCGCCCAGCACCAGTGAGATGATCCCCGACGATCCCGCCGCCCGAAAGGCCAGCCGCGTGGGATCGCGCGCCTCGACATGGCCGATCTCATGCGCCAGAACCCCCGCCACCTCTTCCGCGCTCTCCGCCTCGTCCAGCAGCCCCCGGATGATCACCACCTGCCCGCCCGGCGCGGCAAAGGCGTTCAGCATCTCATGGTCGAACACCCGCAATTCGATGTCATAGGTCAGCCCCTGCCCCTCGGTCAGCCGCCGCTCCATCTTCTCCAGCGCCGCCACCCCCTCGGGCGCGTCACAGGTCAGCGCACGCTCCCCGCCCAGAAACCCTTCGATCTGCCCCATCACCGCCTGACCGAAGGCCACCTCCTGCTCCAGCGGCAACTGATCGGCCAGCATGTCCGAAATGCGCGGCAGGAACACGAACAGGATCGCTGCCAGCGCCGCCGCCGCCATGGCGATCCGCGCGGCCACCTTCGCCCCCGTCCCGCGCTTCAGGTCGCGCCGCTCCATCCGCGTGGCCCGCACCCGGATCCATTCCGCCAGCGGCCCCTCGGCCAGCACCAGCCGCGCCGGATCATGGGGCAACTCGTCCCCCTCCTCCACCATCAGCGCAAGCACCAGCCCGTCAGCTTCGATCCGCCGCAGCCGCGAAAGCGGCCAGACCTGCCCGCCGAAGCGCAGCGCCACCAGATCAGGCGACACCTCCACCATCACCGTCTGCCGCCGCGCGCTGATCCCGTCGAACCAGACCGCCTCCTCCGGCGCGGGCCGCATCAGAACGCCCCGCCCATATCCAGCGCATCGGCAAGGCCTTCCGCATCCGCCCCGCCATCGGCCACCCGCTGCCGCACGGAGTCCAGCGCACCCGCCCCCGTCACCGTCGCGCTGTCCACGAAATGCGCCAGTATCGGCTGGCTGATGAAGACCAGCGACAGCGCCCCGAACACCGTCAGCACCAGCAGATAGGCCAGCACCCCCAGCACCGCGAATTCCAGCCGCGCCAGATCGGACGGCGCCTCGACCCCCGTCATCACCGTTGCCAGCGGCGCAAAGATCACGCCAGACGCAACGCCCCCCAAAAGACCCACGATCAGCACGCCCTTGATGTAAAGCCAGACCACCGATCCCGCCCGCGGCGCGGCCCGGAAGCCAAGCCCGCCTTCCAGTTCCTTGTGAGACATCAGATAGGCAAAGGCCCGCACGCGATAGACCAGCACCCCGATCGCCCCCCAGATCGCCCCCACCACGCCCAGACACGCCGCCAGCCCCGGGCTGCCCCCGATCCCCACCAGCACCGCCAGCCCGATCAGCACCATCCCCACGATCACATGGCCATAGGCCGGATACAGCCCCCGCCAGCTTCCGCCCTGCCGGAACCGCGCCCCGCCATACCACGTCCGCCCGGTCATGTAGGCCTCAAGGCGAAACGTCATCAGCGGCCACAACAGGCCCAACGTCAGCACCGTCAGCACAAGGTATCCCAGCGCCCGGATCACATAGCCCGACGCCGCCTTCTCCATCCCGAAGCGGATGCCCCGGAACCGAGTCCGCGCCAGCTTGTAGCGGCGCGACCGATAGGCCGCAAAGATCATCAGCGGCAGCACCGCCAGAAAGGACAGCGCAATCGACACCGCCTGCGCGATCTCCTCCGCCTCCGACGCCGGATCAAAGACGAACCGGATGCCCACGGAAAACAGGATCAACTGCACCACTGCCAGATAGACGGCCAGCATCACCACGGCCATCAGAAAGCCCAGAAACATCTCCAGCCCCGTGCCGGTGAATTCCAGCGCATCCTCGCCCACCCGCAGCTTGCCCCAGACATGCCGCCGGATGCGCGCCTTGCCCCAGAACCGGTAAATCCCCAGCGTGATCAGGCCCAACACCCCCACACCCAAGGCCAGCGGAAACAGCTTCGCCGCATCCCCCCGATACTGCACCTTCAGGTCTGAGACAGGGGGATGATCCATGAAAACGGTCCGTGAAATGCGTCAGTTGAACTTGTTGTCCCTCGGGAACCCGCGCGGCGCCATCTTGCCCGCCCCGGCACGCGGCCCGGCCCATTCCGCCAGATCCGTCTCGGTCCGCGTCCGTCCGGCCGGGTCCTTCCATGCCAGCCCCTCGGCCAGTGTGAAGGTCGTCGCATCCGACAACCCGCCATCCTTGTACTTCTGCAACCGCACGCCCTTGCCCTTGGCCATCTCGGGCAATTCCGCCAGCGGGAACACCAGCAGCTTGCGGTTGTCGCCCACCACCGCCACCGTATCCCCGGTCACGCGGCGGCACAGCGCCGTCTTCACCCCGTCCCGCACGGTCAGCACCTGCTTGCCCGCCCGCGTCTGCGCCAGCACCTCATCCGACGGCACCACGAACCCGTCCCCGGCCGTCGAGGCCAACAACAGCTTCTCTCCGGGGCGGAAAATCATCAGGTCCACGATCTCGGCCTCGTTCGGCAGATCGACCATCAATCGAACAGGTTCTCCCATCCCCCGCCCGCCGGGAAGGTTCGCGCCCAGAAGCGTGTAGAACCGCCCGTTCGACCCGACCAGAAGGATGCGGTCCGTCGTCTCGGCGTGAAAGATGAACCGCCCCTCGTCGCCGTCCTTGAACTTCACCTCGCCGTCCAGCGCGACATGGCCCTTCATCGCGCGGATCCATCCCATCTTCGAACAGATCACCGTGATGGGTTCCCGCTCGATCATCGCCTCGAAGGGCACCTCCTCCAGATCGCCCATCTCGGCGAAAGCCGTGCGCCGCGCGCCGCCCTTGGTGTCCTTGCCGAACTGCTTGCGGATCGCCTCCAGTTCCACGCCGATCTGCTTCCACTGGCGCCGGTCGCTCTCCAGCAGGTCCGCCAGATCGGCCCGCTCCTTCATCAGCGCGTCCCGCTCGCGGATCAGTTCCATCTCCTCCAGCCGCCGCAAGGACCGCAGCCGCATGTTCAGGATGGCTTCCGCCTGCACCTCGGTCAGCTCCCCCTCCCCCTCGGGCGGGCTGACATAATCCTTCTCCGACGTCGCGCGCTTGTGGTCCCTGCCCCAATCCTCGGCCATCAGGGCGCGTTTCGGATCATCGTCGTAACGGATGATGTCGATCACCCGGTCCAGGTTCAGGAAGGCGATGATGAACCCTTCCAACACCTCCAGCCGGTGGTCGATCTTCTCCATCCGGTGCAGCGACCGGCGCTGCAACACATCGCGGCGATGGTCCAGAAAGGCCCGCAGCACCTCTTTCAACGAACAGACCTTCGGCACCTTGCCGTCGATCAGCACGTTCATGTTCAGGCTGAAGCGGATCTCCAGATCGCTGTTCTTGAACAGCATCCCCATCAGCATGTCCGGCTCCACCGTCCGCGCGCGGGGCTCCAGAACGATGCGCACATCATCGGCGCTTTCGTCCCGCACATCGGCCAGAATGGGGATCTTCTTGGTCTGGATCAGTTCCGCCAGCTTTTCGATCAGCTTGGACTTCTGCACCTGATACGGGATTTCCGTGACCACGATCTGCCACATCCCGCGGCCCAGATCCTCCACCTCCCACTTCGCACGCAGCCGGAACGCCCCGCGCCCCGTGCGATAGGCCTCAAGGATATTCGCCCGCGGCTCCACCAGCACGCCGCCCGTCGGGAAATCCGGCCCCGGCACAAAGCCCACCAACTCGTCATCGCTGATCCCGGGATTGCCCAGCATCGCATGGCAGGCCCCGATCAACTCATCCAGGTTGTGCGGCGGAATGTTCGTGGCCATCCCCACGGCAATCCCGCTCGACCCGTTCGCCAGCAGGTTCGGAAACGCCGCCGGCATCACCACCGGCTCTTCCAGCGTCCCGTCATAATTCGGGCGGAAGTCCACGGCGTTTTCCGCCAACCCTTCCATCAGCGTCTCGGCAATCGCCGTCAGCCGCGCCTCGGTATAGCGGCTCGCCGCCGGGTTATCCCCGTCGATATTGCCGAAATTCCCCTGCCCATCCACCAGCGGGTAGCGCACGTTGAAATCCTGCGCCAACCGCGCCATCGCGTCATAGATCGCGGCATCGCCATGCGGGTGATAATTCCCCATCACGTCGCCGCTGATCTTGGCCGACTTGCGGAATCCCCCCGTCGCCGTCAGCCGAAGTTCCCGCATCGCGTAAAGAATTCGCCGATGCACCGGCTTCAACCCGTCCCGCGCATCCGGCAGCGCGCGGTGCATGATGGTGGAAAGCGCATAGGTCAGATACCGCTCGCCAATCGCACGGCTCAGCGGTTCAGCAACCTCGATGGGCTCGATCTTGGGGCTCTCGGGCGTATCAGACATGGATGTTGTGTAATTCGCCCTGCGCCCCCGGTCCAGCCGAAACCTCTGCGCATCGCAATCCTATCCGGCAATGGTCCAGAAATGAAATTTTCCTCCCTGACTCGCTGAAAAGACGTGCTATTGCAGACGTCAGTAACGGTGAGTCTCGGGTGCGGAACATGTTCAAATATCTTCTTTTCTTCGGCGGCGCATTCTATCTGGTCCTTCTCATCGGCGGCGAAGATCGCGGCCAGGAACGCATGGGCCTGCGCGGCGCCTATGACGTTGCCCTTGCCCCCGCCCCGCTGCCCCCCCCTGCCGCAGCGGAAACCGTGATGCAGGCCGCAGCCCCCGCCACGCCGTTCGATACGCTGCGCATCCTGCCTGCGCCCGAAAAGGCAGTGGTCCAACAGGCCAGCCTGACAGACACCACACCGGAACCCACCTACAACGATTTCAACAACCCCAACGTCACCCTGCGCTTCATCACCGCCGATGCCGCCAATGTCCGGGACGCGGGCAGCCGCAGCGCCGCCGTGATCGGCCGCCTCGAACGCGGCGAAATCGTGCAGGTGGTGGAAGAGGTGGGCGACTGGGTCCATGTCCGCATCGAAGGCGACGGGATCGACGGCTATGTCCACCGCCGCCTCCTCTCGCAAGAGGCACCAACCCTCTCCACCCTCTCGCTCTTCCCGGCGGCCGACTGATCCCCCGCCCCCGCGAAGTCCGATTGCCAAATCGCCCGCCCTGCCGCTAAATCACCGGCAAAACGCCAGAACATAACACCGGGCAGCAGGCACATGCGTTCCATCCTCATCACCGGATGCTCCTCGGGCATCGGCTACGACGCCGCACATGCACTCAAGGCGCGCGGCTGGCGCGTCTTCGCCACCTGCCGCCAACAGGGCGATTGCGACCGCCTGATCGGCGAGGGGCTGGAAAGCTTCCCCCTCGACCACGCCGATGAGGCCAGCATCGAAGCCGCCGTTGCGGAAACCCTTTCCCGCACCGGGGGCAGGCTCGACGCCCTCTTCAACAACGGCGCCTTCGCCTGCCCCGGCGCGGTGGAAGACCTGCCCCGCGGCGCATTGCGCGAAATCTTTGAAACCAACCTCTTCGGCTATCACGACCTGACCCGCCGCCTGATCCCCACCTTCCGCGCCCAGGGCCATGGCCGCATCGTCCAATGCTCCTCCGTCCTCGGCCTTGTCGGGGCCAAATGGCGCGGGGCCTATGTCTCCACCAAATTCGCGCTGGAAGGGCTGTCCGATGTTCTCCGCCTCGAAATGCAGGGCACGGGGGTAGAGGTCATCCTCATCGAACCCGGCCCCATCGCCACCCGCATCCGCCAGAACGCGATCCCGCATTTCGAGAAATGGATTGATTGGGAAAACTCCGCCCGCCGCGCCGAATACGGCGCCCTGCTTGACCGGCTCTACAAACCCCAACTCAAGAAGGACCGGTTCGAACTTCCCCCCTCTGCCGTTACCGCCAAACTGATCCACGCCGTCGAATCCCCCCGCCCGCGCGCGCGCTACTACGTCACCACCCCCACCCATATCGCAGGCCTGGCCCGCCGCCTGTTGCCCACGCGCCTCCTCGACCGCGTCATCGCCAAGGGCTGATCCGCGGCAGTCTTGCAACGCCGAACCGCTGTTGACGCCCTGCCCCGCCTTCAGGATTGACCCAGGCCTCATCCTGGTCCCACCTTTTTCAAAACCCCGCATCAGACGGGAGCATGAGGAGAGCAGCGATGTCCACCACCCCCGACTGGCTTGCCCAGTCCGAGGCTGACTTGCGCAAGCAGACGCCCGTCTTCATCAATTCCTTCGAACAACTCACCTATCTGCGCGACAGCGTTGACTGGTTTCTCGCCAATGGCTTCACCAACATCACGGTGATGGATCAAGGATCAACCTACCCTCCCCTGCTGGACTATCTGGCGTCCTCGGCCTTCCCCTCCATGGGTCGCGTGCTGCGCTTCCGCAATATCGGCCCGCGCCGCGCCGTGCGACGCGCTGCCGCTATGACAGGCTTCGACAGACCCTTCATCTTCACCGACCCGGATCTGGAACTGCCCTCCCCCCCGCACGCCGATTTCCTCAATCGTCTCATCTTTCTTGGGCGCAGGTATAACGTCGCCAAGGTTGGCCTCGCGCTCGACATCAACGGAAGTCGCGTCAATGGCTCCCTTCCAACTGGCCGATTTACTGTTCGAAGCTACTATCGGCGCTTCTTCCGCAATCCACTGCAGAAGGACGTCTACAATGTCGGCGTAGATACGACATTCTTTGTTTACGTCCCCAAAATAGAGCCGAACCCCGGAGACATCCTCCGCTCCCAACCTCGCATTCCAGCCATCCGTGTCGGCGGTTCCGGCTTCGTCGCGCAGCATAGACCGTGGCTGTATGACAACGGCATGCCCGAGGAAGAAGAGGCACATTACCGGGCGCGCACCTCGATCGCCTCCACATTCTTTGGACGCAGCGCCGTCACCTGATCCGACCTGCGCAACTTGACACCCCGGCGCGCCGGTCCGAAAGGCATGCATAGCCATGATCGGGGCGATTTCCCCTTTCGCTTTTCACCCATTCCCGCCTACATCCCCCGAAACACTGGGGGAAAGCCATGCTGTCTGATCCGCTCTTCATCGTCGCCGCCATTGCTGCATTGGCCGTGCTGGCAATCCTCATGGTCGGCATCGGCGGCTTCGCCAAAGGCGGCGACTTCAACCGCAAACACGCCAACCGCATCATGCGCTATCGCATCATCGCGCAAGCCGTGGCCGTCCTTCTGATCGTCGCCTTCGCCTATTTCCATTCACGGGGTTGAACATGGTCGTTCTGTCGAAAATCTACACCAAGACCGGCGATGCCGGGGAAACAGCGCTCGGCAACGGCGCGCGCGTCGCCAAACACGCCACCCGCGTGTCGGCCTATGGCACCGTGGATGAAACCAACGCCACCGTCGGCCTCGCCCGCCTGCACGCCGATCCCGACATGGACGCCGCTCTCGCCCGCATCTCGAACGATCTCTTCGATCTGGGGGCCGATCTCTGCACCCCCGACATGCATCTCGACGAAACCCTCCCCTACACCCCCCTGCGGATGCAAGAGGCGCAGGTCCTGCGGCTGGAACGCGAAATCGACGTAATGAACGCGAAACTGCAACCCCTGCGGTCCTTCATCCTTCCGGGCGGCTCGCCGCTCGCCACCTACCTCCACCTCTGCCGCACCGTCTGCCGCCGCGCCGAACGGCTGACCGTGGAACTCGCCACCATGGAATCGGTCAACCCCGAGGCGGTGAAATACCTCAACCGCCTCTCCGACTGGTTCTTCGTCGCGGGCCGCATCGCCAACAATGACGGCAAGGATGACGTGCTCTGGGTGCCCGGCCTGACCCGCGAAGGCTGACGCGCCTGGAAAACGCGACGTCCCGACGCGCTTTGCGGTCGTATTTGGTCTGTTCGCGCCCCTGCGGACAGTCTAGTTACGCATCCGAGAGCTTGGGATAGGTCCGCCCCCCGCGGACCGGCAAAAGGAGATACGCGATGAAGGTCCTCGTGCCCGTCAAACGTGTGATCGACTACAACGTGAAGGTCCGCGTCAAGGCGGACGGTTCCGGCGTCGATCTCGCCAACGTCAAGATGTCGATGAACCCCTTCGATGAAATCGCCGTGGAAGAGGCGATCCGGCTGAAGGAAAAGGGCATCGCCACGGAAATCGTCGTCGTCTCCATCGGCGTGAAGCAGGCGCAGGAAACGCTCCGCACCGCGCTCGCCATGGGGGCCGACCGCGCCATCCTGATCGAAGCCACCGATAACGTGCATACCGACATCGAACCCCTCGCCGTCGCCAAACTGCTGGCGGGCGTGGTCAAGGAAGAAGGCCCCGGCCTCGTCCTTTGCGGCAAGCAGGCGATCGACAATGACATGAACGCCACCGGCCAGATGCTCTCGGCCCTGCTCGGCTGGAGCCAAGCCACCTTCGCCTCCGAACTCGCCATCGAAGGCGACACCGCCAAGGTCACGCGCGAAGTGGACGGCGGCCTGCAGACCATCGCCGTGAAGATGCCCGCCATCGTCACCGTGGACCTGCGCCTGAACGAACCGCGCTACGCCTCGCTGCCGAACATCATGAAGGCCAAGGCCAAGCCGCTCGCCACCAAGACCCCCGCCGATTACGGCGTGGACGTCGCCCCCCGCCTGTCGGTGGTGAAAACGGTGGAACCCGCAGGCCGCAAGGCCGGGGTCAAGGTCGGCTCGATCGACGAACTCATCGCGAAACTCAAAGACGAAGCAGGGGTGATCTGACATGGCCGTTCTCCTTCTCGCCGATGTGAATGACGGCGCGCTTGCCACCGACGCCGTCGCCAAGGCCCTCTCCGCCGTCAAAGGCCTGGGCGAGGTGCACATCCTCGTCGCTGGCACCTCCGCAACTGCGGCTGCGGAAGCGGCCAAGCTCGACGGCGCATCCAAGGTGCTGCACGCCGATGACGCCGCCTACGATCACGGCATGGCCGAAGCCACCGCCGCGCTGATCGTGTCGCTGGCGGGCAGCTACAGCCACATCGCCGCCGCCGCGACCGCGTTTTCCAAGAACGTCCTGCCCCGCGCTGCCGCGCTCCTCGACGTCATGGTGATCTCGGACGTGACCGCCGTGGTGGACGCCGACACGTTTGAACGCCCCATCTACGCAGGCAACGCGATCCAGACGGTGAAATCCTCGGACGCCAAGAAAGTCCTGACCGTCCGCACCGCCTCTTTCAACGCCGCCGCCAGCACCGGCAGCGCCGCCGTTGAAAAGGTCGCCGTTGCCGCCGATGGGTCGCTGTCCAAATGGGTCGAAGACAAGGTCGCCGCGTCCGACCGCCCCGAGCTTACCTCCGCCGGCATCGTCGTATCGGGCGGCCGTGGCGTGGGCAGCCAGTCCGACTTCGCCCTGATCGAGAAACTGGCCGACAAGCTCGGTGCCGCCGTTGGCGCCTCGCGCGCCGCGGTGGACTCGGGCTACGCCCCCAACGACTGGCAGGTCGGCCAGACCGGCAAGGTCGTGGCACCCACGCTCTATGTCGCCGTGGGCATCTCGGGCGCCATCCAGCACCTCGCGGGCATGAAGGACAGCAAGGTCATCGTCGCCATCAACAAGGACGAAGAGGCCCCGATCTTCCAGGTCGCCGATTACGGCCTCGTGGCCGATCTCTTCACCGCCGTGCCGGAAATGATCGAAAAGCTCTGATCCGCGCCGCCCATCGCGGCAGGACAACACAGGGGCGCGGGGGCAGACACACCCCCGCGCCCTTTTCTTACGCCCGGACCATCACCCCATCCAGCATCCCGCGCAGCACCGGCAGCAGCGCCGCCGCCGCCTCCTCATGCGCCAGAACTCCAGGCAGCCCCCGCGCCGCAGGTTCCGCCAGCGCCGGAAACACCATCCCCGCCACACCCTGCGCACGGGCCCGCGCGCTTGTCACGGCCACCACCGTCGCATCCGCCAATTCGCCCGCTGCCTCCAGCATCGCCCGGTCCACCAGCAGCGGCTCGCCCGCAGGCACATCGCGCCGTGGCCCCGGCGCAGCATCCCCCATCCAGAGCAGCACCACCCGCCCCGGGATCCGCTCCAGCAGCGTCGCCATCCGCGCACTCCAGGCCGCGCGCAACTCCTCCGTCACCAGCGCAAACCGCTCCGGCCCCGCCTCATGCAGGCTCCGCAGCATGTGGCGGGTGAAATTGAAATCGGTGAAATCCACCCCGCGATAGATCGCCTGCAACACATCGGAGGCGCGCAGAAACCGGTCATTCCGGCGCGGATGCACCGCGTACAGGCGGTTGGTCATATCCGCCGCCCCCGGCACCTGCACCACGGTCAGCACCGCCCGCTCGACAATCTCCATCACCGATGGATCGCCCACCCATGCATCCGGCCCCGCATTCGGGCAGCCCAGATTCACCACCGGCAGCCCAAGCCCCGCCTCCAGCAGCGCCGGATAGGGGCGCGGGATATAGCGACCATAGGTCTCGATCCCCCCCAGCATCACCGCATAGCGCCCCTTCAGGCTTCGCTTCGGCCCCCGGAACATCAACCGCGACCGCCCATAGCGGCACGGCATGTAATCAAGCGATTCCTCGCCTGGATATGCGTAGGCCATCACCCACTCCCTCCTGTCACAACACCCGAGGCGCAGAGTCGGGCAGAGGGATGAACAAAAGGCTAAACTTGCAATACGCCGCAATCTTTACGCATCCCGCGCGCACCGCCTAGGCTTGCGCCGGGGCGCCCCGGATGCATAAGGTCTGGCCGGACAGAAGGAGCATGAAGATGGCAGAGATCCGCACCGTCGGAATCGTGGGCGCAGGCCAGATGGGCAATGGCATCGCCCATGTCTTCGCCCTTGCAGGCTATGACGTGCTCCTCAACGACATCGCGCAGGAAAGCCTCGACCGTGCGCTTGCCACCATCGACCGCAACATCGAACGTCAGGTCTCGCGCGGCAAGGTCTCGGCGGAAGACAAGGCCGCCGCCATGGCCCGCATCCGCACCACGCTCAAACTCGCCGATCTCGGCCCCTCCGACCTGATCATCGAAGCTGCGACCGAACGCGAAACCGTGAAACAGGCGATTTTCGAGGATCTGCTGCCGCACCTCAAACCCTCCACCATCCTCACCTCCAACACCTCCTCCATCTCCATCACCCGCCTCGCCTCGCGCACCGACCGGCCGGAAAAGTTCATGGGCTTCCACTTCATGAACCCCGTCCCGGTGATGCAACTCGTCGAACTGATCCGCGGCATCGCCACCGATCAGGAGACCTGGGACAGCCTGCACGAGGTTGTCCGCAAACTCGGCAAGACCGCCGCCAGCGCCGAGGATTTCCCCGCCTTCATCGTCAACCGCATCCTGATGCCCATGATCAACGAGGCGGTCTATACGCTGTATGAAGGCGTAGGCTCCGTCCGCTCCATCGACGAGTCGCTGAAACTCGGCGCGAACCACCCGATGGGCCCTTTGGAACTGGCCGATTTCATCGGTCTGGACACCTGCCTCGCCATCATGAACGTGCTGCATGACGGTCTGGCCGACACCAAATACCGCCCCTGCCCCCTGCTCACGAAATACGTCGAGGCCGGGTGGCTGGGGCGCAAGACCCAGCGTGGTTTCTACGACTATCGTGGCGAAACCCCGGTCCCCACCCGCTGACCGGCGTCACCGGCCGACGCAAAGGCCCCTGATTTTTCGCAGGAAAATCGTTGGGGCCGAAACTGCCGCAACGGCTGGCCCAACGATTTTCCTGCGAAAAATCAGGGCCAGCGCCCTACTTTCCCAACGCCAGGGTATGCTCGCGCAACCAGGCCAGGAACCCCCGCGGGTTTCCTTCCCACTTCTTCAACTCTTCCGCCGGGATCGGGGCGCCGATCACGGGCCGCGTCGGCTTGAAAAGGCACCGCTTGATCTCATGGAGCAGCAACCCCTGCCGCAGCGTGTCGCTGATCTTGTTGGCAATCAGGAACGCCCGGCTGTTCTGCCCCGGGAAATAGACCGGCAGGATCGTCGCGCCCGAGGATCGCACGATCTTGTGGGTAAAGACATTCCACTCCGCCTCCACCGCAGGCCCCCACCAGCCTTCGCTCATCGCCACCTTGCCCGCCGGGAACAGGATGATCACCCCCCCGGCCTTGAGGTGTTTCATCGTTTCGTCCCGCATCTGCAGGCCCAATTCCCGCGCATTGTCCTCATGCGGGAAGGGCACCGGGATCATGAATTCCTCGACCTCCGGGATCCCCGTCAGCAGGGACCGCGTCAGGATCTTGAAATCCGACCGCACGCGATTGACCATCTCGGCCAGGATCATCCCGTCCACCAAGCCCGACGGGTGGTTCGACACCACGACCAAAGGGCCGGTCTTCGGGATCAGGGCAATCTCCTCGGGCGGGGTCTCTATGGTAATGCCCATCTGCCGGATCGCCTTGGGCCAGAACGGCGCGCCCACCGGTGCCCCCGTCCGCTCGAAATCCCGGATCAGGCGCAACAGCGTGACCTTCGCCGTCAGCCATTCGATGGCGCGGATGGTATTGGCCTTGATCGGGTTCTTGAACGTCCCGGCATAGGACAGGCGGCGCATGTCATAGGGGCGTTCGGCCCGTGCGGCCCTGCGGCGCGCCAGTTCCTCTTCGCTCACCTCCAGGGTGCGCACCTCATCGCTCTGCAACGTATCGGTCACGCCGGCTCTGCCTTCAGGGTCTGACGCGCCTCAGTAGTCCTCGCCGAAGCGGTTTGCAACAAGCGCCTCCAGCGCATCGGCAAGCTTCTCCGCATCCGACCCCTGCGTCACCACCTCGATCGCCGTCCCGCGCGAGGCCGCCAGCATCAGAAGCCCCATGATCGAGTCGCCCGAGACGGTCATCCCGTCCTTCGTCACCTGCGCCTGCGCGTCATGGCTTTCCACCACTTCCACGAATTTGGCCGAGGCCCGCGCATGCAGGCCCTTTTCGTTGATGATCCGCAAAACCCGTCCGGTCATGTTTCCCAGCTCACGCCCCGCCGCCCCAGCTTATGCGCCACCGCCAAGGTCCAGACTGTTGATATACTTGCGCCCTGCGTCAAGTGCGGCCGCCACCGCCTCGGGCACCGGCAGGTCGCGCGACTTGGCCAGCTTGATCAGCATGGGCAGGTTCGCGCCATAGACGATGCGCCGGTCCTGCCCCGCGCAGGCCATCAGCGACAGGTTGGACGGCGACCCCCCGAACATGTCCGTCACCACCACCACGCCCGCGCCGCGATCCACCGAATCCGCCGCTGCGCAGATTTCCGCCTGTTTCGCCCCGCGGTCATGGTCATCCTCGATGGCGATGGCCTCCATCGCATCCTGCTTGCCCACGACATGCTCTACCGCCGAGAGATACTCCCGCGCCAACCCGCCATGTGCAACGATCACGATACCGATCACGCGCCTGTCACTCCGCCGCCGAGGGGGACGTCGAGGCCGCCCTGCGTTCCAGTTCCCGGTGCCGTTTTGACACCGGCCAGCCTGCCTCTGCAAGCGCCTTCCCCAGAATTTCTGCAACTGCAACACTGCGATGTTGCCCGCCCGTGCAGCCGAAGCCGATCGACAGATGGGCCTTGCCCTCCTCGACCATAGCCGGAAGCAGAAACATCACCAACTCGTTCAACCGACCGTAGAATTCCGCGAAACGCGCATCCTGCCGGATATAGGCCTCCACCGCCGCATCGCGCCCGTCCAGATCGCGCAAGGCAGGCTCCCAATAGGGATTCTGCAGGAACCGGCAGTCGAACACCATGTCCACCCCGCGCGGCATCCCCCGCTTGTAGCTGAAGCTTTGCAGCGACACCGCCAGCCGCTGCCCCAGGCCGGGATCGAACCATTGCGCCAGTTCCGCCTTCAGGTCATGCGGGCTCATCTCCGTGGTGTCGATCAGATGATCCGCCCGCGCCCGGATCGGCGCCAGAAGGTCGATCTCGCGCGCCACGCCCTCGGCCGGCGTCTCTGCCGGGGCAAGGGGATGGCGCCGCCGCGTCTGGCTGTAGCGCTGGATCAGCACGCTCGCCGCGCAATCCACATAGACCACTTCCAGCGCCACCCGCGGGTCGCGCGTCAGCGCGTCAATCAGTTCGATCAGCGCCGCCACGTTGAAATCGCGGTTCCGCACATCAAGGCCCAGCGCGATGGGCCGCCCCAAAGGCGCCCCCTCGATCAGCCGCGGCACAAGGCTCAGGGGCAGGTTGTCGATAACCTCGTAGCCCAGATCCTCCAGCGCGTCGATCGCGGTTGACCGTCCGGCCCCCGAAGGCCCGGTCACAAGCACCAGCCGGTGCTCCTGCTGCGGCATCGCCGCCGCTGCGGCAGGCATTTCCGTCACACCGGACACGTCCGTCATTCCCTCCGTCCTGCCCTCAGATAGAGCAGAAGCGAAGCCGGGAAATGGGGGGTTTGGCTCGCCAGCACAAGATCCACTCTCCTTTCGAGGTATGTAACCTCGCGTCGTGGCGGCAGGCGCATCGTCTCCGCCTGCCCCAGATCGACAGCCAGCACCACCTCGGCCCCCTCCACGGGATCGGCATTCAACAGACCCACGCCCCGCGCCTCGATCATCCCCCGTATCGCAGACGGGCATGTGGCCCAAATCGCCCCATCGCGGCGCGAAAGCGCCACCCGGTCATCGGCCACCAGCCGCGCGCCCAGAGCCATCAACTGCAAGGCAAGCGCCGATTTCCCTGCCCCTGATGGTCCCGTGATCAGCAGCCCCCGCCCCTCGACCGCAACGCAGGTCGCATGCAGCAAAAGGCCATCGGTCACACCGGCAAACCCACCACGAAGCGCGCGCCAAGGGGATCGGATGTCACATCCGCATGGGTCGGGCGGATGTTCTCGGCCCAGATCACGCCGCCATGCGCCTCGACGATCTGCTTTGAAATCGCCAGCCCCAGCCCCGAATGTTCGCCGAACTGCCCCTGCGGGCGTTCGCTGTAGAACCGCTTGAACACCTTGGTCAGCGCCTGTTCGGGAATCCCCGGCCCGGTATCCTCGACCACGATCAGCACCCGGTTGTCGCGCCGCCGCGCCCAGACGCGCACCGCATCGCCGTCCTCGCAGAAACTGATCGCATTGGTGATCAGGTTCACGAAAACCTGCGCCAGCCGTGCTTCCAGCCCCCGGATCAGGATGGGTTCATGCGGGAAATCGGTGATGAACTCGACCCCCTTCTCATTCGCCTGCTGGCCAAGGTATTCCGAGATATTGGCCAGGGTGCGGACAAGGTTGAATTCCTCCTCCTCCTCCTTCACCAATTCGCTGTCCAGCCGCGACGCGTTGGAAATGTCGCTCACCAGGCGGTCCAACCGCCGCACGTCATGCTCGATCACATCCAGGAGCTTGGTCTTCTGGTCGTCCCGCTTGGCCACGCGCAGCGTGCCCACCGCCGACCGCAGGCTGGCCAGCGGGTTCTTGATCTCATGCGCCACATCGGCCGCGAACTGTTCGTTCGCGTCGATCCGGTCATAAAGCGCGGCCACCATGCCACGCATGGCCACCGACAGCCGCCCGATCTCGTCCGGCCGCGCCGCCAGATCAGGAATGCGCACCCGCCCGGGGGCCATCTTCCGCGCATCCCGGTCGCGCCCCAGCTCCGCCGCCGCCGCCAGATCGGACAGGGGGTTGGCGATGGTTGATGCCAGCACAAGGCTCAACCCGAAAGACAGCATCAGCGCCGCGATGAACAAAAGCAGGACCTGCTCCCGCTCGCCGCGCACCAGCGCGTCAAGCCCGGCCTGATCGCCGGTCAGCCCGACCACCGCCAGCACCTGCCCGTTCACCACCACAGGCTGGGCCACCGCGAAGATGCGCCCGCCATCGGGGCCCCGCGTCTCGGTCCGCACCGCCTCGCCCTTCAGCGCCGCGGGCACCAGCGTCTCGATCAATGCCAGTCCATCCGCCGTCGCCACCTCCGGCCCGCCACCCGATACCAGCCGCCGCACGCCGTTCCAGGCCCCCGTCAGCGTGTTCACGATCGGCGTCGGCCGCGTCACGATCTCGGCCCGCTCGGCGCCCGCCCGCCGCGCCGCCAGCGCGCCATCGGCACCCAGGGCATAGACCTCCACCCCCGGCGGCACGTCCACGCGCCCCAGAACCCGCGCCATCCGCGCCGCATCCATCGGCCCCGGCGCCTCGGCGGCCACCGCCTCGAACACATCCGCCACCAGCGCCGCCTCGGCCACCAGCGCCTCGCCGCGCAGCGTGACCAGCGTATCCCGGAAGGGGTTCAGGAACAGCACACCCCCCGCCAGCACCAGAAGCGCCAGCAGGTTGAACAGGATGATCTTCCGCGCCAGGGGAGACCGGTTCAGCGAAACCAGCCCCCGCCGATCCCGGCTCGCGCGCAAGGCAGGATCGACCAGCCCCTCACCCGAGGTCCAGTCTTCCCCAAGGATCACCTCGCCCGAACGGGCCGGGCGGCCATCCTTTCCCATGCGCGGCGCTGCAGTCATCTATTCTTCGTTGTACCGGTAGCCAATTCCGTAAAGCGTCTCGATGGCCGAGAAATTGTCGTCCACCGCCCGCATCTTCTTGCGCAGCCGCTTGATGTGGCTGTCGATGGTGCGGTCGTCCACATAGACCTGATCATCATAGGCCACATCCATCAGCTGGTCACGGCTCTTCACAAAGCCGGGCCGCTGGGCCAGCGCCTGCAACAGCATGAACTCCGTCACCGTCAGCGCCACATCCTGCCCCTTCCAGGTCACCGAATGGCGCAGCGGGTCCATGCGCAGGTTGCCCCGCTCCATGATCTTGGTCTCTTCCGTGACCGCAACCTCACCGCTGGCGATGGCTTCCTGACGGCGCAGCAGCGCCCGGATGCGCTCCACCAGCAGGCGCTGCGAAAACGGCTTCTTCACATAGTCGTCCGCGCCCATGCGCAGACCCAGAACCTCGTCGATCTCATCATCCTTCGAGGTGAGGAAGATGACCGGCATGCTGGTTTTCTGCCGCAGCCGCTGCAACAGGTCCATCCCGTCCATGCGGGGCATCTTGATGTCCAGCACCGCCATGTCCGGCAGGCGGCGGTTGAACGCGTCCAGCGCCGATTGCCCGTCATTATACGTCTCGACCTCGAAGCCCTCGGCCTCCAAGGTCATTGCGACGGATGTCAGGATGTTCCTGTCATCGTCGACAAGCGCGATCCGTGCCATGATGAAATCCCTATACTGCCCGTGTGTCATTGATTTTTCTTTTGTGCAGCATGATCATTTTTCCATCACCGGGAATCAACTGGTATGTGCGAATCGCGTCATTTGCAGGGCGGGATCGTCGCGGAAAACCCACAGGAATGGCGAAATTGCCGCACATTCGCACAACGCACCGCCGATTGTTTCGGTTGATTGCGCTAAACCTGCCTTGGTTGCGCTAACGATCGAAACCGTCCTGTTCCATGCTGCCAGCGACGTGTTATAGCAATTTTATGTCGCGGCCGATTTGGCCCGGACGCAGGCATCCGCCCCTTGGCCCGGGCGGCAGATCACGGAAATACAGTGCCGGTGCGATCCCGGCCGCAGGAGCTTGCAGGATGACGAACGGACGCGTGAACCCCGCGCAGGAATTGGCACATCAAGGCATCACCGGCCTGGGGAACGTCTATTACAACCTCCTCGAACCCGCGCTGATGGAACAGGCCGTCCAGCGCGGCGAAGGCCAGATCGGCCTCGGCGGCGCCTTCCTCTGCTCCACCGGCCAATTCACCGGCCGCTCGCCCAAGGACAAGTTCGTCGTCCGCACGCCCGGCGTGGAAAACACCATCTGGTGGGAGAACAACGCCCCGATGGCCCCCGATGCCTTTGACCGGCTCCATGCCGACATGCTGGCCCATATGCAGGGGCGCGACTATTTCGTGCAGGATCTCTATGCCGGGGCCGACCCCGTCCACCGGCTCGATGTCCGCGTGGTGACGGAACTTGCCTGGCATGGCCTCTTCATCCGCCACCTCCTGCGCCGCCCCTCGCGCGCCGAGCTGGACAGCTTCACCCCCGAATGGACGATCATCAACTGCCCCAGCTTCAAGGCCGACCCGGCCCGCCACGGCTGCCGGACTGAGACGGTGATCACGCTCAACTTCGACCGCAAACTGATCCTCATCGCCAACACGGCCTACGCGGGCGAGAACAAGAAATCCGTGTTCACCCTGCTCAACTACCTCCTGCCCGAAAAGGGCGTGATGCCGATGCATTGCTCGGCCAATCACGCCATCGGAAACCCGGTGGACTCGGCGGTGTTCTTCGGCCTCTCCGGCACCGGCAAGACCACCCTTTCCGCCGCCCCCGACCGCACCCTGATCGGGGATGACGAACACGGCTGGTCCGACCGCGGCACCTTCAACTTCGAAGGCGGCTGCTACGCCAAGACCATCAACCTCAACCCCGAGGCAGAGCCCGACATCTTCGCCACCACCCACCGCTTCGCGACCGTGGTGGAAAACATGGTCTATGATCCCGAAACGCTGGAACTCGATTTCGACGATGACAGCCTGACCGCCAACACGCGCTGCGCCTATCCGCTGGATTACATCCCCAATGCCTCAAGCACCGGCCTGGGCGGGCATCCGAAGAACATTATCATGCTCACCTGCGATGCCTTCGGCGTCCTCCCGCCCATCGCGCGGCTGACGCCGGCGCAGGCCATGTATCACTTCCTGTCGGGCTTCACCTCCAAGGTCGCAGGCACCGAACGCGGCGTCACCGAACCCACCCCCACCTTCTCCACCTGCTTCGGCGCCCCCTTCATGCCGCGCCGCCCCGAGGTGTATGGCAAGCTTCTGCAAGCCAAGATCGCCAAGCACGGCGCAACCTGCTGGCTGGTGAACACCGGCTGGACTGGCGGCGCCTATGGCACGGGCCGCCGCATGCCGATCAAGGCCACCCGCGCCCTGCTTTCGGCCGCGCTCGATGGCTCGCTCGGTCAGGTGGACTTCCGCCGCGACGCGAATTTCGGCTTCGACGTGCCGGTTGCCGTGCCGGGGGTGGATGCCACGCTCCTCAACCCGCGCGACACCTGGGCCGATCCCGCCGCCTATGACGCACAGGCCGCGAAACTGGTGGACATGTTCTCCAAGAACTTCGCCCAATACGTCCCCTTCATCGACGAAGATGTGAAAGCCGCCGCGATTGGCTGAACGCAGGGCGGGGTGAACCCCGCCCTGCAATCACCACAACCCGTAGCAACTGTCTTTTCAGAGTGTGCTTGTTTGGTGGTCTTTGGCGTCTCGGATC
>VFQR01001262.1_pt1 | contig 20483 bp, 24 predicted proteins | sample 3512321 | NCBI WGS metagenome assembly VFQR01 (sample SAMN10412374, study PRJNA504923) | tailings metagenome | isolation source: Relicate 3 Philex TSF1 revegetated site | place: Philippines: Tuba, Benguet | collected 2017-08-29 | reverse complement strand
AGATGACCTTGGCCTCCTGGATCAGCTTCTCGAAGTCCTCGTTGCACCACTGGGCGCGGTTGGCACCGCCCACCGCGTCGCAGCCGAGCAGCACGGCGAGGAAGTTGTCCGGATCGCCATTGTCGCCGGTCCAGCCCAGCAGCACGGCACCGTCGCGGTCGACGGCAGCGGACTGCTCGAGATACTGGCCCCACTCCATGGAGACGATCTCGACATTGACGCCCACGGCCGCGAAGTCGGCCTGGATCATCTCGGCCATGCGGCGCGCATCCGGGTTGTACGGACGGGCGACCGGCATCGCCCACACCTTCATCGAGAGGTTCTCGATGCCGGCTTCGGCGAGCAGGGCCTTGGAGGCTTCCGGATCGTAGGCGTCGTCCTCGATCGCATCATTGTACGACCACATGGTCGGCGGCAGCGGGTTCTTGGCGGCCGTACCGGCCCCGGCGAACACCGCCTCGATGATCGCCTGCTTGTTGATGGCCATGTTCAGGGCCTTGCGCACGCGCGCATCGTCGAAGGGCGGCTGCTGCGTATTGTAGGCGAGATAGCCCACATTGAGGCCTTCCTGATCCATCACCACGAGGTTCGGATCGGCGCGCAGCATGTCGAGGTCGGCCGGGTTGGGATAGGGCATGACATGGCATTCGCCCGCCTGCAGCTTCTGCGCCCGCACCGCGCCATCGATGGTGATGGCGAAGATCAGGTCGTCGATCGGCTGCACGCCACCCCAGTAGTCGTCGAAGGAGGCGTAGCGGATCACCGCGTCCTGCTGGTAGTTGACGAACTGGAAGGGCCCGGTACCGACCGGCAGCTGGTTCAGCTGCGCGAGGTTGCCGGAGGCTTCGAGCTGGTCGGCATATTCCTTGGAGACGATCGAGGCGAAATCCATCGCGAGATTGGCGATGAAGGGAGCCTCGGGACGGTTCAGCACGAACTTCACCGTCATGTCGTCGACCCGGACGATCTCCTTGAGGAGGTCCTGCATCGACATGGAGTTGAAGTATTCCCACGAAATGCCGGGGCTGTAGGCATACCAGGGATTATCCTGCTTCCACTGGCGCTCGAACGAGAAGATCACGTCGTCGGCGTTCAGTTCGCGGGTGGGGGTGAACCACTCGGTGGTGTGGAACTTCACACCCGGGCGCAGCTTGAAGGTGTATTTGAGGCCGTCATCGGAGACCTCGACGCTCTCGGCGACGCCGGGCTCGGTCTCGGACGAGCCCTTCTTGAACTGGAACAGGCGGTTGTAGATCGGACGCGACGCGGCATCGAAAGTGGTGCCGGAGGTATAGGGCGCCGGATCGAAACCTTCCGGCGAGCCCTCGGAGCAGTAAACAAGGGTCTTCGCCTGCGCTGCGCCACCCATCACTACGGCGAGCGCAGTGGCGGCGAGCAGAGTGCTCATCAATTTCATGATTTTCGTCTCCCGATATGGTGCGCGCCGACATTTTGTCGCAGCAGAAAGCGAGAACCGGCGCTTGCGCGCCACAAAAGCGCTTTTTCGTTGGGAGTGCAACTGACGAATTTGACCGGATGGTCAAAGTGCACAGGGTGAAACGGGATACTCCGCACTAGTCGGTATGGGGTATATTCGTCCACCCCACACCCCGCGGGCGCAGGTCGCCCGGCACCCCAGGCTCCACCCATGCAGATCGCCACCGTCACCCTCGTCGTCGCCGATTACGACGACGCCATCGCCTTTTACCGCGACCGGCTCGGCTTCGAGCTCATCGCCGACACCGCCCTGGGGGATGGCAAGCGCTGGGTGGTGGTCGCACCGGCTGGCGGCGGTGCCCGTCTGCTGCTGGCGAGGGCCGAGGGCGCGGCGCAGCTGGCGCGGATCGGCGACCAGACCGGCGGCCGGGTGGGCTTCTTTCTCGAAACCGACGATTTCGCCCGCGACCATGCCGCCTTCAGCGCCGCCGGCGTGCGGTTTCGCGAGGCCCCGCGGCACGAGCCCTACGGCACCGTCGCCGTGTTCGAGGACCTCTACGGCAATGGCTGGGACCTGATCGAGCCGAAGCGGGGATAGTCCGCTGCGGCGATGCCATCGCGCTCCGGCGGTAGTCTCGTCTCCGGTTTGCCGCGAGGACAACGGCATAAGTCACCGGGACCCGCGGCGATCGCCTTCTCCCTCGAGGGGAGAAGGTGCCCGAAGGGCGGATGAGGCCGGAGCCCCACACCCCGACAGTTCGCAGCCGCTCCGGTCAATGACCTGCCGCGGGGTTGGCAAGCGGTCGTGTCAGGGGATAGCCTGCGCCCCCATCCTTCCCATCGCCCCACCGGAGATCCGTCATGACCAAGCGCCGCCTCGGCCGCTCAGAGCTGTTCATCGAACCCCTGGTGCTGGGCACCAATGTGGTGGGCTGGACGGCGGACGAGCCGACCTCCTTCGCGGTCCTCGACGCCTTCGTCGACGAAGGCTTTACCGCCATCGACACCGCCGACAGCTATTCGCGCTGGGTGCCGGGCAATGACAGCGAGAGCGAAAAGATCATCGGGCGCTGGCTCAAGGCGCGCGGCAATCGCGACAAGGTGCTGGTGTTCACCAAGGTCGGCTCGGACATGGGCCAGGGTCATCGCGACCTCAGCGCCAAATGGATCATCGAAGAGGTCGAGGCCTCGCTCAGGCGGCTCCAGACCGATTACATCGACCTCTACCAGAGCCACTGGCCGGACCCGAACACCCCGCAGGAAGAGACGCTCGAGGCGCATGACCGGCTGGTGAAATCGGGCAAGGTGCGCGCCATCGGCACCTCCAACCACGACGCTGCCTTGCTAAGCGAAGCGCTGGAGATTTCAGGCCGGCGCGGCTTTGCCCGCTACGAGACGCTGCAGAACGAGTACAATCTCTACACGCGCCACGCCTTCGAGGGCGCGGTGCAGGACATCTGCGTCGCCGAGGAGATTTCCGGCATCCACTATTACGGGCTGGCGTCGGGCTTTCTCTCCGGTAAGTACCGGAGCCCGGAGGACGCGAGCAAGAGCCCGCGCGGCAAGGGCGTGGTGGAGAAGTATCTCAACCCGCGCGGCCTGGCGATCCTCGCCGCCCTCGACGCAGTCGCCGCCCGCACCGGCGCCGAACTCAGCGAGATCGCGCTTGCCTGGGTCGCGGCCCAGCCGGCGGTCGCCGCCCCGATCGCCTCGGCGACCTCGGTGGACCAGGTGCGCAGCCTCGCACGCGGCGCCCGCCTCACGCTCTCGGCAGCAGATCTCGACCTGCTGACCGCCGCCGGACGGTGATCAGTGCGCGCGACGCGCGGTGATGAACAGCACGGTGCCGAAGGTCACGAAGGCAAACACCACGGTGCTGACGACGACGATGGATTCGAAGGGCATGGCAGTCTCCCGGATTGAAGATGCCGGAGCTTGCCCGGGTTATGCGCCGCCTGCATTGATCCAGATCATGCCGGGCGCGCCCGCGGCGCCCGGTCGCACCGCCGATCACACCGCCATGTAGCCGCCATCGATCGGCAACACCGTGCCGGTGATGAACCCGGCAAGGGGCGAGCAGAGGAACAGCGCGGCCGGGGCCAGGTCGGCCGGCGTGCCCCAGCGGCCGAGCGGTGTGCGCGCCATCAGTTCGGCATTGCGCGCGGCATTGGCGCGCGGCACCGCCGTCATCGCCGTCTCGATCCAGCCCGGCGCCAGCGCGTTGACCCTGATGCCGTCCGCGGCATAGGCGACCGCCAGCGACTTGGTGAGGCCGGCCACCGCGTGCTTGGAGGCCGCATAGGCCGGGGCATGCGGGGCGCCGAAGAACGAGAACATCGAGCCGATGTTCAGGATCGCCCCGCCGGCGAGCTTCTCGCGGAACGCGAAGGCGGTGCGCATCGAGCCGTTGAGGTTGATGTCGATCACCGTCGCAAAGCCCGTCGGCGTGTGCTCGGCAGCCCGCAGGTTCACGCCCGCGCAGTTGACCAGCACATCGACGCGCGCAAACGCCCCGGCATAGGCGCTCACCGCGTCGTCGCTGCGCACGTCGAGCTGGGTGTAGCGCAGCCGCGGCTCCGCCACGACCGCCGCCTCGACCTCCGCCTGGGTCGCGCCGGTCGCATGCACCTCGGCACCGGCATCGGCGAAGGCGCGGGCGATGCCCTGCCCGATCCCGGAGGTGCCGCCGGTGATCACCACGGTCCGGCCGGCGAAGAATTCAGTGGCCCAGCTCATCGCCGTCGCTTCCGCCTGCCCGCTCACCGCACGAACTGCTCGACATAGTCGGCGCCGAGCCCCACCGCCTCGTAGTGCTTGCGACACATGTCGATCTTGGTGAACACGTCCTCGAAGCCGACCTGCCGGTTGTCCTGGTCGAGATAGACCATGCAGCCCGAGATGTTGAAGAAGGTGATCATCTCCGCGCAGTCCTCGGGGACGGTGAGGGTGTGAATTTCCCCCGGCGGCTCGAAGACATAGGAGCCGGTCTCGGCCACCCAGTCATGCTCGAGATAGTGCCAGCGGCCCTTGATGACATAGCCATGCACCGGCTGCGGGTGCAGGTGCCGGCTGAGGATGCCGGCGCGGCGCACGCGCAGCAGGTTGCACCACTGCCCCTGCAGCGTATTGAGGAACAGCGGCCGGAACCACACGCCCTCGGCCTGCGGCACCCAGACCCGCTCGTCCTCGGGCACTGCAGTGATGGCGATTTCCCTCGGCGCCAGCGGGTGCGCCGACCCGTTCAGCGTGTTGTACATGCGGTTCCTCCCTCGCGCCCCTAAAGGCCGTAGCCGCCCACGGGGTCGTATTCGATATGCTCGCCGAAGCCGGCGATGAGCGGCATGGCCTTCCGGATGGTCTCGGCCACCGCCGGGATCTGCAGCGAAGCCTTGTGGCTCTCTGCCGTATCCCACACCTCGGTGATCCAGAGCTTGTCCGGGTCCTTCCGGTCCGTGCCCACGACATAGCTCAGGCAGCCCGGCATGTCGCCCACCGCAGCGGTCATCAGCGCGACCAGTTCGTCGCGCTTGCCCGGCTGGGCGGTGAAGCTGCCGATCAGTCCGTACATGTCCCGCCACCTTGTCTGCCGCTACCAGTGGAACTCGTCGACATTCTCGCGCGCGCCGAGCAGGAACGCGTCGGCGATGAGCCTTAGCGGCGACCCGTCCATCTCGGATTTGCGCTTCTTCAGCAGCTTGGCGAAGCGCTCGTAGATCGCCTCGTATTCCTCGGACGGATTGGCGACCGTCTCGACGCCGTCCACCTTCAGCACCGTGCCGCCCTTTTCGAGCAGCAGCCGCGTCCCCTTGCGCGTCTCGATGGCGATGGTCCAGATCTCGCCCGTCTCCTCGAGCCAGTTGAAGCCGGCGCTGAGGCTCGGCTGGTGCTTCTGGGTCGACTTGAAGCCGATCTCCACATCCACCGGCGACTGCCGGTTGGCCGGAAAGCGCAGCGTCGCCTTTTCGACGAACACCGCGAACGGCATGATGCGGGTGAAGATCGACATCGCGTTGATGCCCGGATCGCAGACGCCGAACCCGCCCGGCTCCCACACCCAGTCCTGGCCGGGGTGCCATTTGCGCACGCTCTCGCGCCAGTCGATCCGCACCGAGGCGACGCCCTCGGATTTGAGGATCAGCCGCGCCGCCTCCACCGCCGCATTGTAACGGCTGTGCCAGGTCTGGAACAGCACCGCGCCCTTCTTCTCGCCATAGGCGACGAGGTCCTCGAACTCCGAGATCGTCGAGGTCGGGGGCTTTTCGAGCAGCACGTCCTTGCCGGCATCGATCGCTTCGCGGACATAGCCGTGCCGCACGCCCGGCGGTGTGCAGATGGCGACGAAATCGACATCCGGCATCGCCTTGTAGAACTCGGCCGGCGTCCTGAACACCGGCACGTCGCGATGCCCGACACCGCGGGAGGAAACGCAGGCCGCCAGTTCGAAATCCGGGCTCTTGTCGATCACCGGCAGGTGCTGGTCCTGTGCGATCTTGCCGATGCCGATGACGGCGATCCTGTGCTTGGCCATCCGTGCAGCCCTCCCTTGTTGCCGGCACTTAAAGCCAAGTGCCGGCCCAAGGAAAGGGTGTCACGCAGAGATTTCGTCGCAGGCCGGAATCGCCCGCGAAGCCGGCTCAGGCGGCGGGCGGCGGCGGCGGCTCCCACAGCTCGATATGGTTGCCCTCGGGGTCGACGACGCGGGCGAAGCGCCCGGTTTCCGCCGTGTCCCACTCGTCGGGCCGCGTCTCGGCGGCAATCCCGGCGGCGGCGAGGCTCGCCAGCAGGCCGTCGAGATCGTCGACGCGCAGATTGATCATGAACTGCCGGTCGGCGGGAAAGTAGGTGCTGGTCCGCTCGAACGGCGCGAACACCGTCAGCCCCGCCTCCTGCGTCCAGAAGCCTGGCACCCCCAGATGCGTCTCGTACCAGCGGGCCAGCGCCGCCGTGTCGTCCGAACGAAAGAACAGTCCACCTATTCCGAGTGCCTTGGCCATTGCATCACCTCACGATTATGGCGCGGAAGTCGTTGACGTTGGTGCCGGTCGGGCCGGTGACGACGAGGCCGTCCACGGCGGCGAAAGCGGTGTAGGCGTCGTTGTTCATGAGTGCGGCGCGCGGATCGATGCCGGCGCGCCGCATGCGGGCGCAGGTCTCGCCATCGGCATAGGCGCCGGCATTGTCCCCGGCCCCGTCGATGCCGTCGGTGTCGGCGGCGAGGGCGGCGATCCCCGGCACCCCTTCGATCGCAAGCGCAAAGGCGAGCAGGAATTCGGCATTGCGGCCGCCGCGCCCCTTGCCGCGCAGCGTCACGGTGGTCTCGCCGCCCGACAGCAGCACCGTGGGTCGCGCGAAGGGACGATCGCGCAGCCGCACCTCCCGCGCCAGTCCCGCCAGCACCAGTGCCACGTCGCGCGCTTCGCCCTCGAGCGCGTCGGAGAGGATGTGCGGGGTCAGCCCCATGCCGCGGGCCGCAGCCGCCGCAGCCTCGAGCGAGAGGCCGGCCGAGGCGATGATTGCAACGCTGTTGCGGTCGAAGCGGATATCGTCCGGCCTGGGCGGTAGGTTGCGATCGGAGGCCAGCAGCTCCTGCACGGCAGCGGGCAGCTCCAGCCGGTGCAGCGCGACGAGCTGGCGCGCCTCCTCCCGGTCGGCGGCCATCGGCACGGTCGGCCCGGAGGCAACGAGCGCGGGGTCGTCGCCGGGAATGTCGGAGACCACGAGGCTCGCCACCCGCGCCGGCGCGGCGCGCGCCGCGAGCCGACCGCCCTTGATGGCGCTGAGCTGGTTGCGGATGATGTTCATGGTCTGGATCGGGGCGCCGGAAGCGAGCAGCGCCGCGTTCACCGCCTGCTCGTCCTCGAAGGACAGTCCCGCCGCCGGCTGCGGCAGCAGCGCGGAGCCGCCGCCGGAAATCAGCGCCACGACCAGATCGTCATGGCTGAGCCCGGAGAGCTTTTCCAGCATGCGGCGCGCCGCCAGCAGCCCTGCCGCATCCGGCACCGGATGCGCCGCCTCGACGATCTCGATCCGGTTGCAGGGCGCGGCGTAGCCGTAGCGGGTCACGACGAGGCTGTCGTCGATCGGGCCGTCCCAGGCCTGCTCGAACGCCTGCGCCATCTGGGCGGAGGCCTTGCCGGCGCCGATCACGATGGTGCGGCCGCGCGGCCTCTGCGGCAGATGCTGCGCCACGGCCGGGCCGGGCTGGGCGGCCGCCACGGCGGTGTCGAACAGGCGCTGCAACAAGTCGCGGTCCAAAGCGGTTTCCTTTCGGCAATGATCCAAGCATGCGCCGGCGATATCCCGTCACGCAAGCACAAGCGGTTCATGTCGCGTTCAGCCAGGGTCGGGCAAGAGATACCGGATGTGCCGGCAGGGACGCCGGCTTCCTCGTATCATCTGCCGGCGGCATGGACGCGTCGCACTGGCTGGAGCAGTATTTTGCCATGCAGATCAAGTCTATCGCGTCCGCCTTCGTCCTCGCACTGACCCTCGCCGCCGCTGGCCCCGGCCTCGCCGCCGGCATCGTCAAGCTCGTGCCGGGCGAAACCAACCTCGCGCAGCCGGCGCCGGAAGACGGCACGCGCGCCTTTTTCACCGAGGAAGCGGCCGCCCCCCGTCGCGCTGCGGCGTCGCAGCAGCAGGATCACTCGGACAGCTATGAGGCCCCGGGCCTGCAGACCCGGCATTTCGGCGCGCAGACGGCCCTCAGCTGCCGGCAGGGAGACGCCCCGGGCGATCTCGTTCTGGTCAATGAAGGCAAGCTCGCCTTGCCCGCGGGCACGCGGATTCGCTGGCAGATCGCCGGTCTCGGCGTGCGCGGGTTCTTCGCCATCACCGGCCCGCTCGAGAGCGGCGAGACACTGCGCGCACCGGGCGTTGTCGAGACCGACATTCCGGCCGATCGGGGCTGCACCGCCCGCGTGATCTGACGGCGGCGGGCTGGAAGCGGCGACAAAAAACTGTCATGCAACGCCGCTAGTCAGCGCCGTACGCTCGAGTCCGCCATGCCCCATCGCTTCGCCATCTATTTCGCGCCGGCCGCCGGCCACCCGCTATGGGTCCGTGCCGCAGAATGGCTGGGCCGCGATCCGCTGACCGGAGCCGTCCACACGGCCGCGGTAGCGGGGCTCGACCGCGAGCTGCTGGACGCCCACAGCGTCTCCGCCCGCCGCTATGGCTTTCACGCCACCATCAAGGCACCGATGCGGCTGGCCGCCGGGGTAAACGAAGCCGACCTGATGACTGCCCTGACGCAATTCGCTGCCGCCGAAGCGCCGGTATCGCTGGGGCCGATGCGGCTGCATCTCATCGACGGTTTCCTCGCGCTGGTGCCGGAGCGGCAGCCCGATGCGCTCACCGCTTTCGCCGCCCGCGTGGTCGAGACGTTCGAGCCGCACCGCGCCCCGCTGTCGGCAGGTGATCGCGAAAGGCGCGTCGCGCCGGGCCATCTCAGCGCCCGGCAGGTCGAGTTGCTCGACCAGTTCGGCTATCCCTATACGCATGAGCAGTTCCAGTTTCACATGACGCTGACCGACCGCCTGCCGGACGCGGTGCGTCCCACCATCGTCGCTGCGGCAGAGCAGCATTTCGCAGCCGACCAGGGCGCCGAACTGGTGCTCGACCGGCTCGCCCTGTTCACCGAGGCCGAACCCGGCGCCCCCTTCCTGCGCGGACCGGAGTTCCTGCTCGGACCGGAGACCAAGCCATGACCGAACTCGCCTTCACCAATGCCCGCATCGTGCTCGCCGATTCCGTGGTCGAGGGCTCGCTGCTCATCCGCGACGGCAAGATCGCCGATTACGACACCGGGCGGGTATCGCATGCCGAGGATGTCGAGGGCGACTATCTGATCCCCGGTCTGGTGGAGCTGCATACCGACCATTTCGAGAACCATTATCGGCCACGGCCCGGCGTGACCTGGAACGCGGTGGCCGCGCTGCAGAGCCACGATGCCCAGGTCGCCGCCGCGGGCATCACCACGGTGTTTGATGCCATCCGCATCGGCTCCGACCCCGACACCGGCGATATCGGCGAGGATGTGACGGCGATGGTCGAGGCCGTGGCGCATGCGGTGGAAGACGACCGGCTGCGCGCCGTGCACCGCATCCATCTGCGCTGCGAACTGCCGACCCCCGACGCCGCCGATCATTTCGAGGCGCATTTCCAGCACCCGATCGTCGGGCTGGCCTCGCTGATGGACCACACTCCGGGGCAGCGGCAATACACGACGCTCGATCACTACGTCGCCTATTACCAGAAGCGGCTGCGGCTCTCGGATGAGGAGATGCAGCGCTTCATCGACGAGCGCCGGGCGCATCACGACGCCTATGCCGACGGCAACCGGACGCGGATTCTAGCGCTCGGACAGCACCGGGGCCTCGCCTTCGCCAGCCATGACGACGCCACCGAGGCGCATGTGGACGAAGCGGTGCGGGACGGCATGCGCATCGCCGAATTCCCGACCACGCTGGAAGCAGCCCGCGCCAGCCATTCGGCCGGCATGGCGGTGCTGATGGGAGCGCCGAACGTCGTCAGGGGCAAGTCGCACAACGGCAACATCTCGGCCACCGACCTCGCGGAAGCCGGGCTGCTCGACGTACTGAGCTCCGACTATGTTCCCTTCGCCCTGCTGCAGGCCGCATTCCTCTTGCCGCATCGCAGCGAGCAGATCCGCCTGCCCGACACCATCGCGCTCGTCACGCGGCGGCCGGCGCAATCGGTCGGGCTCGCCGATCGCGGCGAGATCGCGCACGGCAAGCGCGGCGACGTCGTGCGGGTCCGCGAGGCGGGCGAGGTACCGGTGGTGCGCGGCGTGTGGCGCGAGGGGCAGCGGGTCAGCTGATGGGTGAAGGGGCGCTGGCACTGGTGGTCGGCCCCTCGGGTGCCGGCAAGGATACCTTGATCGCAGCCGCCAGGGCGGCGCTGGCTGACGATGCGCGCTTCGTCTTCCCGCGGCGCGTGGTCACGCGGACGGCGGTGGCCGAACTCGAGGATCACGACAGCCTGACGCCCGAGAGCTTCGCGGCTGGCCGGCAGGCCGGTGCGTTCGCGCTGGACTGGCAGGCGCATGGGCTCTGCTACGGCATCCCCGCGTCCATCCTCGACGATCTCGGAGCGGGGCGCGTTGTGGTGGTCAATACCTCGCGCGCCGTGCTCGAGACCGCCCGTGCCCGCTTTCCTCGCTGCCATGTGCTGCTGGTCAGCGCGCGTCCGGAGGTGCGGGCCGAACGGCTCGGTGCCCGGGGACGGGAGAAAGCTGCGGACATCGCGGCGCGGCTGTCCCGCGAGGGCGCGGCGATCCCCGACGGGCTTGGTGCCGAGATCATCGACAATTCCGGGCGGCTCGAAGACGGCGTCCGCAGCTTCCTCGAGATTCTGCGCCGCCTGCAGTGAACCTTGTGCCCCGGTGCCGCGTTATGGCGGCAGCGTCACAGGGGTCACTGCATGAGCAGATCTTCGCTCTACGTCGTCATCGCGGTTCTGGCTGCGGCCGTAGCCGCCATGGCGATCTACTATTTCTGGCAGCAATCGCAGCAGCCGCGGCTCGAGATCAGCATCGACGGCAACGGCTTGCGGGTGGAGGGACAATGACCGAACCATTGCGCAAGCAGCAGATCGTCACTGCCCTCACCGACGAGATCGAACGCCAGGGCGCCACAGGTCGCCATGGCCTCGACGTCCATCAACTCGCCGTTGCGGTGCTGGACGCGCTGGGTCACGACGGCTCGTGGCAGTCTCCCCTCGATCCCGAGGGAGACGGCCTGACGCCGCCGGAACTCAACGCGACCAACGATGTCTAACCCGCACTGAAGGCGGGAGACGCTCGGCCCGGTCCTCGTCCTTCGACAGGCTCAGGATGAGGACCTGAGAGCCAGAACTAGCCCTCATGGTGAGCTCGTCGAACCACTAGGGCGTGCCGAACTCTGAGTCATCACACTACCGGCAAGGCAGCCGCGATCAGACGCGGTTGATACAGACCTTGCCGACGCCGGCCTGGCGCGTGCCAAGCTTGGACGCTGCGGCCTTGCTGAGGTCGATGATGCGGCTGCCATGGAACGGCCCGCGATCGTTGATGGTGACGTTGATGGACTTCCCGGTCCGTTGATCGGTGACCTTTACCACGGTGCCGAACGGCAGCGTCCGGTGGGCGGCGGTCATCGCGTTTTCGTTGAACTTCTGGCCGGAGGCCGTCTTTTTGCCATGGAAGCCGGGGCCGTACCAGGAGGCCCCACCACACTGACTGGCTGCCATGGCACCCGAAGCCGAGAACAGCATGCCCGTCAGGGCGGCGGCAATCAAAACGCTCTTCTTCTTCAACCTTACGCTACTCACACTTGTTTTACGACGGGCGGGGAAAGGCCTGCCTGATGTGGCAAGAGTGTGAACGGGGGCTGAATGGCGGGAACTGCGGCCTTTGCTGTTGCGATTTTGTCACGAGTGACTGTTCGACAGCAGCAGCATTTCAAACTTGATTCACAGTGACTTACTGCCGCTGCGACCGTTTCGGCGCCCTCGCAAGAATTTTGCGTCGTGGCGGCTGATTTTGTGGCCATCGACGGCTGCGCGGGGGCATTTCCCGCCGCGACGGCGGCTTCCCGAGGCCACTATCGGCGACCCTCGGCCCCGCATCCGGGCGCGCTGAACGCCGCGTCTCCCCTACCGAAGCGGCGGCAATTGCTCTAGGTTCCGGCGCCTGTTCCTGGGGGATTTCATGCCGGCCGACGTCAATTCAACCCTTTTCCTGCTGGCCCGCCTGCTGCTCGGCGGCGCCTTCGTCATTTTCGCCTACCGCAACCTGACCATGAACGTCGCCCGTCTGACGGGCCTTATCGCCGAAAAGGTGCCGATGGCCCGCGAAGTCGTGCTCATCGGCATCGCGCTGCAGTTCGTCGGCGGGCTGCTGGTCGCCGTCGGTCCGTGGGCGCCGATCGGGGCGTCGATGCTGATCGTCTTCCTTGTGCTCGCCACCGTCCTGTTCCACCCGATGTGGGCGTACCAGGGTGAGGAACGCGGGCCGCATACCTTCGCGACCATCATGAATTCGTGCCTCTGCGGCGCGTTCCTGCTGGTGATGGCGACAACGCTCTGAGCCCGCCGTCCGACCCCGCCGTGAAGCCGCCTGCGGCATCCCTCGATCCGGATGGTGCGGCGACGGCCGCCGGGTCGGGGCGGCTGGCGGCGCATCTGGCCATGCTCCTCTTCGCTGCCCTGATCGCCGGATCCTTCACTTTCGGCTCGCTTGCGGTGCCGCATCTCGCCCCCGTCCCGCTCAATGCGCTCCGCTTCGTGCTGGCGGCGCTGCTGATGGGCGTTTTTTCGTTCACAATCGGCCAGCAGCCGTTCAGGCTTCCGGCGGCAGCATGGCGTTTTTCTGTCAATGGCGGACTGACGGCCGTCTATTTCGTCACAATGTTCATCGCGTTGACAATGACGCAACCGGTCGCGACCAGCGCCGTCTACACGCTGGTGCCGCTCATGACGGCGGTGACGGCGTTCTTTCTGGTGAGGCAACGCTCGGGTCCCGTGGTGCTGTTGAGCCTCCTCGTCGCCGGTTCCGGCGCGGTCTGGGTCATCTTCCGCGGCGACCTCGACGCCCTGCTGCGTTTCGATATAGGCTTGGGAGAATTGATCTATTTCGTCGGCTGCGTCGCCTATTCGGTGTACACGCCGCTGCTCCGCCGCTTCGATCGGGGCGAGTCCGCGCTGACGCTCAGCTTCTGGACGCTCAGTTGTACGGCGCTCTGGATCGTCGCCTGGGGCGCCGGCGAAATCCTCGCCACCGACTGGCTCGCCCTCCCGCCGCTCGTGTGGTGGGTGATCCTCTACCTCGCCGTCGGCCCGACCGCGATCTGCTTCTTCCTGATCCAGTTCGCCGCCCAGCGCCTGCCCGCCGCCAAGATGATCGCCTACGGCTATCTAGTACCGGCCTTTGTCATTGTTTTCGAAGGACTTATCGGGCATGGCTGGACCACGCCGAGCGTGGTCGCCGGCGCCGCCGTTACCGTGTTGGGCCTTGTTGTTCTGGCGGCATTGCGGGAGCCGGCGCCACGGGCTGTTCCGCCGGCGTGAGCGGCGTCGCCGCGAGCAGCGCGGCACGCTCCGCCGCCCAACGCCTTAACGCCGCAGCATAAATCGACACCGGCCACCGGTGCCGTTGGTTCAGGAACCAGCTCTTTCCAAGCGCGGAAACCCAAGCACGCTCGATGCGCCCCGCCGTGTGCGTGCGGTGCTCGTCTCCGAAGCCAGAGTCTGGATAGAATGTCATTTCTACTAAGTAGAGTTCAGACTCCGACAGAGTTAAGTCGACCCGAACAAAGTCCAGATCTGCTGACAGTGCTTCCGCCACAGCACGGGCATTAAAGAAGTCTGGCCCAACAGAAAAATCCTGCGGAAAGAGGTGCTCGGGCTTGAGACCACGCTCAGCGGCTAGACGCTCCCCTTCAGCCGTGAAGCACGCCCGCCGCTCGTCAGGCGTTCGCTGAGCATGGTAAACATAGGCGGTTACTGCTTTGCCGTTACAACAGCGGAAGGTCATTTCCCATAGGGGTTTACCATCGCCGATAAGCCGCTCGACCATCAGGCGCGGCGGGATCTGACCATAAGCCCATTGCAGCTCCGTATCGAAGCGCCTTGCGAGCCAGCCATCGAGGCGGACGTCTGCATCTGCACGCGCTAGCTTCTCCCTGCCGGGAAACCAGTTGGTGCGGGTACCGTGATTGGTCTTGATCACCACATCGTCGCGGATCAACTCGTTCGGCAGATCGGCGGCGCGGGTGCCGGTCCACAAGACTTCTGCGGTCCGGAGGCCGGGAAGCTTCGCCTGCGCCCACGATTTGACCGCCAGCTTGTCGGCAAGGACCGGAAAGAGCGGGTTGCGGTCGAAGATCTTGCGCCACTGCACCAGTTCGGAGACCCCGCGGGGTGTCGCAAACAGAGGCGGACGCCGCCGGCGCCACCAGAAGGCGGCCGACAGATAGGGATGGCGGCACCAGACCCACAAATTGGCCATGGCCAGGACAGCACGGTCGGCGAGAGTTAGCGGCATGCCGCAGTCTTACGCAGTCATCGACAGCGCCGGAAGCGTCATGAACGCTTATTCCACGTCGTGGTTGTGCGGGCTGCCCGATCAGTCGCGCTTGGGCAACAAGCCGTGCATGAACAGGTTTTCGAGAAAGCGCGCCGCATCCTCGAAGCGGCCCTCGCCACCGCGATCACGCCCGAGCACAGCGCGGACCTGAACGTCGAAATCCGCGTAGTGCTGGGTGGTCGCCCAGATGGCGAAGATCAGATGGTAAGGATCTGTCCGCATGATCTTTCCCCGCGCCATCCAGCTTTCCAGCACTGCGGCCTTTTCATCGACGAGTTGCTTGAGGTCCCCTTGCAGCACATCCACGATGCGCGCCCCACCCTGCAGCATCTCGCCGGCGAATAGCCGGCTCTGTCGCGGAAAGTCCCGGCTCATTTCAAGCTTGCGCCGAATGTAGGAGCGAATTTCGGGGACGGGATCGCCATCGGAGTCGATCTCACGAAGCGGCTGCAGCCAGATGTCGAGCATCTCGGTCATGAGGCGCTTGTAGATCTCTTCCTTACGCGGGAAATAGTAGAGCAGGTTGGGCTTTGACATGCCGGCGGCTTCGGCGATCTGGTCGATGGTAGCACCGAGGAAGCCGTTCTGGGAAAAGACGTCTAGCGCCGCCTCCAGAATGGAGTCCTGCTTTTCGCGCTGAATGCGGGTCATCGGCTTGCCACGTCCGCGCGGACGCGCCCTGCCTAGTGGCGTGACGACCGCATTGCCACCGCCTGAACCCGCCGTATCCACCATGTCTCCCCCGCCATCGGAGCCCAGCATTTTCGCCTTGATCGGCGGCATGGGAGTGATAACGTTTTTTCCAACTGGTCAAATTTCTGGCTATCGCAGCCAAAGGTCAAGGGCAAACGCCCGGCCTGCAACTCAAAAAGACTACCGGGGAGAACCGAGGTGTCGGACCGCCGCAATGTCACGCCGAACGATTTGAGCGCGTTCTGGATGCCGTTCACCGCCAACCGGCAGTTCAAGAAGGCGCCCCGCATGTTCGTGGGCGCCAAGGATATGCACTACACCACCTCGGATGGCCGGCAGGTGCTGGACGGTACGGCGGGGCTATGGTGCGTGAACGCGGGCCATTGCCGTCCGCGGATCGTCGAGGCGATCGCCGAGCAGGCGGCTGAGATGGATTATGCGCCGGCCTTCCAGATGGGCCATCCCAAAGCGTTCGAGCTGGCCAATGCGCTGGTCGGCATCGCGCCGCAAGGCCTCAACCATGTGATGTACACCAACTCGGGTTCGGAGTCGGTGGAGACGGCGCTCAAGACCGCCATCGCCTATCACCGGGTAAAGGGCGATGGCAGCCGCTTCCGGCTGATCGGGCGCGAGCGCGGCTATCACGGCGTGAACTTCGGCGGCATTTCGGTCGGCGGCATCGTCACCAACCGAAAGATGTTCGGTACGCTCCTGACCGGCGTCGACCACATGCCGCACACGCACACGCCCGGCAAGAACCAGTTCACCCGGGGCGAGCGGGAAGAGGGTGCCACTGAGCTGCTGGCCGAGCTCGAGCGCATCGTCACGCTGCACGACGCCTCGACGATTGCGGCGGTGATCGTCGAACCGGTGGCCGGTTCCACCGGCGTGCTCATTCCGCCCAAGGGCTACTTGCAGAAGCTGCGCGAGATCACGAAGAAGCACGGCATCCTGCTGATCTTCGACGAAGTCATCACCGGCTTCGGCCGCGTCGGCACACCGTTTGCGGCGGATTATTTCGGTGTCACGCCGGACATGATCGTCTGCGCCAAGGGCCTCACCAACGGCACCATCCCAATGGGCGCGGTGCTGGTCACGTCGGAGATCCACGACGCGTTCATGCAGGGCCCAGAGCACATGATCGAGTTCTTCCACGGGTATACGTACTCGGGGAACCCGATCGCCGCGGCGACCGGACTCGCGACGCTGGAAGTCTACAAGGAGGAGGGGCTGCTGACGCGCGGCGCGGAGCTCGCCTCCTATTGGGAGGACGCGCTCCACTCGCTCAAGGGGCTGCCGCACGTGATCGACATCCGCAACCTCGGCCTGATCGGCGCGGTGGAACTTGAGCCCATTGCCGGTGCGCCGACTAAGCGCGCTTTCTCGGCGTTTGTGAAGGCGTTTGAAGCCGGCATCCTGATCCGCACCACAGGGGACATCATAGCTATGAGCCCGCCGCTGATCATTGAGCGGGCGCAGATCAATGAACTGATCGGCAAGCTGGGCGACATTCTGAAATCGCTTGAGTAGCTCGGAACAAAAATTCTATACCCCTGAAAATGGAATGAATGTTCCACAGCAAGGGTGGAGAAGGCAATGCGGACGATACAGAATGCCATTGGCGGCCAACTGGTTACGAGCGCGAGCCCGCGCACGCAGCCGGTGTTCAATCCAGCGACGGGTGAGGCAATCGCTAGCCTGCCGCTCTCGACTGTCGACGAGGTGAACGCAGCGGTGGCCGCGGCCAAGAAGGCGCAACCGGCCTGGGCGGCTACGACGCCGATGAAGCGCGCACGGGTGATGTTCAAGTTCAAGGAACTGCTCGAAAAGCATGCGGACGAGCTGGCGCGGCTGATTTCGCTTGAGCACGGCAAGGTGCACGACGATGCGCTGGGCGAACTGGCCCGCGGCATCGACTGCGTCGACTTCGCCTGCGGCATCCCGCACCTGCTGAAGGGCGAGTTCAGCCGGAATGTCGGCCCGTCGATCGACAGCTATTCGGACCGGCAGCCGCTGGGCGTGGTTGCGGGCATCACGCCGTTCAACTTCCCGGCCATGGTGCCGATGTGGATGTATCCGAACGCGATCGCTTGCGGCAACGCTTTCGTGCTGAAGCCATCCGAGCGTGACCCCTCCGCGCCAATGTTTGCTTGGCAGCTGTTGATGGATGCCGGGTTGCCCGAGGGCATCCTCAATGTCGTCCACGGTGACAAGGAAGCGGTCGATACCATTCTCGACCACCCCGACATCAAGGCGGTGAGCTTCGTCGGGTCAACCGCGATCGCGGAATATGTCTATCGGCGCGGCACGCAGGCCGGCAAGCGGGTGCAGGCCTTGGGCGGCGCCAAGAACCACATGATCGTCATGCCCGATGCCGACATGGACCAGGCCGCCGACGCGCTGATGGGCGCCGGCTACGGCTCGGCCGGCGAGCGCTGCATGGCGATCTCGGTCGCCGTTCCCGTCGGGGACAAGACTGCCGATGCGCTGGTGGCCAAGCTCAAGCCGCGCGTCGAAGCGCTGAAGATCGGCCCCGCGACCGACAAGGACGCGCAGATGGGCCCGATCGTCTCGAAGGCGCAGCGCGACAAGATCGTCGGCTACATCGACGCAGGCGTCGAGGCCGGTGCGGAGCTTGTAGTCGATGGCCGCGGGTTTTCGCTGCAAGGATACGAAGACGGCTTCTTCGTCGGCGGCACGCTGTTCGACCATGTGAAGCCCGACATGAAGATTTACCGCGAGGAGATCTTCGGGCCGGTGCTGTCCGTCGTCCGCGCCCAGTCCTACCAGGACGCGGTGGACCTGATCCACGGGCACGAATACGCCAACGGCACAGCGATCTTCACCCGCGACGGCGATGCCGCGCGTGAGTTCGCCGACAAGATCGAGGTCGGCATGGTAGGCATCAACGTGCCGATCCCGGTGCCGGTGGCCTACCATTCCTTTGGCGGCTGGAAGCGCTCGATCTTTGGCGACCATGCGATCTATGGGCCGGAAGGCGTGCACTTCTATACCCGACTCAAGACAGTCACGACGCGCTGGCCGGCCGGCATCAAGGGGGGGGCGGAATTCGCGTTCCCGAGCCAGAAGTAGCAATGTCTGCGAGCCCCTTCCCACCTGTGGTGGCGAGGGGCTCTTCGTTTCAAGGACGTGAGCATGACAGCACCCGGCGAAAACCTGAGGATCAACCCAGACCGCCTGTGGAGTTCCATCCACGAACTGGCCGAGATCGGCCCGGGCATCGCGGGCGGCTCGAACCGGCAGACGCTGACCGATGACGACGCCAAGGGTCGTGCGCTGTTCCAGCAATGGTGCGAGGCGGCCGGCATGAGCATGGGCGTCGATCAGATGGGCACGATGTTCATGACGCGCCCGGGCACCGACCCCGACGCGCTGCCGGTCTATGTCGGCTCGCATCTCGACACGCAGCCGACCGGCGGCCGCTATGACGGCGTGCTCGGCGTACTGGCGGCGCTCGAAGTGGTCCGCTCGCTCAACGACCTCAACATCCAGACCAAGCACCCGATCGTGATCGCCAACTGGACCAATGAGGAAGGTGCAAGGTTTGCGCCGGCCATGCTGGGATCCGGTGTGTTCGCGGGCATGCATACGCTCGACTATGCCTATGGGCGCACAGATGCGGAAGGGAAGCGTTTCGGGGACGAGCTACGGCGCATCGGCTGGATGGGTGACGAGGAAGTCGGTGCCCGCAAGATGCGTGCCTATCTCGAGTACCACATCGAGCAAGGCCCGATCCTAGAGGCCGAGGGCAAGCAGATCGGCGTCGTCACGCATGGCCAGGGGCTATGGTGGCTCGAGTTCACCCTCACCGGCAAGGAAGCGCATACCGGCTCGACGCCGATGAACATGCGCGTCAACGCCGGGCTCGCCATGGCCCGCATCATTGAGATGGTGCACAGGGTGGCGATGGACGCACAGCCGGGCGCCGTTGGCGGTGTCGGTCAGGTGAAGTTTTCGCCCAATTCGCGCAACGTGCTGCCGGGCACCGTGGTGTTCACCGTAGATATTCGGTCTCCCGAGCAGGCGAAGCTCGACGGCATGCGCGCGACGATTGAGGCTGAGGCGAAGGAGATCTGCGCGGCGCTTGGCGTTGGCTACGGCATGGAAGTGGTAGGACATTTCGACCCCGTCGCGTTCGACCCCACCCTCATCGCCCGCGTCCGCAAGGCCGCCCAGACGCTCGGCTACTCGCACATGGACATCATCTCGGGCGCCGGCCACGACGCCTGCTGGATGAACCGCGTCACGCCCTCGGTGATGATCATGTGCCCATGCGTCGACGGTTTGAGCCACAACGAGGCCGAGAACATCAGTAAGGAATGGGCAGGCGCCGGCGCAGACGTGCTGCTGCACGCGGTGCTGGAGACGGCGGAGATTGTGGGGTGAGCACTCAGGTTGGCAGAGTTGGTGCTGCCGGGGCTGCGGCACTCGCCATATTCGTGCTCGGTGCCACGACAGCTGGGGCCGTTGAAGGCAACATCGGGTTAGGGACGTTTGCCGAACTTCGGACTGCTCAGCAAGCCGGTGCCAGTTTCGAAGACTTCTGCGGCTACGACCGTCGGCTGCAGCTGAAACTGGATGGCACGATAGTGTCACCGCACGACGCTGAGGTCTTGGTGGTTCGAGTGCAGGATGGCTTCGAGGCTACGGTACTGCTCGATGATGATGTTGCGAGTACTAAGGCAGCGGTCTTCGCTGTCGATCCGCTACTCTTTCGAACTTCGGAGCGCTGTTCAAATCCGCTGGCGATAGCCCCCGTCACAACCGTCGGAGCCGAGGGACTTTCCGTCATTCGAGACCAGAATGGCAACTTGGACTTCTATTTCAAGGGCAGAGATAAATGACCTCCAAAATCATCAAGAACGGCACCGTGGTTACCGCGGACCTCACCTACAAGTCCGATATCCGCGTCGAGAACGGCACCATCACCGAGATCGGGCCCAACCTTTCCGGCGGCGAAACCCTCGATGCGACCGGCTGCTACGTCATGCCCGGCGGCATCGATCCGCACACTCATCTCGAAATGCCGTTCATGGGCACCTATTCGTCGGACGACTTCGAGTCCGGTACCCGCGCCGCGCTGTCGGGCGGCACCACCATGGTGGTGGATTTCTGCCTACCCAACCCCAACCAGTCGCTGCTCGAAGCGCTGCAGATGTGGGACAACAAGACCGGCAAGGCCAGTTGCGACTACTCGTTCCACATGGCGATCACCTGGTGGGGCGAGCAGGTGTTCAACGAGATG
>VFQR01001261.1_pt1 | contig 20492 bp, 21 predicted proteins | sample 3512321 | NCBI WGS metagenome assembly VFQR01 (sample SAMN10412374, study PRJNA504923) | tailings metagenome | isolation source: Relicate 3 Philex TSF1 revegetated site | place: Philippines: Tuba, Benguet | collected 2017-08-29 | reverse complement strand
ATCAAGTAGAACAAGCCAAAGACGGTCAAGACGCTTTAGAAAAACTCCAAAATGGATTGAAAGTTGAAGCAGTAATTTGTGATATTGAAATGCCTCGTCTTGATGGCTATGGCTTTTTAGGTAGAGTAAATTCCGACATTGAGACAAAAAATATTCCCGTTGCAATGCTAACTTCTCGTAGTAGTAATAAACATCGTCAATTGGCTATGCAATTGGGTGCGAGAGCCTACTTTTCTAAACCATATAACGAGCAAGAATTACTGCAAACATTGGAAGAAATAATTCGCAGTGTTGCCGAAAAGGCAGCGTCTAATTAAAATTCGTAATTAGACATCAAATTGCATCTGGATCTATATTTAATTCCCGCAGTTTTGCTGCAAGACGTTCTTCTTGCTGTGCAGTTTCTTCCAGTGTGGGTACTAAAGGGTGGTTCATTACTGTATATGTCACTAGGGGGAAATATAACATCCTGGCAGATGGTTGTTTGCGGATTTTTTTCTGGAGCGATGGTCATAGAATGAATGCGGCATCAAGTATGGCTTTATTCTAACAGCGTTGTTTGAGGCGATCGCGCTCTCAAATCCAAACTCAGATATTGATACTTTGACTAAACAGCCGCTAAGAGCGATCGCCTTCAGGTTTAGCGCATCAGTAATAAATGAATAACAGCTAAAAAACACTGTATAGTTTTAACTAAACTGCAAATATTCACATTTATGGTTGATCCTGTAACCTTTGCTGCTGCCTTAGCGATCGCTAAACTCGCCTGTGGTAAATTCTTTGAATCGAGCGTTGGTAAGTTAGGGGAAAAATTTACCGAAGTTGGATTAAAGAAGATTGATCAGCTTTATCAAAAGATTCGCACAAAACTTGGTGGTAATACCAGTGCGGCTAATGCCTTAAAAGCTGTAGAAAACGGAAACGAAGAAGAATTACAGACATTGGCTGTATATTTACGCGATGTGATGAACAGTGACAATGATTTTGCGGCAGATGTTCAGAAAATCGCTGACGAGATAGAGATTCACAAGGTTGAAGATAACAGCCAAATGACTCAAATTAACCGAGATAGCAGCACTGGTTATCAAACAAAAACTGCTCCCGAGAATACTAACTATTTTGGCGGCACTCACACTCACTATAACGGCAACAAGTCTTGACTACAGCCGTCCCCAGGGGAGGAGGGGACAAAGTTAACTTCCGATGACTGGCGTGAGATTTGCATCGCCATGCTGAAAAGTCAACAAGAAGAAGCAACAGACCTCAGACGCAAAGCGACAAAACAAGGTTTTGAAATTAACGTTTATGTTCCCTTGGGGTTGGAAGAACCCAAACAGCAGCAACGCCAAAAACAAAATGAACAGCAAGACAATAAACAACCAGACGATAAACAGCAAGACAAAGAAAAAGTCTATGAATTAACTGAAGAATTCACAGGTAAAACCTATGAACATGAAGTATTTCTCCGCGAAATAATTGCACAACAGCCAGTAGAAAAAAATAAACATATCGCTATCATCGGTGAACCGGGAGCAGGTAAAACTACTTTATTGAGTACCATTGCTTCCTTTATTAAAGACAACACCCAAGATTTACCCATCTGTATTTCTCTCGCCAAGTTACAAGCTAAAGATATTGAGGAATATTTACTCAAGCAATGGCTTCCTAAAGCGATACGATTAGCTAAACCTAATATTAGGGTCACCCCAGAAGAAATTGAACATCAATTAATTGAGTGTTTTAGTAAAGGGGGAGTTTGGCTACTGTTAGATGGTGTAGATGAAATGGGTGAAAATTCACCTGTGCAAGCATTAGCCAAAATTAATCGAGAAGTGACGGCATATTTGAGACAAGCACGCGTGGTGTTAACTTGTCGGTTAAATGTTTGGTATGCGAAGGTTAGTAATCCACTCACAGGTTTTGATACTTATAAAACCCAAGAGTTTACACCAGAACAAATTGATGATTTTATTCAGCAGTGGTTTGAGCGTGCTGGTAATTTATCGAAAGGGAATAAACTACAAGCAAAATTGAAAGAAACGAAACATAAAAATATTCGTAGATTGCTAAAGAACCCTTTGCGTTTGTCGCTGTTATGTCAGACATTCAATGAAGATGAAAAATTAGCAGGAACGCAAGCAGAACTTTACCAGAAGTTTACTAGCTATTTATACGAATGGAAATCAGAGTTATTTCCTCATCTGTATCGCTCTGATGATTTAAAGGATGAGTTACACTGTGCTTTAAGCAAATTAGCTTTTGCAGGGATTAATACTAAAGCTGGATTTCGCTTAACAAAAAAGTTAGCGCGTCAGAAAATGGGCGAAAAACTATTTCAAGTAGCTTGTGCTAGTTTTTGGCTAATTTTAGTAGAGAAAACAACTGAAATTGATGAAGAAGTTTATGCTTTTTTTCACCCTAATTTTCAAGAATATTTTGCAGCGTTAAATGTTAATGATTGGCATGAGTTTCTCAAGCATGTTCACCACAACCCAGCACAAGGAACTTACCGCATTTTTGAATCACAGTGGAGAGAGGTGATTTTGCTGTGGTTAGGAAGAACAGAAGAAAATTTAAAACAGCAAAAACAACAGTTTATTGATGCTTTAGTTAACTTTAAAGACAAATGTGGTCAGTGGAATAGAAAAGATATAGATAAAGGTTTTTATGAATATCGCGCTTACTTTTTAGCTGCTGTGGGCATTGCAGAGTTTAGAGCATATTCTAGAGCCGATGAAATAGTGGCACAAATTGTCAAATGGAGCTTTGGTGATTCACCAAAAAAACACAAGTGGCTGACATTTTATTACCTAATTCAAAAGGAAGCTAGAGTAACACTGCAACAGACAGACCGTACAAAAGCCGTCGCACCCTTGGAGGAACTGCTAAAATCCAAGAATTTGGATGAGGAAATCCGTATACAAGCAGCAGAAAGCTTGGGGACAATCGACCCAGGTAATAAAGATGCGATTAGGGCATTGGTAGAAATGCTGCAATCCACAAGGCATTACTACACCCGTGAGAAGGTAATAGAAAGCTTAGGGATAATCGGCACAGATAATGAAAATGCGATTAGGGCATTGGTAGAACTGCTACAATCCACAAGGCATTACTACACCCGTGAGAAGGTAATAGAAAGCTTAGGAAAAATCGGCATCGGTAATGAGATTGCGATTACGGCACTAGTGGAACTACTAAAATCCTCTACATCCCCTACTGTTGATTATTATGATGATTATTATACCCGTGAACGTGAGCATTACATCCGTGGTAAGGCAATAGACAGCTTAGAGAGAATCGGTATATGCCATGAAAAAGCGATCGCCGCTTTGGTAGAACTGCTGCAATCCCCCACTGTAGATAATTACACCCATAGACGAGCAGTATTGAGCTTAGAGAAAATCGGCATAGGTAATGAAATTGCGATCGCTGCTTTGGTGGAACTACTGCAATCCTCTACTGTGGATGAGGACACCCGTAAGGAAGTAATAGAAATTTTAGGGAAAATCGGTATAGGTAATGAAATTGCGATCACTGCTTTGGTGGAACTACTGCAATCCTCTACTGTGCATTATAAGACCCGTAATTTGGCAGCATCTAACTTAGAAAAAATAGGTAAAGGTAATGAAAAAGCGATCGCCGTCTTGGAAGAACTGCTTAAATCCCCTAATGTGTTTGACTACATCCGTTGGCAGACAGCACACATCTTAGGGACAATCCACCCAGGCAATGAAATTGCGATTGCGGCTTTGGTAGAACTGCTAATGGATGAGGACACCTATTGGCAACAAGCAGCCTTTAGCTTACGGACAATCGGCAAAGACAATGAAATAGCAATCGCCGCCTTCGAGAAACTGCTGCAATCCCCTACTGTGGATGAGTACACCTGTAGGTTTTTAGCATACAGCTTAGGGATAATCAAACAAGGCAGTGAAATAGCGATCGACACTTTGGAAAAACTGCTACAATCCCCCACTGTGCATGATTACAACCGTAGGTCGGCAGCATGGGATAATTACATCCGTAATTCCGACAGTATAAAGGCAGCATATAGCTTAGGGATAATCAAACCACGCAGTGAAATTGCGATCGCTGCTTTGGAAAAACTGCTGCAATTCCCTACTGTGGATGATTACACCCGTATACAAGCAGCAGAAAGCTTAGGGATAATCAAACCAGGCAGTGAAATTGCGATCGACACTTTGGTGAAAATGCTGCAATCCCCTACTGTGCATGATTACAACCGTAAACAAGCAGCAAATAGTTTAGAGAAAATTGGCATAGGTAATGAAAATGTCATCACGGCATTGGCACAACTTCTTCAATCCCCTGCTGTGGACGATTTCACCTGTAGGGAAGTAATAGCAATCTTAAGGAAAATCTGTAAAGGTAATGAAAATGCGATCGCTGCTTTGGTACAACTTCTTCAATCCCCTGCTGTGGATAAAGACACCCTTTGGGAAGTAATAGAAATCTTAAGGAAAATCGGCACAGGGAATGAAAATGCGATAGAGGCTTTAGTGCAAATACTGGAATCTCCTGTTGTGGACGATCTCATCCTTAGGGAAGTCATATCAATCTTAGGAAAAATTGGCACAGGTAACGAAATTGCGATAGAGGCCTTGGTAAAACTGCTAGAATCCCCTGTTGTGGATAATAACACCCGTAGGGAAGTCATAGAAATCTTAGGAAAAATCGGCACAGGTAATGAAAATGCGATCGCTGCTTTGGTAGAACTGCTGCAATCTAAGAAAGTGAATAATTACAATCGTAAAGAGGTAATGGAAAGCTTAAATAAAATTCTACAAAATAATAGTAAGCATTACTTTGAGGTAGTTAAAATAACTTTAAATTATTGGTATTGGGAATTTATTAGTTGGTCTGCTAGTTATAATTTAGTCTGGAAAATTACCCAGAATATGCCTTATTCCGACTTCTATCAAGCTTGGCGCGATACTCATAACATTTTAACAAGCAGCTTAAAATTTTCAAAAAAAAGCTTAAACAAAGCCTTCTACATTTTAGCAAAAATCTTCTTTACCATTATTCCTAATTTCGTTTTTATTGTCATTGTTTTTTTTATTGGCAGCTTAACAATCGTTGTTTTTTTGACGCGAAGTTTAAAGAAAATCTTCTTCACAAGAAGAACTTAAGCACTTTTACAGCAGCGACGTTACAAATAGCTACTGTAATGCGACGTGCGACTTATTTTTGAAACCCCTCTCCATAGCTTGCTTCTCGTAGAGTATCTCTCCCCTGCAAGGCTATGGTGTACACACAAATCTTTTAGAGTTAATCGATACATTCACGATGTTAAGAAATACACAAACGATACATTCACAATGTCAGGCGATACTTTGGCAATGTCAGGCAATACATTCACAATGTCAAGCGATACTTTGGCAATGTCAGGCAATACATTCACAATGTCAATGCAGCAACTTGTGTATACACCGTAGCCTGCAAGGAGAGAGGCTTTGATTCTTGTTAATTTCTAGTTGCGCGTCAACTTCGAGAGTTATGTCTTTTCGTGCAGAAATGGATTGACAATCTGTAAGGCATTTTCAATAATTAAGCCATCTTGCATATCTTCTGAATACAAAATACTCGCTTGTCCTAAAACGGCACTGGCAACAATTAGACTATCCCAATACGATAGCAAATAGGAGCAACGCAATTTGACTGCATACTGAAGCATTTCTAGTGAGACAGGCAAGATTTCACAGCCTTCTGAAAAATCTTCAATTAAGTTTTGAATTTGAGAATTATCAAAACCTGCTTTGCGGATTAAATTTGCACAAACTTCATTGATAACTGGGAGCATCCCAATTTGGCAAATTTACCAAGATGATAGATTGTCATTGCGAATGGAGCGAAGCGGAATGAAGCAATCGCAACATCTAGACTTTGCGATTGCTTCTCTACGAGACGCTCCGCGAACGCTCCATTTCATTTCGCTCGCAATGACAAAATCTGTTTTTACACATTTGGGATGCTCCCTTGATAACTTGCGTACTAACAAGTAAATTTTCTTGACTTGTAACGTTTGTAGCTATTTGTTGCTTTTGTATTGCACTGCGATCGCTAGAGTTCAAGATAAAACGATAAAGCCAAATATTGGAATCAACAAAGCATCGTGTCACATCACCAGCGTTCATTTGCTTCTTCTCTGGTGAGTGGTTTGAGATCGGCAATCTGGATAGGATTTGCAGTTAGCTCGGCTATGATACCCGTTTGTGGAAAACGTTTCTTTTTTGACAAGGGTTTCAATATCAAAATTTGCACTATTTCGGCGTTGTGTATCTCGTCTTGATACTCAACAGGAATTTCGATTATACCGTTATTGACATTAGCGTTAAAGTGTATGTTTGTAGTCATAGGTGACAAAACTTTTAAAAATCGGTCTAAATCTATCTGAGCTTGTTTTAAGCTTCAACTCGCCATGCAGCATAGGCAAGTGCCTCATAAATATCAGCTTCTTCGAGGTAGGGATATGCTTTGAGAATATCGCTATTGCTGTGTCCAGATGCCATTAACCCAACGATAGTACCAACGGTGACACGCATTCCTCGAATGCAGGGTTTACCACCCATCACTTCTGGATTGCGGGTAATTCTGGTGAGATTTTGCATAATTGTTGCCTCGTTATGTGGAGTTATTAGATTCAGAAATCAGTGGCAATCAAATTGCGATCGCGGCAACTATTAATGCACCGCAGGATTGGTCTAGCAAACGCGATCGTTATTTGTATGGTACACCGAAGAAAGAAACTCTAGGCAATCCATGAGTGATGAGTGCTTATTTCCGGAGACGGTATTTATCTACGTTAAACTATTGCTAAAGCATTCTAAAATTTTTAATTGATTATGACTCAATCACCAGTAAAAACTCTTTATGTAACAGACTTTGCATTGTGGATTGATCGGACTGTCAATAGCTTAAAATCCCAAGATTATAGCAATGTAGACTGGGAAAACTTAATTGAGGAGATAGAAGGATTGGGGAGGAGAGATAGACGAGAGTTAGAAAGTCGTTTGACAACTTTATTTGAACACGCCTTAAAACGGAATTATGTAAATTTACCAGAATGTTATGGTGGTTGGGAAGCAACAATTAGCCGTACACAACAAGAATTAAGCCGCATCCTTCGAGATTCCCCTAGTCTGCGTAATTATTGTTTAACTATATGCGATGAATGTTATCAAAATGCACGCACAAACATGAGTAATAAATATAAAACAAAGTTTCCTGATGATTATCCTTTTCCTAATGATGTAGAAACATTATTGAACCAAGACGGAGTTAATCTGAAGAATGTCTAATAACTTATACGATCGCGATTTGCAAGATTGGATTAAGCAAACGATTCAACAGTTACGAAATCGTGAATTTGAGTCGCTTGATATTGAGCATTTGATTGAGGAACTAGTTGATTTGGGTAAGGCGGAGAAAAATGCTTTAAAGAGTAATTTGACTATTTTATTAGCACATTTACTAAAGTTAATGGTTCAACACGATGTGCCCGATATGATGAAGGGAAGTTGGTATGGTTCGGTACTTGAACATCGTCAACGAGTTCTGAATAATTTGTCAGATACTCCTTCTCTCAAAAGTTTTTTAGTAGAGGCAATAGAAAAAGCTTATTTAGATGGTCGAAAGCTGGCGATAAAAGAAGGTAAGCTAGCTAAATTTGGGGTTCGTGTCCCAGAGGAAAGTGAGTATCCGATAGTTTGTCCTTTTTCGGTTGAGCAGATTCTAGATGAGGATTTCTACGGACTGCGATCGCTTTAGCAAACGAATTATATCATGTCCGGCAAATCACTCTTAATATGTCAATTTATTTGTGACAAAGCTTATGCTTTTATTTCCACATTTCAAGCAAAACTTATCAATTAACAAAGCATCGTGTCAGATGGTCGGCGTTTATTTGGTTGTTCTCTGGTGAGTAGTATTAAACCTTGAAAAACTGCTGGCGATCGCTAAATAATTTAAGACTGTGGAGGTTAACACAAGCCAACCTCCACAAAATTCATTTTGATGATTGCTGTAAATACTGAATCAATTTTCTGGAAATAAAATACTTCGAGGAACCTTGATTAAACCTCGACCTTTACACCCTTCCAAAAACCTACATAGCCTTCAATATTCTTAGCTTTCTCTTTGGTGCTGGGATAGTACCAAGCAGCATCTTTATTGACTTGTCCATCAACTTCGATATTGTAGTAACTGCAAACACCTTTCCAATGACAAGTAGTGTGGGTGTTACTTTCTGTGAAGTACTCTTTGTTAATTGTGTCAGGTGGGAAATAATGGTTGTTTTCCACAACTACAGTATTATCGCTCTGGGCTAAAACTGCGCCATTCCAAATTGCTTTCGGCATAAGTGATTTTGTAAAGAAAGTTGACATATATATTTTGACATTTCCATCGGCACAAGGAAATCTAATAGCCGATCTTTCTTTGAGTTTTTGCACCTAATACTTATTTATTCTAAAAAATAAGTTCCTAACTCTTTGATTCTCTCTACCCAACCTTTCACCTCATCAGCCACTTTATACTTCCATTGAAGTTGAAGAACTTCTCTTGTATGAGAATCATCAAATATAACTTTGTCTTTGTTTTCAAAGACGGGTGCAACGAATTCTACTCCAGCAGCTTCAGCAAACAAAGTTGACATTTGACTAATACTGAAATTTTCCGGCGCAGCCAGGTAATGTCCTCCTTTAGTACCTTTTCGCGTTGCGGCAATGTAGCAGTCTGCCAAATCATCAACATGAACCCACGCCGTCATAAAATCTGGTGGAAATGGTTGATGGCCTTGGTGTGGTTTGCCTGTAATGAACTGTTGAATTGCAAAATCCCAAAAACTGCCACGAGTTGGTGCTGACCCATACACTGATGAAGGATAGACAATAGAAGCGTTACCTCCATTGCTGATATATTCTTCTATTAGCAAATCTTTCAATACATTTACACCCGATAGTAAGTCAAAACATACTAAATATGCAGGCCGTGTATAACCTTTTGGCGGAGGTGTTTCGGTGACTCGTCCGCCATCGGCGGTAACCAAAGAGAAATTTCCACTGGTTGTAATTACATGAACATCTGGTGAAACTGCCTTAGCACCGTGCAAAGCCGCTTCTAATGCTATACGGTCTTTGGCAAATTGGGCTTCTTTGGTTGGTTCTGGAGGCATGTGCCAAGCTACATTAATTACTGTTGTGATATCGTGCTTGCGAATTGCTTGTGCAACATCATTGCTGGAAAAGCTTACCTCTTGAGAGGTGATTATTTCTTTGCAGAAAGGCTTTATAGCTTCAACATCACTAGTGGGACGCACAAGTGCAAATACGGCAAAATCTTCAGTTTGGCAAAACTTACGGCACATCGCTCCGCCAACATAGCCGGTTGCACCTAAAATCAAAATATTTTTCAGGGAAGAATTTTTTGCTGATGAAAATTCTTTGTTGTCTGACATAAATTCGGAATTTCTAGTTGCTACATAACAAGCATTTTGATGATTAAATTGTACGATGTATTATTGCCTAAAATACGGCATAATTATTTTCGATGAATTGCGCTATGGGCTAGTCGGACTGCAATTACAGTACAGATAATCGTAGGGGCACAACATGTTGTGCCCCAAAGAGTGTACTTCATTTACATGAAATACGCTGTAATTCTGAATTCTGTATTCTTTTTCAACCTAAAATTCTGGAGCGATCGCCACACCATCGGTAAGATTCAGCAGTCCTGAGATAATAATTTTATCTTCTGGCTGTAATCCTTCCATCACTTGATAATTATTACCTCTAATTTGGCCTAGCTTCACTCGCTTTTGTCGAGCCACTTGTTGAGAAACACCTTGAGGAGATTTTTCAGTTTCAACTACATAAACAAAAGTTTCTCCACCTACACGAGTCACTGCTGTTGTTGGAATTAAAATTCCAGGACGTTCATTCCAAATCACCCTAGCCCTAGCCAATTGATTTGCACGTACCTGACCATTAGAGTTATTAAAAAGTGCTTTAATCAGTATCCCTTGTGTTTCATTACTGCTATTGGGTGCAATGAAAAATACTCTAGATCTACCTAACTTCTGACCTTGCGTGTTCATAATTTCCACAGGCATTCCCTCACGTAATAAAGGTTTTTGCTGTGGAGGAACATAAATTTTAACTTCTAAAGGTTGATTTTGCATCAAGGTCACTAATGGTGTAGAAGTATTCACAAAATCACCCATTTTCACCGAAATTTCCCCAACTGTACCAGCAAAGGGAGCGATAATTTTGTCGGATTGGAGTTGTTGTTTCGTATTTACATTAGCTTGTTGTAACGATTTTTCAGCTTGTAAGATAGTAGCTCGTTGGGCTTGAATCCTAGAATCAATTGCATTTAAACTAGTTTTGGCAGCAGCAAGCCTATTAGCGTACTGATTGCTAGCCTGTCGAGATACTGCTCCTTGCTGAGCTAAGCTGAAATATTTTTCGTATTCCTGCTGGCTGAGTTGCACATTAGCAACATAAGATGGGCGTTCTGCTTCCAAAGATTTGAGTGTAGCGCGGGCATTTTCTAGTTGGATTAAAAATCCCTCAGATGGAGCATTGATTCTATTGACCCCTGCTTGTTGCGGTCTGGAGTCTACTTGGATAATTGCTGCTCCTTGTGCTACCGAGTCTCCAGGCTTAAGAAATATTTGGGTGATTTGACCAGGGATCGCTGGTTTGAGGTTAACTAAGCGCTGAGACTCCAGGCTAGCGATAAAATCTGAACTTTCCTCAATGATACCGCTTTGTACTGTAGATATTTTGACTCTTACCCCTTGAGGTTGAACATTAGCAGTTGAAGGTACTGAATTTTGTGGAGTCAGCAAACGCCAAACTATAGTTACTCCGCCTCCTAACAATAGTAGTGCAGCTAAAAATAACCAAAGCCACCGCCGTTTTTCTGGAGGTGGCTCAAATGACGTTTGTGAAGAATTTTCTCCAAAATCAGTTTGAGGCTCTGGGGATGTCATGGCTGATAAGGAATTTAATGAACAAATGAATTAAAACTCAATCAAGATTTTATCTATTGAAGTTCCTGATTTGGCATAAGCTATTGTGGCAAATTATATATTTGCCCATTTAAATATACTGTTTTGATAATTGCATCTAAATCTACCTAAAGGTGAATGATATCTTTTGAGAAATGGTTTAAAGGGGAAATGCAGGGAATAACTAATGAAAAATGACTAATAATTAATGATTTTTAATTTTTCCTTTTTCCGTTTTTGTTGGATGTTGATGTGAATTATTTGATACGGAGGATAACAACATTTGTTCAAAGGCTTTGGAAAGAGCAGTTTGGAAACGCTGACGGTGTTTGAGTTTGAAAAAAGGTCGAACTATTTCTACGTAGGCGTAGCCCGCCGTAGGCATTGGACTGTCTTTTTCTCTGTTATCAATAACTCGAATTGGGCGTAGAGTTCCCAGCTGGATTTCTTTTTTTACCATCAACTCAGAAATTCCAGTTGCACTGACGCCGTTTTCAATCGCTGCTTTTGCCATTTCACCACTAGTGAACACTAAAATGACATTGAGTTCACTGAGATTAATTCCCCAATTGATCAAAGCTTCTTCAAACCTTTGCTGGGTTCCAGAACCCGGTTCTCGCATTATCCAAGGGGTTTGAGTTAATTGAGTTAACTCTATTTCTCCTCGAGCGAACCAAGGGTGTTTTTCACCTACCACAATTTGCAAGCGATCGCTTCCCACAATTTCATACTCTAAAGTACTTTGAAGCGCTGGCTTCACGTCTCCTTCCACTAAACCCAAATCAAATTGTCCCATTGCTGTTCCTACACAAATCGTTTCGGCGTTGGCAAGGGTACAGTCAATTTGGATACCAGGATATAGATTCTTAAACTCACTAATCTTGCTTGGTAGCCAATAATTACCAATTGTCAGACTTGACCCTAATTTCAATTCACCGCGTTGCAGATTATTCAATTCCCGCAACCCTCTTTCAGTCAAGTAGACTTGATCGAGGATTTTCTGCGCTTCCACTTGCAGTAACTTACCAGCCTCAGCAATTTCAATATGACGACCAATCCGATGGAACAATTTAACACCGTATTCTTGCTCTAAGTTCTGGATCGCTGCACTGACAGCAGGTTGTGTAATATAAAGTTCTTCTGCTGCGCGAGTAAAGTGTAAGTGCTGCGCCACAGCCAGAAAAATTTTTAGCTGTTCAAGCGTCATTCCTGCCATTGATGGTATTCCTAAAACTTGGTGTCGAAATTTTCATCACTTTCATTTATCATTTTGACAAAAAAAAGCATTTGATTCTATCGTTTAGTTTGCCTAAAGTATAAATCACAGCTTTCCACGTAGTTATTTGTCACTGGGAGTTAGGAGTTTGGAGTTAAGAGTTAGGAGTTTGGAGTTTGGAGTTTGGAGTTTGGAGTTAGGAGTTAAGAGTTAGGAGTTTGGAGTTAGGAGTTATTCTCCCTCATCTCCCTTCTCTCCCTCATCTCCCTCATCTCCCTTCTCTCCCTCATCTCCCTCATCTCCCTCATCTCCCTCATCTCTCCCAATGCCCCATGCCCAATTACCAAGCATCAAAATAAGGACTTCCATAAATGAGTGGTTTAATCACTGCAATTACCACAGGAATTACAGCGTTCAGTGCCACAAATATTGACGATATTGTGATTTTGACGTTGCTTTTTTCGCAAGTAAATAAAAGGTTTCGCAGTTCTCACATTATTGCTGGTCAGTATCTCGGTTTTACTGCACTAATCGCTGCTAGTCTTCCTGGTTTTTTTGGTGGACTCATTATACCGCAGTCGTGGATTAGATTACTTGGTTTGATGCCAATCATTATTGGTATGAGTGGTTTACTAAAACGGGAGGAGGATGCAGTTGAGGAAGTTCCAGAAGAAACTGAGGGTTCTTGCCCCTCTGTAATTTCCAGTTTTCTGTCTCCGCAAACATGTAATATCGCGGCGATCGCCTTTGCTAATGGTAGTGACAATATCAGTGTTTACGTACCTTTATTTGCTAACTCTCAATTAGAAAGTCTGCTGCTGATTTTGGGCGTATTCTTTTGTCTGGTTGGTGTCTGGTGTTATGCCGCTTATAAGTTAACTTTCTTACCGGCGATCGCCCAATTTTTAACTGATAATGGCAACACTTTTGTTCCTTGTATCTTAGTTGGATTGGGTATATTTATTGTCTTTGAAAATGTTAGTTGGACTCTGTTATCTGTATTTTCTAGTTATTTATTTTCCTTTATTTTGAGCAAAACTCAGAATTCAGGAGTCAGAATAGTTGAAGAATAATTGAGAATTCTGATAATTTTTCTCGTCAAAACTAATCGACCCATCAACAGGAGTTGAATTATGAAAATCTGGAAATCTCTGCTCATTGTTTTGATGATTTTTGTTAATTTCACCTTTGCTCAACCTTCTTTTGCAGATAGACCAAAATTTAGCAAAAATCCTGATTACATCGAAGTTACCAAAGCACTCAAACAACTGACTCAGGCAAAACAAGCCCGAACTGAACTCACAGGTGTCCCACCACAAGAAATTCAACAGAAAATCGATGAGTTAGCATTCCAAAAATATGCTTTAGAGACCGGAATTAACTGGGGTCAATGTGAAAACCAAACCGGTAATACTATTGCAGTATACGGCAAAAGAGCAAATGATGAAGAAGATGAAGATGCTGTATATGAAAATGGTTTGTATTTTCTAGCTGATGGTCAGTCAACTAAAAGTAACTGGGATTGTGATGGATTTTATCTGCCAAAAGATGCTAAACTTGCAGCCTTAATTCCAGATGGACAAGTTCAAGAATTTACAGAGCCAGTAGCTATCAAAATACCTGATGGCACAAAGTTAACGATTAAAACCAATCCAGATAATGCGGCAATTGAAATCAACATTCCCCATGCTCAAATTGTTAAAGCTAATGAAGTGAATTGGTTTATTCCGAATGTATCACAGGCTTTAATAAATACACGAGTTCCCAATGTGCCTACTGAAAAATCTTAAATTAGCGCACACGAATTACTAAAATCTGGTATCTAACAGCTTAACAGTCAAAATCAGAGATCGAACAGGACAAAGACTGGTGCAAAATCTCTCTGGTGTTGGCTGTTTTTTGTCAGTAATTACTGCTTTGTGTTGGCTAAAACCCTGATTTTGATGTGGCGTAAGCGTCGCCCGTCCCAGACATCTCTGCCCACTCTATGCCACTTGAAAATAGTGCAAAATCTCAGGTAAAATAAACTCAACAAAAAAATGTACAATCACAATAAATATATTTCGCTAGCACAATTAGCGCGTTGGATGCAAATAATCTGGAAGGAGATTTGCTACTACTTTCGCGTTTTTTGGAGAGGAGTCTTTTTGGGAATAAAGGTATTATTGATGCAGCTAAAATCAAAACCCACAGAAGAAGTTAAAGAACAAAAGAAAGCAGGACGACTAAATCCATCTCGGATACGAGACCACTTAGCAAATGAGCGTACATACCTGGCTTGGATGCGAACAGGGATTGCTCTTTTGGGTTTTGGTGTAGTCATAGTGCGTCTGCGTGCTTTCCAAATACCTTTGGTGCCACGTCCTGGCAACGGCTGGAAGTTAGGTTTAGTCTTCTCGCTGGTGGGTTTGATTACGGTGTGGCTGTCAACCGGACATTATTTTGCTGTGCGTCGTGATATCGAAGAAGATACTTATGAACCAACAGACCGTTGGGTGCTGCTGTTCAGTCTGGCTATAATGATTCTCGGCGCTGGAGTGATTTATTTTGTTTTTACAACTTCTTTAGATCCAACTAGTCCAATTATTGCTGAGTAAGTAGGGCGAGGCAATTAACAATTCAAAATTCAAAATTAAAGACATTTAGAGTCGGGGATTTCAACCCCGACTCTAAATATGCTAAGTGTAGACGTAGGGGTCTTAAACCCAGCCCTTTCAACGCGAACAAATGAACTACTCAATCAAAGGCTGAAACCCGCTCCCAGACTAACGCCAAAAATGATGCTTCTCGACTATCGATGAAATTTTAGGCGATCGCATATCCAAAGCGGTCAATTTATTGCCTCTAGAATTGAGCATTTTTGGGAGAATATCCCGTAAGTCTGATTGTGTAAGGGTTAATTGGGTGTGTATTTTTGGAGAAAATATAGTACAAATGAACGCGTTGAAAGGTCTGGGTCTTAAACCCTCAAATGTACGATAAATCTAACTGACTTTTATCGTCATTTGTCATTAGTTTGAAATACCTAGCACCAAATTCTTAAGAGTGGTGCGTTACGCTGTCGCTAACGCACCCTACTAGCGTGTCAAGGCTAAAATAGTGCATTAGCTTGACTCTTGTGGGATGGGCGTCTCGCCCGTCCGGGGCGGGCTAGAAGCCCACCCCACAAGAAATTTTATTACAACATTTAAGGCTTGACACGCTACTACAATAATTTTATTTTTACTAGATACAGAGTTGATTCTAATTCTGACTCCTGAATTCTGAATTCTTCTTTAAAACCGCACTTTGTACAACTCAAATAATTCACCGGATTTCTGGGTTATTACTTTAGCACCAGCAGCTTTAATTGTTTTTTCCCACTCAGTTAGAGGTTCTAAAAATACTTCAGCACTGAGATAAGTTTCTAAAACTGCCCAATCTTCTGCTAAAGGCTGTTCGGGGTTGAGGATGTCAAATACAAAATGTCCGCCTGGTTTTAGAACTCGTTTGACTTGTGTTAGGACAGACTTCCAATATTCAACTGGAAAATAGCAGCTAAATCCTGTGGCGATCGCCAAGTCAAATTGCTCCGATGAATAGTTTAAATCATGAGCTGCTCCCAATTCAACACCTTTAAATAGCTTGGAATTCAACTGCGGCCCGCGAGAAGTGAGAATATCTCGCGCCACATTACTGATTTCTTGTCCATAAAAAAATGCTTGCCAATCCCGCCAAGGATAAATTAACAAGCTGACACCACAGCCAATATCTAAACAATGCTGGTTCTTTTGAGGTTTGGCAACTTCCCAAAAAGGAGAAGCAATTCTGCCGGAAAAATTGCCGCCAGCCCACTCCCGAAAGATTGGCATTGCTTGGACTTCGGCTGGGAGTTCAACGGGTTGACCAAGATATTCTCGGTTGAAGCGGTAGGCTACTTGTGTTAATCTTTCTTGCCAGTCGGTTGATTTGTGGGCGGCGAAGAGATTTTGTAACTGGGAATCGGGCTTTTTGGACATCAGATTTTGCTAGTCTTTCTAAGGATTGTATTCAAAATAGATTAATGAAAGATGATTTTTTAAGGTTAACAGTTAACGGCGGCAAGATGCTTGTAGCAAAGCAGATTGAAATGGTTGCAATAGCATACCCAGAATTTTATCAACATCATTGATGTAGTATTCAACTATATCAATGTATGCCGTTAATCGTTCCAACATTAAAAACCGCCAGTTTGTTCCATTAGTAACAACTCCATAAATTGTCTTTACTTCTTGTTGAGTATTTTGATTGAATAATTGGGCAGCTATCATAGTGGCAATACATTGTCCTAAACCACCTTTGATATTTTCATTTTTGGCCTCAACAATTGTCAGCACAGGCGCTTTAATGTAAAACTGTTCTTCGGAGTCACAGAGAATGAAATCACAAAAGCCATTCAATCCTTTACTACTATCTACATCAAAATCTGTTCCGGAAAACAGAGAAATTTGATAATTTAGTTGCCGTCTAACTTCCGTTAAAACTGGCATAATTAGTAATTCTGAACGGGCTTTTTTAGTGTTGATGGCAGTTGCTAGTTGAGTATATTCTTCTAAGAGCGTTGTTAAGGTGGTGGAAGGTTGAATAGGCAAAACTTCTTTGAACAGATTGCGCTTTTCATCAATTACAAGCTGAAAACTCTCTCGAACTTTGGGAAGTGTGAAATCACTGTATGCCATCTGCAACATCCTCCTCAATTATTCACAACTAAACTCTAGCGGCTGCGTGGACAATTCGGTTGCTATTTTGAGCAAGTTGCTGGCGTAATTCGCCCTTAGTCGCAGGCTTATTTGCAACAGTTTAGTGTTCTAGCCAGAATCCAGACTACACTCCTTGTGTCAATATTTCACGGCGAACTTGATATTAGAATTAGCCCTGCCTTTATTCTAAGTTGACACCAATGATTGTAGGGTAGCACAGTTGTGCTACCCTACAGTGGTCTATTTAACTACTTACAGCCTATTTCAGGTAAATGAAGTACACTCTTTGGGGCACAATATATTGTGCCCCAAAGATTATCTGTACCTCACCAACTTGCAATCTGTTGTAGCATATTAGCCCAAATCAAAAAGCAAGATTTCGCCGCCGATATTGGTGCTAATTTCTAGCTGTTCTTCGCCGTTGATTTGCACGCCATCGCCTGCTCTGAGTTCTTCGCCATTTAAGTTGACTATACCTTGGGCTACTTGTAACCAAGCATAGCGATCGCCTTTTACTTGATAATTAACAACATCACCTGACTCTAAAACAGAGGCGTATAAATCAACATCTTGGTGAATTGTCACAGCTCCATCGCGTCCATCTTTAGCAGCAATTAAGCGTAATTGACCGCGCTTTTCTTCAATGGGAAAAGCTTTTTGTTCGTATCTTGGTGTCAACCCTTCTCGATCGGGAAGAATCCAGATTTGTAACAAGTGCAGTGGTTCGGTTGGCGAAGGATTAAATTCGCTGTGGCTGATTCCAGTACCAGCACTCATAATTTGGGCATCACCGGGATGAATTACTGAGCCTGTACCCAAGCTGTCTTTATGTTCTACAGCACCTTCTAAGACGTAGGTGAGAATTTCCATATCCCGATGACCGTGGGTAGGAAATCCAGCTCCAGGGGCGATGCGGTCGTCGTTGATGACTCGCAGAGAACGAAATCCCATGCGGTTGGGATCGTAAAAACTACCAAAGGAAAATGTATGATAACTATCGAGCCAGCCTGTTTGAGCGTGACCACGGGCATTGCGATCGTGAATTAAGTGGGTGATTGTATTTTTAGACATAGATTTACCTCGTTGTTAATTGTTTTTAGGTAAGAATTCAGGAGTCAGAATTCAGGAGTCAGAATTCAGAATTCAGAATTCAGAATTAGTAAGGCTTGGATAGCTAAAATTGTTCAGAAGTTTTATTTATTCAACCTAATTTTGAACTATTTAAATAGTAAAGGATATACATATAAAATGAAAAGTACGTACTTAAAAGTGCCATACTTACCAAAAAGATACTGTGAGATTTTACAGTGTTTTTCAATTGAATCGCATTGTTTTATTAGTATGAAAAATTGAAGAAGAATTCAGGAGTCAGAATCAAGAGAACCTACGTCTACATAAATAATATGGTGCGTTATGGCTTGGGCGTAACGCACCCTACTAGTTAAGATTTACTGTTTGCTGATACAATACCTTCTCTGCGAGACGCTACGCGAACGCCATTTTTTCCTAGGTTGGGTTAAGCGAAGCGAAACCCAACGTGTTTGTTGGGTTACCCTTCTCCTTCTCCTATCGGAGACGCTGCGCGAACGGAGACGCTACATGCCTCAAACGCCACTTCACTCAAGTCGGGAAACCCGCCCACGTGAGTGGCTCCCCAACCTACAAATCAGGATATTTTTCGATTTGACAAAGGTATTGCTGATAGAAAAGTGCTTACTTGACACCGACTACTGTCTTTTGAGTTTTAGTAGCACCTGCACTGCCATTTTCTGCCTTAATTTCTGCTACTTGGAGATGAGCTTCTAAGAACCACAGGCGTTTGTCAATGGTGCGGGAAATTTCAGTGTAAAGGTCGGCGGTATCAGCATCACCTAATTCATCGGTTTTAGCGATCGCTTCTCGGATATGTTTAGCGTAAGGTGCAAAACGATCTGCTAAGGCTGTTACATGCTCTTTACCATCCAAAATATCAAAGGGATATTCTGGCAGAATGGAATTACTAGCAGCAGAACGGGCTGTTCCTACAGCATATCCACCCAAAGCGGTGACACGTTCGGCAACCATATCAACATACTCTTCAAGTTCACCAGCAATTTCATCAAATAATTCATGTAGCTGGTAGAAATCAGTGCCTTTAACATTCCAATGCGCTTGCTTTGCCTGGGTTTTCAAGTCCAAAGTAGCTGCTAGGGTTTTGTTGAGAATGACCACAATTTGCACTCGCGCTTCGGCAGGAATGTCAATGCGGGTAGGGTACAGACGTGATGATAGGGTGTTGTCGTTCATGGTTTTACTTAATGCCTTTTACAGTTAACTTTACAGATTTTGCTATGTGATGCGAAACTCTCTGACGATAGATTGAATTCAAGCCTGAATGTGTTATTGTTTCTAATTGATACTATGCTTTGATGAAAGAATTTAAAATTTTGAATTGAGTATTTCTTTCTCTTCAATGGTTCTGTCAGTATATTGGTCATTCGTCATTAGTGAATAAAAAATGACTAGTAACAAAGGGACTTCCAAATAAATAAATATTCAATTAACTCTTGTCGGGTGGGCGTCTCGCCATTAATATCAAGTTAAGAAAAATAGAAACTTGTCAAGTAGATAAAACTCAATGGTTAAACTTAACACAATGGTGTTGAGAATAGCCATGACTAAGCCACGGAAGCAACAAGAAAATCCAGACTTGCAACATCGGATAAGTTGTCCCACCTCTACAAATGCTACCGTGTACACACAAGTTTTTTAGAGTTGTTGTGTAACTTAGAGAAAGTTAATTTTTACAGGTCGATGCATTAAAGGTGCAGGTCAAGAGACTTGTGTACACCATAGGGATGAATGTCACTTACTGAAGCAAAAGTAGCTGTCCAGATCCCCGACTTCTTAAAGAAGTCGGGGATCTAAATCCTGGTTAAGTAAGTGACATTCCACCATAGAGATGAATCCGGGGGCTTTACGCATCAAGACTCGTAAGCTTGTGGTCTACCGTAAAATACTTGACTAAACTTAGCGCTAAACTGTAGCCTCAAACTACCCCGATCGCTGCTTATAGGAACATGGGATAATTTAACATAACCTTTATTCCTGCGTTTTTTGCGTAGATTTAGTCAAAAACAAGTAAAAAAAGCAAATTAATTAACTTATGGTTACTAGGACATATGATAATTCACATTCTGATGAAAGTACTAATGGGGTTGTTGTAATGGTCGAGCCATACAGCCAAAAAGAGCAAATACAGCAAGTTGTTTACCGCATTTTAGACGCCAATTTAGACCGCGCTCGTGAAGGCTTGCGAATTATTGAGGAATGGTGTCGGTTTGGGTTAAACAATGGCCAGCTCGCTCTTGAGTGTAAACGCTTGCGACAAGAGGTGGCCAAGTGGCATACCCCCGAATTGCGAGCAGCGCGAGATACACCAGCCGATCCTGGGACTGAATTAACCCATCCTCAGGAGGAAGAACGAGCTAGTATAAAATCGGTGTTGCAAGCTAACTTTTGTCGGATAGAAGAAGCATTGCGA
>VFQR01001260.1_pt1 | contig 20529 bp, 19 predicted proteins | sample 3512321 | NCBI WGS metagenome assembly VFQR01 (sample SAMN10412374, study PRJNA504923) | tailings metagenome | isolation source: Relicate 3 Philex TSF1 revegetated site | place: Philippines: Tuba, Benguet | collected 2017-08-29 | reverse complement strand
GAGTGACGATGGCGGCCTCACCTGGAGTGAATCAAAGCCCTACGCGGCACTCATCGAGCCTGTCTGTCAGGCAGCCATCCTGCGGGCAAGCTGGCCAACTGGCCAAGAGCCGGGTTGGATTCTCTTCAGCAATCCTGCCAGCACCACCAGCCGCACGAACTTAACAGTTCGCGGCAGCCGGGATGACGGCAAGACCTGGCCTGTCAGCAAAGTGCTGTATCCGGGCCCAGCGGCCTATTCTGACCTGGCATTACTTCCTGATAGCAGAGCTGGTTGCCTGTTTGAAGCGGGTGAAGCCAACTACGCCGAGTCCATTGTCTTTGTGTCATTCGCAGTGAACGAACTGACGAAGTGATGCCCCGCCACTTCGTGCAGGCCACATGCCTTCTATGAAGTCAAGACGCTCTTTGTGCCATGCTTGCTGGTTCTGGGCTTTCTATGACACACAACTGCCACCCAGGGGTGGCCCGGCCAACTCGTGGCCGGGTCGTTGTGTTCGACACAACGACAAGAAGCTGCGCCATGCGAATGCCCGCCGGGAACCCTCGCCCGCGTCATCGTGGGAGAGGGTGGTCTTTTCCGTATCTCATTGTGCTGACGAGTGCCATGCAACGCCTTCGACGATTTTTCACCGGATATAGCGCAGGTTATCGCCGAATTTTCGTTGGGCTTTTGTCAGGGATTTCCAGCGAAGGGATTGAGTCGGGAGTGGCAGCTCTCCCACACAGACACTGCCGAGGGTTTTCCTCCTTCTCCCGTTCTGACGGGAGAAGGCCGGGATGAGGGCGAGCTCGAACGCATTGGTCGTGTGATTCACCAGCGGCGGGTGGCTGGGGTCAAACGTCCTCGTTTGCCCCCAGGTCGTTAAACACTGATCGTTCATCCCGATGTTCATGGGGAGGAACGTAACAGATGCACTCGTGCTCGTGAACCCGATTGATCAGGGGGCGGATGCAGACATCCGACCCCTGCCACGCAATCATGAGCAAGAAGTCTTTCCCCTTCTCCCGTTCTGACGGGAGAAGGCCGGGATGCGGGCGAGCTCGCACGTATTGGTCGAACAATCCACAACCGGCTTCATCGCGTAATGCACTTCATGTCCGGCGGGTGGCTGGGGTCAAACGTCCTCGTTTGCCCCCAGGTCGTTGGACATTGATTGTTTTTGACGAACAGTGTTACAAGTCAAGAGTGCATGTTTCGGTTGAACAAATGCTGATAGAGTCAACGGATCGTTGGGCTGATGCTCCACTCGACCCGTGCACTCCGTGGCAACCCTCTCCCACACCGACGCTGCCGAGAGTTTTTCTCCTTCTCCCGTTCTGACGGGAGAAGGCCGGGATGAGCACAGACGGACCATCAACCGGGTTGCCTGTATGCCTCACTCAGGGGAGGTTTTATTACTGGAAGATCTGCCATGCGAGGCATTCGAGAGTCCTGGAGATCAGCCTGAAAACAAGCTGCTTTGCCCGTCCCCTCCAGTGGTTTGGCCACATCAGTCGACGTCAGAAATTCAACAAAAAGACCCTGCGACATGAGAAATGCTTTACAGATCTTGAACCCCACAGACAAGCGGAATACGCTTACTGTTCACTTCTGCACAACTATATGCCACATGATGGCTGGAGCGAAGATATGAACACGAAACATCTTCTTATAACCATCGCCTTGATCTCACTCCTCTATGGTCCCGCTCAATTAAAGCCAGGGCCCGCCGGAACAGACGTCTCGATCGAGAGTGCTGACGCCACCTACCGTGCAGCGATCCTTTCAATACTTGAAAGAAAGCGAGACGCTATCGAGGAGGCAGACTTGAAATTGCTGTCGGTGTATGAGGCCCGGCTTGCAATACACAAACAGGACGGTAATACGGAAAAGGCCATAGCGATGCGGGATGCCGCGAATCGATTGACCAACCTTTTAGCATCAAAACCAAACTGGGGATCGCTACCGCGGCCTGAGAATCAATGGAAATTTCGTGAACACTCTTACGCTATCATTGAAGAGAAAAAGGATTGGCACGAGGCTAAAAGAATCTGCGAACGAATGGGTGGTTATCTGGCGATCATCTCCGACAATGAGGAGTTCAAGTTCATTGCGAGGCAATTGCCACCAAAGTCTGAAGGCTTCCTTCTGGGGGCTACTGATGAAGCCAGGGAAGGCGAGTGGAGATGGGTTGACGGAAGCCTTGTGCAGATCGACCTTCGTAAAGAATTCGATAACAGTTATGGCATCGAGCACTATTTGAAGATGAATGCAAAGGGGAGTCTCGTTGACACAACATCGAGAAGATCTCACTTTTTATGCGAATGGAACGACTAGTATCTCACCTTTCGATGGCTTTATTTCCCGCGGAATACAGATTTAACTGAGGCGAGGAATTGCTATGCGTTGGTGCTTCGCTCCGCTTGTTGCGATAACATGCGTAACCGCTTGGGGAATCCAGCCGACTCTTGAACCAGTCGAACTTGACCCGTTCATTCAAAGAGCGGTTCAGGCCCACAGAAAATCTGTCGAGTTGGCTGAAAAGAATGCAGATCGTGAGCTGCGGGACGCTTTCCGTAAGCGAAAGGCCGCCTACGATCGCCGCGCCAGGGAACTGACGCAAGCGGGTAAACTAGATCAAGCTGTGGTGATTCGGCGCAGGATGGAAGATCTCGCCTCACCGATCAACGAGCCTTCCAAGCCCTTCAATGGAGAATTCTTCGCTTTAAATGGGCATCGATACGCGATATTCGAAGAACCACTGACCTGGCATTTCGCCAAATCCCTATGTGAAGAGCGGGGAGGTCATCCTGCCATCATTAACTCTGACGAGGAGTTGGCATTCATTGACCTGATATGTGGCGGAAACGCATGCTGGTTAGGTGCTTCGGATGAAGCCAGAGAGGGCAAGTGGCAATGGATCGACGGCTCGGAACTCACACTCAAGGGGCGGCTCATTGACAACGAAATGGATGCCGAACATTGGCTTTCCCGCGATTCAAAACTAAAGATGTATAACGATCTTCCCAGTGCCAGAAAGCCTTGTGTATGCGAATGGGATTATTGAGCTGTAAGTCGTCAACGAGAAGAACTGACCACAAATGAAACAACTTTGGTCACTCACTCAGCAGGCAAGCACCTCTCCGACTCATTAGCCTCCATATTTCCGCTACCTATTTCCCCGCACCGAATTCATGCGCAAGTTCCTACAGACGGACCATCAACCGGGTTGCCTGTATGCCTCACTCAGGGGAGGTTTTATTACTGGAAGATCTGCCATGCGAGGCATTCGAGAGTCCTGGAGATCAGCCTGAAAACAAGCTGCTTTGCCCGTCCCCTCCAGTGGTTTGGCCACATCAGTCGACGTCAGAAATCCAACAAAAGGACCCTGCGAACTCCGCCTCAAGAAAAAAGCCACCTGCAGCGCGGGTGAGGTGAAGTGATGAGTCGCCGGAATCCTTCAGTTTGTAACTGCGCATAAATCAGTTCACTAAGATTTTTCTTGACATAGGATGGAGTTCCGGCCAAGTTAGTAAGTGCGCTCTCGACTGCACGTATTCTTCGGCAGCGGGAAACTCTCATGCTTGCGTCCTCTGTTCCAGACTCCAGCACCGGAATCGCCCCCTTTAAGCAGGATCCATTTAGGTATGGGGCTTGCCACCTGCCATCATCCTGTCGTTGGCAATCGTCACCACCTGTGCGACCGCCACGTCACTACCGGCAACGATTGAGCCCTTCGGCACGTTGCACATCCCTTTGCGACTGAGTGATACAGCGAAGGGAACACAGACACTGACATTCTTCACCGATGCCCAAGCCACGCCGCGCTTGACATGCCGGGTCGAGTTTCGGGGCGAGTGAGACAGACCTTTCCCAATCCTCGATGCGAGGTCGGAGTGGTGTGTCTCCACTCCGCGATAGTTTCCCTGGTTGACGGAGTGCGCGATGAATCTTTGTTTGCGTTTTGTGACAAGCACAGTGATGGGCCTTAATCTGGCAGCGATCCTGCTTGCCGCCATTCTGGCATTACCGGCTGCCTATGCGGATGAAGACCCCATCGATGAAGGGGGTGGGGATGATGGCACTACCATCGATCTCGTTCCAGATTGTACAAGTAACTGTAATTGCAGTTTACCAAGTACCGATCAAGGTGATGCCTGCGCCCCGCCAGGGCCAGCATACTGTACCAACAAAGCCGTTTGTTTTTGTATACGGTACGGCAACGGGTTCTAGTGCGAGAATCAATAGGTCGGTATTTTATATTAACAACATCGATACATACAATATAAAGGGGTAATTATCTCGGAAGCAGAGATAATTACCCCGATACTGACTTTCTAATGCATTTACTTCCAATCGAGTCGCATGTAAGTCGTAAAATTAAAATATTATACTTCACAATCTCATAAACATCCTAATACTTTGATTCGTCATTTGAAAGACTCGATTGATGCCACCGACCACTCGTTTTTTTGGAACAATATTTTCTGTGCAAATGGTCATGGCGTGGGCGCACATAGTGACTATCCTCTCGGCCACTCACGCATCGGATCACAAAAATGCTAAACATATAGAAAGAATCCTTGCTGGGCATGCAAAGATCTCTTCCGTAAGGGAGAATAGTACAGTTTGGGTTCGTGAGGTCTTTTCATCATCGCGGAAAACTCGCCAAAACCATTTGAAAATCTGGTGCATGGGAGACAACTTTAAGGTTCACGAGATCAAGGAGATCGAGAACTTCATTGATAGCGATGTTGCCGATGCGCGAATCATGAGTGATGCCAGTTTGATTCGAGTCGTGACAGATCAATATGAGTTTTCTCTTCAGAAAAGACCGCACATTGTCAACGGAGTGCCGCAACTCGGTCCTTTGAAAATGGCGACTAACTCAATTGGTCAAAATGGTTTGACTCATTGGCGAGAACGCATGCTTTTGATGTTGTCACAACGGGCTTGGGTGGCAACGACTATCGGTATGTGGGACTCTCGGTCGTTCTTCTTGACGCCAGAGGTGGAACCCCTATCGGGTTTCAACAAAACTCTGCTGTTTGAAATGGGCCCGATCACTTTTCGAGAACTTCCTTCGGGAATTTTGAGAATGGAGTATTCATTTAATGCAGAGCGGATCGATTCCAGGGGCGTCAAGACGACCGTTAATGATACTGATTGCTGGGCAGAGTTTGATCCGAAGAAGTATTATCGCGTAGTAACAGCTGGAGGTACCAGCCACATGCAGGAGTATCCGGTCAACAAAGCAGCTCAGTCGCGATGGGGGCGTTTATCGAGCAGATATGAGTACGATGAAACGTTTGGGCGGGGAGTCATACCACGACGCGTCTTTAATAAAGTATGGATTAACGGTCTAAGTCGAGATGACATAAAAGATGAGTCGAGTCATTCATTTTTCACAGAAGAATACCTCATCGACAAGGTGGAGTTTGGCACTGTCACACCGGCCGACTTTCGTGGCGAACCGTACGGAGTCCCCGCTTCGCTCATTGAGCAGGATCCCTTACCTCCACCGGCTGCCTGGTGGTGGCCCTGGCTCTGTGGGCTCCTGGGTGTCAATGCACTCCCCGGGCTCGTGTGGTGGGGCAAACGGCAGTGGGGAGTGCAGGCATGATGAGAGGTCGAGCCGGTTCGATTTCGAGCAAGGTGCAGCGTGTCTTTCTCTGCTGCATGGGGTGGGTAGGAATCCTCTCCTGTCTAACTATGCCTGCGTCCTCACAGGTCTATGGTGAGACGACCCCCACAATCAGTTCCGGCTTGGATGAGTGGAAGGCAAAGGTCGTAACTGGGCATGATCAAATTGCTAAAGTTCGCTACAACATGCGCGTAGTGGCCCGGCAACTGAAATCGTACGGAAAAGAGCCTCGGGTAAAGGCGTACTCGTGGTGGTTTATGGGTGATAACTTCAAGTATCACCGCATCAAGCTGTCTGATAAGGCAGATCAAGAGATCAAGGTGGATGAGTCCTCGCTTCAGACTCGGCCAGGAAGTGTCTGGTGCGTCACTCCCGAGTATGAATTTTGTTTGACCGAGGGCCAGAACAAGGCCGACCAGATGAAGGTCTTACGTACATCATTACAAGAGAAGGATCTCGACTATTGGCATCGGATGGTGCTTTCGGAATTAAACCTCGGAATCTGGTCTGCCACAGCGATTATGGACTGCCCTTTGCGTTCGATCTTAATTGATCCTCCAGACTCAAGGCATTCTGTAATCAAAATCAAACGGATCGATTTGGACTCCGTCAAATTCGAGGAAAGGCCTGAGAATGTGCTTCGCATGACCTTTAATGCCGAGTTTGATATGGCGCTGCCCAAAGGTGATTCGACCCTTAAGTGGGTCGATGCCATCGTAGATCTCGATACGGCGAATCGCTTTCGAATCCTCAAAGCACGAGTCGAGATGACCAGCTCTGGGGTGTCTGGTGTCCAGAAGAGCGGTGGATATTGGTCAGCTTGGGAACAGGAACTGGACTATGTCGAAGGATTTGGTGGTGACGTTGTACCAAAACGAGTCGTCACGCGTTTGTTTGAGTCGCCTACCAGAGATGCATTATTTAAGTCGAAGCCACAAGAAACTGAATACCTCATCGACAAGGTGGAGTTTGGCACTGTCACACCGGCCGACTTTCGCGGGGAGCCGTACGGAGTGCCCGCTTCGCTTATTGAGCAGGATCCCTTACCTCCAACGGCCGCCTGGTGGTGGCCCTGGCTCTGTGGGCTCCTGGGGGTCAATGCACTCCTGGGGCTCGTGTGGTGGGGCAAACGTCGTCGGGAGTCGATGGCGTAAGGAGTCGCTACGTGGCGCGTAATGGAACGACAAGGTCTCTATTAGGAAAAAGCCCTCATGTTCTTAAGTCGACGCGACAATCTCTGTCGATCTCGACGACTCGTGCTTTTTCTGGTGGCTATGATCTTCATAACCACCAGGGAAGAGTCGCCATCGCTCTTTGCGGAAGAAGGAGTGAATTGGCAGGCGCGGGTTGTCGCAGGGCATGACCGGATTCGCCGACAGCGGGCCAACAGCATTGTCTGGTTAAGGCAGGCACGGCCGGGGTGGAAGCCGCCGTTCACTGAGATCACGAAGATCTGGCACCTCGATGGGAGCTTCAAGTTTCACACGTTTGAGGTGCCCGAACTGACGACAACAGCCGATGTGGTCGACGAAGTGAAACTGATGAAAGATCCGTTCTCAGTGCGGATCGTGACACCACAATTTGAGTTCGGACTCCGTCGGCTCTACAAAGAAGTCGACGGAGTGCGGGTGCTGGATCGCTTGCGTCGCACCACGCTGTCGATCGATGGCGAGAAGCTGGAGATGTGGCAACGGCGCATGAGCTGGACAATGTCCGAACATGCCTGGTCTTCAACGACGATGTGCCACCTCGAATCGAGCGGTCTGTTCGCTCAACCTCCCAGGAACACCAATGCCTTCGGCTGGACGGTCGATAAGTTCACCGTCGGCCCGGTCACCTTCGAGAAGCTTTCTTCGGGATTGGTGCGTATGTCCTTTTCAACACATAGCGAACTGACAGATGTGCGAAAGGAGCGGCACGTATCGGATGTGGTCGAGGCCACGGCCGATCTTGACCCCGCCCACAACTATCGCGTGGTCGAATCAGATTACATAGTGACGGGTAGCCAAAAGGTTCCCGGAAAAGAGGCGGCCCCTGCCTGGCATCGAATCAGGATCGTCAACGAGTACCGGGCTGGGTTTGGTCGTGATATGTTCCCCACCCAGGTTGTTACCCAGAATTGGAGCAGCAAGGAGCGTGATAAGCTTAATGGGGAACCACACCATAGCTACGAATACTTTATCGACCGGGTCGAGTTCGGCCAGGTGCGGGAATCCGACTTCAGGCCAGAACCTTACGGGATCCGCCCCGAAATACTGGAGATCGACCCTCTACCACCGCCGACATCGTGGTGGGTCTATGGGATCTACGGCAGTGTCATTACCGGTGTGTTGATTGGCATGGTGTGGTTGTGGTGGTTTAAACGTCGGCGGGAGAGACTCGTATGAAAATTCTTAAGGCGTGGGACCAACAGCGAGGCGACTCGGTGCGAGCCGGTTTCACACTCATCGAACTGCTGGTCGTGATCTTCGTCATTGCGTTACTGATAGCACTTTTGCTTCCTGCCGTGCAGATGGCGCGGGAAGCGGCCCGGCGAACATCCTGCCGGTCAAATCTCAAGCAGTTGGCACTGGCTCTCCATACCTATCAGGAGCGGCACCAGGTGCTGCCTCCGGGAACACAGATTGATGATGTCAGGCCGCCGCGGGATATTCCCGGCCGCGGAGCCCTCCGCTTCACGAAGCACTTTCCGTGGATCGTGATGATCCTCCCCGATATCGATCAGGGGGTGATGTATGCGCAGTTCAATTTTGATCTCGATTGCCAGCACGACCATCGCCCGCTCACCAGCCAGCAACTGAAGATCCTGCAGTGTGCTTCTGATCCCGCAGCCGGGCAGCCGGTCTATTGGGATCGGCCTTATTATGAAGGGCCGTGGGGTAGCAATAACTACCTCGGAGTTTCCGGCACCAATATGGCGACTTCGAAAAATTATGCCTGGCAATGTGCCGAGTATGATCGCGAGGCGGGGAAGGCACCAATCCAAAGCGGATTGCTCTATGAGAACAGCAATTGCCGTTTGCGGGATGTGACCGACGGCACCAGCCAGACTCTTCTTTTGGGCGAGCGGGGTATTGTGCAGCAATGGGGAAAATGGGGTGGAGCCGGTGTCGAGCAAAGGTGCCCGTTTGGTCTTGGCGATACTGTCCTGCCGGGAACAATCGACGATCAGTTATACCCCGGTGGGTTGCGTGAGCGGCAGGAGACGATCTCAGATCGATTGTTCTGGTGGAGCTGGCATGGTGGAGTGGTCCATATGGCATTTGCCGATGGATCGGTGCGTGGAGTTTCTGTTTCGACAGATCGCGGTGTGCTGACGGCATGGAGTACCCGGGCGGGTGGTGAAGTGGGTATCGAGTGAGTGGTGTTTCTGTCCTTTACTCGTCGAGGAATGAAGATGCTCTGGCTCTCTCAAATGAAGTTCGGGACTCTGCTGTTGTGTCTGGCGGGGATTGACACGGCTGTAGCGATCTGTCTGTTCTGGCCGACGACGCCACCTGTCGTGATCCAGTCGGTGCTGGATCTGGGAGAAGTTGTCGAAGGGACGGAGGTGCAGCCTGTCTTGACGATCAGAAACACCACGTCACAGCCCATCCGCTGCGTGGGAGCCGACGAGGCGTGCGGCCTGGGTTGCTTCCATGCGGAGGATCTGCCGGCTGTGATCCCTCCCTATGGCGAGCTCAAGGTGACGCTGTGGTTTGGTGCCCCTTCGCTGAACTCGTTGCGAGAGCGGAAAGCGATTGACGACCGGGCCGAGAATGAAATGACGTTCTATTTCGATGCCAAAGGCCACGCCCGTAAACCGGTCAAGCTCACCTGCAAGGTGATCCCCAAAACTGAGCCGGGCACAACCGACAAGAATTCATGAGCAGAGTGGTAGTAGTCGCCGTAGCCGCTGGGTCCTCTCTGCGGACCACCTTCCGCTTACGACCAGCAACCTCTTGAAAAGTAGGGTGCATGCCAATGCACCGACTGGACCGTCTACTGTATAGCTGGTGCATTCCGAGGACTCAATGTGAACTATATAATACTCTGCCGACCATCTTTAGCCTACCACCTGCAATATGTTCAAACGTAGGGTGCATGCCAATGCACCAATTGGAAGCGTGCCGCGATTAGCCGTCTGCGGGTTAGATGAGTGCCAAAGGCACAGGGGCTGTGTAAGAAGTGTCATGCAGGTTTCTGAGAAAGTCCGCCGGGATTCTCCAAGAATTGGGATATTGCCAGTGCCCCTCTCCCCTTGGGCCACCCCAGTAGAAATCTGAATTTCAACTGGAGCGACTCTGCCGCAGGAGAAAAATCTGGTGAGCGATTCAAATGCGTTTAAACTCAGACCATACCCAGCCCACTTCAGGAAATCCTTCGGGCGGCAGGCAGACCATATCGATCTTGAGTTGCTCGCCATAAAACTGAAATGTGATCCGCCATCCCCAATCCACACCTGGTTCGACAGGAAATGTGCCATTCACGACCAACATGCACTTCCCTTCGCCCGTATTCTCGAATCCACCCACCAGCGGCATGACTCGTACGCCATTATGCCAACTGTCAATCCAATGCACGCTGGCCTGTTTTGACTCCTGTGAATAGCCAATGAGAAACGATCCCGACTGCGGTTGTCCTTCCCAACTCCATTCTTGATCAATACGCAGGAATGTCCTATTCAAAATGGGCGTCACAGCCAAGCGGGAGATCGATTCCTGAATCGTGTCCGTGGGAGTTGTTTGAATTCGATTCGATCCCGTCCAGTTCCCTTCACACTCCAACAAGGCTTGAAATTGATCCATCAAGACCCCTTTACAATCACGCAACAAAACCAAACCACCCAGATCATTTCCAAAGCAGAGTGCATGCCAATGCACCAATTGGATTATGTACTGTATCGCTGGAACATTCCGAGGACCTCATGCACCCTACATAATGCTGCCACGAGACACCGATCACAGGAACTTCATCACTTCACTCTTCGATTCGCTGCAATTTAACCGGCACCGTGAGATGCGCGGTGGGGTAGCCGCGTTCCGCCAGTTGCAAATATTGGGGCTGGTCGAGGTTGGTTGATGCCCCCGGCTCATACCCGTCGGCGGAGATGCGGAACTGCCACCACGGCAGATGAATGAACCAGGTGTTCTCCCAAAAGCTGCGAGAGTCGAACGTGAGACACTGTGTAACGAGTTCCTCGGCGTGGCCGTTACTTTCTGTCGTCAGTGTGAATTCACGAGCCGCACACTCGGCGCAGAGCCCACCCCGCTCCGCCTGGATATGAACCTTGGCTCCAGGAATCGGCTGAGCCGTCGCCGCATCGACCACGGCAAACCGCACTCTCAGATCAGCATGTCCCACCCATTTCGTACTGATGTAAAGAGGCGAAGCAAGCACCACCGCCAGCCCGATCACAGGGAGCATCAGTGCGAATCGACACACCACCCGCCATGGAAAATCCTCCCGCATAATGCGAACTCCACAGACCTTGGAGGAGGTCAAATCTTACGTAGGGTGCATGCCAATACACCAATTGGATTATCTACTGTATCGCTGGTGGATTCCAAAGACTCCATGCGCTGTACCTGCTCAAGGCTGAATTGCCATCGAGATGATTTCGGGGCCGTTGGGAATTTGACTTACCTGGTCTCACCCAGTTCCTCTTCAATCGTTCTATAATGTCCCCATTGTTTCCGGTCATATAACAATTGCATCGCTTCATTGTATGAAGCCGCCTCAACTGTCCAGACATGCTGTGCATTCCGTTCGACCAGCTCGGAGAGTCGACGCTGATGCACCTCGGCATCTGGATGACGTTCCAGGAAGGTGTGTCCGTTCTCATACTCCCACAGCTCAAAGACCATTGCACGACTTCTCCCATAGACATTTCAGCGACGCGAGGTGGCTACCCATGTACCGGCATGGCTTGATACATTGACCTGGTGCATTCCGAGGACTTCATGCACCCTACATAATGCTGTCACGGGACCGTCGATGGAGCCCTCTTTAGTTCCCGAGGAACGACGAATCAATCGCACGACGCCGCCACGTGGGCCGCTCAGAGGCCTCTTGACGCAACCGCGAATCCCCGAAGATAGTTATCGCATCCTCGCCAAAACGTTCGTAAGTTTTTCAGCGTGTCTGATGGATTTCATCCAGCACGGAATTGGCTCTCGTCGGTTTCCGGAACATCTCCAACCATCTCCTTCGGCGTGTGGCAATTCAAGAATTGTGCTGTCAAAGCGATATGCCCAGTTGTTGAGCGTAGCTCAACACAGATGGCAATTCCTCTGTTTCTATTGCCAAACAGCTTTCTCCTCGTGGCTCTTTCAAATGTCTTAAAACGCGATTTTCTAAACAATCATATCCCGCCACAGAATCGGGAACGAACTCAGCCAAAAGAACATTTCGACTTCGTATCCGGTCCATCTCTTTATGAGTTATGGGAACAATTGGTATCCGTAGAAACCTTCGACCCCCGCTCATCGAAAACCATCGAGCCAGAACCTTCGTGTCACGGCGGCATGGCCACTCATTCCAGGTCCAAACCGTATCACACTGAACATGACGATAGACCAAATCGTCAGTGTCGTTATCCTCAACGATTTGATCTGAAAGAACTATCACATATTGTTCTAGGTCGCGCCACTTGCCGTCATATTCTTCTGCAAGAATTGTCATTCTCGGATTTCGATTCGTCCATCCATTCTGCGTGAGCGCTCTCACTAAATCATCCAGGTGTTTATAGCCCCAGACAAATTTATTGGGGTGCGACGAAGCTCCCTCCAGCCAACTCTGCTCAATCTGAAAAGTTTCAGCCAGCCACTTGATATGGCTAGGAGTGAGCGAATTGACCAGCTGGATGTCGTTCACAAAGTTTCCGAGGGACCAATTCCACTCTGCCGGTGCAATTCGAAGGAAGTAAGAGGGGGTTTGACAATGGGCTTTGATCAGCAACCGGATGCGATCCGCGATCACTTGGAGGTCGTCAGGTAGGGTGTGTCGAGCTTCTTGTACCAGTGAGAAATTTGAGTTTGAAAAGTTAAAAAGCGATTTGAAGTTGATATCAAACATTTGAGAGCATCTCTTCCATGAGTACTTGATGAAGAATCAATCAATTTAATTCGTTACCCAATTTGGAGCAGGGTAACTGAACAAACGCAAGTCTCCCACTCACGGATCACAATTATCGAAACGATTGTTTCCCCCTCACGAGGCTCTCGCCTCTTCCTAACCCCAAGGATTCCGCTCCTCGCGGATCAGCATCCGGTTCGCGTCGTCGTTGTCGATGAATTTTTCGTTCTGGGCGTCCCACTTGGCCACCACGGAACCGGTTTCCGGGAAAAGGCGGATCATCGCGTTGGCGATGTGGCAGAGGACGGCTGACGAGTTCCCCACCTCGACGGGTGCCCGCGGCTCTTTCCTCGTCTTCACGCAATCCACAAAGTTGGCCAGATGGGCCGAGTGCGGGTCGCTGGTCCCTTTGGCGGCAGGCGGGCAATCTTTCAAAAGCGCGGGATCGGAGGCGGTGGTTCCCTTGTAACCGGTCAGCAGCCAGCCGGTGGTTCCTTCGAAGCGCGTCTGCACCATTTCGGGGCCGCTTTCGCAGATGAGTTCCACTCCGTTAGCGTACTTGCAGCGGAAGCGGGTCTCGGTCGCTGTATTGAACAGGCTTCCTGCGGGGAGGAATTTGGCATCGAGGCATTCGATCTCTGTCGGCCCGCCGACATCCAGGCCTATCCCCCAATGAGCCATATCGTTGCAATGGGCCCCGAAATTCGTGATCTGCCCGCCCGAGTAATCGTAGTGAAAGCGGAAGCGGTAGAGGCAGCGGTCGACGTGGTAAGCGGCCTCCGGTGCGGGGCCGAGCCATGTGCGATAGTCGAATGTTGCCGGGACGGGCATGGGTTGCCAGCCGGGCCCTGGCCCCACCTTGTTGTTGTAGCCCACTTTGGTGACGATCTTTTGCAGCGTTCCGATCTTCCCGCTTCTGGCCGCTTCGCAGACGAACTGGCTGACCGGGTTCGAGCGTTCATGGCTCCCGGTCTGGAAGACTTTTTTGTGCTTGCGGACAGCGTCGATCAGTGGCCGACCGTCTGCCACCGAGAACGTCAGCGGCTTCTCGCAATAGACATCCTTCCCCGCTTCGAGGGCCAGCACACTGATGATCCGATGCCAATGATCTGGCACGACAATCACCACCGCGTCGATATCCTGCCGGTCGAGCAGCTTGCGGAAGTCGGCGTAAGGCTCGCAGGTCGGCACCACGCCACTCTTGACGCGCTTCGTGGCATCGGCCTCGACCAGTTGCTTCGCGGGGAGGCGGCCGTAGAAGTGGTCCGGCTCCTTGTAGCCGAAGCTCCCCTCGTTGACATCGCAGACGGCAACGACTTCCCCCAGTTCGGCGGCCAGAAACCGCTTGAGCAGCCCCATTCCCTGATTGCCTGTGCCAATGAAACCGACCCGCACCCGCTGACTCGGTGCCTGAGCACCAAACAGCCGTGCGGGGAGCACCAGCGGAGCACCCGCCACCAGTGAACCACCAGCGACAATCGAACTCTGGAGAAACGTGCGACGGGAAAGCATGGCGGCCTCACGGGTGTTTGGTAGGGTGCATGCGAATGCACCAACTCGATTTTTAAGGAGAATTAGGGAGGAAATTCTGGTGCATGCCGAGGACTGCGTGCACCCTGCGCAGCTTTGATTGGTTGTTCTCATCCATTTGTAAAGCGCAGGCTGTCGCAAGGAAATGATGAAATCTTGCCCACTGAGCACTTTTGGGATGAAGCGTATCAGAGATAGAAGCCCGGTGGAGGATCTGTGCAGCATGCTGGCTGCGCTGAAGAGCCGGGAGCCGATGAAGACCTCTGACCTCAACCATCCGGGCAACAACCGCGCCCTATCGCTGTATTTGGCTTCTTGGGCCTACAGGTTCGTGCCACCCAAAGGCGAGATCACAGCGAAAGTCAGGACACGCGCATGGCGCGGCTTCTTGTCGTCGTACTTTGTACAACGACCCGGCCACAGGCTGGCCGGGCCACCCTGGCTTAGAAACTTTATGCTTCCTGGCGTCGTATTATTCCAGGCCACCAGTTCCCCGGTGGATTGTGGACCAGCAGCCAGGCCACACCCAGCACCGCACCACCACCGGCACTCACACACACCAGCGCCAGCCAACTGCCATGAGCCCATGGTTGCGGGCTGATCAGCAGGCAATATCCCGCCAGTGCTGCCAGTGGTACCAGTTGAGGACGAATGGCGTCGTTCATAAGTCGCCAACCGCTGATCCCAAGAATCGTCAAGCCAAACGGCAACAGAACTCCCGCCTCGAGAATCACAGCCGGTACCAGCGTCCCAATGGCCACACCCACACGCCCCAGCATGAAACCCAGCCCCAGACTGATCACCAGATTGGCAATCGCTTCAGCAAAATAGATCATTGCCGGGAATCGAATTGTCCCCTGAGCCAGCAGGAACGATCGCAACAGATTGCAGGGCAACGTCACCACAGTCGCTGCGAGCAGAATCACCAGCAGTCGATGAGATTCTTCATAGCCGGCACCGACCCACAACGTAATCAGGTCGCCACCAAAGAAGTATGCCCCCAGATTGATCCCGGCGGCCAGCAGAAACGTAATCCCGATCGCCTGCAAAAAGAGTTTGTGGAGCTTCCCGCGATCTGCCGAACTCTGCATCGCCCCTGCAGTCGGCATACAGATAAAGGCCACCTTTTCAATTGGCTGACGGATGAACTGCACCAGTCGCAAAGCGATATAGTAGGGCACAATGGCCTCGGCCCCCATCAGGAAGCCAATGACAATACTATCCGTCGCATAGATGAGGCTCTGGGCAAAATTGTTGAGTAGCGCCATCGAACTGAACGACGTACATTCTTTAAGTACCGAATATTTCCAGTGCGACAATCGAATCTGTAGCTCCGGGAGGGCTTTCCACGAGAGATACATGAAGGCACTGTTTTCGAGAATCGTAATGATCATGTAGATCAGGGCCATTGTCAGCAGCCCCCATTCACGATGCAGAAACACGAATATCAGCGCGACGCGCACCAGATCGAACACAATCCCGACCGTGCGTTCGAGATCAAACCGGCGGACACCCATCAGCACACCGCCAAAAATACTCCCCAGGAGAGACATCGCCAGATTCAGCCCGAGAATCACGACAACGAGCTGAATCTCCAGCAACTCCTGTCCTTTCCACGGGCTCATCCAGGGCAACAGGAGAGCAATCCCGACTGACAGCAGAAACGCAAACGCTGCACCCAGCGAATAGACCGAGGCCACAATCGTGACAACTTCATTAAGGCCTTTGGTGTTTCCTTCACTGTGATACTTGGCCACATACCGGCATATGGTCTCACCCATTCCCATGTACAACAGGCCGCCATACGCCACGAACGAATTGATGAACACCCACTGCCCATACGAGGCATCACCCAGCACATGCATCACGTACGGCATCAGGAAAAAGCCGGTCACCAATGCTGCCAGATGGGCTAGCCATGTGAAGAGCACATTGGATTTCAGACTTTGAACCGCCATCTCGCAAAAATCCTTGACCTGAACGGGATTGTCCGCCTGGAACTCTGATCCCTGCCCTCCGCTGATCTCTGCTCTAAAACGAGAGTCGAAACCGATCGAGTCTCTCGCCAGAACACGAACCGCAGAATCGAGCACAAGACACAAATTGCAGGCTTCCAGCTTCAGTTTAGGTCGAGAATGCCCCTCAGGCCGAACGACGAAGGAAAAACCCGAGTGTTCATTATCGTAAAATCCCGATGAGCATCACTAACCCATTGTCATAAATGATGTTACATCCAGAATGGCGGCTTGTGCAGATGGCACGGATCGACCGGCTTTGATGCCTCCGGGTCACGATTCACCACATTCCCCAGGTCAAATACATCCTTGTAGGCAAGCTAGGGATCACTGGTAATTTGAGGCGTCTTTCTGGCCTGTTTCTGGCGTAACGGCACTCTTTCGGCCATGTTGACATTTTGTACCTTGTCAACTAACTTCGCGCTCGCGTTAAGTCGATTCAAGTGAGCAAGTTGTTGCCTGTGAGCCGGTGTTTTGAGAGCCTCACAGATGACAACTGCGGAGCATCCATCGATTCACTGGACGTGTCGTTTCGAGAGTTGAAAGCCCGTCAGCGACGGCAACTTCTCTCCCGGCAGACTCTTCCAGCAACGCAAAGGGCGACATCGAATCGGACAAAACCGCCTTGCCAGAGGCGCATTAGTCTTGTTCGGTTCGTCCGATCTGGTTGAATAGATGGTGGTAATGCCCAGGGAACGGGCACATTGAATTGTTTGTTCAATGCCGGAGCCGATTGCTCATGAGAGCAATTCTTCCGACGAGGACCAAGTTCAGACGGGTCGATGATCAGTCGATTGGTCAGTTCCAGGGGCTTTGCCAGGATCAAAGGGATGATCGCTAACATGTTTCGTCAAGTGTCTCGCCTGTTTCATGCCACCTGTCTGGCCATTGGCCTCCTGACAGTTTGCTCCACCCATCTGATGGCTCAGGAATTGAACTGGGCCAACAAAATGCTCGAGCGGCAGAACATCGATTTCGGCACTGTGGCCCGCGGAGCAGACACCGTCTATCGTCTCAAAATCCGCAATATCTACAAAGAAGACGTACAACTCCTCGGCACCCGCACCAGTTGCGGCTGCTCCAAGGCCAAGCTCAGCACCAACCTGCTGAAAAGTGGCGAGGAAGGTTACGTCGAAATCGCCATGGACACCTACAAGTTCATGCGTGAAAAAACTTCGAACGTCTTCGTGACCTTCTCAATTGCCAACATCGGCACGGTCGAAGTTCAAATCCCACTTCGCGTTTATATCCGCACAGATGTGGTGCTCACTCCCGGTGCGATCAACTTCGGCGGCTTCGATGTCGGCGCCGGCAAGGAATCAACTGTCAACGTCGCTTATGCAGGTCGTCCCGACTGGACAATTACCGGCATCAACTCCTCCAATCCACTTGTCACCGCCACTGTCGTCGAAACCAGCCGCAGCGGTGGTGCTGTCAACTATCAGTTGATTGCCAAGGTCTCACCCGATGCTCCCGTCGGTGACTTTGGTGGCATCATCTCCCTCACCACCAACGATGTCGGCACACCCGCCGTCCCAGTCCCCTTCAACGGTCGAGTGGAAGCTGAGTTTGTCATCACTCCATCTCTCCTCACACTGGGCAATCTGGTTCCAGGAACCACCAAAGCTCTGCAGGTGGTCATTCGCTCCAAGAAGCCTTTCGCCATCGAAAAGATTGAATGCGAAACTGTCGATGGGGCCTTCCAGGTCAAGCTCCCCACGACCACAGCGCCAGTCCACGTGCTTCCGATGACTCTCAAGGTGCCCGATCTGGCTGGCCCACTCAACGAGACCTTTACCATCTCGCTCCCAGGTCGCCCCAATGTGATTCAGTTCAAGGCCACGGGAACGATCATTTCCGCTCCAGCCGCACCAGCCACAAATCCGGCTGCCTCGATTCCTGCACCAGCAGGTGTTCCCGCCACAACCAGCGGGCTGTAATTCGTCCGGCGAGTCCGACCATTGACGATCCATCACGTCTCGACCAATTCACAGTTGGTCGAGACGTTTTCATTAACCCCTGCCAGATTCGACCTGCCATGCTCTCTATCGTTTTGCTCCGGAAAAGATCTTTTCAGCAGGTGCCGACTCGACTTCCTTGCCCAACTCTGGCAACCTCATATGTGCCGTTGAATACGGTCTGATCAGCAATCCAATTTGGAATAGTGCTCTGTGTGCCATGCTTGCAGCTTTGGGCAAGCCTGTTTACGCCATCTTCGATGCATAATTTCACGTTGCGATTCATAGGATGTGGGAAAAGCCAATTCGGGGAAAATGTATGGAATCTCAGGTCGAGGGCTTACGCGATGAAGCCGCGCGATTTGCCGAAGAGTTTCAAAAAGCCCGCACTGCCATCAGTGAAGTGATCGTCGGCCAGAAGATCGCCATCGAGTCCGTGCTGGTCGCCATCTTCGCCGGTGGCAACGTCCTGCTCGAAGGGGTGCCAGGTCTCGGTAAGACCGAACTCGTCAAAGCGCTTTCCCGTGTGCTCCACCTCGAGTTCCGCCGCATTCAGTTCACCCCGGATCTCATGCCCGCAGACATCATCGGCACCAACATCATGTCCACCGACGAAGCGGGTCGCTATCGCTTCGAATTCCGTAAGGGGCCGATTTTCACCCAACTGCTCCTCGCGGACGAAATCAACCGCGCCTCACCCAAAACACAGTCAGCTCTCCTCGAAACGATGCAGGAAGGCTCTGTTACCACGGGCGGAGTGATCCATAAACTTCAGCAGCCCTTCTTCGTATTGGCCACGCAGAACCCCGTCGAACAGGAAGGGACTTACCCACTCCCCGAAGCACAGCTTGACCGCTTCCTCTTCAAAGTCGTCGTTCCGTTTCTGAATCGTGCCGAGCTGAACGAAGTTGTCAGTCGCACGATCCTTAAACGGCCCGTTGAAGTTCCTCAATTGCTCACTGGCGATCGCATTCTCGAGTTGCGGCAACTCCTCGATAAGGTCGTCGTCACTGACATCATCCGCGATTACGCGTGCCGGCTGGTTCTCAGTACTCATCCGCAAACTGAGGATGCCCCTGCCGAGGTCAAACAGTTTGTGCAATGGGGTGCCAGCCCGCGTGCTGCTCAAGGGCTGATTCGAGCCGCCCGAGTGAAAGCTCTGGCCGATGGCAGACCTTATGTCGCCCTGGACGATATCCGCTCATTCGCTCAGGAAGTCCTGCAACATCGTGTCCTCCTCAACTACGATGGCCAGGCCGAAGGCATCTCCCCCCGCGACCTCATCGCGACGTGTGTCAAAACGCTGAAAGAAACCGCCCAGTAATGCGCCAATAGTAATCGATTTCAGGCGATCACAGACTTTTGCTCGTCCAAATCAACGCCCGGGTGGCTGGGGTCAAACGTCTTCGTTTGCCCCCAGGTCACGTCAGATGACAAACAACACCGCCGATTTTTACTGAAAGAGCTACCACGTGAGTTCTCGTAAAAGTCATTTTAACGAGGCTGGGCACGCGCATGAGTTAACATTCTCGACATATCATCGCCTACCACTTCTTGAGGCAGAGATGATCTGCAAACTTTTAGGAGAAGCTCTTCTGAAAGCCTGCCATACACACCAGGTTTCACTATGGGCATACATATTCATGCCTGATCACGTCCATCTGATCGTTTATCCGAGAACTGTTCCATACTCCATCGAAACTTTTTGCAAAGACTTCAAAAGTCGTGTCGGCAGAAAGGCCATAAAATTCATTTGCGACAATCATCCAGAAGTCGTCCCCAGACTGACTCGATATCGAGGAATGGAATGTGAAAGAGCATTTTGGCAATCCGGTGGTGGATATGATCGAAATATCATCGAAGGTTCCACCCTTCAGAAGATGATCGATTATATTCATTTCAACCCTGTCCGCAGAGGATTGGTCGATCGGGTTGTCGATTGGAAGTGGTCCAGTGCTTCGTGGTATCTGAATCATGCAGAAGGCCCATTACCCCTCGATGAGATTCCACCTGAGGTTATGCGTTGAATTCGGCTCAACAGTGTGTCACAGTGACACGAGACGAATGAGTTTGAGGCAGAGCCAGCGGGTTGTTTCCGCGTCAACTCAACTGGGGGCAAACGAAGACGTTTGACCCCAGCCACACATCGCCACTCAGTTTATACTTTTAACATGTCACCACTCATCATTTAGTAATCATATAGCAGTCCGTTAACATGAACTCCTGAACCTATCCACTCCCAAACCCATACAAACCATCCTTCTCCTCCTGCAGAAGCCACACCATGCTGTCTACCATCATCAAATTGGCAACTTCCATCGCACTGTGCCTCTCGTGCTCGTTG
>VFQR01001259.1_pt1 | contig 20530 bp, 18 predicted proteins | sample 3512321 | NCBI WGS metagenome assembly VFQR01 (sample SAMN10412374, study PRJNA504923) | tailings metagenome | isolation source: Relicate 3 Philex TSF1 revegetated site | place: Philippines: Tuba, Benguet | collected 2017-08-29 | reverse complement strand
CGATCACGTTGAGCTCGTTGTTGGCCACGAAGCTCAGCCAGTCGAGGTTGCTCGATCCCACGGTGGAGAACACCCCATCGATCACGGCGGTCTTGGCGTGCATCACCGCCTGGTCCATCTCGTGGATCTGCACGCCCGCCTGCAGCAGCTGCGTGTAATAGGAGCGGCCCGCGTGCAGCGCCAGCGTGGAGTCGCTGCGCCCGGGCAGCACCAGCTCCACCGCCACGCCACGCCGGGCCGCGTCGCACAGCGCCTGCACGAAATCGGCACCCGGCGCGAAATAGGCCATCGTCAGGCGCACCTGCGACTGTGCGGCGTCGATCGCCGCGAGCAGTGCGCTGTAGATGCGGTTGCCCTCGTCGCGCGGGTCGCTGGCCAGGACCTTGACCACCCGGTCCCCCGGTTCCGCGGCCGCCGCCGGCCGCGCCGACGCAGGCGGTTCGCCCCGGCATCCCTGCTCGCGCCAGGTGTCCTCGAACACGCGCGCAATCGCCGGCACCACCGGGCCGCGCAGTTCGATCTGGGTGTCGCGCCAGCCATCGTCCAGCGCGGCGTCGGGATCGGCCGCTGGCGCCCGGCGGCGCCACGAGCCGGAGCCCGAGCCGTACACGCGGCTGATGTTGATGCCGCCGGTGAACGCCACTTCCTGGTCCACCACCATGAGCTTGCGGTGGTCGCGGTGCGTGATGCCCCAGTGGCCGGGGCGGCGCACCGGGTTGATGGGGTTGAATTCGCACACCCGCACGCCGCCATCGGTGAGGCGCCGGAAAAACCCGACCGGCGTGGCGATCGAGCCCACGGCGTCGTAGATCACCGCCACCTCGATGCCCTCGCTCGCCCGCTGCAGCAGCAGATCGGCCACCTCGGCGGCCACGCCGCTGTCTTCGAAGATGTAGCTCTGCAGCAGCACACGTTCACGCGCGCCCACGATGGCCGCCTTCATGGCGCCGAAGGTGGCGGGCCCGTCGACCAGCAGCCGCGTGTGGTTGCCGCGGTAGAGGTCGGCGTCGCCGCTGCGCGTGAGCGTGCGCAGGTGGTGCACGAAGCGTTCGCGGCCGCCTTCGGCCGCCACGCCGCGCAGCGTCTCGCGCCGCGCTTCGGGCGCGAGCGGGCCATGCGCGCCCTGCACCTGAACGCGCCCGGGCGCTGCGGCCGCCTCGGGCTGGCGCGGCGGCAGGCTGCTGCAGGCGCCCAGCAGCATGCTGAGCAGCAAGGCCGTCAGCAGGGCCGGCAGCGGGGTCCTCGGCGGGGTCTGGCGCATCTGGCAGGGGTTCATGGCGGCCACGGGCAGGGCGTGATCGCAGTGTGACGCGAGCGGCCTGGGTCGACCGTAGGCGGGCGATGGGCGCCGTTGTCGGCCGTGTCCTACCCCGGCGGGCGCCCTGCGCCGACAGCCCGCGCGATGCCCGTTTCCTACAGTGGCTTCACCGTGGCAACGCCCGCCGCGCCTTCAGGAGCCAGCCATGCTGCACTACGCCGTCGTCTTCTTCGTCATCGCCCTCATCGCCGCCCTGCTGGGCTTCGGTGGCCTCGCCGCCGGGGCCGCCGGCATCGCCAAGATCCTGTTCCTGGTGTTTCTGGTGATGGCGCTGGTCAGTTTCATCGCCGGGGTGATGCGGCGCTGATCGCCTCATCGCAAGGAGTATCGAAATCAGATACCAGAGGAAACATGGGATAGGACCAGTTCAGGAATCCGGCCCTTGAGCCGGGCCTTGCGACCGACCATGCAGGCCTGTTCAACCACCCCACAGGTGATGCATGGTCGCAACCGATGTCCCCGTCCGCCCCGAAGCCGCCACGCCCGAGCGCGTGGCGCGTGAAACCCGCGAAATGCGGGAGCCCCGTCCCCGCCGTGTGATGCGCGACACCCGCGCCTGGCAGGTCCAGGTCTGGGTGTCGTTCGGCATCGCGGTGCTGCTGTGCACCGTGGGCCTGGCCTGGCTGCCCGGCGTGGCGCTCGATCGCGCCTTCATGGTCATGGGCTATGTGTTCTGCCTGAGCAGCGTGTTCGTGCTGGCCAAGGCGATTCGCGACGGCGAACAGGCGCGGCGCGAACAGCGCCCCGAGACCCCGCTCTGGCGCCTGGTGGTCTGGGGCGGTTTCGGCGTCGCCATGGGCCTCACCGCCTGGGGCCTGCTGCGCATGGACGTGAACCCCACCTACCGCGCCTACCTGGGCGTGAGCTGGCTGTATCTCGTCACCACCGCGTTCACGCTGGCCAAGACGCTGCGCGACCGCTTCGAGGCCGACCTCGCCGAGCGCGGCCTGGGTCACTGATGTCGTTTTCCTCTGAGGAGCTGTTCATGAAATCCCCTGCTTTCCTGCGTCGCGTGGTCCTGGTGTCGGGCCTGTTGATGGCGCTTGCTGCACCGGTGCGCGCCCAGAGCGAAGCCTCGGTCGGCTTGTCGATGTTGCCGGTGGCCTCGGTGGTGGCGTCCGGCGTGGCGGCCTCGGGTGCGGCGGCCGCGGTGAGCGCGCTGCCGGTGGCGCTGTCGGTGGGTGGCGCGGTGCTCACGGTGAAGGCGGTCGAGGCCAGCGCCACCGGCACGGTGTACCTGCTCGAGCGCGCCTCCGACGGCGCCCGTGTGAGCGTGGAGGTGTCGGGGCGCGCCGCGTCGGCCGCCGCCATCGGGGTCGGCACGCTGGTCACGGTGAGCGTGATCGGCACCGGCGTGGTGCTCTCCACCGCGGCCGAGGTGCTGGCCTTCGTTCCGAACGAGCTCGGCCGCGCGCTGCTGCACAACGAGCGCATCACGCATTGAGACCTGCCATGCGACACCTCATCACCGCCCTCACGCTTGCCGCGGCCCTGCTGCCCGCGGCCCACGCCGGCCGCTCCTGCGAGCAGCGGCCGCTGACCGCACCGGTGCTGGAGCGCGGCATGGACCTGGCCCAGCGCACCGCCGCCGCGCTCGACGCCGAGCACGCGCGCAGCGGCGCGCGCGTGGTGCTGCTGGCCCGCGCCGGGCAGGACCTGAGCCAGTACCGCCTGCGCTACTCGCACCTGGGCTGGGCCTACCGCACGCCCGAGGGCCACTGGCGCGTGCTGCACAAGCTCAACCAGTGCGGCACCGCGGTCGGCGCGCTGTACCGCCAGGGTCTGGGCGAGTTCTTCCTGGACGACCTGTGGCGCCACGAGGCCACCTGGCTGGTGCCCGCGCCCGCGCTGCAGGCGCCGCTGCTGGCGGTGCTGAATGAGCCGCAGCGTGCCATCGCACTGCACACGCGCGACTACAACATGGTGAGCTACCCCTGGAGCACCCGCTACCAGCAGAGCAACCAGTGGGGCATCGAACTGCTGGCCGCCGCGGCCGAGCCGGGCGTGCAGGGGCGCGAGCAGGCGCAGGCCTGGTTGCGTTTCAAGGGCTATCAGCCCACCACGCTGCGCCTGGGTGCGTTCACGCGGCTCGGCGCTCGGGTGGGTTCGGCCCACATCGCCTTCGACGACCATCCCAACGAGAAGCGGTTTGCCGACCGGATCGAGACGGTGACGGTGGATTCGGTCTGGGCCTGGATGCCCGCGGCAGGCTTGTCCGGGCCGCCACACCGCATCGGCCTGTGACGGTTCATCATATGAAAAATCGTAATTCGAACTTGATCATCATCTGAAAATATATATAATGCGCGGCTCCACCCCATCATCAACCCCGCGTGCACCCCGTGCCACGGTGTGGGGGGAGCCCCGGTTCTGCCGGGCGCCACCGGTCGCCTCGTCGATCACCGGCGATCCGCTTCCCGCCCGGCCCGCCCCCGGCAGGCCGCCCGCCTCGGACGTGCACCGGCCGATCGTCGCCTTCCCCCGCTGTCTCCTGGCCCTGTCCGGCGCTGCCCGGTCCGGCCCGTTTCTCCGAAGCACTGACCCGACGGCGATCGGCCATCCGAACAGGAGGGCAGAACCGCCATGTGTGGACTTGCAGGCGAGATCCGTTTCGACGGAACAGCCATCGATACCGGCGCCATCGCGCGCATGAACCAATCCCAGACCGCGCGCGGCCCCGACGGGCAGGGGCTGATGGCCTTCGACCGCTTCGGCTTCGGCCACCGGCGGTTGAAGATCATGGACCTCAGCGACGCGGCCCAGCAGCCGATGTTCGACCCCGGGCTGGGCGTGGGCATCGTCTTCAACGGTGCCGTCTACAACCACAACGCGCTGCGCCAGGAACTGCAGGCCCGGGGTTACCGCTTCCATTCGAGCGGCGACACCGAGGTGCTGCTCAAGGCGTACCACGCCTGGGGGCCGCGCTTCGTCGAGCGCCTCAACGGCATGTTCGCGTTCGCGATCTGGGAGCGCGACAGCGGGCGCGTGCTGCTCGGGCGCGACCGGCTCGGCATCAAGCCGATGTACCTGGCGCCGGTGCAAGGCGGGCTGCGCTTTGCCTCCACCCTGCCGGCGCTGCTGGCCGCGGGCGGTGTGGACACGGGCATCGACACCGACGCGCTGCACCATTACCTCTCGCTGCACGCCATCGTGCCGCCGCCGCGCACGCTGCTGCGCGGCGTGCGCAAGCTCGCGCCGGGCAGCTTGCTCCACATCGAAGCCGACGGCACGCAGCGCGAGGAGCGTTACTGGTCGCTGAGCTTCGAGCGCAGCGCCGAGGACGAGTCGCGCTCCTTCGACGACTGGAAAGCCATCCTGCTCGATGGCCTGCGCGCCGCGGTGAAGCGCCGCCTGGTGGCCGACGTGCCGGTGGGCGCGCTGCTCTCGGGCGGCGTCGATTCGAGCCTGATCGTCGGCCTGATGGCCGAGCAGGGCGTGCCCGGCCTGCGCACCTACAACGTGGGTTTCGAGGACGTGGGCGGCGAGGTCGGCAACGAGTTCGCCTACGCCGACATCGTCGCGCAGCGCTTCGGCACGGTGCACGAGCGCATCTTCGTGCCCGAGACGCAGCTGCTCGACCGCCTGCCCGAAGCCATCGCCGCCATGAGCGAGCCGATGGTGAGCCACGACTGCATCGGCTTCTACCTGCTCAGCGAGGCGGTGTCGCGCCACAGCAAGGTGGTGCAAAGCGGCCAGGGTGCCGACGAGGTGTTCGGTGGCTACCACTGGTACCCGAAGCTGGCGGGCAGCGCGCGGCCGGTGGACGACTACGCCGCCGCCTTCTGTGATCGCGACCACGCCGAGATGCGCGCCGTGCTGCAGGACGCGCACCTCGGCGCGGACGCCACGCGTGCCTTCATTGCCGATCGCCTCAGCGCCCCCGGCGCCAGCGACCCGGTGGACCAGGCGCTGCGGCTGGACACCACCGTGATGCTGGTGGACGACCCGGTCAAGCGCGTGGACAACATGACCATGGCCTTCGGCCTGGAGGCGCGCGTGCCCTTCCTGGACCACGAACTGGTGGAGCTTGCGGCGCGCATCCCCTCGCGCCACAAGCTCGCGCACGGCGGCAAGGGCATCCTGAAGGAAGCGGCGCGCGCGGTCATTCCGCACGAGGTGATCGACCGGCCCAAGGGCTACTTCCCGGTGCCCGCACTCAAGCACCTCAAGGGCCGCGTGCTGGAGACGGTGAAGGACGCGCTGCACAGCCGCGCCGCGCGCGAGCGTGGGCTGTTCCGCCCCGATTACGTGCAGCGGTTGCTCGCGGCGCCCAGCGACCACATCACGCCGCTGCGCGGCTCCAAGCTCTGGCAGCTCGGCCTGCTGGAGCTGTGGCTGCAGACCCACCTGCGTTGAAACCGAGGAGACACACGACATGAGCACCGCCCGCCAGCACGCCCAGCGCGCCCTGCGCCTGGAGCGCTCCGCCCTTCCGCACCAGGCCACCGAACGCCGCGACGCCGTGGTGCATTGCGGCTGGGGCCGCCTCATCGGTGGCCACACCTTCGACGACCCGGCCGCCATCGCCCAGGCCCTGCTGCACGAAACGCCCGGCGAACGCGACATCGCCTTCTACCTGGACAAGCCGCACGTGGTGGTGTCGCACGCGCCGCAGCAGCTGTTCGTCGACCCATCGGAAACCTTCCGCCTGCCGCTCAACACCTACATCCCGCAGCGCGCGCGGCGGCAGGGCTTCACCATCCGCCGCCTGCGCTCGCGCGCCGACGTGGCGGCCATCAACGCCATCTACCGCGCGCGCCGCATGGTGCCGGTGGACCCGGCGCGGGTGTGGGGCGAGCGCGCCGACCGCACCAAGGTCTACGTGCTGGCCGAGGACCGGCTCAGCGGCGAGGTGCTGGGCGTGGCCATGGGGCTGGACCACGCCGATGCCTTCGGCGATGCGAACCCGGGCGCCAGCCTGTGGGCGCTGGCGGTAGCGCCGCAGGCCAGCCACCCGGGCATCGGCGAGGCGCTCACGCGCTACCTGGCCGAGCTGTTCCTGGCCCGCGGGCGCGCCTTCATGGACCTGTCGGTGCTGCACGACAACGCGCAGGCCATCGCGCTCTACCAGAAGCTGGGCTTCCAGAACATCCCGGTGTTTGCGGTGAAGCGGCGCAACGCCATCAACGAGGCGCTGTTCAGTGAAGGCACCGACCGCGACGGCCTCAACCCCTACGCGCGCATCATCGTGGACGAGGCGCAGCGGCGCGGCATCCGCGTCGAGGTGATCGACGCCGCGCACGGCTACTTTCGCCTCACGCACGGCGGGCGCAGCGTCGCCTGCCGCGAATCGCTCAGCGAACTCACCAGCGCGGTCGCCATGAGCCGCTGCGCCGACAAGCGCGTGACCTCGCGCCTGCTGGCGCGCGCCGGGCTGGCGGTGCCGGCGCAGGCCATGGCCGGCGATCGCGAGCACAACGAGGCCTTTCTGCGCCAGCACGGTGCGATCGTGGTCAAACCGGTGGACAGCGAGCAGGGCCGCGGCATCGCGGTCAACCTGACGTCGATCGACGAGGTCGAGACCGCGATCGAGCACGCCAGCCACTTCGGCGGCGGCGTGCTGCTGGAGCAGTTCTGCGAGGGGCAGGATCTGCGCATCGTCGTCATCAACCACGAGGTGGTGGCCGCGGCCGTGCGCCAGCCCGCCACCGTGGTGGGCGACGGCCACGCCACGATCGCCGAGCTGATCGAGAAGCAGAGCCGCCGCCGCGCCGCGGCCACCGGCGGCGAGTCGCGCATCCCGGTCGATGGCGAGACGCGGCGTTGCCTGGCCGCGCAGGGTTACGCGCTGGGCGATGTGCTGCCCTTCGGCGCCGCGCTGCCCGTGCGGCGCACCGCCAACCTGCACACCGGCGGCACCATCCACGACGTCACCGAGCGGCTGCACCCGGCGCTCAAGACCGCGGCCGAGCACGCCAGCCGCGTGCTCGACATCCCGGTCACGGGGCTGGACTTCCTGGTGCCCGCCGTCGACGGGCCCGACCACGTGATCATCGAAGCCAACGAGCGACCGGGCCTGGCCAACCACGAACCGCAGCCCACCGCGCAGCGCTTCGTGGACCTGCTGTTTCCCGCCACCGCCCAACCGGAGACCGCCGCACCATGAGCGAAAAGACCCTCACCCTGCCGCCACTGGACGAGGCCTACCTCGAAGAAACCCTGCTGCAACTGCTCGCGATCCCGAGCCCCGTGGGCCTGACGGACGCCGTTGTGCGTTACGTCGCCGCGCGGCTGGATGCGCTGGGCATTCCTTACGTGATCACGCGCCGCGGCGCCATCCGCGCCACGCTCAAGGGGCGCGAGCGCCACCCGGCGCGCGCCATCGTGGCCCACCTGGACACGCTCGGCGCCATGGTGCGCGAGCTGAAAGACAACGGCCGCGTGGGCATCGTGCCCATCGGCAGCTGGTCTTCGCGCTTTGCCGAAGGCGGCCGGCTCACGCTCTACACCGACACGCAACAGATCCGCGGCACCTGCCTGCCGCTCAAGACCTCGGGCCACGCCTTCGGCGACGGCATCGACAGCCAGCCCAACAGCTGGGACCACGTCGAGGTGCGGCTGGACATGCCCGCGAGCGGGCGTGCCGAACTCGAGGCCGCGGGCGTGAACGTGGGCGACTGGATCGCCTTCGACCCGCAACCCGAGGTGCAGCCCGGCGGCTACATCAACGCGCGTTACCTGGACGACAAGGCCGCGGTGGCCGTGCTGCTGACCGCCTGCAAGGCGATCAAGGACAGCGGCGCGCGCCTGCCGGTGGACGTGCACCCGCTGTTCACCATCACCGAGGAGGTGGGCTCGGGCGCATCGGCCGCGCTGCACGGCGACATCGCCGAAATGGTGAGCCTGGACATCGCCATCGCCGCGCCCGGTCAGGCCACCGACGAGCGCGCCGTCACCATCTGCCTGCAGGACCTCTCCGGCCCGTTCGACTACCACCTCTCGCACAAGCTCATCAAGCTCGCGCAGGCGCACGGCATCGCACACCGGCGCGACGTGTTCAAGTTCTACCGCAGCGATTCGGCCGCCGCGGTGGAAGCCGGCAACGACATCCGCACGGCGCTGATCGGCTTCGGCGCCGACGCCTCGCACGCGCAGGAGCGCACGCACATGGACTCGCTGCGTGCGCTGGGCGCGCTGTCGGTGGCCTACCTGATGTCCGATCCGGTGGCGCGGCGCGACCGCCAGAGCATGGGCTCGATCGAGGGCTTCACCGAGCAGCTCAGGCCCGAAGAAATGCAGGTGACCACCACGACGCTGCCCGATCCGCAGGAATTCCTGGAGGCAAAACCCTGAACCGCTTCAGGCCTGTGCGCGTTCTTCGGCCAGCAAGGGCCGCAGCGCCCACAGGCCCAGCGCCGGCCCGATGGCCAGCCAGGGCAGCAGCGCACCCAGCGCCACCGATTCGGCCAGCCAGACGAACAGCAGGATGCTCACGATGCTGATGCCGAAGCCGATGCTGTTGGTGAGCGTGAGCACGCTGCCCACGGCCTGCGGCGGCGCGTTGCGTGCGGTCAGCGTGCTGAACTGCGGTGAGTCGCCCGAGACGGTGATGCCCCAGAGCACCAGCCAGGCGTAGAACAGCGCGTCGCTCGCGCCGATGGCCAGCGGCGTGGCCAGGCAGCAGGCGCCGCTGAGCGCGAGCTGCGTGCCCGCCACGCGCGCGCTGCCCCAGCGCTGCGCCACCCAGCCGCCGCCGGCACAACCGATGGCGCCGGCGCCCAGCACCCAGAACGCGGCCCACGACAACTCGGTGCCCGCGAGCCGCGTGGCCAGGATCAGCGGCACCATGACCCACATGGTGTAGAGCTCCCACATGTGGCCGAAGTAGCCCAGCACCGAGGAGCGCACGCGCGTGTCCGTCCACACCGTGGCCAGCGCGCGCCACTGCAGCGTGCTCACGCGCGCCACCGCGCCGGGGGCGTCGCCCAAGGTGGCGTACAGCAGCACGCCGCCGAAGGCCGCGAGCAGCGCCACGCCCAGCATCAGCGTGGGCCAGGGCAGGGCGTCGCCCAGCGCGCGCAGCGCGTGCGCGCTGGCCGAGCCCAGCACCAGCGCCGCGATCAGCAAACCGAGCGCCGCGCCCAGGCCCTTGCTGTACCACTGCGCGGCGATCTTCATGCCCACGGGGTAGATGCCGGCAAGGAAGAAGCCGGTCGCGAAGCGCCACGCCAGCAGCGCGGTGAAGTCGCGCACCTGCCACCACGCGCCCACGGTGCAGGCGGCGCCCGCCAGCGCGCAGACCAGGAACACCCGCCGCGGCGGGAAGCGGTCGGCAATGGCGAGCAGCGCGAACACCAGCGTGCCCGCGATGAAGCCGAACTGCAGCGCCGAGGTGAGCGTGCCCACCGCGCTGGTGGCCCAGCCGAGTTCGCGCTGCAGGTCGGGCATGACCGCGTTGACCGCGAACCAGAGCGAGGTGCCCGCGAACTGCGCGAGCACGAGCACGGGGAGGACGTGGCGGGGGACGGGGGCGGTGCTCATCGCGCGCAGCTTAATCGCGCGCAATTTGCTGCACCGCCGCGAAGGCTCAGATGCCGCGCGCGCGATCGGCGTGGAAGCGCTGGCGGAATTCGCTGAACGTGCCCGCGTCCAGCGCCTCACGCACTTCCTGCATGAGGTTCAGGTAGTAATGCAGGTTGTGGATGCTGGTGAGCATGGGGCCGAGCATTTCGCCGCAGCGGTCCAGGTGGTGCAGGTAGGCGCGGCTGAAGCCCTCGCGGCCGCCGTCGGCCCAGCTCACGCCACTGTTGCCGGCGCAGGCGTGGCAGGTGCAGGTCTCGTCGAGCGGGCGGTGGTCGGCCTTGTGCTTGGCGTTGCGGATCTTCAGGTCGCCAAAGCGCGTGAACAGCGTGCCGTTGCGCGCGTTGCGCGTGGGCATCACGCAGTCGAACATGTCCACGCCGCAGGCCACGCCTTCCACCAGGTCCTCCGGCGTGCCCACGCCCATCAGGTAGCGCGGCTTGTGCGCGGGCAGGCGGTGCGGCGTGTGCGCCATGATGCGGCGCATGTCTTCCTTGGGCTCGCCTACGCTCACGCCGCCGATGGCGTAGCCCGGGAAATCCATCTCGACCAGCGCCTCCAGCGATTCCTGCCGCAGGTGCTCGAACATGCCGCCCTGCACGATGCCGAACAGCGCGTTCGGGTTGCCCAGGCGCGCGAACTCGTCCTTCGAGCGTTGCGCCCAGCGCCGGCTCATCTCCATGCTCTTGCGCGCCTCGGCCTCGGTGGTGAGGTGGCCGTTGGTTTCGTAGGGCGTGCACTCGTCGAGCTGCATCACGATGTCGCTGTTGAGCACGGTCTGGATCTGCATGCTCACCTCGGGCGACATGAACAGCTTGTCGCCGTTGACGGGGCTCGCGAAGTGCACGCCTTCCTCGGTGATCTTGCGCATGGCGCCGAGCGACCACACCTGAAAGCCACCCGAGTCGGTGAGGATGGGCTTGTGCCACTGCTCGAAGCCGTGCAGGCCGCCGAAGCTTTTCATGATGTCCAGCCCCGGGCGCATCCAGAGGTGGAAGGTGTTGCCCAGGATGATCTGCGCGCCCATCTCGTGCAGGCTGCGCGGCATCACGCCCTTGACCGTGCCGTAGGTGCCCACGGGCATGAAGATGGGGGTCTGCACCACGCCGTGGTTGAGCGTGAGCGTGCCGCGGCGCGCGTGGCTGGTGGGGTCGGTGGTGAGCAGGTCGAACCGCAGCATGAAGGGCTTTCGTGAGCGGCGGATTGTAAGGACGCCACTCACGGAACTTGCGCCGCATCAACTTGCGCGACCACCGCCTTCCTAGCATGGGTTCAGGCGTTCACCGCCATTTGGACGGTGCGCTTGCTTCAACCCCACTGGAGAACCCCATGAAGACGACCATCAAGGGCCTGGCGCTGCTGGCCTGCACGTTGGGCGCGGCACTCGCGCAGGCGCAGGCGCCGCTCGACCTGGGCAAGCTGGAGTTCGGCGACAACTGCGCCGTCTGCCACGGCATGGACGGCAAGGGCAACGGACCCCTGGGCGGCCTGTTGCAGAAGAGCCCGCCCGACTTGTCGCAACTGGCGAAGAAGAACGGCGGCGTGCTGCCGGTCAACCGCATGTACGCGGTGATCGAAGGCACGGCGGCCGTGCCCAGCCATGGTACACGTGACATGCCGGTGTGGGGCCGCGAGTACCGCATCGAGGAGGCGCAACGCCTGCGCGAGGCGCGCGGCCACTACGAATCGGCCGAGGTGGTGCGCGCGCGCATCCTGACGCTGATCGAATACATCAGCCGGTTGCAGACGCCGTGATGTCCGTGTGACCGACGGCCGCGCTCAGCGCCGCTGCAGCAGCATGGCGTCGCCGTAGCTGAAGAAGCGGTAGCGCTGGGCGATGGCGTGCTGGTAGAGCGCCATCACGTGCTCGTAACCCGCCAGGGCGCTGACCAGCATCATCAGCGTGCTCCTGGGCAGGTGGAAGTTGGTGAGCAGCGCGTCGATGACCTGGAAGCGGAAACCGGGCGTGATGAAGATCTGCGTGTCGCCCTCGGTGTGGCCGCAGGCGGCCCAGCTCTCCAGCGTGCGCACGGTGGTGGTGCCCACGGCCACCACGCGGCCGCCGCGCGCGCGGCAGGCGGCGATGGCGGCGATGGTCTCGGCCGGCACGCGGTACCACTCGGCGTGCATGGTGTGCTCGGCGATGTTTTCGGTCTTGACCGGCTGGAAGGTGCCGGCGCCCACGTGCAGCGTGACCTCGGCGGTGTGAATGCCGCGCGCGCGCAGCCCGGCCAGCACGCCGTCGTCGAAATGCAGCGCCGCGGTGGGCGCAGCCACCGCACCGGGGTGTCTGGCGAACACGGTCTGGTAGCGGCGCTCGTCCTCGGCGGTGTCGCCGTGTTCGATGTAGGGCGGCAGTGGCACGTGGCCGTGCGCCGCCATCAGCGCGTGTGGCTCGCCGCTGAAGCGCAGGCGAAACAGCGCGCCCTGTTCGTCGGGCCAGCGGCCCAGCAGTTCGGCATCGAAGCCACCCTGCATGCGCAGCACGGCGCCCACCGGTGGCTTCTTGCTCACCTTCATGTGCGCCACCACCTCGTGGTTCTGCAGAACGCGCTCCACCAGCAGTTCCAGCTTGCCGCCGCTGGCCTTCTCGCCGAACAGGCGGGCCTTGATGACCTGGGTGTTGTTGAACACCAGCAGGTCGCCCGGGTCCAGCAGCGCGGGCAGATCGCGGAACACGCGGTCCACCGGCGTGGGGCTGCGGCCGTCGAGCAGGCGCGAGGCGCTGCGCTCGGGCGCGGGGTGCTGGGCGATGAGTTCGGGTGGCAGAGCGAAGTCGAAATCGCTCAAGGTGAAGGCGCGCGGGCCGCAGAGATCGGTCATGTCGCTTGAGGGCCGGACGGGCCCGTTCCAAGGAGGGGGTGAATCGGACGGGCAGAATTGTCCCATGGCCGACACCGCCACCACCGCCGCTGCGCCAAAGCCCCTGTCCGCGCCCCAGAAGGCCATGCACAAGCTCGGCCTCAAGCGCGACATCGATCTCGCCCTGCACCTGCCGCTGCGCTACGAGGACGAGACCCGCATCGTGAAGCTGCGCGACGTGCGCAACGGCGAGCTGGTGCAGATCGAGGGCACGGTGACGCACAGCGAGGTGCAGTACCGCGGCCGGCGCCAGTTGATCGTGACGCTCGACGACGGCAGCGACACCTGCACGCTGCGCTTCTTCAGTTTCTATCCGTCGCATCAGAAGACGCTGGCGGTGGGCGCGCGCATCCGCGCGCGCGGCGAGATCAAGGGCGGCTTTGCCGGCTACACCATGCTGCACCCGGCATTCAAGCTGGCGGGCGGTGAACTGCCCGATGTGCTCACCCCGGTCTATCCCACCAGCGCGCAACTGCCGCAGGTTTACCTGCGCAAGGCGGTGGTGGGTGCGCTCTCGCGGGCCGACCTGCACGAGACCCTGCCACCCGATGCGCTGGCCGGCCTGCAGCGCAGCGCCCACGTGAGCGCCACGCTGCGCGAGGCCCTGCAGCTGCTGCACCACCCGGGGCCGGACGCTGCGCTGGCGGCGCTGGAAGACCGCAGCCACCCCGCGTGGCAGCGCCTCAAGGCCGAGGAGCTGCTGGCGCAGCAGCTGTCGCAGGCGGTGGCCAAGCGCGAGCGCGACGCCTTGCGCGCGCCCGAGCTGCCGCTGCGCCATGGCGGCCTGCACGAGCAGTTGCTGGCCACACTGCCGTTTGCGCTCACCGCGGCGCAGCGCCGCGTGGGCGAGGAGATCGCGCGCGACCTGGCGCGCACCGTGCCCATGCACCGCCTGCTGCAGGGCGATGTGGGCTCGGGCAAGACGGTGGTGGCCGCGCTGGCCGCGGCCATCGCCATCGACGCCGGCTGGCAGTGCGCGCTGATGGCGCCGACCGAGATCCTGGCCGAGCAGCACTTCCGCAAGCTCATCGGCTGGCTCGAACCGCTGCTGGAACCGCTGGGCAAGCGCGTGGCCTGGCTCACCGGCAGCCAGAAGAAGAAACAGCGCAACGAGATGCTTGAGTTGATCTCCAGCGGCGAGGCCGCGCTGGTGGTGGGCACGCACGCGGTGATCCAGGAGCAGGTGGTGTTCCAGCGCCTGGCGCTCGCGCTCATCGACGAGCAGCACCGCTTCGGCGTGGCGCAGCGGCTGGCGCTGCGCGCCAAGTCGGTCGATGACCTGGAGCCGCACCTGCTGATGATGACGGCTACGCCGATTCCGCGCACGCTGGCCATGAGCTACTACGCCGACCTCGACGTCTCCACCATCGACGAGCTGCCGCCCGGGCGCACGCCCATCGTCACCAAGGTGGTGAGCGACCAGCGCCGCGACGAGGTGGTGCAACGCATCCGCGGGCAGATCGAACAAGGCCGGCAGGTCTACTGGGTGTGCCCGCTGATCGAGGAGAGCGAGGCGCTGGACCTCAGCAACGCCACGCAGACGCACGCCGAGCTGTCGCAGGCCCTGCCCGGCGTGCTGGTGGGGCTGCTGCATTCGCGCATGCCACCGGCCGAGAAGAAGGCGGTGATGTCGCTCTTCGTGCAGGGGCAGATGGGCGTGCTGGTGTCGACCACGGTGATCGAGGTGGGTGTCGACGTACCCAATGCCTCGCTGATGGTGATCGAACACGCCGAGCGTTTCGGCCTGAGCCAGTTGCACCAGTTGCGCGGCCGCGTGGGCCGCGGCGCCGCGGCCTCGGCCTGCGTGCTGCTCTACAGCGCGCCCGAAGGCGGGCGCCTGGGGGAGACCGCGCGCGAACGCCTGCGCGCCATGGCCGACACCAACGACGGCTTCGAGATCGCCCGGCGCGATCTCGAGATCCGTGGCCCGGGCGAATTCCTCGGCGCACGGCAATCGGGTGCGCCGCTGCTGCGCTTTGCCGACCTCGCCACCGACGGCCACCTGCTGGCCTGGGCGCGCGAGACCGCGCCGCTGATGTTGTCGCGCCACCCCGCGCTGGCCGAGCAACACATCGCGCGCTGGCTGGGCAGCAAGGCTGAATACCTGAAAGCCTGATGTCAACGCACAATAGGCCACATGACGCTCACCGAACTCAAGTACATCGTCGCCGTGGCGCGTGAGCGGCACTTCGGCAAGGCGGCCGAGGCGTGCTTCGTCTCGCAGCCCACGCTGTCGGTGGCCATCAAGAAACTCGAAGAGGAACTCGAGCTCAAGATCTTCGAGCGCAACGCGACCGAGATCGCCGTCACGCCGCTGGGCGAGGAGATCGTGCGCCAGGCCCAGACCGTGCTGGAGCAGGCCGCGGCCATCAAGGAAATCGCCAAGCGCGGCAAGGACCCGCTGGCCGGCCCGCTGCGCCTGGGCGTGATCTACACCATCGGCCCCTACCTGCTGCCCGACCTGGTGCGCCAGGTGATCGACCGCACGCCGCAGATGCCGCTGGTGCTGCAGGAGAACTTCACCGCCAAGCTGCTGGAGCAGCTGCGCCTGGGCGAGATCGACGCCGCCATCCTGGCCGAGCCTTTCCCCGACACCAACCTCGCGCTCGCGCCGCTGTACGACGAGCCCTTCCTGGCCGCGGTGCCGCACACGCACCCGCTGGCCAAACAAGGCCACATCACGGCCGAGGAACTGAAACGCGAGACCATGCTGCTCCTGGGCACTGGCCACTGCTTTCGTGACCACGTGCTCGAGGTCTGCCCCGAGTTCGCGCGCTTCTCCAACGACACCGAGGGCATCCGCAAGAGCTTCGAAGGCTCGTCGCTGGAGACCATCAAGCACATGGTGGCCGCGGGCATGGGCGTCACGCTGGTGCCGCGCCTGTCGGTGCCGCGCTCGGCGCTTGATGGTTCGATGAAGCCCGGCCAGGATTTCGGCGATTCGCCCTACGTGCGCTACCTGCCCTTCGATGGCGAAGCGCCCACGCGCCGCGTGGTGCTGGCCTGGCGGCGCAGCTTCACGCGCTACGAGGCGATTGCCGAACTGCGCAACGCGGTCTACGCCTGCGAACTGCCGGGCGTGAAGCGCCTGTCCTGATCGATCGGAGTCCGTCGTGTCGGCATCGATGTCCGCCTCGCCCGAACCATCGCGCCTGGCGCTGTGGCTCGACCTGATCCGCTGGAACCGCCCCGCGGGCTGGCTGCTGCTCCTGTGGCCCACTTTGTCGGCGTTGTGGGTGGCCTCGGGCGGCTTCCCGGGTTGGCACCTGCTCGCGGTGTTCGTGCTGGGCACCATCCTCATGCGCAGCGCGGGCTGCTGCGTCAACGACGTGGCCGACCGCGATTTCGACCGCCACGTCAAGCGCACCGCGCAGCGTCCGGTCACGTCGGGCAAGGTCTCGACGAAGGAGGCGCTCGCGGTGGGTGCGGTGCTTGCGCTTGCGGCCTTCGGGCTGGTGCTCACCACCAATGCGCTCACCATCGGCCTGTCGTTCGCGGCGCTCGCCATCACGCTCGCCTACCCGTTCGCCAAGCGCTTCGTCTCCATGCCGCAAGCGGTGCTGGGCGTGGCCTTCAGCTTCGGCATCCCCATGGCCTTCGCGGCGGTGCAGGGCACGGTGCCCGCGCTGGCCTGGGTGCTGTTGATCGGAAACGCCTTCTGGGTGCTGGCCTACGACACCGAATACGCCATGGTCGACCGCGACGACGACCTGAAGATCGGCATGAAGACCTCGGCCATCACGCTTGGCCGCGCCGACGTGGCGGCGGTGACAGGCTTCTACCTGCTGCACCTGGCGATCTGGACCTGGGCGCTGTGGCCGTTGCTGCGGCCGGTGGCGTGGTTGCTCGCGCTCGGCGCGGCGCTGGCCCAGGTGGTGTGGCACTTCACGCTCATCCGCGACCGCTCGCGAGAGGGCTGCTTCACCGCCTTCCGCGCCAACCACTGGCTGGGGTTCACGGTGTTTGCGGGGGTGGTGGTCGGGTTGGTTTGAGGGCGCAGCGTTTCATCCTGCAGGCGGTGCGCGGTCGCTGCGATGGCAATACCCGCTTCGTGGCCGTCATGCATCAATGGCTAAAATAGCCAAAACCTCAAGGAGTCCGACATGCGCGTCACCGCCACCGAAGCCAAGAACCGATTTGGCAGCTTGTGCGCGCAAGCCAAGCGCGAACCGGTATTCGTGGAGAAAGCCGGGCAGATCGACACCGTGATCCTGTCGGCCGAGCAGTACCAGGCTCTGCAGGCCAACCGCGACAAAGCCACCCGCGCTGCACGCAAGAAGGCGTTCGAAGCGGAGTTTGGTGACTGGATCGATGCACAGAACGCCCGCGTCGAGGCACTCGGCATTCCAGGGGCCGATTTGCGTCCGTGGTGAGTGTCCGATGCCGCAGTACGACGTGTTCGCCAACCCCAGCCGCAGCGCGGCCGAGGGCATCCCTTACGTGGTCGTGATCCAGAGCGACCTGCTGGATGCCCTGGCCACGCGGCTGACCATGCCGCTTGCCGTGTTCACCACGGGTGCCAAGGTGCCTATCGCACTGTGTCCGGTCATCACGGTCAAAGGAAAGCGCTTTCACGCGTTGGCGCACTATGCCGCGCCCTTGCCGGTCAAGGAATTGCGCCGACCGGTGGATAACGTGGCCGCCCAAGCCAGTGCGTTGGTGTCCGCCATGGACGCGGTGTTGTCGGGAATCTAGTTGGCTTGGTCCCGGCGACCGCAGCGGAGCACCATCGCGCGTGTTCACAGGGACCGCAATGCCTCTGCGCAAAGGGCTGTTTACTTTCCGAACTCCCGCCCCAGTTCCTCCGCTCGCAACTGCGCCGCCTTCAAAGCCGCCTCGAACGACGCTTTCATCCCCGCCGCCTCCATCGACGTGAGCGCCGCGTAGGTCGTTCCGCCTTTGGACGTGACCCGCTCGCGCAGCACCTGAGGCGGTTCGTTGGAGCGTTGCGCCAGCGTGGACGCGCCGACGAAGGTGCCGATGGCGAGTTGCAGCGCGGTCTCGGGCGGCAGCCCCATGCGCGCACCGGCGTCGCGCATGGCTTCGAGGAAATAGAACACGTAGGCCGGGCCCGAGCCGGAGAGCGCGGTCACCGCGTCGAGGTCGCGTTCGCTGGCCACCCACACCAGTTCGCCGGTGGTTTTCACCGCCGCCTCGACGAGTGCGCGGTCGTCGGCCGACGCGCCGTCGCGCGCGAACAGGCCCGTCATGCCCAGGCCCACCAATGCCGGCGTGTTGGGCATGGCGCGCACGATGCGCTGCGTGCCCAGCCAGGTGGCCATGCTCTCGCTGGTGATGCCGGCGGCCACGCTCAGGTGCAGCGCGCCGCCCAGGTGCGGGCCGGCGGCGAGGGCAGCGTCCTTGAATGTCTGGGGCTTGACGGCCCAGACCACCAGGTCGGACGGTTGCAGTTCGGCGCCGGCCGCGGCGAACAGCGCCACGCCGGGGAACTGCTGCGCGAGGCGTGTGCGCTGTTCGTCCCAGGGCTCGACGATTTGCAGGCGCGTGGCCGCATGGCCCTGGCGCAGCAGGCCGCCGACGATGGCGCTGGCCATGTTGCCGCCGCCGATGAAGGTGATGAGGGGAGATGCGGGCGTGTTCATGCGCGGCATTGTCGCCGCGCGCGGCGCCGCTCAGCTGGCGATCGTCTGACGCACCGCGTGCTCCCAGGCCGCCATTTTTTCGGCCGCGCGTTCGCGCGACAGCGTGGGCTGGAACGTGCGCTCGGCGCGCCACTGCGCGCTCAGTTCGGCCGTGCCCTGGTACAGGCCCACGTGCAGGCCCGCCAGGTAGGCGGCGCCGAGCGCGGTGGTCTCCACCACCGCCGGCCGCACCACGGGGATGCCCAGCAGGTCGGCCTGGATCTGCATCAGCAGGTTGTTCACGCTGGCGCCGCCGTCCACGCGCAGCTCGCTCACCGGCACGCCGCCCGCGGCCACGGCGTCGCGGCTCATGGCCTGCAGCAGCGCGGCGCTCTGGAAGGCGATGCTCTCCAGCGCGGCGCGCGCGATGTGGGCCATGGTGGTGCCGCGCGTGAGGCCGGTGATGGTGCCGCGCACATCGGGCTGCCAGTAGGGCGCACCGAGACCGGTGAAAGCCGGCACCAGCACCACGCCGCCGGCATCGGGCACGCTTTCGGCCAGCGCCTGCACCTCGCTGCTCGATTCGATGGCCTTGAGCCCGTCGCGCAGCCATTGCACCACCGCGCCGCCGATGAACACGCTGCCCTCCAGCGCGAACTGCGCCGGGCCGGGCGCTTGTGCGCAGGCGGTGGTGATGAGGCCGTTCTGGCTGGTCTGGAAGCGCTCGCCGGTGTGCATGAGCATGAAGCAGCCGGTGCCGTAGGTGTTCTTGGCCATGCCGGCCTTGAAGCAGGCCTGGCCGAACAGCGCGCTTTGCTGGTCGCCGGCCACGCCACCGATGGGCAGCGCGCTGCCGAGCCAGCCGGCGTCGGCGGTGCCGAAATCGGCGCTCGATGGCAGGGCCTCGGGCAGCAGGCTGCGCGGGATGCGCAGCAGCGCGAGCAGTTCGTCGTCCCAGTCGCGCGTGTTGACGTTGAACAGCATGGTGCGCGCGGCGTTGCTGTGGTCGGTGACGTGGCGCGCGCCGCGCGTGAGCTGCCAGATCAGCCAGCTGTCCACCGTGCCGAAGGCCAGTTCGCCGCGTTCGGCCTGTGCGCGCGCGCCCTCGACGTTGTCGAGGATCCACTGCAGCTTGGTGCCCGAAAAATAGGCGTCGATGCGCAGGCCGGTCTTGCGCTGCACCAGGGCTTCGTGCCCCTGCTCGCGCAGCCGTGCGCAGGCGGCTTCGGCGCGCCGGTCCTGCCAGACGATGGCGTTGTAAACCGGCTCGCCGGTGCGACGGTTCCACACCAGCGTGGTCTCGCGCTGGTTGGTAATGCCCACCGCGCGCACGGCGTCGCTGCGCAGGCCGGCCTTGGCCAGCACCTCGCGCGCGGTCTCGATCTGGGTGTTCCACAGGTCGCGCGGGTCGTGCTCGACCCAGCCCGGGCGCGGGTAGATCTGCGGGAACTCGCGCTGTGCCATGGCGACCACGTGGCCTTCGCGGTCGAACACGATGCTGCGCGAACTGGAGGTGCCCTGGTCGAGGGCGAGCAGGTAGGTCATGGTGCGGGCGTCAGGAATACGCGGCCTCGCGCTCGGCCGCCACCACGCATTCCACGTGGCTTTGTTCGAGCAGGTCGGAGAAGGGGGGCGGTGGTGGTGCGTCGGTGAACAGCACGTCCAGCTCGTCGAGCCGCGCCAGCTCGACCATCGCCGGCCGGTTGAACTTGCTGTGGTCGGCCGCGAGCCACACCTGGCGCGACTGCGCCACGATGGCGCGCGCCACCTTCACCTCGCGGTAGTCGAAGTCGCGCAGCGTGCCGTCGGCCTCGATGCCGCTGATGCCGATGAGGCCGATGTCGACCTTGAACTGGTGCATGAAATCCACCGTGGCCTCGCCCACGATGCCCTGGTCGGCCGCGCGCACCTGGCCACCGGCCACGATGACCTCGCAGTCGGGGTTGGTGCTCATGAGCGAGGCGATGTGCAGGTTGTTGGTGATGACGCGCAGGCCGCGGTGGTGGCGCAGCTCGCGCGCCACGGCCTCGATGGTGGTGCCGATGTTCATGATCAGCGAGCAGCCGTTGGGCACGCGCGCGGCCACCGCGCGCGCGATGCGCTGCTTGGCGTCGGACTGCATGGCCTGGCGCTGGCGGTAGGCGATGTTCTGGGTGGTGGAGCCCGGCAGGCGCACGCCGCCGTGAAAGCGCGCCAGCAGGCCGGCCTCGGCCAGGCGCTGCACGTCGCGGCGCACCGTCTGCAGCGT
>VFQR01001257.1_pt1 | contig 20560 bp, 18 predicted proteins | sample 3512321 | NCBI WGS metagenome assembly VFQR01 (sample SAMN10412374, study PRJNA504923) | tailings metagenome | isolation source: Relicate 3 Philex TSF1 revegetated site | place: Philippines: Tuba, Benguet | collected 2017-08-29 | reverse complement strand
GGCCACCGGCCGAGCACAAGGAGCAGTGGGACGCCTGGTACAAGGAGGCGCTGGCCGAGACCGACACCGACAGGCGCAACGAGATCATCCGCCAGATGCAGCAGCTCGAGTACGAGGAGGGCGGCAACATCATCTGGTGCTTCAACAACCTGCTCGACGCCGCGGCGACGTACGTCCAAGGGTTCGAGGAGCGACCGAACGTCCTCAACCTCGACCACTTCGGCCGGGGGTACAAGCGGATCTGGCTCGACCAGTAGGCCGGCCGTCGACGGGACGCGGACGACCCGGTGGGCATCCTCAAGCTGATCCTGCGCCGCCTGGCGCTGGGGGTGTTCACGCTGTTCGTCGTGTCGCTGGCGGTGTTCCTGCTGTCGCAGATCCTGCCGAGCGACCCAGCACGTGCGGTGCTGGGTCGCGAGGCCACCCCGGGCAACCTGGCTGCGTTCCGCGCCACCCACGGCCTCGACAAGCCCGCGGTGGAGCAGTACACGGACTGGTTGGGCGGCCTGGTGTCGGGCGACCCGGGCAACTCGTTCTCCAACAACCGGCCGATCATGGACTTCCTCGGCGACCGGCTGAAGAACTCCCTGTTCCTCATGTTCGTCGGGTCGATGATCTCGATCCCGCTGTCGCTCGTCATCGGGGCCTACGCCGCGCTCCGCCGCGACAAGGCGTTCGACAACGCCAACTCCATCACCTCGCTGATCCTCGCGGCGATGCCGGAGTTCGTGGTCGGCGCGCTGCTGACGGTGTTCCTGGCCACGAACATCTGGAACCTGCTCCCGGCGACGGTGCGGATCCGTCCCGGCACGCAACCGTGGTCCGACCCCAAGGGCCTCGTGCTGCCGGTGCTCACCCTCACGCTCGCGGTCACGCCGTACGTCGCCCGCGTCGTGCGCGCGTCGATGATCGAGGTGCTGGAGAGCGACTACGTGGAGATGGCCAGGCTGAAGGGGCTCACCGAGCGCACCGTGCTCTGGCGCCACGCGCTGCCCAACGCCATCGGGCCCACCTTCCAGGTGATCGCGCTCAACATCGCCTACATGGCCGGCGGCGTCGTGGTGGTCGAGTCGCTGTTCAACTTCCCCGGCATCGGCCTCGCGCTCCGCGACGCGGTGCGTGAGGTGAACCTGCCCGTGGTGCAGTTCTTGGCGATGTTCATCAGCCTCATCTACGTGGTGTCGAACCTGCTCGCCGACATCGGCACCATCCTCGTCACCCCGCGCCTGCGCACGAGGCTCGGATGACCCTCGCCACGCCGGACCCGCTCGTCGAGGCCACCGTGGCCGGCTCCGTGCCCGCCGCGCCGGCCGCGCCGCACGGCGTGTTCCGGGCGGCCCTGCGGATGTGGCGCACGCGGATCGGTGTCGTGCTGCTCGCCGTGCTCGTCGTGGTCGCCCTCGGCGGGCCGTTGGTCGCGCCCTTCGGCGAGCAGGAGTTCGTGGGCATGCCGAACACGCGCCACGTCGACGGCACGTGGCTCGGCACCGACTACTTCGGCCAGGACGTGTTCAGCCGGTTCCTCTACGGCGGCCGGGCGATCCTCATCCTCGCCGTGCTGTCCACGGCCCTCGCGCTGCTCACCGGCGTGACCATCGGCCTCGTCGCCGCCTACAACCGCGGCCGCCTCGACGACGTGCTGATGCGGTCGATGGACATCATCCTCGCCTTCCCGCAGCTGCTGCTGGCCCTCGTGGCGCTCACGACGATCGGGCCGCGGCCGTGGCTGATCGTGCTCATCGTCGGGTTCACCACGATGCCCCGCATCGCCCGCATCACCCGCGGCGCTGCCGTGCCCGTGGTGGAGCGCGACTTCGTGGGCGCGGCCGAGGCCCTCGGCGAGCCCCGCCGGCGGATCCTCACCCACGAGCTGCTCCCGAACGTGTCGGGCCCGCTGCTCGTGGAGGCCAACCTCCGCCTCACCTACTCCATCGGCCTCATCGCCTCGCTCGGCTTCCTCGGGTTCGCCACGCGGGTCAACGCTCCGGACTGGGGCCTCATGGTCAACGAGAACCGGGCGGCGCTGAGCGTCCAGCCGTGGGGTGTGCTCCTGCCGGCCATCGCGATCGCCGTCCTCACGGTGTCGACGGGGCTCATCGCCGACGGCCTCTCGCGGGCCTCGGCGGGCATCGACCGGGCCAAGGGGGACCGGTGACGGCGGTGATCGACGTGGCCGACGAGCGGCGCGAGGCCCACGGCAGCGGGCTGGTCGTGCGCGACCTGCGCATCGAGGTGGCCGGTCACGGCCACGACATCGTCGACGAGGTCTCCTTCGCCATCGCCCCCGGCAAGGTCCTCGGCCTCGTCGGCGAGTCGGGCTCCGGCAAGACCACGGTCGGCTTGGCCGTCCTCGGCCACGCCCGCAAGGGCGTGCGCATCGCTGCCGGCACCATCGAGATCGACGGCCGCTCCGTGCTCGACCGCACGCCGAAGCAGCTGCGGGCGCTGCGCGGCGGGCTCGTCAGCTACGTGCCCCAGGACCCCGCCACGGCGCTCAACCCGGCGCTGCGCATCGGCCGCCAGGTGCTGGAGGTGCTCGAGCACCACGGCTTCGGCACGTCGTCGAAGGACCGCGAGGCGCGCCTGCACGAGGCGATGGCCGAGGTGATGCTGCCCTCCACGCGCGAGTTCCTCCGCCGCTACCCGCACCAGCTGTCGGGTGGTCAGCAGCAGCGCGTGGGGCTGGCCATGGCCTTCGCCTGCCGGCCCGCCGTGATCGTCCTCGACGAGCCGACCACCGGGCTCGACGTGAGCACGCAGGCTCACGTGCTGGCGACGGTGCGCGACCTGTGCCGCACGCACGGCGTGTCGGCGTTGTACGTCACCCACGACCTCGCCGTCGTGGCCAACCTCGCCGACGAGGTGGCCGTGATGTACGCGGGGCGGATCGTCGAGCGGGGCCCGGCGGCGCAGCTGTTCGCCGATGCGGCCCACCCCTACGCCCGCCACCTCATCGCCGCCGCGCCCGACATCGGCGGCGATCGGCCGATGGTCGGCCTCGCCGGTCGGGCGCCGTCGCCGGGTGCCCGGCCCACGGGGTGCGCCTTCGCGCTGCGGTGCGAGCTGGTCACCGACGAGTGCCGCCAGGCCTTCCCGCCGGTCGTCACGCTCGGCGGCGGGCGCGAGGTGCGGTGCATCCGTCCCGGCGTGCCGCTGCCCGTCGAGGTGGCCCCGCCGGTGTCGGTGCGGGCCACGCAGGAGGGCCGCGACGTGGCGCTCGCCCTGCGCGACGTGAGCGCGTCGTACACCGGTCACCGGGTGGTGCACGACGTCACGCTCGACGTGGTCGCCGGGGAGTGCCTCGCGCTCGTGGGCGAGTCGGGCTCCGGCAAGACCACCCTGTCGCGCTCGGTGGGTGGCCTGCACCGCGAGTGGGCCGGCGAGATCGTCTTCGAGGGCCGCCCGCTGGCCCGCTCCGCGCGCGACCGCTCCGTCCCGCAGCGCCTCGGCATCCAGTACGTGTTCCAGAACCCGTACAGCTCGCTCAACCCGCGCCGTCCGGTCGGTGAGTCGGTGGCGCGGCCGCTGGTGGTGGGTGGCGCGTCGTCGGCGGAGGCCGACCGCGCCGTGCGGGAGATGCTGGAGCGCGTGTCGCTCACCGCCGGCCACGCCGATCGGTACCCGGATCAGCTGAGCGGTGGCGAGCGCCAGCGCGTGGCGATCGCGCGGGCGCTCGTCAGCCGGCCGACGGTGCTCGTCTGCGACGAGGTCACCTCTGCGCTCGACGTCCTCGTCCAGGCGGCCATCGTCGAGCTCCTCGGCGACCTGCGCCGCGAGATGGGCCTCGCCATGTTGTTCGTCACGCACAACCTGCCGCTGGTGCGCTCGATCGCGCAGCACGTGGCGGTGATGGCCGACGGCCGCATCGTGGAGGCCGGTCCCACCGAGGACGTGCTCGTCCGCCCGCAGCAGGAGTACACCCGGCGGTTGATCGCCGACACCCCGCAGGTGTCCACGGCCGTGGAGGGCGTGGAGGCGGCGCCCGCAGGCCCGGCCGCCGCGCCGGCGACCGAGCCCGCCTGACGCCGGCCGAGGACGCGTCCGCCGCAGCCGCGACCGTCCGGAGCCCCGACCGCGCCCGGCGCGCTACCGTCGGCCCCGTGAGCGGAGCGGTACGGGTGGGTGTGGTCGGAGCAGGCGGGCGGATGGGTCGCGCCGCGTGCGCGGCGGTGGCCGTGGCCGAGGGCCTGGAGCTGGTGGCCGCGGTCTCACCGCGCACGGAGGGCGCCATCGAGGGCCTGCCCGTGCGCCACGACCTCCGCGCCCTGGCCGACGCCGGCGCACAGGTGGTGGTGGACTTCACGGTGGCCGAGGCGGCCCGCGTCACCCTGCCCTGGCTGGCCATGCACGGCATGCACGCCGTGGTCGGCACCACGGGCTTCACGTCGGCCGACCTCGACGAGCTGTGGCGGTGCTTCACCGGGAGCAACTGCGTCGTCGCCCCCAACTTCGCCATCAGCGCCGTGCTGATGATGCGCTTCGCCGAGGTGGCCGCCAAGTGGTTCGACACGGCGGAGATCATCGAGCTGCACCACGACCAGAAGATCGACGCCCCGTCCGGCACGGCCTCCACCACCGCGGCGCGGATGGCCGCGGCGTCCGACACGTGGGCGCCCGACCCGACGCAGCACGAGCTGCTGGCGGGGGCGCGGGGTGGGCGCGCCGAGGGCGGCATCCGCATCCACTCGGTGCGCATGCGCGGCATGGTGGCGCACCAGGAGGTGATCCTCGGTGCCCTCGGCCAGACGCTCACCATCCGCCAGGACAGCTACGACCGGGGCAGCTACATGCCCGGTGTGGTGCTGGCCTGCCGGCACGTCGCCGACCACCCCGGCGTGACCGTCGGCCTCGAGCCCTTCCTCGGGATCTAGGGCGACGGGCTCCGTCGGCGGCGGCCGCCGGCTGGCCGGCCCCCGCCCCACCACCCCGCGTTCTGGTCGCGAAAAGTTGGAAGATCTTCAAGTTTTCGCGACCAGAACGCGACGGGGTCAGTCGTGGGGGCTCAGTCGTGCGGGGAGCGCTCCCGCGGGGGCTCGACCACGCCGTCGGGCGTCTCGATCTCGTGCAGCACCTCGGCCGCCGCCCGTCCCCGCTGGCGCCGCCCCGACTGGAGGAACGTGATCGCGAACAGCCCCGCGACCACGTACCACTGGTAGTCGCTGATGGCGTCGAGGAACCAGCGGATCTGGTCCTCGAAGGCTCGCCCCCCCGCCCACAGCACGGCGAGCTTGATGGCGATGCCGATGCAGATGAACACGAGGAAGCGGGGCACCGCCATCCGCCGCAGGCCGGCCATGATGCACACCAGGTTGCTGCCGGGGAACACGACCAGCATCAGCCACCCGGCCCGGTCGACGGCACGCTGGAACCAGCGGTAGACGGCGGGGAGCTCGCCCACCTGCCCCTCCACCCACTCGATCGCCTTCGCGCCGTACCACCGGCCGAGGAAGTAGAGGGTGACGCCCGCGAGCAGCACCCGGGAGAACCCGATCAGCACGTACGCGGCGGGCGTGATGAACGGCACCGAGGCGAACAGGTTCCGGTTGCGCGACGACAGGGCCAGGATGAGCTCTGGGTGATCGTCGACGAGGGCGGGGGCGATGTTGGTGCCGATGGTGCCGCACACGAGGAGGACGCCCGAGAGCACGAGGACGAAGCGACGCTTCACCGGCGCCACACGGGCCTCGGGGACGGGCACGACGGCGCCCTGCGGCGGGACCGGCGCCCCGGCCGGCGGAGGGCGCTCGGGAGGGGCCATCCCGGCGGAGGCTAGCCCGTGACCGGTCCGTCGAGCCGCCGGGACTCGATCACCCGCGCCAGGAACTCCTGCGTCTCCGGCCGCCGCGGCGCCGTGAACATCTGCTCGGGCGGGCCCTGCTCCAACACCCGGCCCGCCTGCAGGAAGCAGACGGTGTCCGCGATCTCGCGAGCGAAGCCCATCTCGTGCGTGGCCAGGACCATCGTCATGCCCTGGTCGCGCATGTCGCGGATCACCGCCAGCACGTCGCCCACCAGCACCGGGTCGAGCGCCGCCGTCACCTCGTCCAGCAGCATGATCTCCGGTTGCATCGCCAACGCCCGGACGATGGCCACGCGCTGCTGCTGGCCCCCCGACAGCTGATCGGGGTAGGCGCCGGCCTTGTCGGCGAGGCCGAAGCGGGCGAGCAGGTGCATCGCCACGTCCGCTGCGTCGGCGCGTCGTCGGCCGAGCACCTTCACCGGCGCGAGCGTCACGTTGCGCAGGACGCTCATGTGCGGGAACAGGTTGAAGCTCTGGAACACCATGCCGATCCTGCGCCGCACGGGGTCGGGATCGAAGCCCGGCGTGGCGATGTCGACGCCGTCGAACCAGATCGCGCCGTCGTCGATCGGCTCGAGCAGGTTGATGCAGCGCAGCAGGGTGCTCTTGCCCGAGCCGGAGGCGCCGATGAGGCACACCACCTGGTGCTCGGCCACCTCGAGGGCCACGTCGTCGAGGACGACGCGCTCGCCGAAGGACTTGCGCAGCCCCTCGATGCGCAGCTTGGCGCCGCCGCTCACGAGACGGCCGTCGCGCTGGTGCGCCGCCGCTCGCGCGCGAGCAGGTGGTCGGTGAACCGCGTGAGCGGGATGCTGATGCACAGGAACAGCACGGCTGCGGCCACGTACGGCGTGAAGTTGAACGTGCGCTGCACGATGGTGCCCGAACGGCGGAGCACCTCCGTCACGCCCACGATGCTGAGCAGGGCGACGTCCTTCTGGAGGCTGACCACGTCGTTCATCAGCGGTGGCACCACGCGGCGGACGGCCTGCGGGAGGACCACGCTGCGCATCGTCTGCGCGGAGCTGAGCCCGAGCGAGCGGGCGGCGGCGCGCTGGCTCTCGTGCACCGACTCGATGCCGGCCCGGAACACCTCCGACACGTAGGCGGAGTAGCACATGATCAGCGCCACCGAGCCCCAGACGGCGTACTGCGTGTACCACGCCCGCTGGTCGAACAGCGCGGGCATGCCGAAGCCGATCATCGCGATCCACAGGATCACCGGCACGCCACGGACGACATCGGTGTACACGGTGGCGAACAGCCGGAGGGGGAACAGGACGGGGGAGCGGACACTGCGGGCGAGGGCGACGAGGAGCCCGACGACCATCACGAGCGGGGTGCAGATCACCCAGATGCGGATGTTGAACAGGAACGGGTCGACGAGGCGGGGGAGCGCGTCGCGGAAGATGCGGCCGTCGAAGAAGGCGTTGCGGAACCGCTGCCACCCCGGTGCCCTGGGCACGAGCAGCACGAGCGCCGCCACGGCCACCAGCGTGCTGATGGCCGCGACGGCGCCGCTGCGGATCCGCTGCCGCCGCTCGTAGGCGGCCCGCCGCGAGCTCACGTCAGCGCCGGAGGGCGACGGAGCCGACGGTCGGTCTCACCCGCTCAGGAGGCGGCGATGATCGGAGCCTCGGTGTACTCCGACATCCACGTGGTGGTGATGTCCTCGAGCTCGCCGCTGTCGCGCAGGGCGGCGAGGGCGAGGTTCACGCACTCGGTGAGCGGGCTGTCCTTCTGGAGGAGCATGCCGAACTCGTCGGTGCCGCTGCCCTCGATCTGGCCGAACACCGTGGTGCCCTCGATCTCCACCGCGGTGATGTACAGCGCTGTCGGCAGGTCGCTGACGATCGCGTCGATCTGCCCCGACTCCAGCGCCAGCTTGGCCGCTGCGTTGTCGTTGAAGATCAGCGGGTCGCTCTCGGGCTGGATGACGTCCTCCACGTACGCCACGCTCGTCGTGCCGGCGGCGACGCCGATGGCGAGGCCGCGCAGGTCCTCCACGGAGGTGGCGCCGGCCGCCTCGGAGTCGGCGAGCCCGAACACGGCCTGCGGTGCGGTGTAGTAGCCCTCGCTGAAGTCGACGGCCTGCTTGCGCTCCTCGGTGATCGTGTACTGCTGGATGTTGAGGTCGAAGTCCTTCGGGCCCGGCGAGATGACCGTGTCGAACGGCGTGCGGATCCAGGTCACCGCGTCGGCCTCGAAGCCCATCTCCCTGGCGACGGCCATCGCCACGGCGGCCTCGAAGCCCTCGCCGGAGGCGGGGTCGTCGTCGATCACGTAGGGCGGGAAGGCCGGGTCGCCCGTGGCGATGGTGAGCACGCCGTCGTCGATGGTGTTGCCCTCGGCGCAGGCGGCGGCCTCGGAGCCGCCGCCGCCCATGGCCGTGGTGGTGGGTGCGTCGGTGCCTGCGGGGGCCGTGGTGTCGGCGCCGGCCGTGGTGGTGGGATCCTCGGCGGGGACGGTGGTGGCGTCGCCGGCGGGTGCGGTGGTGGCGGTGGTGGTGTCGTCGGCGTCACCGCAGGCGGTGACGAGCAGGGCGACCGCGACGACGGCCGCGAGTGCGCTGCGCTTCATGGGGGCTCCTCCAGGGGTTCACGCAGGTGTTCACGCTGCGACCCGTCGATCGTAGTGGCAGGTGGCGGTGCCCATCCAGGCGTGAGCAGGGGCGGGGCGCCGGAGCTCCGCGAGGATGCGAGCCTTGACGCTGAGACGGAACTGTCTTATCGTCTCAGGGCATGGCGGCGATGACCCCGACGGAGTTGCGCATCCTCGACGCCACGAAGTCGTGCTGCGCGCGGTGGGGCATCGCCAAGGTGACCATCGACGACGTGGCCGCCGAGGCCGGCGTCTCCCGCGCCACCCTCTACCGGATGTTCCCCGGCGGGAAGGACGTGCTCTTCGACGCCATGCGGGTGCGCGAGCTGGAGGACTTCTTCACGCGGCTGACGGGCGAGCTCGACGGGCTCACCGACCTCGAGGAGATCCTCGTGCGCACGGTGGTCTACTCCACCAGGGAGCTGCGCAGCGACGAGCACCTGGCGCTGATGTTGGCCTCGGAGCCCGGCGAGACGCTGAGCAACCTGACGGTGCAGGGCCTGCCCCGGATCATCCGCATGGCCTCGCTGTTCCTCGCGCCCACGGTGGAGCCGCACCTCGGGCGCGAGCAGGCGGCGCGCATGGTCGACCTCGTCGCCCGCCTCGTCATCTCCTACTTCCTCGCGCCGTCGGACCTCGTCGACCTCGGTGAGCCCGCGTCCGCGCGCACGTTCATGACCACCCACATCCTGCCTGCGTTCGTGCCGGCAGCGCCCGCCTCGTCCACGCCCACAGGAGCCCCGACATGACCGAGACCCAGTTCAGCAGCCACGCCGACATCATCGGCCGGGCCGACATCAACGACATCGAGGCGATCCTCGCCATCCCCGGCACCGATCCCCACGAGATCGAGCACGTCGTGAAGGACAACGCCGATGCGATCTTCACGTGGGACTACAGCCTCAGCCGCCCGGCCCTGCGCAAGCTGTACGAGAAGGCGAAGACGGGGCAGTGGAACGCCACCACCGACCTGCCGTGGGACATCGAGGTCGACGTCGAGCGGACCATCGCCGCCGACCAGGCCACCATCGGCACGGGGTTCGATCCGAACGTGTACATCGGCACGCCGGTCGAGAAGTGGGGCGAGAAGGAGTGGCTCGAGTTCGGCATCCAGGGGCGCAACTGGACCCTCAGCCAGTTCCTCCACGGCGAGCAGGGCGCGCTGCTGTGCACCGCCAAGATCACCGAGACCGTGCCGTGGTACGACGCCAAGCTGTACGCCAGCACCCAGGTCGTCGACGAGGCCCGCCACGTCGAGGTGTTCGCCCGCTACCTCGAGGAGAAGCTCGGCGGTGGCTTCCACATCAACGCCCACCTGCGGATGCTCCTCGACGACATCATCAACGACAGCCGCTGGGACATGACCTACCTCGGCATGCAGGTGATGGTCGAGGGCCTCGCGCTGGCCGCGTTCGGGTTCCTCCACCAGCTCACCGGCGAGCCGCTGCTGAAGCAGCTCCTTCGCTACGTGATGAGCGACGAGGCCCGCCACGTGGCCTTCGGCGTGCTCTCGCTGAAGGAGGTCTACGAGGGGATGACGGACGCCGAGCTGCGCGACCGCCAGGAGTTCTCCTTCGAGGCCGCCATCCGCATGCGCGACCGCTTCATGAGCCAGGAGGTCTGGGAGCGGATGGGCGTCGACGTGAAGAAGATCGCCCCGATGGTGCTCGCCGACCCGACACGGCACATCTTCCAGAGCATGCTGTTCTCGAAGATCGTCCCGAACTGCAAGAAGCTGGGCCTGCTCGATCGCAACGACCAGTGGCTGCGCCGGCGCTTCGAGGAGATGGGCGTCATCCAGTTCGAGGACTGGGCCGACACCGGCGAGGAGTACACGGCGTTCGCCCTCGACGCCACGGGCACCGTCGACGCCCCGGCTCCCGTCGCGGGGGAGTGAGCTCCCTCAGCCGGGACGCCGCGCGCGGAACAGGATCCGCCGGAAGGGGAACAGGCACGGGCTCCGCTCGCCGAGCACCTCGACCAGGCGAGCCTCGTACGCGCGCACGAACCGGGCGTACTGGTCGGGCGTGAGCACGCGCCGGAACCGGGTGAGGGTCGTCCCCTCCACCCACGCCACGACGTGGCGCGTGGAGGGCAGGAGGTGCGGGTACACCTGCAGGCGGACGTGCAGGTCGACGAGGCCGAGGTCGTGGAGGATCTCGGCGTAGGCCTCCGGCTCGAGCACGTTCACGGCCACCGGGTCCGGCGGTGGGCCCGCATCGCCGAACAGCGGCCGGAGCTCGTCGCTCGCGGCCACCTCGGTGGCGACCGCGTGGCTGGGTTGGTGCGGGTTGAACGGCACCTGCACGGCGAGCCGTCCGCCGGGGGCGAGGGCGGCGGCCCACCGGGCGAGGACCGCGGGGTGGTCGGGCACCCACTGCAGGCTGGCGTTGGCGAGCACCACGTCGTGATCGCCGTCGCCGGTCCAGCTGCCGATGTCGCCGTGGCGGACGTGGACCTCGGCCCCTGCCGCCGCCCTCCGCTCGCCGGCCACCTCGGCGGCCCTCGCCAGCATCGCCGGCGAGGTGTCGACACCGGTCATCGTGGCCACCCGCAGCCGCTGCGCGGCTGCGACGGTCAGCTCGCCCGAGCCGCAGCCGAGGTCGACCGCCGTGCCGCCGGGCGCCGGCTCGATCAGGTCGAGGAGGTCGAAGAAGGCCTGGCTGCGCTCGCGCTCGAAGCGGTGGTACTGCTCCGGGTCCCACCCGTCGGCCACGGGCACGTCACGTCCGCTCACGACTTGTATCGTACTTGTACGCTCTGTCCGAGCGAAATGGTGACATCGGCCACGTCTACGATCCGGTCATGACGCTGCACTCGGATCCGTTCTTCCGCACCTTCCATGCGCTGCGCATCAAGGGGTTCGCGAAGCCCGAGGTCGTCGCCGAGGTGGCCGACCTGCCCCTGCCGCTCGTGAGGGAGCACCTCGACGACCTGGGCCAGCGCGAGTGGGCGCTGTACCGCGAAGCCCGCCAGCTCTGGCAGCTCACCCCGGTCGGACGTGAGGAGCACCGCACGGCGCTCGCCGCCGACGTGGGGCACCTCCACATCGCCGAGAAGCTGCACGGCCCGTACGACGACTTCCTCGGGGTGAACGAGCGGTTCAAGGAGCTGTGCGGCGACTGGCAGCTCCGCGACGGCGCGCCCAACGACCACGCCGACGCCGACTACGACCGCGACGTGATCGAGCGGCTGGTGCGACTGAACACCGAGACGCTGCCCATCGTCGGCGCGTTCGGCGAGGTGCTGGCTCGGCTCTCGCCGTACTCGCCGCGGCTGGCATCGACGTGCCAGCGCGTGGCCGCCGGTGAAACGACAATGTTCACCGGCGTGATGTGCGGCAGCTACCACGATGTGTGGATGGAGCTGCACGAAGACCTGATCCTCACCCAGGGCATCGATCGCGCCGTGGAGGGCTCGTTCTGATGCCGCGCTTCGGCCGCGTGCTGTCGGCCATGGTCACCCCGTTCGACGAGTCCGGCGCCCTCGATCTCGACGTGGCCCGCCGCCTGGCCCGGCACCTGCAGGACGAGGGCCACGACGGCCTCGTCGTCGCCGGCACCACCGGGGAGGCGCCGGTGCTCACCGACGACGAGCGGTTGTCGCTCGTGGCCGCCGTCGTCGAGGCCGTGAGCATCCCCGTCGTCGCGGGGACCGGCACGTACGACACGGCCCACTCCGTCCACCTCACACGCGAGGCGGCGGCGCTCGGCGCCGCAGGGATCCTGGCCGTCTGCCCGTACTACAACCGTCCGTCGCAGGCGGGCATCGCCGCGCACATGCGGGCCATCGCGGGGGCCAGCGCACTGCCGGTGATGGTGTACGACATCCCCGTCCGCTCGGGGCGCAAGATCACCACGGCCACGCTGCTCGAGCTGTTCCGCACCGTGGCCAACGTGCTGGCCCTCAAGGACGCGGCCGGCAACCCGGGTGAGACCGCCGCCGTGGTGGCCGAGCTGCCCGACGGGGCGGAGGTGTACAGCGGCGACGACTCCATGACGCTGCCGCTGCTGGCCAGCGGCGCCGTGGGCACCGTCGGGGTGGCCACGCACTGGACGGCGCCCGACCACCAGCAGATGTTCGACCTGTGGGACAAGGGCGACACGGTCGGCGCCCGGCTGGTCAACGCCCGCCTGCTGGCGAGCTTCGCGTTCGAGACCGGTGACGACGCCCCGAACCCGATCCCGACCAAGGCGATGATGCGCCACCTCGGCATCCCCGTCGGCCAGGCCCGCCTCCCGATGGGTGATGCCCCGCCCGAGGTGGAGGCGCGAGCGCCCGAGGTGTGGTGCGATCTGCAACGCTGGAGGGATGCGTTCCCCCAGCGCCCCCGTGACTGAGCCGTGAGCTCGCCCGTCCGCATCGCGTTCCTCGGCGGCCTCGGCGAGATCGGCCGCAACTGCATGGCCGTGGAGCACGACGACCGCATCCTGCTCATCGACTGCGGGCTCATGTTCCCCGACCCCGACATGCACGGGATCGACCTCGTCCTGCCCGACTTCACGTACCTGCGCGACAACGCCGAGCGGATCGAGGGCTGCGTGATCACCCACGGCCACGAGGACCACGTCGGCGCGCTGCAGTTCCTGCTGCGCGAGCTGAGCTTCCCCATCTTCGGGTCGGCCGTCGGCCTCGGCCTCGCCCGGCACCGGATCGAAGAGGCCGGCCTGCTCGGGCGCACCCAGCTGATCGCCGTGGCCGACGGCGAGCGGCGGCGCATCGGGCCCTTCGACGTCGAGTTCATCCCCGTCACGCACTCGGTGCCGCACTCGCACGCCATCGCGCTGCACACGCCGCAGGGCGTCGTGCTCCACTCGGGCGACTTCAAGCTCGACCTCACCCCGGTGGACGGCCGGCGCACCGACCTCGGCCGCATCGGGGCCCTCGCCTCCGGCGCCGGCGGAGGTCGCGGCATCCGCCTGCTCATGGCCGACTCCACCAACTCGGAGGAGCACGGTCACGCACCCAGTGAGTCGAGCGTCGGCGCGGTGCTCCGCCAGCTCTTCCAGGAACACGCGGACCGGCGGATCATCACCGCCAGCTTCGCCAGCCACCTGCACCGGATCCAGCAGATCATGGACGCCGCGATCGCGTGCGGCCGCGTCGTGGCCACCCTCGGGCTGAGCATGAAGAAGAACGTCCGCCTCGGGCGCGAGCTCGGCATCCTGCACGTCCCCGACGCGTCGCTCGTCGACATCGACGACATCGACCAGTACCCGCCCGGCAAGGTGTGCATCGTCTCCACGGGCAGCCAGGGCGAGCCGATGGCGGCGCTGGCCCTGCTCGCCCGCGGCGAGAGCAAGTTCGTGAAGGTCGGCGAGCACGACACCGTGATCCTCTCCAGCCACGCCATCCCCGGCAACGAGGGCAACGTCAACCGCGTGATCGACGGCCTGCTGCGCGCGGGGTGCGAGGTGGTGCACAGCGGCATCGCCGACGTGCACGCGAGCGGCCACGCGCAGGCCGACGAGCTGAAGACGTACCTGTCGATCGCCTCGCCGGAGTGGTACGTGCCCATCCACGGCGAGTACCGCCACCTGGTGGCCAACGCGAAGCTCGGCGTCACCATGGGCGTGGCGCGGGATCACGTGCTGCTGTGCGACGACGGCGACGTGCTCCAGCTCGACGACGACGGCCTGACGGTGGCCGGGCGGATCCCCGCCGGCTACCTCTACGTCGACGGCATCATCGGCGACGTCGGCCAGGGCGTGCTGCGCGATCGGCGCCTGCTCGCCGAGGAGGGCGTGGTCGTGGTGGTCGTCACGGTCGACGTCACCACCGGCAAGGTGCTCACCGGGCCCGAGATCATCACCCGCGGGTGGGTGTACGCGCCCGAGGCGGAGGACCTCCTGGACGAGGCCTGCGATCGGGTGGCGGCGGCGGTGGAGCGGGCCCTCGCGGAGGGCGTGCGCGACGTGGAGGGCTTGGAGCGCGACGTCCGCAGGGCGGCGGGGAAGTTCGTCAACGAGCGCACCCGTCGCCGGCCGATGATCGTGCCCGTCGTCATGGAGGCCTGAGCGTGGGCCGCCCGCCGCGGCGTGCTGCCGCGGCGCGGGCCGCCGTGGTGGTGCTGGGGCTCACGCTCGCGGCCGCCGGCTGCGACGGCGGTGGCCCGGACGGCGGCGCCGACGGCGGCCCGGCCGCGACCGCGGCTCCCACCGCGCCGGCGGCCACCACCGCGCCCGCACCCTCCGGCGACACCACCGCCGGCACGCTGCCGGCCCCCGGCGAGTGCGCGCCCGGCGCGCCCGCGCTGCGGGTGGAGGAGATCGAGGCGGCCGTGGCCGCCGTGGAGGACGAGCTCGGCGGGCCGCAGCGCTACTTCGAGATCAACGCCACCGACGTGCTCGTGAACCTGTTCGTCGCCGGTCCGGACGGCACCACGGTGACGCCCTACGCGTTCGCGCGAGGCGGCCTCACCTCCGACGAGGCGGTGGAGGGGGTGGAGGGGAACACCTTCACGGCCGACGCGCTGGACGTGGACCCCGAGCGGGTCACGTCGTGCGTCGCCGCCCAGCTGCCCACCTCGACCCTCGAGGTGTTCGCGGTCGACGCGGGGCCGGGCGGTGTGCTGCGGTACACGATCGTCACCCGGTCCAGCGCCGGCGGTCGGTTGCTCGTGGAGGTGCGCGGCACCGGCGAGGTGCTGGGTGTCGAGCCGGTGGGCGGCTGAGCGTGGCCGGAGGCACGAGCGGCGGTGCCGTGCTCGCCGTCGACCTCGGCACCACGGGGATCAAGGCGGCCGTGGTCGACGCCGAGGGCCGGGTGCTGGCCACCGCCGGCGAGGTGCTGCCGCTCCTGCACGTGGCCGACGGCGGTGTGGAGCAGGACCCCGAGCACTGGTGGGCGGCGCTCGGCCGCGTCGCCCGCCACGCCGTCGCTCACGCCGGCGTGCGCAGCACCGACATCGGCACGGTGGCGGTGACCAGCCAGTTCATGACCACCGTGCCCGTGGCCGCCGACGGCACACCGGTGGGCAACGCGATCATGTGGATGGACAAGCGCGGCCATCGCCACACCGACGTGGGCGAGCGCCACGAGCACCTCGGCACGTGGCTCGACGTGCACGGCATGCCGCCGAGCAGCGACGGCGACCTCGGCCACGTGGCCCTGCTCCGCGCCGAGCGGCCGGACGTGTACGCGGCGGCGCACGCGCTGGTCGAGCCGATGGACCACCTCGCGGCGCGGCTCACCGGCCGGGTCACGGCCACCCAGTGCACGTCGTTCCCGATGCAGTGCGTCGACAACCGGACCTGGGGCGCCGTCGGCCACTCGGGCGAGCTGCTCGCGCTCAGCGGGGTGGACCCGGCGAAGCTCGCCCCGCTGGTGCCCATGGGCGAGCCGCGGGGGACGCTCACGCGTCCGGCGGCGGAGCACCTGGGCCTGCGCGAGGGCACGCCCGTCGCCGATGCGACGATCGACTCGGTCACGTCCGCGGTGGGCACGGGCGCCGTCGACGCCAGCCGGGTCGGTCTTGTCATCGGCACCACGTCGGTGATGGTCACCCACGTGCCCACGAAGCGGGAGGACCTCGACCACGGGCTGATCACGGCCCCCAGCCCGCTGCCGGGGCAGTGGTTCGTCGTCGCCGAGAACGGCATCGGCGGCAAGGCCCTCGACGTGGTGGTGAACCAGGTGCTCCGCGCGGGCGAGGTGCCGGGCGACCCGTACGAGCGGCTCCTCGCCGAAGCCGCCGGCGTCGCCCCGGGTGCCGAGGGCGTCCTGTTCCTGCCGTGGCTGGCGGGGTCGATGGCCCCCCGGTTCGACGACCGGGCGCGCGGCGCCTTCGTGAACCTGGGCCTGACCACCGAGCGGGCCCACCTCGTGCGCGCCGTGCTGGAGGGGGTGGCGCTGGGCGTGGCCTGGCTGGCGCCGCACGTGGTCGCTCTCGCCGGTCACGGTGCCGCCGCGCCCGCGGTCGACGGTGCCGGCCTCACCTTCGGCGGTGGCGGTGCGGCGTCGCCGCTGTGGGGCCAGGTGCTCGCCGACGTCACCGGCCTCACCGTGCACCGGGTGGCCTCTGCCCGGGCCACCAACGCCCACGGCGCGGCGTTGCTCGCACTCGTCCAGGCGGGGCGGTGCGCGCTCCACGACGTGCCGGACATGCTGTCGGTGGCCGAGGTCCACGAGCCGGATCCCGCCGCCCACCGCCTGCTCGGCGCCCGCCTCAGCACCTTCACCGGGCTCCACGACACCGTCACCGCGCTCCACCACGCCCTCGCACCACCGGAGGACCCATGACGCCACCGCCCACCGATCCCGGTGCCGACGCCGGGCGCGAGCGGCGGGTGCCCGTGCACCCGTACGCCGACCGGTTCGCGATCCACGCCCGGCTGCCCGACGAGGGCGTGCCCCGCGAGGAGCTCCTCGCGCAGCTGGCCACGATGGCCGCCGAGGAGGACCGCGTGGCCGACGCCGGCAGGGTCAGCGGGTCGATCTACTCCGGGGACCACGACCACTACGCGTTCCTCGTGGAGGCCTTCGGGCACTTCGCGCACGCCAACGTGCTGCAGCGGGACATGTACCCGAGCGCCACGAAGATGGAGTCGGAGATCATCGCCATGACGAGCGAGATGCTCCACGGCGACGAACGGACCGGCGGGCTGATCACCTCCGGCGGCACCGAGAGCCTCGTCACGGCGATGCTCGCGTACCGCGAGTGGGGGCGCGAGGTGAGGGGCGTCGACCGGCCGCAGGTGATCCTCCCGAGCACCGCCCACCCCGCCCACACGAAGGCCTTCCACTGGTTCGGCATCGAAGCGGTCGTCGCTCCGGTCACCGTCGAGCAGGTGGTCGACCTCGACTTCGTCGCCGACCACATCGGGCCGCGCACGGTGGCCGTGGTGGGGTCGGCGGGCACCTATCCGCACGGCCTCGTCGACCCCATCGAGGACCTGGCGGAGATGGCCGAGCGCCGCGGCGTGGGGCTGCACGTGGACGGGTGCCTCGGCGGTTTCATCCTCCCGTGGGCCGAGCCGCTCGGGCGGGCCGTGGCGCCGTTCGACCTGCGCGTGCCGGGCGTGACGTCGATCTCCGCCGACACCCACAAGTACGGCTACGCGCTGAAGGGCAGCTCGGTGCTGCTGTTCCGGCCGAAGGAACTGCGCCGCCACCAGTACGTGGTGGTCGACGGGTGGCAGGGCGGGCTGTACGCGTCGCCGAGCATGGGCGGCAGCCGCTCCGGTGGGCTGATCGCGGCCACGTGGGCGGCCATGCTCGGCCTCGGCCGCGCCGGCTATATGGCCGTGGCCGACGCGATCTTCCGCACGGCCGACGCGATCAAGGAGGCGGTGCGCAGCAACCCCGAGCTGGCGCTCATCGGCGACTCGCTGTTCAACGTCGCGTTCCGTGCCGACCCGGCGGCGCCCGAGCCGGTCGACATCTTCCACGTGAACGACGCGCTCGCCCGCCGCGGGTGGCGGTTGAACGGGTTGCAGCTGCCGCCGGCCGTGCACTTCTGCGTCACGCGGCCGAACACGCAGCCCGGTGTGGCCGAGGCGTTCGCCGACGACCTGGCCGCCGCCGTGGAGGAGGCGAAGGACCCGCCCTCTCCGCGGCCGCGCAGCGGGGCGATGTACGGCGCAGGTGGCGCGCCGCGCCCGCCCCGCGAGCAGCTGGTGCCGATGGTCTCGGACCGTCTCGACGCCATGCACGCGATCGGCCGGATGCCGGACCCGAAGGGCTGAGACCCACGTGACGACGGTGATCGAGCTGGGCGGGATCCGCCTCACCCGCGTCGGCTACGTGGACGCGCCGATCGACCCGGCGGCGGTCGGGCTCACCCCCGAGCAGGTCCGGGCCGTGCCCTGGGGAGAGCCCACGTGGGCCGACGGCGGTCAGGTGCGCGCGGCGAGCTGCGTCTGGGTGATCAGCAGCGCCGGGCGGCACGTGGCCGTGGACCCGAGCGGCAACATCGACGAGATCCTCCACGACGCCTCCGGCACGGGAGCGCATCAGGCCGCCTACACGGCTGCCTTCGCCGCGGCCGGCATCCGGGTCGAGGACGTGGACGCGGTGCTGCTGTCGCACATCGAGTCCGTCGGCCTCAGCGCCGTCCGCGACGGCGACGGCTGGCGGCGGTTCTTCCCGAACGCCCGCGTGCTGATCGGCGAGCGGGCCATGGCGAGCTTCGTCGAGGCCCCGCCGCCGGGCGACCTCGGTGACGCCATCACGACGCTGTCCCGCCTCGGCCTCGTCGACACCTTCGGCGACGGCGACGCAGTGGCGCCCGGCGTGACCGCCGAGTGGACGGGCATGCACCACGTGGGGCACTACGCGTTCCACGCCGGCGGTGACACGGCGAACGCCTGCTTCGTCGGGCACCTCGCGGTCACACCGCTCCACCTCGCCACCGGCCCGTGCCCGGCGCAGCACGACGAGCCCGACCGGGCATGGGCCTGGCTCCAGAGGGTGGTGGCGGACCCGTCGCGTGTGGTCATCGGGCCCCTGTGGCCGTCACCCGGCGCGCTCCGCTGGCACGGCGACCACCCGGAGCCCGAGGGAGGTTGAGCCGCTGACGGTCGCACGCGGGCTGCAGCGACCGGGCGGTGCCACGAGAGGGCAGCGCCCAGGGCGGTGGCCACGAACCTTGGCACGAAACCGTCGTGGACGACGGTTCGCTGCCAAGGTTCGGCCGAAGCGTCGGTGTCGCCATTCTGTGGCAACCAGCTGTCGTGGACGACAGCAGAACGCCACAGAGTGGTCGACCAGCGAGGTGGTGACCCGGTGGTGTCCTCTCCGGTCGCGCGGGCCGTTGGTAGGTTGGCAGCCGATGGCCACCTACGGTCCCGGCCGGCGCGGCCGTGCCCAGCCCACCTCGCGATCGGGCTCCCGATCGGGGCGCTCCACGTCCACGCGCACGCCCCCCCGGGGCACGCGGCGCGACGCGGAGCCGCCGGCGCGGCGCGGGCGCGGCCGGATGGCCGATGAGCTGCGTGAGGCGGTCGACGACCGGCGTCACGAGCTCTGGGGGATCGGGCTCATCGTCCTCGGGATCCTCGTCGGCCTGGCCATCTACGCCGGGGTGGCCGGTCCGCTCGGGCGGGGTGTCGAGGTCCTGTTCGGGTGGTTCACGGGCCTCGGCCGCTTCGTGGTCCCCGTCGCGCTGATCGGTGTGGGCGCTGCGCTCGTGCACTCCGGCCGCAGCGCGCACCGCGTCCGCCTCGCCCTCGGCTGGATCGTGGCCGCAGCGGCCGTCCTGGGCTTGCTCCACGTGGTGCGCGGCCCCCGGCGGCTGATGGCCGGCTTCGACGCCGTCGAGTCGTCGGGCGGGTGGATCGGGGCGCTCCTCGGCGAGCCGTTGCGCGCCCTCCTCGGCTCGGCCGGGGCGATCGTCGTGTTCGTCGGGCTGTTCGTGGCCGGGCTGGCCCTGATCACCGGCTCCACCGTCCGCTCCCTCGTGGCCAACACCGGACGCGGCGCGGTCGCCGTGGCTCAACCGCTCGGCAGGGCGGCCCGCCGGGCCCGCTCCGCCATCGGCGACATGGCCACCCTGAAGAGCGAGCGCGACGGCGGCGACGCCGAGGGCGACGCCGACGACGGCTACGACCCCTACGACGAGGGTGACGGCACGAGGCCCAGCCTGTACGACGCCGACGCCGACGACGACTGGAGCGACGTGGCCCCCAAGGGGCGCCGCTCGCGGGGCAGGGGTGCCCGTGCGGCACCCGCCGACGCGGGTCCCGGCGAGCAGGCGGCGCTGGAGCTCGGCCCCGCCGCCCAGCGCGGCCAGTGGACGCTGCCTCCCGGCAGCTACCTCCAGCGCAGCGAGCAGCAGGCGGTGAACCGCGCGGAGGTGGAGGCGCGGGGGCGCACGTTGGTCGATTCGCTCGCGTCGCACGGGGTGGAGACGCGCCTCGTCGGACAGACGGTCGGCCCCACCGTCACCCGCTACGAGCTGGAGCTGGGCCCGGGCGTGAAGGTGGCCCGGATCACGAGCCTCACCCGCGACATCGCCTACGCCATGGCCGCCGTCGACGTGCGCATCCTCGCGCCCATCCCCGGCCGCTCGGCGATCGGCGTGGAGGTCCCCAACCACACCCGCCAGCTGGTGGCCCTCGGCGACGTGATGAGCTCGCCCGAGGCGCGCACGGCCACGCACCCCCTCGACGTGGCCATCGGCAAGGACATCGCCGGGCGCTCCGTGTTCCTCAACCTGGC
>VFQR01001256.1_pt1 | contig 20560 bp, 15 predicted proteins | sample 3512321 | NCBI WGS metagenome assembly VFQR01 (sample SAMN10412374, study PRJNA504923) | tailings metagenome | isolation source: Relicate 3 Philex TSF1 revegetated site | place: Philippines: Tuba, Benguet | collected 2017-08-29 | reverse complement strand
CCGTGGGCAAGGCGGAGGCAAGAACGAGCACCACGGCGGCAAGGACCGAGGCGGGTGAGGTGTAGGTGGGATTCGAATACATGGATGAGGTGTGACGTCTTCCAGTCTATCACGCCGCCCGGCGTCCGCCCAATGCCACCTCGTTATGCCGCCATGCACGGCAGTTATGGCGCCGCGGTTGCGTCGTCCAAGGTCGAAGGTCGCCACCGGCCCGCTGGAGCGGGCCCTTGGCGGTGGGCCGGGCTGGCGTCCATCTGCAGTCGGGAGGTTGGGCGGTTTCTCCGAAACCGCCGGGTCGGGCCCGGCGGACGGCTCGGAGATCCGTCCCTACCTTGGGCGGCGCGATCCCGACGCGGGCGAGCGCGTCGGTCGGGCGTCCTGCACCTTAGGCCGCGAGGCCGGCGGCGAGGGCGAGGGCGCTGCGCGCGCGGTTGAGAATGTACAGGTGGTAACCGGGTGCGCCGTGCGCGAGCAGGTCGCGGATCTGGTCGAGCGCCCAGTCAATGCCGATGATCTCGACCACGTCGGGATTCTCGGCGGCGACGTCGAGGCGGCGCGCGAGGGTTGCCGGCAGCGTGCTGCCACTGAGGGCGGCGATACGCTGGATCTGTTTCACCGAAAGCACCGGCATGATGCCGGGCACGATGGGCACGGTGATGCCGCGTTTCCGGCAAAGGTCGACGAAGCGGTGGTAGATCGCGTTGTCGAAGAAGAGCTGGGTCGTCACGAAGGCCGCGCCGGCGTCCACCTTGCGCTTCAACGCATCGAGATCGGCGTCAAGTGACGGGGCCTCCGGGTGTTTCTCCGGATAGCCGCCGACGCCGAGGCAGAAGTCCGGGTGGCGGGATTTGAGCAGCGTCACGAGTTCGTTCGCGTAGCGTAGGCCGTCTTTTGCGACCTCGAACGTCGTAGCGCCCTTCGGCGGGTCGCCCCGCAGCGTCATGATGTTGCGGAAGCCGCCCGCGTGGATGCGGTCGGCCAGCGCGTTGAGTTCGTCACGGGAGTGGCCGACGCAGGTGAGGTGCGGCATGACGGTCAGGCCGAACTCCTCCTTGAGCAGCGAGCTCACTTGGGCGGTGCGTTCCCGGGTGCTGCCGCCGGCACCGTAGGTCACGGAGACGAAATCCCACGGAATCTTCTGCAGGGCCACGGCAGACTGACGCAGCGCCTCAACGCCGGCATCGTCCTTGGGCGGAAAGAATTCGAGCGACCGCAGGGGGCGGTTTTCGGCGAAAAGCGCTGAGATCGGCCGGTCGGGTTTCATTACGCATCAACATATCGGAATACGTTGATGTAAACTCAAGCGACAATTTCGCCCTGGGAAACGGCGGTGCGGTAACGACGCCAGCCGCCGAAGCGGGAGATGTCGGTGGCCCCGCTGAGCGCGAGCGGTTCGCAGAGGTAACCGGGGACCGTGGAACCGTCGATCAGTTGCAGCTGGCCGATGGCATGCGGCAGGGGTACGGCGGCGACAAACTCGGCCCAGGCCGGGGCGGGCAGGAGCCAGATCTCGACTTCAATCGATTCGCCTTCTCCGGGCGGCACGCGTTGCAGCCCAGGTTTCACGGGCGAGGTCTGCGGCAGCACGAACAGCCGGTAGACCGCCGCGGTGCGGTCCTTGCGCCAGAGACGGCCGCCGCGCGAGGTGAGCTGGCCGTTGAGTGGCTGGCCGGACAAGTGGGCGCCGACCACCGCCAGCGGCAGCCAGCCCGGCGGCAGGCGTTCGTCGAGGGGCGTGGGCAGGGGGGCTCCGGTGTCGGGCGGGGAGGCGCGCGTCGCGCCCAAGGGCAGGGCCGCACGTGCGTGCAGGGCGCGGCCGATGCGGGCCAGCCGGGCGTCGGTCCAGGCGGGGCCAAAGAGGGTGACACCGAACGGGAGGCCGTCGGACCGAAACCCGACGGGCACCGCAAGCGCGGCGGTGTCGAGCAGGTTGGCGAAGTTGGTGTAGAGTCCGAGCTGCGCGTTTAACCGCAACGGTTCGGCGGCGACCTCCGCCCGGGTGTAGGCGCTGGCGGTGGTGGGCAGGAGTAGAAGGTCGACCTGCGCCCAGGTCTTCTCCGCCTCGCGCTGGAGCTGACGCAACCGGTAACCGGATTCGAAGGCGTCGTCGGCGGTCGGCGCGGAACCGCGTTCGATGATGGCGCGGGTGACGGAGAACATCGACGCGGCGTGCGCGGCGTGAAAACTCCGCACGGCCGCCCAGCGCTCGGCCAGCCACGGCCCTTCATAGAGCAGACGCGCGGCCGCAGCGAACGGCGTGAAGTCGATTTCCACCGGCTGTCCGCCCAGCGCCTTGAGGCGTTCGAGGGCGAGGGCGAACAAGGGGGGATGCTGCGCGTCGCCCAGCCAGTCGAGCTGACCGGCCTGCGGCACGCCGAAGCGAAACGTCGGCGGCTCCTGCGCGGTCGATGCTGGATCGAAGGCGGCCGCCGGTTTGCGGGCGAAGGGATCGTCGTCGTCGTAGGCGCCGGCGATGGCTGCGACGGCGGCCGCGTCATTGACGGTGAGCGCGAACACCGAGACGCAATCGAGCGAGCGGCACGCCGGGACGAGTCCGCGCGTGCTGAACCACCCGCGCGTCGGCTTGAGCCCGACGAGATTGTTGAAGGAAGCCGGCACGCGTCCGGAGCCGGCGGTGTCCGTGCCGAGGGCGAAGCTCACCAGGCCCGCGGCGGTGGCGACGGCGGAGCCGCTGCTCGATCCGCCCGGAATCATTTCGGGGTGAAACGGATTTCGCGGGGTGCCGTAGGGCGAGCGCACACCGACGAGGCCGGTGGCGAATTGATCGAGGTTCGTCTTGCCCACCGGGATGGCCCCGGCGTCGAGTAGCCGCTGCACCACGAAGGCGGAGGTCGCGGGCGTGTAGGCAAACTCGGGACACGCCGCCGTGGTGGGGGCGCCCGCGAGGTCGAGGTTGTCCTTGATCGCGAACGGCACGCCGTAGAGCGGCTGATGTTCCCAGCCGCGCTGCGTCACCCGCGCAACGTGGGCGGAGATCTCCGCTTCGCTTAGCCGGTGAATCCACACCGCCGGATCGCCGTGGGCCTCGATCCGGCGCTGCACCTCCGCCAGCACAGCAGCGGGCGTCGTGCGCTTCTCCCGGTAGGCCGCCCGGAGGGTGACGAGGTCGAGCGAGAGGGCCGACAAGTCCATGGGCGATCCGCGGTCAGGCGTGGCCGGAGGTTTCCGGCGGGAGTGGCGGTGGCGCCGCGAACCGGGCGCAACCGGCGAGCAGGACGGTGAGCAGCACGTAGCTCGCGGCAATGGTTGGGGATTGCGCGAACCCAATGTGTTCGCCGTGCATGAATCCGAAGAACGTGAGCGCTGCGCCGGCGGCGGCGAAGGCGGCGGCGCGCCACAGGTGACGTTCGATGATGAAGACGGTGATCGCGCCGAGGATGATGCCGGTGAGCACGGCGCCTCCGCCGAGCACCTGCAGGCCGGACAGCAACACGCCTTCGCCGCTGAGGCGTTCCAGTACCTCGGGCGTGACCTGCGTGACGCCGGCCGCGGTCAGCGTGCCCGTGACCAGTCCGGTCGCCCACGCGGCGAGGTGCGGCACGATCGCGAGCACCACGGCGGGCGCATGGCGCCGCGGGGTTTCCTGAAACGCCTGCGAGCCGATCAACATGCCGATGTAGAGCAAAATGGGCAGAATGGCCACGACCGGAATAGCCGCCAGCAAGGTCGGCACCACGCCGAGCACACACAACGCGATGATCATGATTCCCGTCGCCACGGAATAGCCGACGCGGCCGCCCATCGATTTCCATCCGGGGTGGCCGATGTAAACGGCGAGGATGAACGGATTGCCCATCGCACAACCGATCAGGCTGATCACGCCGTCGGCGGTGAGCACGCGCGTGGTCGGAAAACTGTCGCCGGCCGCGGCGGCGCTCTCGACGTTGTCGATGGCCTCCACGAGGTCGTAGAGACCGAACGGAATCGCGGTCACGAGGAGCACGCCGAGGTATTCGAAACCCGAAAACACATGACCGATCGCCGGAATCGGCAGGTTGAAGCCGAAGTGGGTGAACGAGGCCACGAGACCGTCGAGGGAGAGGCCGCCGTAGTTCAGATCCAGCAAAGTCGAGCCCCAGGCGATGAGGGTGCCCACGGCGACGGCGATCAGTCCGGCCGGCAGGCCGCGCACGTAGCGCACGCCGCCGAACCAGTTAAGCAGGAGGATGCCAAAGCACACCACGCCGATCGCAGGCGTGAGGTACATCTGCAACGCGGGCCGCATGGAGATGAACGTGATCGAAACGCCCGCGAGGGTGCCGAGCAGGGCGGCGCGCGGGGTCACGCGCCGCACCCATTTGCCGGCATACGCCCCGACGATGAGCACGATGCTCTGGATGAACACCCACGTCAGGCCGGCCTCCCACGCTTTGATCGGATCGCCGGTCTGCAGCTTGATCGGCAGCATGACGACAAAGACGCAGATGAACATGTGGCCGACGCCGGGACCCGACGGCAGGGCGCAGACATCGGACCGGCCGGTGCGCCGCCCGAGATCGTAGGCCATCCAGCCGTAGTAGCAGGTGGACAGGCATAGCATGAGACCGACGGCGGGCAGGATGCGCCCGAAGACGAGCTCGTCCGGCATGCCCAGCACGAAGCGCAGCAGCGCGGTCAGCGTGAGTACGTTGACCAGAATGTTGGTGCCGAAACCGAAGAAGGCGTTCCAGTCCCCAGGGACCCAGAGACGCGGTTTGGCCGGAGCAGCGGTGATCATGAGGAAAGGGCCCGGAGCAGGGGTGCCGTGGTGCCCACCCAGCCGAAGATGCCGCCTTGGGCGCGGATCATGGCGAGGGCGGCGAGGTGGAACTCGGGGAAGTAGGATCCGGTGGCGTCGGCGAGGACGAGGCAGTCATAACCGCGGTCGTTGGCTTCGCGTACCGTCGTGTGCACGCAGACCTCGGTGGTCACACCCGTGACAACGAGCTGGCGGATGCGGCGTTCCTGCAGGTGGGCGTGCAAAGGTGTGGCCCAGAACGCACCCTTGCCCGGTTTGTCGATGACGTACTCGCCGGCGTGCGGAGCGAGCTCGTGAATGATGGCGTGGCCCGGTTCGCCGCGCACGAGGATGCGGCCCATCGGACCCAAATCGCCGATGCGGGGGCCGGTGAGATTCCGCTCGTACTTCGAACGGGGCAGGTCGGCGAGCGCCGGGTCGTGGCCTTCCCGGGTGTGAATCACCGGAAGGCCGTGCGCGCGCCACGCGGCGAGCAGGTGCCTGGTCGGTTCGATCGTGCGGCGCAGGAGCGAAACATCGTTGCCCAACGACGCGCCGAAGCCGCCGGGCTCGAGGAAGTCGCGCTGCATGTCGATGACGAGCAGCGCGCAGGCCGCCGTGTCCAACGCGAACGGGCGTGGGTCGGCATCCAGGGTCAGCACGCGCGGGAGGCTCATGAGGTCGGTCGCAGGGTAGCGGGGCCGGCCACGCACACGCCCTCGCGCTCGAGGTGGCGGGCCACCCGCAGCAGGCTCGCTTCGCGCCACGGGGCGGCCACCAGTTGCACGCCGATGGGCAGCGGTTCGGCGGAGAAAACGGGTGCGGCCACGACGGGCAGGCCGACAAAGGAGAGCGGTTGGGTGAAGAGCCCGAGATTGGGGCGCACCGCCAGCGACTCGCCATCGAGGGTCATGGTTTCCTGACCGAGCACGGTCGCCGGTACGGGCGTTGCGGGGGCGATCAGCACATCGACCTCGGCAAACACGGCCTGCACCTGTTCGCGCCACCACGCGCGAAAGCGTTGCGCATGCAGGTACCACGCGGAGGGAAGCAGCGCGCCGGCGCGGAAGCGGTCGCGGCTCGCCGGGTCGAAGTCCGCGGCCCGGGTGCGCAGGCGGTCGAGATGAAACTGTCCGCCCTCGGAGGCGCTGATGACGTACGCGGCGGCCCGGGCGGCCGCGACGGCCGGAAGCTCGAAGGTGCGATGGGCGCCGAGCGCATGCGCAACGGTGTCGACGGCGGCGAAGGCCTGCGGCACGGCGCTGCGGGCAAAATAGCCGCCCAAGCGGCCGAGGCGCAGTCCGGCCAGGCCTTCGTCGAGCGAAGGCCGGGCGGGTTCGGGCGGCCGCGGGGCGAACGCTGCGTCGCGCGGATCCGGCCCCTGCATCACGTCGTACACGCGGGTGAGCAATTCCACCGAGCGCGCCATCGGCCCGATGTGGTCGAGGCTTTCCACGAAGGGAAACGTTCCGCCGCGTCCCAGCCGGCCGTAGGTGGGCTTGAGCCCCCAGATGCCGCAGAACGAAGAGGGGACGCGGATCGAGCCGTTGGTGTCGGTGGCGAGGGCGAAGTCGACCAGGCCTGCGGCGACGGCCGCGGCGGATCCGCCCGAGGACCCCCCGGCGGAGCGTGCCAGGTCGAGCGGATTGCGGGTCGGGCCGTCGTGTGCGTTCTCGGTGACGAAGTCGTAGGCGTATTCGCCCATGTTGACGGCTCCGAGGCAGACCGCCCCGGCCTCGCGCAGCCGGGCCACGGCCGTCGCATCCTCGGAGGCGGGGGGCTCGTCGCGCTGTATCCGGGAACCGGCGACGGTGGTCACGCCAGCGAGATCGAACAGATTCTTCACCGCGTAGGTGGTGCCGGCCAGGTCTGTCGCCGGACGACCTGCGGCCTTCGCGGCGTCGATCGCGGCCGCTTCGGCCAGCGCCCGCTCCGCGGTCAGATGCGTGAACGCGTTGATCCGGGCGTGGGTGGCGTGGATTCGTTCCAACGCCGCGCGGGTTTTGGCCACCGCGGGACCGGACGGTTCTGGTCCCCGAAGGTGGGAGGTGGGCGCGGAGGAGAGGGGCTGGCTCATGCGCGAAAGATAGCGGCGCGTTCGACCGTCTCGGGAACGGGATGGGCGAGCAGCGGGGCGGCGATGGTGGCCGCGCGCTCGAGATGAAAGGCCACGTCACCCACTTCCTCCGGGCGCAAGGGCAGTCCGACTGCGGCGGCCGTCCGCGCGGCATAGAGCGCCCAGGGGCGGACGGCTGGGACGGGACGCGACACGTGCGCAGCGACAATCTTCCAACCCACGTCGGCGAAGCGCACCCACAGTTGCGATTGGCGGATATCGGCGGAGGTGCCGTCCGCGTCGGCGGCGATCTCGCACATCACCGAAACATGGTCTGGGCCAAAAGAGACGACGGAGCGACGGATGACATGGCGTCCCGGCGGAGGAGGCTGGGCCTGTTGCCGGTAATCGGCGATGGCGGTGGCACCGTAGGCATGCTCGGCCACGCCATAGCGGACCGTTTCGGGGTTGTCCCAGAAGTACGTCTGGAGCGCGGCGACGTCATTGCGGCGGAGCGCCTGTTCGTAGGCATCGTGCAACGCGGCGACGGTGGCACAGGCGGCGGGATCGGAAGGGAACACCATGGCTGATGCGGGAAGGGAAGCAGGGGCCGGGCCAGCGGCGGCAGCGGTTGGGGGCTCCGCCCGTGCGGAGCCCCCGGTCCACTGCATTAACAACTACAACTGACCTAAACACTGACCAAGGGACGGGAGGCGGCTCAGAAGCGATAGGTCGCCGTGAGTTCGGCGGTCGGACCTTGGCTCGGGCTGATGAACGACTCCCAGAAGAGGAACTGCGGCGTGTAGTATTTCTCATCGAGCACGTTGTTCGCGTTCAGACGGAAGGACCACGGACCGCGATTGTAGAAGAGGGCGGCGCGGGTGACGAAGTAGTCCGGCAGCACGATTTCATTCAGATAGCCGGAGTTGAACGACGACACGTAGGTGCCGCCCAGCGAGGCGCCCCAGCCGTTTCGGGCCGTGTAGGTGGCGTTCAAGGAGAAGACGCGGGCGGGAGTCGGCGAGACGAGCGGCGAACCCACGCCGATCAGGCCTCCGATGGCGACGAACCGGCCACCATACGTGAGCAGCGGATCAAGCCCGAGGAAGGAGGGCGGCACGCCGAGGATGAAGGGCACGCGTTCGACTTCGGTGCGCTGCCAGGTGGCGGCGGCGGTCAGGCTCAGCGAGCGGGTCGGAGCGTAACGCACCTCCAACTCGGTCCCGCGGGACTCATAGTACGTGAAGTTGCCCGCGTCGGTGTCGAACGACGACTTCTCCTGTTCGTAGTACGCGAGGGTGGCGAACAGCTTCTGGTTGAGCAGGGTGGCCTTCACGCCGACCTCGGTGAGCGTCGAGTCCTGCAGCCAGGTGTCGCCCGCGACGCTCGTGTCGAGGTTGCCCTCGTAGATCATGCCGCCCTGGCCGAGTTCAAGGTAGGTCGACTCGGCATGGGTGATGTAGGGCATGATTCCGCCCGGCAGGGCGTAGCTCAGGCTCGCGTTGTAGGTGAAGGTGTCATCGTGACGGGAGCGCTCGTGGAAGACGCCGGTGAGGATGTCCGTCCCGTTGGTCGTGGCGTCGTAGTAGTCGTAACGACCGCTGAAGATGAGCGAGAGCTTCTCGGCGAAGGTGAGGTCGAGCAGGGCGAAGGCGCCGGTGTTCGAGAAATCGCCGATCTGGCGCCAGTTGTACGGCACATTGCCCGTGCCGGTGTACGCGCCCTCGAAGCGGTCGTTGCCGGTCGCACCGAACGAGAGGTCGCGCCGGTCGAGCACTTGGTAGCCGCGGCCGCGGGATTCGCGCTCGTCGCCGTCGGAGTAGCGCCACGAGACGCCAGCGACCGTCGAGAGCCGCAGCTGGTCGGACGGGGCGCTGGTGTAGCTCAACGTGGTCTTGTTCTCGAACACCATCGCCACGTAGTCGGCCGTGAATCCGTAGCTCGAATACTTGGTGTGGTTCATCGAGTCGTAGAACGACTGGTTCTTCAGCGTGAGGCCGCCGTCGAAGAGCTTGGTCACGTCAAAGAAGGCGGTGAACGCGTCCGTATCGGAGAAGTCGATCGTCTCGGCCTGCACGGCGTGGTGGCTCAGGCGCACGGTGCGCACGGTGGCCGGGTCGAGCGCGAAGGCCGCCCGCTGGTTGGCGGAAAGCGCGCCATACGGGAAGGGGTTGGCAAAGGCGAACTGCTCGAGGGCGTAGGGCGCCACCTCGGCCGGCGACAGGAAGCCGTTGCCGTCGGTGTCGAGGTTCAGAGCCGGGCGTCCCGCGAGGTACTCGCCCTCGGTGTCGATCATGCGCTGGGTGACGCGGTTCCAGCCGAGGCTCTGATTGAGATCCGCGCGCTGGGCCATGAGGCCGTACTCGAGCAGGACGGTGTCGGACAACTCGGTGTCGATCGACAGCTGGAACAGCGTGCCGCGGTTGTAGATGTTGTCGTAGTAGCTCTCGGAGTCCTCGTGCTGGAGAAAGGCGTAGGCGCCGGAGCGCTTGCCGAAGAGCTTGAACGGCGTGCCGTACTCGATGCTGCCGATCTTCTTGCTGTAGGTGCCGACGGTGGCGCTGACCTGTCCGACCGGCCGCTCGATGAACTTGGTCGTGCGGCTCTTGGCCGTCTTCGGGATGAAGTTCAGGATGCCGCCAACCTTGCCGCCGCCGTAGACGGGCGGGGGCGGACCCTTGATGATCTCGACGAAGTCGGTCGAGCCGAGCGGGGTGGGGAAGTTGCCGCGGTTCTCGATGCGGCGGAAGCCGCGGAAGAAGTTGTCGGCGCGTTCGCCGCGCACGTCGAGGGCGCCGGGTACGCCGAAATAGTTTCCGGTGAATGAGCCGGCGGTGATGGCGACGAAGTCGTTCACCGTGCGGATGCCGTTCAGGTCGATCAGCGCGCTTTCCACCTGGGTGACGGAGCGCGGCGTCTCGGCCAGGCTGCGCGACGTGCCGAACAGACTCGCGGTGTCACGGCGCGGGATGACGTTGTAAAGGTCTTCGGCCGAGGCTTCGGCGACAAACCGGTCGAGGGTGATGACGGGCTCGGGACCGGAGGAGTCCTGGGCGGGCAGCGAAGCGGACACGGCCGCAACGAGGAGGACGGGCGTGAGCGGCCGGGCGAGGCGCGCGCTCAGGCGGTGAAGGACGGATGGACGCATGGCGAGGTGCTGGGTTGGTGCGGTAGGCCCACCCCAAAAAGCACGGTGTATGCCAAGTTGTATACAACGCCGTATTCAGTTTTGATTTGCTCAGGGCGGCCCGAAACGCTGCTGATTGGCTATGCCTCGCGATGCAAACCCCCGGCCCGTTCCTCCCGTCGAAGGCGGACCGCTGGGCGGGCAGGTCCTCGCCACGTTGCGCGAGCGCATTCTCAACTGGCACTACCCGCCCGGGCACCACCTAGGCGAGCAGGCGTTGTGCGATGAATTTTCCGCCAGCCGCATCCCGGTGCGTGAAGCGTTGCGCGCGCTCGCTGAACAGGGACTCGTCGACAAGGTGCCCAATCAGGGGTGCTACGTGAAGCAGCCGAACGTGCAGGAGACGCAGCAGCTCTACGACATGCGCCTGGCGCTCGAGCTGTTCGTCGGCGAAGCGCTGGCGCACCGCGGGGTTCCCGCCGCCTTGCTCGCCGAGGAACGCGCCTATTGGGAACCGTTGCTCGCGTTGCGGGCCGACGATCCCGTCGACGGCGACGAACTCGTGCGCGCCGACGAGCGGTTCCACTTTCGCCTCGCCGAAGCGGTGGGCAATGCGCCGATCCTCGACGCGCTGGAGGAGATCAACGCCCGCCTGAGGTTCGTGCGTCTCGTGGTGGTCACGACGCCGCACCGGGTCGCAGAAACGGCGGGGGAGCACCTCGCCATTCTCGATGCCCTCGAACGCAAGGACGTTGAACGGGTGCGCAAGGGGCTGCGGCAGAATCTCCATCACGCCCGGAACAAGGTGGAGCTCGCGATCTCCTCGGCACTGATGCGCGCGCATCAGCGGGGTTGAGCCGGTCCGGATAGTGTTTCGGGCGCACGCTGGAAGCATCTCCGGCTGCGCGCCCGAAATCAGGTCGCACTCAGAATCTCACGGTGATCGATCCTTGGATGCGGAGCGGCTCGGAGAACACGCCGACCTGGGTCTGGTTCTCCTCGTCGAAGACGTTGTAGACGTTGAGTCGGAGGAGCGTAGTGCGTCCGAAGAGCTTCGTCCGGTACTGGGCGAAGAGGTCGGTCTGGGTGGTCGACTCGTACGTGACACCCTGCGCATCGAAGGCCCCGATGGAGGTGAAGCCGCCGCCGAAGCTGAACTGCTCGTTCAGCGCGTACTTCGTCCAGAGGTTGAACTGAGTGTCGGCAATGTTCTCGAGCGGCGTGCCGATGCGGGCCGGGTTGGAGTCGTCGGTGATCTCCGCGAAGCCGATGTACTGGTAGCCGAGGATCACCTGCCAGTCCGGCGTCGGGCTCAGGGCAAGTTCAAGCTCGAAGCCGCGCGTGGTCTCTTCTCCCGAGAGGATGCGCACCTGGCCGGTGCCTCCCGTGGCCTGGAATTGGGCGGTCAGCACGGGGTCGACCTGCGGCACATTGGTTCTGGCGATGTCGAAATAGGACGCGCTACCGGAGATGCGCTGGTTGAAGAACTCGAACTTCACGCCGATATCGTAGCCCTCGCCCAGTTGCGGATCGAAGGCACCCTGCGGACCGAAGCCGACGGGATTGGTGTTCTGCCCGTTGGGTTGCAGGGATTCGGAGGTGAGCGCAAAGACGGAGAGGGCGTTGGTCACTCGATAATTGGCCCCGAGCTGCGGACTGGTCCGGTCCTGGGTGAGATCGGTGGTGCCGGCGCGCGGATCCCCTTGCTCGATCTCCGTGCGGCGGAGGGCACCGAGCAGGTTCAGCCTCCCTTCGAGCAGGCTGATCGTGTCGACGAGGTAAAATCCGGTGATTTCATTCACGCTGCTCCCGGTGTAGCTGATCGGAGCCCACACGGAATCATCGAAGAAGTTGGTCGAGGGGATCGGCGGGATGGTGAGGATCGTGTAATCCTGGCGGACGCCAGGCAGCGGGTTTCGCTGGCGACGGGAGAACTCGCGCTGGAAGACCTGTGCGCCCGCGAGCAGGCGATGCTCGAGGGGACCGGTGGAGATGCGGCCCACCAGTTCGGCCTGGTAGTTCTCGTCCCAGTTGCGGAAATTGTTCACGTAGATGTTCGCCGGAGAGACGAGCGTCATGGGGTTGGCGGCTGCGGCGCCGTACTTGATCTCGGTCTCCTCGCGCGCGGAGTAGTTGTAGATCAGGCGGGCCGTGAACGTGTCGGTAAGCTTCTGCTCGACCTCGAAGGCGAACGCCGACGAGTCCTGCTCCTTGAAGCCGTCTCCCGGGCTCGCGTCCGCCGGCAGCACGTCGGTGCCGAAACGATTCGCGACGTTCGGGATGATGCGCGGGCGGCCGAAGGCCCAGTTGTTGTCGAGCTTGTTCGCGTAGTCGTACTCGACGATCACGGTGGTCCGCTCGGTGGGCTTGAAGAGGACCGACGGGGAAAGGGTCTGATAGCGGTTCGGATTGTTGGGCACGAAGCTGCCACCCTCGCTCGCGGAGGCGATGAGGCGCGTGGCAAGCCGGCCGGAGGGAAGCACGGCCACGTTGGCGTCGAGCGACGCGCCGCGGAGGTCGTAGTTTCCGGCCTCGGCGTTGACCTCGAGAAAGGTGCGGGCCTGCGGGCGCTTGGTGATGTAGTTGATGACGCCGCCGGGGAAGGTCAGCCCGTAGAGGATGGCGGCCGGGCCCTTGACGACCTCGACGCGCTCGATGTTTGCCGCCGGCGTGAAGTCGTAGCGGGCGAATCCGTTGCGCAGCTGATAGTTGATGCGCTGGCCGCGCAGGAAGTAGGCGGTCTCGGTTTCGAAGGCCTTGCGGGCGCCGGTGGCATAGCGCAGCGCCTCGTTGAGATCGCGCGGAGCGAGGTCCTGCATGAACTGGGAGTTGAGCACACTGACGTTGAGGGGAAGGTCGCGCAGCGGCACGGGAATGCGCGAGGCGGAGGTTGCGTTCGTGGCGACGTAGCCGCGATCCGTCGATGCATCGACGACGAACTCGCTGAGCGTGATCGGCTCGGCGTTGGAAACGTCCTGGGCAAGCAGTGCCGGCGCAAGCGCGGCGACCACGAGACCGGCCAAGGGGTTGCGTAGTTGCATGGTGGTGACGTAAGCGTTGGATTTGGAGTTCTCCGCAAGGGGTGCGGGAAGAGAAATGAGGCCGGTTGCCTGTGGCCGTCACAAGGCGCCGGCCGGGTGACTGTCATCCTGACCGACGCGCTGAGATGACCGGCGACTCGGGTCGGAGAAAGCGTCTGCGTCCGATCGCCCTGTTCTCGCGTAATCCCGGACCCGCATCCGGCGCGCATCAGCGGGGTTGAGGTGAACGGTTCCGCGCGCCAGCGTGCGGAGCATGAAGTATTGGATTCTCCTGCTCGTCGCCGCGGTCTTTGAGATCGGCTGGGCGATCGGACTCAAGTACACGGCGGGCTTCACCCGGTTGTGGCCGTCGGTGGCGACGGTCACGGTGATGGCCGCCAGCATGTACCTGCTCGCCCTGGCGGCGCGCGGCCTGCCCATCGGCACGGCCTACGCGGTGTGGACGGGGGTGGGCGCCGCCGGCACGGCCATCCTCGGCATGTGGCTGCTCGGTGAGCCGGCGACGATCGGGCGGATCGTGAGCCTAGGCCTGATCATCGCCGGGGTGGCCGGACTCAAGTACTTCGGTTCGGCTTAGCCCGCAAATTTCACCATTAATAAGGCCAAGACTGGTTTCACAGAGTACCCTGAGCCCAGACACAGAGGCAGCGGGACGCCACACGGTGTGCGTGGAGTTTACGGCGGACGACATCCCGCCCAACGCCGCGCCGAAAGTTCGGATCGGAAGATTTCTCCTCGGTGGCCTCTGTGTCGGAGCTCAGTGCTCTCTGTGACCCAAGGTGAGTCGTTGTCGGTGATGTGAAACAAGCAGGCTACGGCTTCGCAGTGGCGGGCGACGCTGCCGGTTCAAAGAGATCGTCGGGTCGGGCCGGCAGGCCGGTGAAGACGTAGTCAGCCACCTTTGCGGCGCGTTGAGCCGACACCCGTGCGCCGGGTGCATCGGCCTTGGAGTCGGTCACAAAGGCGAAGACCGGTCCGGCCGGAACCGTTTCGGTGGTCGGTTTCAAGAGATCGGTCGCCGGTGCCTTGCCGGTCGCGTCGGCCACGATTTCGGATGGCTTGGCGGCGGGCACGGGCTCCACGACCTTGGTGCTCTCCGGCCGGCGGCCCAGCGCCACGGTCACGGTGCGGCCGTCGAAGGTGGTCAGCGTGAAGCTGCGGGCGTGCCGGCGTGCGTCGGCCGCATCGGTGTCGTCCGGCGCCGTCGTATCCGTAAAGCGGAGACTGGTCAGGGTGCTGAGCAGGCTGGTCACGGTGGCGGTCTTGAGCGTGCGTCCGGCCGCCGCCTCGCCGGCGGAGAAGGCCGTGGTGGCATCGGGCCGGCTGACCGTGAGGGCCGGTGCATCAGCAAAGCCGATCTCGAGGCGGGCCACGTCCTCGCTCTTCAATCCAACCAGCGCGCTGTCCGCCCAGTTGCGCGATTCGAGGTCGAGCCAGGTCGAGAGACGCGAGAGGAAGGCGGCGTTCTCGTCGCCAAAGCGCACGAACCGGCCGCCGCCATCGGCGTTCTTGCCGAGCGTGACCGACCAGAGCTCGGTACCGGCCGCGTCCAGCAGCGTCACGCGCGTGTCCTTGAACTCAAGCCGGGCGATCGACTCGGGATTGCGCGTGACGAGGCGCTCCAGCTTGGCGCCGCGCAGGTCGCTGACGAAGCGGGAGAGCTTGGCGAAATCGGCGGGCAGGTCGTGGTAGCTCGCCACGCGCCAGCTGCCGTCGGCCGCCTTGCTTACCTCCACGGTCCGGCCGGCTTCAGTCAGCCGGATCCGCGCGGCCTGCTCGACCACGGCCGGCGCAACGAGGGCCTGTCCGACCCGCGGATCGGCGGCGGGTGGGGGAGTCGGCCGGGTGACGAAATGAACGACGACGGCAATGACGCCGAGGCTGACGACAACGAGGAGGAGCGGACGCAGTTTCATACCGGGAACGGGAGGTTGCGGGTACGGGCGTGGACGGTTCAGCGGGTGCGCCGGCGGTGGAACCAGAGGCCGAAGGCGCCGACGAGGAGCGGCGTGGCGAGCAGGTTGGCGATGAGCAGTCGGTTCTCGAGGGCGTCGATGTCTTCGCGCAGCGCGCGCCGGATTTCGCGGCGCTCGCGTCGCATGGCGACCTCCTGCTGCTGGAACTCTTCGATCGCCTTCGCGACTTCGGGCGACGCCACCAGGCGGTTGCCTTCACCCGAGGTGCGCTGCAGTTCGCTCAACCGGGTCTGCACCTCGGACAGCCGTGCTTCGAGGGCGGTGAGCTGCTGCTGGTAGCGCTGCTGCGCCTCCACCTCGATGGCGCGGACGACGTCGAAGGGGCGCAGGGATGTGCCTTTGCCGCGCAGCGAGATCAGGTCCTGCGAGCCGGCGAGGAACTCGAGTGTGTTGCTGCCGAAGGCGAGGTTGTCGTTGATCGGCTCCGCGGCCTGGATGCCGAGGAAGTTGAGCCGGCGCACACTGTAGTCGTCGAAGAGCCAGTCGGTGTCCGTGACGAGAATGAGCGTCGAGGTGCCGCTGGACTGCGTGAGTCCGGGCGCGGCCGGCGCCGGCGGAGCCGGGGTGGCGGTCGCACCGTCGGCTGTGGGGGGCGGGGTGGCGGCGGGCGCACCGTTCGGGAAGGCTGACTTGAACGTGCCGCGCACAAGGGCGGCGAGCGTCTTGCGACCGGACGGGGTGATCTGGCGCGACACCTCTTCGGGCTGGGCAAACTGCAGGGTCATGGCGGCCACCGTACCGCTTTGTTCGGAGGATTGGACGAGCGGCGTGACCTCGAGCCCGGACTCGGTGCTCACACTGAAGCTGCCGGGTTCAACGAAGAGCAGCGACTGGAGTTGCGCGGTCGGCATGGCGTCCGCGTTCAGTCCGTCGCGGCGCAGCGACAGCCAGACCGGGAAGCGGGCGACGCCGGTATTGGTCTGGACCTGGGTCGCATTCATCAAGTCGCCGACCACCGCCTGGGCGTCGTAGGTGATGCCGTAGGCGCGCAGCAGGTCGGGCAGGTCGCTCGACACATTGGCCCCGCCGCCCATGCCCATCATCGCCATCTGGCCGCCCTGGCGGCGGAAGTGTTGCGACGCCGGATCGAGGGCGAGGAAGACGGGTTTGCCGGCGAGCAGGAACTGGTCGATCGCGTAGGTCAGCTGGGGCGTGAGGCCCTGAGGGTGGATGACCGCGAGGGCGTCGAGGTTGTCGGGCAGCGCGGTGGCGGTGGCCTCGATCGGCACGAGTTCAAAACTCTTCTCCCATTCGGTCGCGACCATCTGGCCGGAGGGCGGGCGTCCACCCTGCATCATCATCATCGGATTGAAGGGCGGCGCCTGGAGCGGGAGGCTGGTGATCAGGCCGAGCTTCCGCCGGTCGAACTGCTGCACGCTGTAGATCAACTGGGACAGATCGTATTCGAGGAAGGATTCGCGCTGTGGATTGAAGGCGGTGATGGCCTCCTGCTGGTCGGCCTGCGTGGCGACCAAGCCGAAGTAGATCTGCTCGCCCGTCGACGGGATCATTTGCGGCTGCACGCCGGCGGCGGTGGCGCGTTCCTCCTCGGGCGTGTCGGGTTCCGGGTTGATGACGTTGAGCACGAGCCGCCCGCCCGAGGCGCGCACGTATTGGCGCAGCATCTCCTCCACGCGTGCGCCGAAGTTCTTGTAGCTGACCGGTACGCTCGTGGCGTTGCGCGAGAAGTAGAAGTCGAGCGTCACGGGTTCCTCGATCTTGCCCAGCAGCGCGCGCGTGCCGTCGGACAAGGTGTAGATGCGGCCGGCGGTGGCGTCGCCGCGCACCGGCAGTTTTGAGGCGAGGTAATTCACCAGCACGAGGCCGGCGAAGAGCGTGAGGACGGCGACAGTCTTGGATCCGGGTTTCATGGCGCGGTGTCCGGGGTCAGCGTTCGAGGGCGAGGACGTTGAGGAACAACGTGAAGGCCGTGAGCGAGAGGAAGAAGACGATGTTCTTCGGATCGATGATGCCCTTGGTGAAGGCATCGAAGTGCGTGGTGAAACTGAAGTTGGCGAGCAGGTCGACCAGCCAGACCGGCAGCACGGCGGAGAGGGCGCCGTTGAAGACGCTCCAGCCGAGGAAGACCAGTACGAGGCAGATGATGACGCTGAGGACGAAGCTGATCACCTGGTTTTTTGTGAGGGCCGAGGTGAGGGAGCACACGCCGAGGTAGGCCCCGGCCATGAGAATGCTGCCCAGGTAGCTGCTGAAGATCACTCCCCAGTCTGGATCGCCGAGGTATCCAACGGTGATCGCCATGGGAAAGCTCAGCAGAATGGCGGTGGTGAGGAACGCCCAGGCGGCGAGGAATTTTCCGAGCACGGCGGCGAGCGGCGTGATGGGCAGGGTGAAGAGCAGCTCCAGCGTGCCGGTGCGTTTCTCCTCCGACCACAGGCGCATGCCGGCGGCGGGAATCAGGAACAGGAAGAGCCAGGGATGGAACACGAAGAAGCTCTCGAGCGAGGCGAGGTTCGCCTTGAAGAAGTTGCCGACAAAGAAGGCGAGCCCCACCGACGCCATAAGGAACACGACGAGGAACACGTAGGCGACGGGCGACCGGAAGTAGCCGAGGAACTCGCGTTTGAAGACAGGTGTGATCTGGGACATGGGGGAAATGACCAATGACCAATGACGAATGACCAATGACGAAGGTCGAAGGACTGCTACTCGCTACTCCGAAGATGTCGTGAGCGTGCGGAAGATGGCGTCGAGGCGGGCGCCGGGTTGGCGGGCCTGGAAGGCGGCGGGGGTTTCGTCGGCGACGACCTTGCCCTGCGAGATGACGATCACGCGCGTGCAGATCGCCTCCACCTCCTCGAGGATGTGGGTCGAGAGGACGATGGCTTTCTCCGCCGCCATGCTTTTGATCAGGGCGCGGACCTCGTTCTTTTGGTTGGGATCGAGTCCGTCCGTGGGTTCGTCGAGAATCATCACCGGGGGATCGTGCAGGAGCGCCTGGGCGAAACCGACGCGCTGCTTGTACCCCTTGGAGAGCGTCTCGATCGTCTGGTGGCGCACCGGGCCGAGGTGGGTGAGGCGCACGGCGCGCTCGATGCGCTCGGCCTTGGCTCCGGCTTCGCGGTAACCGCGCGCCTCGGCGATGAAGGTGAGAAACTCCTGCACCGTCATCTCGCCGTAAGCCGGGGCGCTCTCGGGCAGATAGCCAATGGCCTGCTTGACCGCCACCGGGTCGACCGTGACGTCGTGGCCGTTGACGATGGCGGTACCGGCCGTGGGGCGCAGGTAGCCGGTGATCATCTTCATGGTCGTCGACTTGCCGGCGCCGTTCGGGCCGAGAAAGCCGAGGATCTCGCCTTTGTGGACGGTGAAACGGACGCCATCGACGGCACGCTTCGGACCGTAGGTCTTCACCAAGCCTTTGACTTCGATCATGGGTGTTTAATCGGAGAGCAGGAAGGAACAGCCAGACGGGGAGTTCCGGAAAAAAATTCGGTTCCCGTCTCTGTCAAGTGCGGAGGCAGCAGCGATTCTGCCGCCGGGCTAGAGCTATAGCGGCGGGCGTGTCGCCCGCCTCAGGGCCGATGTACGCACCCTTCGGCGCGGGCAGCACGCACGCCGCTACCGGGCACCCGCTGCAGGCAGATCCGTCAACTTCATCACCCGCCGGGCATTCTCATAAAGGATCTTGCGTTCCGCCCGCTTGTCCGGGGCGAAGCGCTTGACGGACAGGATCTGCTGCGCGCCCGAGCAGGCGGGACCGCGGCCGACGGGATCCGAGCAATCGCTGCCGTAGAGCAACTTGTCCTGGTGGCGGGCAAAGAAGGCGCGGGCATGGGCCTCGTCGCGAATAAACGCCCGGTAGCCGGAGCCGGCCGAGAGATCAGCGTACATGTTGGGGTAGTCGGCGAGCAGGCGGTCGGTCAGGCCTCCGGGGATGACGGGGCCAGTCGGATACAGCACGGACTCGTCGTAGTCCTTGGAGATGTTGCCCCAGAAAGTTTGGGCGTGCCCAATGAAGTTCACCGAAGGGAACTTTTCCAGGATTCGCGGGAAGCGATTGAGGTGATGGTTGTAGGAACCCTGCTGGAAATGGAGCAGCACGGGTACACCGAATTCGGCCGCGAGCGCAGCGATCCGTTCGATGGCCGGGGAATCGCTGTCGACGTCGTACTTCTGTTCCCCGATGCCGATGGCTCCGGCCTCGAGCTGACGCCGGATGACCGCGATCGCATCGGGCTGGTCGCTCACTTCGTTGGCAAACCAGCGAAAGCGATCCGGGTACTGTTCCGCGAGCGCCTTGGTTTCCGGATACGGCTCCACTCCGGCGGCCAATCCGAAGCGCGAACCGGCCGGCAGCAGGATGGTGAAGCGGATGCCCATCGCCGCCTGGTGGGCGAGCAACTGCGCCGCGTTCCGGCCGCTGTACGGCACGTGCTGATGGATATCGATGATCGGCTCGTCGGTGACTTCCGCGGCACGAGCGAGCGCAGTGGCGCCGATCAACGAGGCGGCGGACGCGAGGAAATCACGGCGGGTGGTCAGGCGGGTGTTCATGGGAGCGGCGAAGGGGGTCACAGGGTTTCGATGAAGGTGAGTAGGTCGGCCATGTCGTCGACGGTCATGCCGGCCTCGAGTCCCTCGGGCATGAGGCTGCGCCCGGAGGAGGTGGTGCCGCGGATCTGTGCCCGGGGCAGGACCACATCCGCGCCGCCGGGCAGGCGGAGCGTCACTCCGGTGGCGTCGTCCCGCACCACGATGCCGGAATAGGTTTCCCCGTCACGAGTGGTGAGATCGTACGCGATGTACTGGGGTGCGACCTCCTGATGGGGTTCAAGGATCGCGGCGAGCAAGGCGTCACGTCCGCGGCCCTGGACCGAGGTGAGGTCCGGACCGACGGCGAGGCCCTCTGCGCCGGCCCGGTGACAGGCGTAACACCTTTCCTGATACCGCAGGTGTCCGCGGGAACGATCGCCGACGAGGGACAACGCGGGCCGGTAGCGGGCGGTGACCTCCGCGCGGTCCGGGGGGAGCGCGGAGGCAAGCACGCGGCGCGCCTCGCGCGCCACATCGGGATCGCGATGGCCCGCGAGGGCCTGAAGCTGCGCCGGCGTGAACTCCGTCGGCGGGACGCGTCCGGTTGCCACGGCCTCGAGAAGGGCGGCGGTGCGGTCCGGGCGCGCGAGCAGGGGCACCCACGCCGCCTCCCGTGCCGTCGGGTCGAGCCGGGGCCAGGCTCCGAGCAACTCCGCGGTGGCTTCGGGGCCGGGATGGGGAACGATCGCCTGGATAGCGGCGACGTGCACGGAGGTGGGCGCCGGCGAGGCCAGGACCGCGCGCAGGGCGGGCAGCGCCCCGTCGAGGGGAGCCGCCTCGAGCACGGCGAGGGCGGCGCGGCGCTCGTCGTCCGCAAGGCGTGCGTTGGTCGCGGCGGCAGCGGCACGGGCGAAGACTGGCGCAAGGCGTCCGGCCGCGTCGGCGTCGCGCAACGAGCGTCCCGCGCGGCGCAAACCGTCGCCCAGCGCGCGCACCAGGGCCGGGGGAGCGGAAGGTAGGGCAACCCGTGCGAGGAGCTCCTCCACGTCCTGCGGCCGAGAGGCGGCGCGGATTTCGACCAAGTGGGCGGCGAAGGGGGTGGCCGTTTGCAGCCAGGCGTCGTCG
>VFQR01001255.1_pt1 | contig 20579 bp, 17 predicted proteins | sample 3512321 | NCBI WGS metagenome assembly VFQR01 (sample SAMN10412374, study PRJNA504923) | tailings metagenome | isolation source: Relicate 3 Philex TSF1 revegetated site | place: Philippines: Tuba, Benguet | collected 2017-08-29 | reverse complement strand
TCGCGGGATTTTCCCGGATGCGCTGCAAGAACTCAAACCCGTCCATCACCGGCATCATCAGGTCGAGCAGCACGAGCGCCGGCAGCGGGTTGCGCGCGAGCCAATCGATCGCTTCCTTGCCGTTGACGGCTTCGGCGGTACGGAGCCCGGTCTTTTCGGTGGTCGCACGCACGATGGCGCGCACGTCCGGGTCGTCGTCCACCACCAGCAACACCTGTTCGCGGGCCTTCGAGGCGAAGCGTTCCACGAGCTCGATCAGGCGTTTCCGGTTTACGGGCTTCGTCATGTATTCGGATGCGCCGAGCGAATAGCCCATGGTCCGCTCGTCCACCACCGTCAACATAATGACGGGGATGCGTGACAGTTCCGCGTCGGATTTCAACTGGCCGAGCACGGACCAGCCATCTACCTTCGGCATCATGACGTCGAGAGTGATCACGTCAGGCCGCGATTCTTTCACGATGCGGAGTGCTTCATCGCCGTCATAGGCATGCAGCAGCGAATAGCCTTCTCTCGATAAGGTCATGCGGAGCACGTCATGCACGCTGCGGTCGTCATCGACGATCAGAATTTTCTTCCCGCCCGCCGAACCCGGCGTGGCCGAGGAAGGAGCTGCAGCCACGGGAACAACAATCGGTTGCTTTGCGTCCTTGCGTTCGCCCTTGCCGCCGTCGGGCAGCGCGATGGTGAAGGTTGAACCCTTGCCCGGTTCACTTGCGACCTCAATGGAGCCGCCCAGCATTTCCGCGAAATGCTTGGTGATGGTGAGGCCGAGGCCGGTGCCGCCGTAATTCCTGGTGGTCGAAGTATCCGCCTGCGTGAACGCCTGGAACAGACGCCCGAGCTGTTCCTGCGTCATGCCGATGCCGGAATCGCGCACGGCGAAAACGAAACCGGAGCGGCCCTGTTCCATCGGCTTCTTGACGATGGAAAGCGTCACCGCCCCGTCCTTCGTGAACTTCGCCGCATTGCTCAGGAGATTCACGAGGCACTGTTTCAGCTTCACGAGATCGGAACGCATCGAGCCGATGGCCGGGTCGATCTCGATCTTCAACTCGTTGTTGTTGTTTGTGACCAGCGGCGTCACGAGCGTCGATACGTCGGCGACGAGCTTCTTGAGGTCGATGTCCTCGAAATGCATGTCGACGCGGCCGGCCTCGATCTTCGACAGATCGAGAATGTCGTTGATCAGGCTGAGCAGATGCTTGCCGGCGGATTCGATTTTCACGAGATCTGCCTGGCTCTGTGTGTCGCCGCGGTCGGTCGCGTCCTCGCGCAGGATTTCGCTGTAGCCGATGATCGCGTTGAGCGGCGTGCGAAGCTCGTGACTCATATTGGCGAGGAAGGAGGACTTGGTGCGCGACGCGGCTTCCGCCTGGAAGCGCGCAGTCTCCGCTTCTTCCTTGGCGACGCGGATTTCGCGCGCATTGTCGCGGAAGACGGAAAGTGCCCGCGTCATGTCGCCGAGCTCGTCGTTGCCCGCGGGGGGAATCTCGATGTCGAGCTTGCCGCGCGAGACCGCCTTCATATCGGCGGTCAGGATCGACAGGCGCTTTACGACGTAGCGCACGACGAACAGCCACATAATAAGGAGTGCCCCGAGCAGGCTCACGAGCGAGAGCGTGATCAGCCAGTAGCGGCTGTTCTCGCGCGCCTTCGCACTTTGTTCGGTCAGCGCCGCCGCTTCCTGTTCGGCGGTGGAGACGAGCGCCGATACCTGCATCTCCATTTCGCCGACGACTTTCTGGAGCGATGCCTGCACCTCGTCGGCGCTGCGCTGTTGCTCGATTTCGCGCGCGCGTACGCGGAAGAGGCCGTTGTCGCCGCTGCCAATGGCGATCAGGTCCTGAAGCCATTTGCCGTATTCGGGTGCCGCGCGGGCCGCTGCCTGCCTGTCGCCCGCTGCATCCAGCACCTGCTGGAGCCGTGCCGCCGCGTCCTCGAAGCGGCGCTGCAGGGCCGCGATCTGGTCCGGCTTGTCGCCGCCGGCCACGCGATGCAGCACATCGGCGGCGAGATAGAGATCGGCGCGGATTTCCTGCGCGCGCCGCGCCGCGTTCTGGCCGGTGACCGCGCCAAGCTGGCGCTCGATATTTTCGACCAGCGCCGAAACACGGTCGGTCAGTTTCTCGCGGGCGGAATAGGAGGAAATACGTTCGCGCACCAAACGATCGAGCTGCCCGAGCCGTTCGTCGATGGATGCGATCAGCACCTGCAGTTTCGACGCAGCCTCATCCTCGCCGCGCACCGAGCGGAGCTGCGAGAGCGCACTCCAGAGATTGCCGATGCGCTCGGTGGATTCCGACATGCGGTTGAAATGCTGGACGTCGTTGGTGGCGGAGGCGAGCTGCGCGCCCGCGGCGGCGATGGCCTTGGCATTGGTCTCGACCGCCAGCGAATATTTCACCGCCGGCAGGCTCTGCTCGGTCAGCCGGCTGATGACTCCGTCGATGTTGCGGAACTGGAACAGCGCCACCAGGGTCGCGATTACGGTCAGCGCGGAAATCAGGATGAACGCGATCAGCAGCTTGCCGGCAATCGTCCGGTACCACGAGCGGCGCTGTTCGATCGGCTGGCTCGCGTCGGCGCTCATGCTGTCCGGTACCCTTCCTGCGTCACCGGGGTTTTATAGCGCACTCCACGCGTGCATGAGAAATTAATTGCGCGAACCCGTTGCGGACCGGGCAGCGGAGGTATGGACGATGAAAGCGTCCACATCCCTCCGCAACGGAGCGATGAATTGCAATGGCCGGGCGAGCGATCCCAGAATGGCGAGATGTCCGCCGCCGGAATAGACAAGCACTTCCGCGCTGTTTCCGGATGCGCGCAGGCGTTCCCCCAGCCGTGATGAATTCCCCGGATCGACGGTGTTGTCGTTTTTGGCGGTGACGAGCAATGCGGGCGGAGTGCCCGGTTTCACATAATTGATCGGCAAAGTTTCCGTCCGACCGGCGCCGCCGAAAATGATTTTGAGTGTTTCGTCTTTCAGCGGCAGAAAATCGTACGGGCCCGCAACCCCGATCAGCCCAGCTATATCGAGTTGCGCGTCGAGGCCCGATGCTTTCAGCCATCTTCCGTCGATTGCCAGCATCGCGGCAATGTAGGCGCCGGCGGAATGACCCATCAGGAAAATTTTCTCCGGATCGCCGCCAAAACGCGCCGCGTTTTCCTTCGCCCAGCGGACCGCAAGTGCGCCATCCTCAATGAAGCCGGGATACAGCACTTCGGGATAGAGCCGGTAGTCCGGCACGACCACCACGTAGCCGAGCTTCGAAAGCGAAGCGGCCGCGAACAGATACGTTTCCTTTGAACCGGTCTGCCAGCTTCCCCCGTAGAAGAATACGATCACCGGGGCGCGTTCTTTTCCCGCCGGCCGGTAAACATCGAGCGACTGGCGGGGCGATGTCCCGTAGGCAACCGATTTCGTAGCCTCGTATCCCTGTTTCGGCGACAGAAAATTCAGCACGTCCGCGGGAGAACACGCTCCGGTCATTGAGGCGAGCATCAGCGCGCAAACCGCTAGGAAAAGGCGGCGCGCGCTATGCCCGTACATCCGGACCGTTACGCCCCGCACCAGTCGTAAATGCTGAGCGCCATCACCTTGATCGATGCGATGTAATCCTCGATCGACACATACTCGTCGTCGGAATGCATCACGGCAGTCGAGCCGGGTCCGAAGATCACGGTCGGTGTGTTGCCGTAGAGATTGAGGAACCGAGTATCGGCGGCACCCTGACGGCCGCTGATCTCGGGCTGGCGTCCCGTGACCTCGGTGTAGTTCTTGCTCACCGTTTCGACGATCGGGTGGTTGACCGGAATTTCGGAAGCCTGCGCGTCGTAGCCGACGAAACGCACCTTCGGCGGATGATCCTTCATCCACGGATCCTGTGCTGCGACCTTGGCGATATGTTCCACGAGCGTGCGCTTGACGCCTTCATGGTCTTCGCCGGGAACGGTCGCCATGCTGCCTTTGAGCAGACAAGTGGCCGCAAACGAGCTTGGAAAATTACCGGCGTGGAAAGCGCCGATCATGCAGGGGATCGCATCGATCGCTTTCGGATAGAGCGGATGCTTTACCGTCGCGACACGGATGGCCTCGAGGTCCGACACCGCCTTGGTGATCTTGTAGCCCAGTTCGATTCCGCTGACCCCCTGATAGCGGCGCTGGATGCCGGCGGCCTTGCCCTGAATTTCGATCTCGAACCAGATGCGTCCGATGCAGGCCGGCTGCACGGCAAGCCCGCTCGTTTCGCCGGAAATGCCGGCGTCGGCCGTGTAGCCGCGAATGACGGTGTCGAGCGTGCCGTGACCGCTCACCTCTTCGTCAATGACGATGTTGATTCAGCTTGATGCCGGCGGCCTTGAGGAATTCAACGGCGAGGATGTGGCTCGCGACACCGCTCTTCATGTCGCATGAGCCGCGGCCGTAGATGCGGCCTTCCTTGATCTTGGCCGACCAGGGATTGTCGCTCCAGCCTTCGCCGTTGCCGACCGGGATCACGTCGGTGTGGCCGTTCAGCAGCAGCGAGCGGCCGCCGCCGGTCCCTTTCCATTTGGCGACGATGTTGGGGCGGCCTTCATAGCCGATCTCAACCGGAATGTAGCCGGGATGCTTTTTCAGCTCGTCCCATTTCGACTCCCACATGTCGACATCGAGACCGACCTTCTTGAGATAGCCGTCGAGGAACGCCTGGATCTTGCCTTCATCGCCGGTGACGCTCGGAATGGCGACAATGTCCTGCAGGAACTTGATCGCCTTGTCCTGATTAGCGTCCACCGTGTCCATGATCTTCTTGCGGGCGTCTGTCATCTCTGTCCCCTTCGTAAGCGAATGGATTATCCGTTTGAGCGGCCGAACAGCCGGCGCAGGCCGGCCTTGATGCGTGCGAACACCACCGAGAACAGCAGGTTGCCCGCGTTGAGTTCGGAAACTTTTTTCGCCGAGCCGCCGCCAAGATGCGCATCGACATTCTGCACAAAGGCCGCGATCATGCGGCTTGCGATGTCGTTCACCAGATCGGAGCGGCTGAACTGCGCAAGCGGCCCGGTCAATCGATAGCCGACTTCCAGTTCAACCTTCGTTGCGTCATTGCCTTCCGGCAAGAGCCGGTAGCGGATCAGTCCGCGCGTCGCTGAACTGTTGTTCGGATCGAGCCCGCTGCCTTCGATCGTGCCGGATTTGGTGGCTTCATCGCGATCGATCACGGCTGAACCGTGAAAATCGGCGCCGATCGGACCAACCTTGATGCGCATCTTGCCGGTGACGTTGCGTGCATCGGTATCGCCGCTGAGCGATGCGCCCGGCAGGCACGACGCCACGGCGGCGGTGTCGGCAAAGAAGTCCCACACCTTATTGATCGGATAATGCAGCACGAAGCTCTTGCTGAAGCTCGCCTGCGGCTTCCAGTCGGCGAGTTCCCCGGAAGCAGCGGCCTGCCGGACCGCTTGCTCTTTCGCGATGTCCCGCTGGGCGGGAGCCGCCGTGATTGCAGCACCGTGACCAGAACCGGCAGGACCAAGAACCGTACGTCCCGCGCCATGCACCGCCTTGATCCCGCGCCCGCGCCGCGCCGCGATCACGCTTTGAATGGCGCGGATGATTCCAACATAACCGGTACAGCGGCAAAGATTGCCGCTCATCGCCACGCGAATATCCTGCTCGTCCGGTTCCTGCGCGCGCAGCACGACATCCCGCGCCGAGATCAGCATGCCGGGCGTGCAGTATCCGCATTGCAGCGCGTGTTCGCGCGTGAAGGCCGCGCGCAGTTCAGTTCCGATCTCGTCGTCGTCGAGTCCTTCGACGGTCGTGATGCTGGCTCCGGCGCAGGTCACCGCATAGGTGATGCAGGAGCGCACGGGAACGCCGTCGACGAGCACCGTGCAGGCGCCGCACACACCGTGCTCGCAGCCAAGATGCGTACCTGTAAGCGTCTGCGTGTCGCGGATGAAATCGGCGAGATGCGTGCGCGGCTCCACATCCGCGCTGACCGGCCGTCCGTTGAGGGTAAGGCTCACGGCGGTCATGGGCGGCGCGCCTTCTGCACCGCCCGCTGCAGGCAGGCAAAATGAATCTGCTGCTCGATGCGGTCGGTCATGCCGTGATCGTTCATCGCGCGGTCAATCGCAGCGCGGTCGAGCGAATAATCCGAGGCGTTGATGAGCGCCTCGGCATTCGTGAAAACAATCGGCTTGGTGCCGGTGGCACCGATCACCGCACGGCAGACGGAACGATCCGGATCGTGCAGGAAAGCGCCGATTGCATGGGCGAGTTCACCGGTCTTGCGGCAATGCTTGTAGTAGCCGAAACGTGCTTGGGCGGAGAGGCGCGGGATTTCGACACCGCTCAGCAACTCGCCCGCTTCCAGGCTGCACTCGAACACGCCGGTCATCAGCGTCTCGACGGGAATTTTTCGTTCCTTGCGCGGGCCGCGCACGATTGCCTGCGCGCCGATTGCGGCCAATGCCGAAATCCAGTCGGCGGAAGGATCGGCATGCACAAGACTTCCGCCAATCGTTCCCCGATTGCGCACAGCCCGATAGGCAATGCCGGCCGCCACCGAACGCATCGCGCCGCCGGTGACATCGGGGACGCGAAGATCCTCCACATCCGCATGGGTGATGCAGCTCCCAAGCACGAGCGCCTGTGATGTTTCTTCAATGCGCTTCAGTTCGGCAATGCCCGTAATGTCGACAAGCAGGCCGGGCTGTACCAGCCGCAGATTAAGCATCGGACCGAGCGACTGGCCGCCCGCGATGAATTTCACGCCGGTGTCCTCTCGACTGCCGAGCGCGATGGCGGCCGGCAGATCGGAAGGGCGTGCATAATCGAAATGGACAGGCTTCACGACGAACTCCGTCCCGCTGCGATCGCCGTCAGCACCTGCCGCGGCGTCATCGGCGACACGAGCAGTTCCGCTTTCAGCGGACGCAGCGCATCGTTCACGGCGTTGGCGATTGCCGCCGGCGGCGCAATCGCTCCGCCCTCGCCGATACCCTTCACACCGAATTCCGTGTGCGGCGACAGCGTTTCCATGTGATCGACGCGCGGCTCCGGCACTTCGGTCGGACCGGGCAGCAGATAGTCGGCAAAGGTGGAGGCCAGCGGCTGGCCGGCCGAATTGAACGGCATCTCTTCATAAAGTGCGGTGCCGACGCCCTGCGCGAAGCCGCCATAAATCTGGCCATCGACGATCATCGGGTTCACGAGCTTGCCGCCGTCCTCAACGATCACATAGTCGAGGAGTTCGATGGTTCCGATTTCCGGGTCGACCGCGACCAGCGCGGCGTGCGTCGCGTAGCTGAACGTGCCGCTGTCCGGTGACGGGCGATAACCGACGGTCGCTTCCAGTCCGCCCATGTCCACGTCGGCCGGCAAACTCTGCGGCTTCAGATACCAGGTGCGCGCGATTTCGCTCAGCGTGATCGAGCCGTTGGGTCCAACGACTTCTCCGTTGCGTACGCTCACCTGGCTCACATCCGTCTGCATCAGCTGCGCGCCGATCTTGGCGGCGCGCTTGGCGATTTCCTTGCTCGCGACCGATACCGCGCCGCCGGCCATCACCATGCAGCGCGAACCCCAGGTGCCGGTCGAATAGGGAGTCATCGCCGTGTCACCGTGCACGACCTTGATCCTGGCGGTATCGATGCCGAGTATTTCGTGCGCGACCTGCGCGAGCGTGGTTTCCAATCCCTGCCCATGCGACTGAATGCCGACGCGCACTTCGAGGCCGCCATCCGGCGTCATGCGCGCGGTTGCCTGTTCGAAGCCCGGCACCATCGGAATGCCCCAACCGGAATAGACCGAAGTGCCGTGCGCGGCCTGCTCGCAGTAAGTGGCCATGCCGACACCGATCAGCCGGCCATCCGCCTCGCCGCGCTTCTGGCGCGCGCGCACCGCCGGAACGTCGATTGCTTTCACCGCACGGCGCAATGATTCCGGATAGTCACCGCTGTCGAACCATTTCTTGGTAATGTTGGTGAACGGCATTTTCTCCGGCTTCACCAGAATCTTCGCGCGGACTTCGTGCGGCTCTACGCCTGCCTCGCGCGCGATTGCATCGAGAACGAGTTCGAGCGCGAAGCAAACGCCTGTCCGCGCCACGCCGCGGTACGGAAGGATCGGGCACTTGTTGGTCGCGGCCGAATAGGTGCGGCAGCGATAGGCTGGAAAATCGTAAGGACCGGGAAGAATGCTCGCGACCTGTGCCGCTTCCAGACACGCCGAGAATGGATACGCGGAATACGCCCCGGAATCGACGGTGGCCTCGCAATCGATGCCGAGCAAGGTCCCGTCGCGGTCGGCGTAGCCGGTGATGCGATAAAAATGTTCGCGGCAATTCGCGCCCGCGGTCAGATGCTCGCGGCGGTCCTCGATCCAGCGCACCGGATGACCGGTATGCATGGCGAGCCAGCCGAGACAGATTTCCTCGGCCAGCAGAATTCCCTTGTAGCCGAAGCCGCCGCCAACGTCGGGAGCAACCACGCGCACCTGACCTTCATCGAGGCCCAGGCACTCGGCGAGACCGGTGCGAATGATATGCGGCATCTGGCAAGAGGAATGGAGTGTCAGCTGTTCGAGGCGGCTGTCCCAGATCGCCACGGCACCACGCCCTTCGATCGGCGCCATGCACTGGCGCGCGGTACGAATTTCCCGCGTGACCTTGATCGGCGCATCGAGCGCCTTCTCGATATTCACGTTGACGAAGGTTTCCAGAAATACGTTGTCGCCCCAATGCTGGTGCAGCAGGACGGACGACGCCTCGCGCGCCGCCAGCATGTCGTGAACCGCGGGCAGTTCCTCGAGATCGGGCTGAACCGCCGCGGCAATATCCTCGGCCTGAGCACGGCTGGGTGCCATGCACATCGCGATCAGCTCACCGACAAAGCGAACCTTGTCGGTCGCAAGCGACGGCTGCTCGGAAACCTTGAAGCCTTTCAGGCCGGAGACCGCGCGGATCGGCTTCACACCCTCCATGTCGGCGGCGGTAAAAACCGAATCCCTGAACGCATCGGGGATCGAGACGCCACGAAGACGGCCGTGCGCGAGCGGGCTGCGGACGAAGGCGACGTCTTTCATTCCGGCAAAGCGCAGGTCCGCGACAAACTGACCGCGGCCCCGCATCAGCCGGTCGTCTTCCTTACGCAGAAGGCGCGCGCCAACGCCTTGTCCGGTCATCTGCGGCTTGCTCCAGCGAAATGATCGCGATGCCCTAGGTCAAACGTCCTGGACCCCGGGCAACCTAGCCAAACATTCTATCATTCTAAACTTAGTACGACCTCAATTGCAATCGCGAACGGCGCCGCCTGCGGCCCCCACTGCGCGGCTTTTGCGCGACCGGCCTTTGCGGGACGGAGGCGATCCCGCCAGCAGATCGATATACAGCTTGATCGCATCGCTCCGGTAGATGATGTCCGCGACATAGATCGCCACCCCGTCGCCGTCGATCACCACGCAACGGCACTCGGCCGTCGGTGCGCCGATCCCGATCTGCAGAAACTCGGCGGTGACCGGATCGGCGCTGCCAATGACGACGGTCTGATGCGCCTCCTCGATATCGATATCTTTGAGGGAAGCGAGCACCGACAGGGCGGGATGCTGGCGAAATTGATCCGGAACCTGCCTGTAAATCTCATCGTCCAGATGCAGGTTTACAATTCCGTACGGCGCGCCGTCCTTAAACTGCACCGAGCGCATGAAAATATACTTCGCCGCCAGTTTCCCTTCGCCTTCGCGCAGCGAAGGAAGTGCCGGGGCGTTTTCCACCTTGATGCGTTTCAACACATTGTCTTTGATCGTATCGACCAGAACATCCCAACTGGTTGCGAGCTTGAACCAGTGGCGATCGGCGGTCTTTTGTCCGACGAACGTGCCGCGGCCCTGCTGCGAACGGAGAAGTCCTTCTTCACGCAAAATGTCCACTGCCTGACGGATGGTGACCCGCGCGACCTGAAATTCATTTTCCAGTTCAACGAGCGTCGGAATCTTTTCGCCCGGCAGCCATTCTCCGGTTTCGATACGCCGCCGCATCACCGATGCGACCTGGATGTAGAGCGAAACACGGCTGCGGTCGTAGACTTTCGATAATTCAGACATGGCCTTTGATTCCAATCCGCATCAGGCTTCTTCTGTCTTGCCGGGGCCGCGCTGGATGGCGCCCGTCGCTTTGTGTCTATCTAACTAATCATAAGCACAGTAGACGGTCTAATTGAAGGCATTCGAGTGACCGCTTGTCCAAAACTGCCGCCATTGGTTCTTTGCGGCGGATTTATCCGGCCACGGCACACGTCCGGTAAAGCCGGAATACGGACTGGCTGTTGATAAATGATGATGTCGCTGATTCGCATTTGTTGCGGAAACATTCGCGCACAATGACCGTGCGTTTCAGAAAGCGGAGTGACCGGCCGAATGAACGTCGATACGAATCCCACCGCAACGATGCGGCGCCGGCGCTCGATCCGGCGATATCTTCCCCAGCCGGTTGAGCGTGGCGCGATCCTGCGCATGCTGGAAGCGGCGACAACGGCCCCTTCGTCGCATAACCGGCAGCCATGGCGCTTCGCCCTGATCGAAAGCGGCGAAGCCAAAAGAACGCTGGCGACGGCCATGGGCCGCCGCCTGCGCGCCGATCGCGAAGCGGACGGTGACGATCCTCTTGCAGTCGATGCGGACGTAGCGCGCTCCTTCGCGCGTCTGACCGAGGCGCCTGCGATCATCGTTGTGTGCATCGATCTTACCGAGATGGACCGGTATCCCGACGACCGGCGCCGCAAGGCCGAATACGTCATGGCGGTGCAAAGTACCGCAATGGCCGTGCAGAATCTGTTGCTGGCGGCGGAGCAGGAGCAACTCGGCACCTGCATCATGTGCGCGCCGCTGTTCTGCCCGGAAATCGTATCGGCGGCACTGAGCCTGCCGCGGGAATGGGAGTCGCAGATGCTGGTGACGATCGGCAAACCCGCTGCCCCCGGCAAGATACGGCCGCGCAAGCCGCTCGATGAGGTCGTGCTCTGGCCGGCCGAGGATCAGCCGGCGAGATAGGCGCTCCGCACGTGCGGATTATCAATGAGCTCCGCGCCCGTGCCCGACAGGGACAGGGTTCCCGACTCCAGCAAATAGGCGTGGTCGCACATTTCCAGGGCCGCCAGCGCGTTCTGCTCGACCATCAGCACGGTCGTGCCGGCGGCGCGAATGCTGGTGATAATGTCGAAGGTGCGCTCGACGAAATTCGGCGCGAGGCCGAGCGAGGGTTCATCGAACAGAATGAGTTTCGGCCTCGACATCAATGCGCGCGCGATGGCGAGCATCTGCTGCTCGCCACCCGACAAGGTGCCTGCCGGTTGCGTCCGCCGTTCGGCGAGGCGCGGGAACTGCTCGAACATGCGGTCGAAGTCGGCGGCGATTTCCTGCTTGTCGGTCCGCAGGTAGCAGCCCATTTCGAGATTTTCCGTCACGGTCATATACGGAAAAACGTGGCGGCCTTCCGGGCACTGGGCGATGCCCAGCGACAGAATTTTTCGCGCCGAGGCGCGCGTGATGTCCTCGCCGTCGAAGATGATGCTGCCGCCGGCCGGTGACAGAAGACCGGAGATCGCTTTCAGCGTGGTCGTTTTGCCGGCCCCGTTGGTGCCGATCAGCGCCACAAGCTGGCCGCGCTCGACCTTGAGGGAGAGGCCTTTGACCGCTGCCACTTTTCCGTAGCGGCAAACAACATCGCGAAGTTCAAGCACGCTTCTTCCCCTGTCCCAGATAGGCGCGGATCACTTCCGGGTTGTTCTGGATTTCGGCCGGAGTTCCTTCGGCGATGATGCGGCCGTAGTTCAGCACGACGATGCGATCGCACACCTCCATCACCATCGGCATGTCGTGTTCGACCAGCAGGATGGTGACGCCGGATTCGCTGATCTTCTCCACCAGCTTGACGAAGCGCGCGGTCTCGGCCGGGTTCATGCCGGAGACCGGCTCGTCGAGCAGCAGCATCGTGGGCTTGACCGCAAGCGCCAGTGCGACACCCATCAACCGCTGTTCGCCGTACGGCAGCACGCCTGCCTGTTCCCTGGCGCGATGCTCGAGGCCGACGAAGCGCAGGATTTCGTTCGCCGCATCCACCATTTCGCGCTCGGATTCATATTCGAGGCGCGTGCGCAGGATCATGTCCCACAGCTTCGAACGGCCGCGGCAATGCAGGCCGGTCAGCACGTTCTGGAACACGGTCCGTTCCTGGAATACGCTCGTGCGCTGGAAGGTGCGAACGAGGCCGCGCTGCGCGATCTCGTGCGGCTTCAGGCCATTGAGCAGGCCGCCGCGATAGCGCACGTCGCCGCCGGTCTGTCTGAGGAAGCCGGTGATCACGTTGAAGGCCGTGGTCTTGCCCGCACCGTTGGGTCCGATCAGGCCCACGATTTCTCCGGCGCGCACGTCGAAGGTCATTTCGGAAATGGCCACCAGACCGCCGAAATGCACCGAGACCTTCTCGATGGACAATACAGTTTCAGGAGCGGCGTTCATTTCTGTACCGCTCCCGGCAACGGCTCGGCCGGCGGTTCACGATCCGCCTTGCGGCCGTTCCACCAGTCCTGCAACGCCGGCACAATTCCGCGTGGCAGGAAATAAACAATCAGGATCATCAACACGCCGTAGATGATCCATTGCACTTCGGGCTTGATCGCCATGGCGCGCAGCGTTTCCGGCACGAAGCCGAAAATGATGCCGCCAACGACCGGCCCCGCCAGCGTGCCCTTCCCGCCGGTGACGACCATGATCACCATGGTGACGGTGTAGATGAACAGGAACACGTCCGGATCGACGATCCGGATGTAATGGGTGTAGAGCGCACCGGCCATGCCGGCCATGCCGGCCGCGACCACGGTCGCGATCACCAGATAGTGCGTCACGTCGATGCCGACCGACATCGCAAGCGATTCATTCTCGCGCAGCGCGTTCATCGCCCGTCCCGCGCGGGAATTCACGATCCGCGCGATCAGGATGAAGCTGATCACCGCCACTGCGAGCGCCAGGCCGTAGAACGATGGCTTGCGCAGGAACGAAAGCTCGAAAGCGCCCGCACCGAGCGTGAGCGCCGGAATGTTGTTGAGCGCCATCGGTCCCTGGGTCAGTTCAACCCAGTTCAACGCGACCATGCGCGTGACTTCGGCGAAACTGATCGAAACGATCACGAAGTAGGCGCCGCGAACGCGGAAGGCGAGCTTGCCGATCGCCCAGCCCATGATTCCGGCAATGACCACGGCCATCAGCATCGAGAACCAGACCGGCTTCGGCGAGACGCCCACGAGCGTGCCAAAGATGGTGACCTCGAAACCGAGCGACAGCAGCGCGCTGGTGTAGGCGCCGATCCCGAAGAACGCGACGTGGCCGAGCGACAACTGGCCCGTATAGCCGAGGAGCAAATTCAGGCTCATGGCCGCGGTCATGAAGATCAGCGTCGTGATCAGAATGTGCAGCACGTAGAAGTCGGTCATCCAGAACGGGACCGTCGCCATCACAGCTACGAGCAACCAGGAAAGATAGCGGCTCACCCGATGCGCTCCTTCTGTGCGAAAAGCCCGGTCGGGCGGAATAGCAGGATCAGAATGATGAGCAGGAAGCCCATCGCATCGCGATAGCCGGACGAGATGTAACCGGCTCCCAGTTCCTCGACGAAGGCGAGAATGAAGCCGCCGAGCGTGGCGCCCTTGATGTTTCCGAGGCCGCCCAGAATGACGATCGCGAATGCCTTGGCGGCGGCGAGATCACCCATGTGCGGGGTCACGACGAACACCGGACCCAGCAAGGCGCCGGCGGCCGCAGCGAGCGCGGAGCCAAGCGCGAAGGTGGCGGTGTGAATGCGGTCGATGCGGATTCCCATCAGTGCGGCGGTGTCGCGATCCTGAAAGGTCGCGCGCATGGCCTTGCCGAGATGCGTCCGGTTGATGAGGTAATAGGTGCCGATGATCAGCATCAGCGCCACGCAGAAAACGTAAACGCGATTCCACGAGACCGACACCGGGCCGACAATCAGCGGCTCCACCGGGAACGGATTGTTGATCGAAAGCGCGACACCCGTCCATGTGAGCTGTTCGGCGTTTTGCAACGCGATCCAGGCACCGATCATGACCAGCATCGTTGTATCGATGTCGGCGCCTCGCAGCCGGCTGAGCAACAGCAGTTCGATTGTAGCGCCGAGCAGCGCGCCGAGCGCCATCGCAATGGCGAGCGCCATGAAGAAATTCATTCCGAATGGCATCACCAGCGCGTACATGCAGTAAGCGCCGAAGGCATACAGTTCGCCATGCGTGAAATTGACGACACGCATGATGCCGAAGATCAGCGTGAGCCCAATCCCCAAAAGCGCATACGTGCCGCCCAGGATCGTTGCATTCAAGAGATGTTGCAGAAACTGGTCCAAGTGTGCGCTCCGGAAGACGGCTCAGGGAAGAGGACACGGGCGCCCGAAGGGGCCCGTGTCCTTGTTGCGATGATAAGAACGAGGTCTTGGACACTTTGCCCTTGTCGACCGTGATCAGATACACGCCCGGGATATGCTGGCCGCTTTCCTTGCCGGCAGGTCCCTGCTTGGTGAAGGCGATGTCACCGTAGATGCCCTTGTGCTTCACGTTCCAGAGCGCCTTGCGGAGTTCTTCGGAATCGGGCTTGCCGGCGATCTTGAGTGCTTCGACCGCGACATAGACCGCGTCATAACCGCGGAAGCCTTCCGTCAGGCCGCCGACGTTGTGACCGCGCTTCTGCCACTCGTCCATGTAGCGCTTGGCCGGTTCCGGATTCTTGACGATTTCCGGGAACCAGGGCGGGAAGAACACGGTGTGGAACGAGCCGTTGGCGGCTTCACCAGCCTGGTTGATCAGCTGGTCCGGCGAGTTCGAGCCGCCGCAGGAAACGAGGCGGATGTTGAGCTGCTGTTCCTTCGCCTGCTTCAGGATGATCGTGAGCTGTTCGACCGCGGTGGTTACGAACAGCGTGTCGCCGCCCGACGCCTTGATCTTGGCGAGCTGCGCGGAGAAGTCGGTGGCCTTCGGATCCATCGTCTCCGAGATGCCGATCTGAACACCGTTCTCCTTCAGCATCTTCGCGAATTCCTGGCCGGAACCGATGCCGAAGTCGTTGTTGGTGTAGAGGAAGTCGGCCTTCTTGATGTTCATCTTCTTGACCAGCGGCTGGAAGGCGACCGCTTCCATCGCGGAGGTCGGGCTGATGCGGAAGACGTAGGGATTGCCGGACGTGGTGATCTTGCCCGAGGACGAGGTCTCCACGATCATCGGAACCTTGTATTCCTCAAGCTTCGGCATCACGGCGAGCGTGAGCGTCGAGCTCCACGCGCCGATCATGAGCGGCACGCGGTCTTTCTGGATGAGCTTTTCGACGGTGCTGACGGCTTCCGTCGGATTCGACTTGTTGTCCTCTACGATGAGCTGGATCTTCTTGCCCAGCACGCCGCCTGCCCTGTTGATCTCGTCTTCCGCGATGCGGGCACCCTGCGCCACATAGTTGCCGGACGCGGCGAATGCGCCGGTGAGCGGCTGGGTGACACCGATCTTGATCACGTCCTGCGCGTTTGCGCCGGAAATCATACTGCCGGCCAGCATGGCCGCCGACGCCATCATTCCTGCTAGTTTTTTCATGTTCACTCCTCCGAGCCGCGTCGAACGTGGTCGACGAGGGTTTTTGCCAATGGATAAAGCCACGCGCGCATGGCTGTGCGCGTGGGTCGAGACTAGTGCCTTCAAGATACGTGAGAAGTCGGATAACCGACGCGCGAGCAGTCCGGTCACGGACCGTTGCCCGGCGCCATGGCGGGCGCGGTACTCAACACTTGATCGCAGATACGCAATCTTCACGAACCGCTCCCCCCACGGAAGTGATCCTATTTTTAGGATATTAGTAAGGGCTCAAATTACGGGCAAGCATTTACTTTGGACATTTGGTTCGAAAACACGACGGTTCTTTAGGCACTGCGGCATGAGCGGTCATTGGTTCGCTCACGCTTTCTTCAGGCGAGGCACGATTTCCTTCGCGATGATCTCGATCTGATCCATCCGGTACTTGTACGGCACGAAAATGATCTTCTGAACGCCGACGGCCTGATGCGCCTTGAGCTGGGCGACGCATTCATCGACCGAACCCATGATGGCGCTGTCACGCGTGCAGTCGCTGTGCTCCGGGAAATCCCATTCCTTGTTGAGCCAGTCCATCATCTCGGCTTTGACCGCGTCTTTCGAGGCGCCGATCATGATCGGAAGCTGCGAGGCGTTCATCAGCTTGTTCGGATCCTTGCCGGCTTCCTTCGCGTAGTTCAGGATTTTCGTCCACGACTTGGTGAAGCCTTCCGGCGTGTAGAAATAGGTGAGCCAGCCGTCACCGACTTCCGCCGCGCGCTTCAGCACGCGCTCGGCATAGCCGCCGATCAGGATCGGGACGTGCTCCTGCACGGGCTTCGGGTACATCACCGCTTTCGACGGCGCATAATTCGTGTACTGGCCCGTCACCGAGGCTTCGGTCCACAGACGGCGCACCAGATCGAGATTTTCGTCCATGATCTTGCCGCGCTTCTCGAACGGAATGCCCATGGCGTCGAATTCGCGCTTGTACCAGCCCGAAGCCATGCCCATCAGCAGACGGCCGCCAGAAAGCTGGTCCATGCTGGAAAGCTGTTTCGCGAGGGCGACGGCATTGCGCAGCGGCAGCACGAGAATGCCGGTGCCAAGCTTGATGCGCTTCGTGCGCGCGGCGACGCCGGTGAGAACGGTGAGCGAGTCGATGATCGGAAAGTTCGGCTCGACGCCGAGCAGCATGTGGTCCCAGACCCAGAGCGAATCGAAACCGAGTTCTTCCATTTTGACGCCGTAATCCACCAAGCCCTTCGCATCCGGCATTTCCGGATAAGCGGTGAAGTTCCGGGCGGCGATGCCGAAGGTGCGGGCGAGCGTCATGAATTTCTCTCCGATCAAATCTTGCGGTTAGCCGATGTAAAGCCGTTCCGGATCGAGCATGCGCAGCGTGGAAAGTTCATGCTCGGTCGGCGGTTCGGTGACGCCGGTATCGGCGCCGAATTCTAGTTTGAAGCCGGTGTTGTCCTGGACCTGTTCGCGCGTCACACCGGGATTGAGTGCGAGCGGCGTCATGCGGCGGGTTTTTTCGTCGAAGCCGAACACGGCGAGATCGGTCACGACACGATACATGCCGCCGGCGAGAAGACCCGCCTCGCTGCGCGTCTGCTTGCCTTTGATCCAGCCGGGGCTCGTGATGAAGTCGACATTCTCCACGAAGCGGCGCTTCTCGTGGCGCATCGCAACGATCATGTTGGTGAGACTGGAAATATCGTTGCCGCCGCCGGTGCCCGGAAGCCGCGTCTTCGGTTTTTTCGGATCGCCGATGTAGGAACTGTTCAGGTTTCCGTACTGGTCGATCTGCGCGCCGCCCATGAAGCCGACATCGACATAGCCGCGTTGCAGGAGCAGCAGCACTTCGGCGCTGCCCAGCACCATATTGGCGCGCGTGGTGCAGCGCTGGTCGTTGGTGGAGGGCGGCAGTTTCCCCGGCTCGATGAAGGCGCCGATCACGCCGCCCTCGAACAAAATGGTCAGGCCAGGACATTGCAGACGCTGTGCAAGTGTCGCCGCCAGCAGCGGAATGCCGACACCGGCAAACACCACCTGCCCGTCCTTGAGCTGGCGGGCGCTGAGAATGGCGAGCAGTTCGCCCGCGGTATATTCGCCCTTACGCGTCATAGATCGATACTCCGGCGCGCGCGGCTTCCAGCACTTCTTCCATGCCGATCATTTCAAGGAAGCCGGTCCACGACTTCGGGCCGTGGACGTATTTGTCGAGATACTGCTTCATGCCAGCGACCGGATCGCCGTTCACAAGCTCAACGTAATATTCCATGTGCCGCATCATCGGCTCGTAGACGCCGTAGCACTCGTGCGGCGCGCTACCGAACGGCAACTCGACCACCGCATCCACCGCGAAGAACGGAATCTTGGTCTGGTCGGGCGCGCGGCGGATCTGGTCGTTGGAAACGATCCGCTCGGTGGTGAGGATCACCCGGTTCGCCGCCATGGCAAGATCGATGTCCATGAACTGCAGACCGTCGATCTGCGCATTGCCGTAAGCGTCGCAGCGCTGCACGTGAATAAGCGCGACATCGGGATTGAGAGCGGGAACGAGCAGCAGCTTCTCGCCGGTGAAGGGGCAATCGATTTCTTTTGCTTCCGGGCGCTGGCCGACCACACCCGATCCGAGCATCGAACGGATCGGTATGAACGGCACGCCCATGGCACCGGCACGGAAACGCATGCCCATCGCCAGATGGCTCCATTCCTCGTAGCGGGCCGCTCCGGTTTCGACGGAGTGACGCATCACCTTCGAGACGCCCCAGAGAATTCCCTGGCTGAACCAGCTCGAGATGATGTGGTCGCTGGCGCCGGATCCGTAGAGCAGATCGCCGTCGCTCGAAATAATGCAGCGCGAGCAGGAAAGCTTTTTGCGCTTGGCGCGGATGAGCGCCCAGATCAGGCCCATCGGCGTGCGCGACATCGTGCTGCCGCCGATGCCGACGGAATTTCCGTCCTGCACGAAGGACACCGCCTCCTCGAGCGAGACGACCTTCTCACGCAGGCTGCGATCGCGCTGGGCGAGATCCTTCCGCAATTTTCCGTAGGGATGCACCAGACTCATGCCGCGTTCCTGCCATCCACTTCGGCGTTGAATTCCTGAATCATCCGGTCCCAGGCCGGAATTTCATCGACCAGACCCTGCCAGAAATCCTGGCTCTTGCGGCGGTCGAAATCCTCGACCGAAACGCCCTGCTGCTCGACCCAGGTGTAATAACCCAGATTGAACACGCGCTTTCTGTCGATGTGACGCAATTCCATCACGAGATCGTCCACGACTCCTTCAAGGTGGCGGGAAAAAATCTCGCCGGCATTCACCTCGTCGAAACCGCCGGGATACCGCCGCGCGGTGAAGCTGTCGGTTTCGCTGCCATACATGGCGGCACTGTCGGTCGCGACGGTCATGATCACGTCGTCCGCGCCATAGTCGAAATGCTTGGCGAGCTTGATCGCCGCGACAATGTTCGCGAAACCGGAAATGCCAATATTCTCGAAGCGGCCGATGAGCGCCTGATCGATCTTGCGGCGACCGGAGAGATAGCGGCGGCCGGTTTCGTTGCGGAACAGAAGATTGAGCGAGTCGCTCGCGGCATCGCTGACGCCGATCACGACGTCGGTGTTCATCACGTTGTGGATCAGCGGAATGTGCTTGTCGCCGATGCCCTGGATGTTGTGCTCGCCGTAACCGTTGCAGAGCATGGTCGGGCACTCGGCGGCCTCGACCGCGGCGATCTTCGTGCCATGCAGTTTCTTCAGATGATCGCCGGCGGCAATCGTGCCGGCGGAACCGGTGGCGGAAACGAACGCCGACAGCCGATATTTTTTCTGTTTCTGCTTCAGGTGTCCGAACACTGTATCGAACGCCCTTCCGGTGCAGTGATAATGAATCGCGTAATTCGCGAATTCCGAGAACTGGTTCAGAATGACATTCTGTTTGTCGCGCGAAAGCTCCGCGCATTTGTCATAGATTTCCTTGACGTTGCTTTCGGTGCCGGGCGTGCGGATGATGTCGTCCGGCTCCTTCACCCAGCGCTGCAACCAGTCGAAGCGCTCGCGGCTCATGCCGGCGGGCAACACGGCAACGCCGCGGCATCCGAGAATGCGCGAGATGGCGACGCCGCCGCGGCAATAGTTGCCGGTCGATGGCCAGATCGCACGGTCATGGGAAGGATCGAACAGGCCCGTCACCAGCCGCGGCACGAGGCACGCATAGGCGGCCAGCACCTTATGCGCGCCGATCATCGGAAAACGCCCGCCGAGCAAAACCACGATCGGCGATTTCACGCCGGTCAGTTCCGGCGGCAGAACGATGTGATCGGGAACATCCGCGCGGGAGCGGCGGTCCTGTCCGTTGAACCAGTGCACGCGCCAGAGATTGGCCGCGTCGGGCGCATCCGGATCGACGGCCGCAAGTTTCTGGATATTGGAGGCCGTCATCTCGGACGGGTTCGCCAGTTCGCCCCAGGTGGGCAAACGGCCGCCGACCTGACGCAACCGTTCAACGGCGGCGCGGCGGCGCGCTGGGTCCACAATCTCGGGATGAATAGAGAGAGTCATCACTGAGCGCCCTGAATTGCATCCGCCGGAGTATCGAAGGAGATGCGGGATGGGATCATAAAGTCATACCATGATTAGAACAATAGTATTTTTCATGGACCCCGCCCAATCTCGATGCCGGGAGCATTATTTCTGCTACCGGCGCAAAACGAGGTCCGGTACCTCTCGGGCGATGCATCGCCATAGGTAGTGTTGCGCTGCCGCGGTACCCGGCCAATCGAGCGGATGATATTTTCCATGCTCACCGGTGTCATTTCCTGTCCGTGCATTGCACCCGCCGAACGCGTGATCGTTTCGTCCATCAGCGTGCCGCCCAGATCGTTCGCACCCGCGCGCAGGCAGGCTTTTACGCCTTCCGGTCCCATCTTCACCCAGGAGGTTTGCACGTTCGGAATGAG
>VFQR01001254.1_pt1 | contig 20588 bp, 12 predicted proteins | sample 3512321 | NCBI WGS metagenome assembly VFQR01 (sample SAMN10412374, study PRJNA504923) | tailings metagenome | isolation source: Relicate 3 Philex TSF1 revegetated site | place: Philippines: Tuba, Benguet | collected 2017-08-29 | reverse complement strand
CGCCGCCGCCACCGTAACCACCTCCACCACCGCCGCCGTAGCCACCACCGCCGCCACCCCGCTCTTCGCGTGGACGGGCTTCATTCACAGTCAGCGTGCGGCCCTGGAATTCTGCACCATTCATGGCTTCTACGGCGCGCTCAGCACCATCGCTCATTTCAACAAAACCAAATCCGCGTGAACGACCAGTTTCGCGATCCGATACGACCTGCGCTCGCGTTACCGTGCCATGCTCGGAAAATGCTTCTCGCAGATCGTCTGCAGTCGTGCCGTAAGGCAGGTTTCCAACATACAAATTCTTGGCCATAGTCTTCCTTTGCGAACCCCTGGGGGGCTCCCGAACAGATACTCAAAACTCAACAGACAGTTCATTGACCTCACCGCGAAATTGCGGGGAGATGTGGAAGATTCAGATTGACTGCAAACCAGATCGCCGACTCGTTCGCTTGGAAACTGTCTTTTCTCGACCCAACCGAGCAAAAACTGAGGCCTTGCATCGATACGCGTTCAAAGCTTGCGGAGCGAACACTTGTCAAATTTTGCTGGACCTTTCAGCCCGGCCAACCAACTCATGAACCAGCCGCTTCGTTCATCGTCTTCCCGTTGCGGAAGACCGTACTTCCACAACCTCAGGTTTTATCGCACTTTCTCCAGAAATATTAAAGCCCTTTCGGCGAAATTTTGGTGTACCTCTGTTTTCTCACTTCAAAAGTGTTTTTTGCGAAGAGTGTTGACTCGGGGAAGCCACCTGATCGAGCCTCGATTGGCCAATACTTCTGAACCATCTGGTTTCTGAATTCGCAGTTCGCCACCGGATGCAATCCCCAGGCAAATCCCCGTATGAACCAGGGGGGCGTTTTCCTGCTCAAAAGTCTGCCATTCCACCAGTTGGCCCGTGAGCAAACAGTATTCGCCCCAGCGATCAGAAATCGTCTTCTCTTCGGAAAAGGTGGTCAATTCCTGAAGGACTCGTCGTGAAAGCTCGGTGGTAAAGGTGATTAACGCTACGGCTTCAAACGGGAAGAGTTGCTGTAGACTGACAGCTTCTCGATCCAGCGATTTTCGGGCGACATCTGAGATGTCGTTATTCACATTCACGCCGATCCCGATCACCACACGCTGAGCATGCTGATTTTGGAGAATTTGTGTCTGGTTCGGAGTTTCGACAAGCACCCCTGCAATTTTCTGATCACCCACGAAAACGTCATTGGGCCATTTCACTCCAATCGCACCTGTCGGGCAAAAAGAGCGAATGGTATCGCAAACGGCCATGCCGCTCTTGAGTGCCAGATAGAACCAGTCACGTCGCGCCAATTGGCGTGTGTCAATTTCCACAATCAGCGATAAGGTCAACGACCCTGTGCTACTGAGCCAGGTTTTCCCTGCCCTGCCCCGCCCTGCTGTCTGTTCGAGTGCCCACACCAAGGCTGGTGTTTTCAAATCAGGATCGCGAGCAATTTCGAGTGATCTGGTGTTTGTCGAAGGCAAGGATTCCCAGATCTCCACTTCTTTCAGCGGAGTCTCACTCAAAAGCTTTTCTCGCCACTCCGGGGCCTCCGTTCGAAAATCCAACATGACTCCTTAGCTCACAGAATCTCAAGCTGTCTTCCTGTCGCCCATCGAAACAGTCGGTTATTTCAAACCGATGGCTATGCTTCAGGATCGGCGCTGGTACGACATCGCAGATGAATGACTGTAACAAGTTTTCTCATTGAATCTGTTTCTCAGGTGGGAAGACGATCGCATTTGGATCATGCCAGTCGATCCTGGATTCATGGTGTGAGCGATTGATTCTGCCGAACAGGCACTGAGGGCCATGAATGCGATCCTTGCGACATCGACAGCCAGAGAAATTTCACTCAGGAGTCCGGCTCCAGGCATCTCGACAGTTTAACAAAGATCACTTCTTTACATTGACGTGGTTGTCAAAGGCCACCGAAAATCGAATCGGCTGACATTCCCTCCGAATTTCAATTGGAGATTGACGACACCGGTATTCGATTTCTAGAGTAAATGATGTCATGAAATTGAAGGAGCTTTTCGGGTCGTGAGAGCCATCTGCCATCATCGATCGTCCGCAGCGACCTTGCTGAAGGTTTGCCTGATCCTCGGGGCACTATTGTCCCAGGCGGGATGGGGGCATTCTCACGATCATGGAATGGCTGGAGATGCAGAGCATATCGCCCGGTATCACGGTGGCGATGCTCATGCCGGACAACTCGGTTTTCACTGGCACTTTGGTTTCCCTCTGGAAGCTGAAGGTGAAACTCCAGTTCCTCATCCATCAATCCAGCAACTGTTGCCCTGCGTTGTGACGGAACGACTCTCGGACTCTGCAGGATTAATCTCTGCTCTGCCCATCTGGCCCGGTCATTTACCGATGCATGGTCTGAGCTGTCACCAGGCCCTATTCCCGGGTCATGGGTGCTATCAGCAACTGACAGCCCTCCGGAATGTCGGCCATTCTTCGGTACAAGTTGCCATCGTCGCACGATTGAACTGCTGATGATCTCGACATCCCCTGATGTCCACTGCGACTCTCCATGTTTTGATGGTTCATCAGTTCGCGACTTGGCAGATTGAACAGCGTGCTGCCCTTTGAGCATGTTTTTCTCATTCAGCCGGACAGCCCAGGCAGTGCGTGCAATCACGCATTGGCTTGGCGACTGTTGACCGCGATTCTCTTTGACCGCTTCAAAGATCTGGCCTTGACCAGCGTTGGCTGTGACAGGCTGGACTCTTCTGTGAGTGCCCGATGGAGTGCTGCGCACAGCACGTCGTGAGCTTCGCGTTGAATGATCTGTCCGATGGATCTGAATTCGACATCCCCGGCGCTCGGCCCGTCCGGTTTTGATGGATCGACGAACAAGTGACTTCGTCTGGTAAATTTTTATTGGGAATGTCTTCCATGTCTACGCCTGTCTGGCTCAATCAGAAAACAGCGGCGATAACTGCCGTCCTCATCATTGCCCTGGGAGTTGCTGCGTTCGTTTTATCTCCCGGGCTGCGGAACCTGGTTCTTCAAAAACCCGAGACCCACGCGAAAACCGATCTGCCTGCCCACAACACGAATGCTGCACATGCGGGAGAAGCTCCAGAAATCTCGCAGGTTGATTTCCCTCAGGAGATGTGGAAAGCCGCTGGCCTGGTCATTGGATCTGTGCAGAAAGGCCCGCTCGACGAAGCCATCACTCTCACTGGAAAAATCTCGTTGAATGAAGACAAGCTGGCCCATGTCTTTCCACTCGTCGAAGGACGCGTCGACGATGTGCGAGTGAGGTTTGGTCAGAAGGTTCACCAGGGTGATCTTCTCGTCGTGGTCCAGAGTAAAGAGGTTGGACAAGGAAAGCTGCAGCTCTTTCAGGATCGTTTGAAGCTCGAGTTTGCCATGGCCCGGGATCGCTGGGCGCAGGAGATCAGCCAGAACACCTTGTCGCTGATTGAGATGATCCGAGCCGAGGCCTCCATTGAAAATATTGAAAATGCTCTCAAAGAACGAACCATGGGAGAGCACCGGCAAACTCTCATGAATGCCTATCTGGCGTCGATCAAAGCTCAAACTCAAACCCAAAGACTGGCACCTCTTTCTGGAACCGGTGCTGTCCCCGCCAAACAACTGCTCGATGCAGAATCCGAGGGGAAAGCGACAAAGGCAATTCTGCAGGCACTGCTCGAACAGACATCGCAGGATGTCATCCAGGCATCCCGGCTGTCGACGCAATCCGTCAAAGAGTTGCAGACCACGATCGCTGTGGCCGAGACGAATTTAAAAATCCTGGGCTTTAACGACCATGATCTGAAAGAGATTGATCCTTCCGAAATGGGTGAGAATCTGGCTCACTACCCGGTCGTGGCCCCCTTTGATGGAACGGTGATTTCCAAAGATGTCGTGCTCATGGAGCGCGTGGGGCCCGAACGGCAAATTCTCACAATTGCCGATCTTTCGACGGTATGGGTCTCGGCAGATATCTACGAATCACACCTTCCGATTCTCTCCCAGTTGAAGGATCAGAAAATACGACTTCGCAGTGAAGCGTGGCCAGGCCGACAGTTCGAAGCGACCATCTTCTACACAGGTGATGTCGTGCAGGAAAGCACCAGAACGCTTTCGATGCGGGCAATGGCGGAAAACGCCGAAGGGCTTCTCAAGCCGGGCATGTTCGTGAGTATTGAACTGCCCAATCTCAGTTCTTCTGAAGTCCTGCAAGTCCCGTTAACAGCTCTGCAGGATTTCGAAGGGAAGACCTTTGTTTTCGTCCATGCTGATGGTGATCAGTTTGTGCGTCGTGTTGTGGAAACAGGCCGTCGAAACAGCACTTCGGTCGAAATTCTCTCAGGACTGAATGAAGGCGACAAGGTGGTAACGGATGGCGGTTTTGCCCTGAAGTCACGGATGCTGGCGGATCTACTGGGCGAATAGTTTTTCGACGAATCTGAAACGTTTATGCATGAAGCCAGAACATGGGCTTCAGTCGTTAGGGATCTTTCGATGGTCAACCATGTCATTTCCTGGGCGATGGAAAATCGCTTCATCGTCATGCTCCTGGCAATCATTTTGTTCGGAGCAGGCGTCGTTTCGGCATCAAGATTACCACTCGATGCCGTCCCCGATCTGACCAACGTCCAGGTCCAGATTCTGACAGTCTCACCGGCATTAGGGCCTGTCGAGGTCGAGCAGTTCATTACGTTTCCTGTGGAAAACGCCATGAGCGGCCTGCCCCGCATTCGGGAAATTCGCTCGATCAGCCGCATTGGACTTTCTGCAGTCACCGTCGCATTTCAGGATGGAACAGACATCTACTGGGCTCGCAATCTGGTCAATGAAAGGTTGCTCCAGGCCCGGCAGAACATCCCGCCGGGTATGGGTGACCCGCAGATGGGGCCCATTGCCACCGGCATGAGTGAAATCTATCAGTTCGAAGTTCGTTCCAAACCCGGCTTCAATCACAGCCTGATGGATCTTCGCACCATTCTGGACTGGCAGATTGCCTTTCAGCTTCGCAGCATTCCCGGCGTGATCGAAGTCAATACTTTTGGTGGTGAACTGAAAACTTACGAGATTCAGGTCGATCCCCACAAACTTTTGAACTATGGCATCAGCCTGAATCGCGTTTTCCAGGCTCTGGAAGAGAACAACGCGAATGCTGGTGGTGGCTACATTGCTCATGGAAGCGAACAGCGCCTCATCCGCGGCGAAGGACTTGTCACCTCCCTGGATGATATTCGCCGGATTGTCCTGGAAGCCCGCAGCGATGGAACGGCAATTCGTATTTCCGATGTTGCCAATGTTCAATTCGCCCCCATGCTCAGACAAGGCGCAGTCACTCGTGATGGAAACCGTGAGGCGGTGACGGGCATGGTCATGATGATCATGGGGGGGAACTCGAGGCAGGTTGTCGAGGATGTCAAAGAAAAAATTCATGCCATCGAAAAGACATTACCGGAAGGTGTCTACATCGACACGTTCTATGACCGGACGGAGCTGGTCGAAAAGACAATCCATACAATTGCTGAGAACATCGGCGTGGGTGTGCTGCTGGTGGTGATCATGCTCTTTCTCCTCCTGGGCGATGTCCGCGCAGGGCTGATTGTCGCTTCGGCAATACCCCTCTCGGCCATGTTTGCACTGATCGCGATGTCCCTCGCCGGTGTCTCTGCCAACCTGATGAGCCTGGGTGCCGTTGACTTTGGGGTGATTGTCGATGGTGCCGTGGTCATGATCGAGAACGCAGTCCGCACAGCAAGCCGATACCAGCAGACCACGGGAAGCAAACGCGTTCCAAAAGAAGTTTTCGTGGCATCGGCCAAGGAGGTCGGAACTCCGATTCTGTTTGCCGGGATTATTGTGATCATTGTCTTCCTGCCCATCCTGAGTCTGGAAGGTGTCGAAGGGAAGATGTTCCGGCCCATGGCATTCACCTTCATGTCGGCACTCACCGGCGCATTGATCCTGGCGGTGACCGTGATGCCTGTGATGGCTTCACTATTTCTGGCTCGAAACATCAGTTCGAAGGAAACGTTTCTTGTCCGGTGGTTGAAAGCGGCTTACGAGCCCATGCTCCACTTTTCGATGGCCCGGCCCGTGCTCATGCTCAGTGGAGCGGTCCTTTTGTTTGTGGCCAGCGTGCTGGTTTCGCTGAGCTTTGGGGTGGAGTTTGTTCCCAAGCTGGATGAAGGTGACATTGCCATCCAGGCCACACGGCTTCCGAGTGTCTCCCTGGAGGCTTCGATCGAAATGACCAAAGCCATGGAGCGCACGTTGCTCCAGTTCCCGCAGGTGGAGTCGGTCATTTCGAAGACCGGCCGTCCGGAGATTGCCAACGACCCCATGGGTGTGCATCAGACCGATGTCTTCGTTCGCATGAAACCTGTTCATGAGTGGCCCGAAGCGATTGAGAAAAACACGTTGATTGAACAGATGCAGGAGGCTCTCGAAAAATCGGTCCCCAGCAACTCCTTCAGCTTTACTCAACCGATTGAACTGCGAGTGCAGGAACTGGTGGCGGGTGTGCGATCCGATATCGGTCTCAGCCTGTTCGGAGACGATCTGAATACACTCAAACTCGAAGGAGACAAAATTGTCAGGGTTCTCAGTCAGGTGCCCGGCGCGGCAGATGTTCAGGCTCAACAGGTCGCCGGCTTACCGTACCTGCGAGTCATCATCCGCCGTGATGCGATTTCCCGTTACGGTATTAACTCCAGCGATGTGCTGGCTGCAATCAGTGCCGTGGGGGGAGTCCCTGTCGGCGAAGTGTTCGAAGGCCAGAAGCGATTCCCGATGCAGGTGCGACTGGCACCGCAATGGCGGGTTGATATCGATCAACTGAAGGAACTCAAAATCTCTGATCCTCAGGGTCGGCAGATTCCTGTCTCACAACTGGCCGATATCCGGCTGGAAGACGGGCCCTCAGAAATCAGTCGAGATTCGATTCGTCGCCGATTACTCATTCAATGTAATGTGCGCGGGCGAGACCTGGGCGGCTTTGTGGCCGAAGCTCAGAAAATTGTCGATCAGCAGATCAAACTGCCACCCGGATATGCACTCGAATGGGGTGGTCAGTTCGAGAATCTGCAGCAGGCTTCTGCACGTCTCGCGGTTGCCGTACCTGTAGCTCTGTTTCTGATTTTCTCGTTGCTCTACGTGACCTTTGGATCTGTGCGACTGACTCTGCTGATCTACCTGAATGTGCCGATCGCTGCGACAGGAGGGATCTTTGCCCTCTGGCTGCGAGGGATGCCATTTTCGATCTCGGCAGGTGTGGGCTTCATCGCCTTGTTTGGCATTGCCGTGATGAACGGTGTCGTGCTGATCGAACATATCCGGCACCTGTATCTGCATGGACTGGATTCGAAAACCGCAGTGGTGACCGGGGCGATGGACAGGTTGAGACCTGTGTTTATGACGGCGATTTGCGGGGCACTCGGCTTTGTGCCCATGGCGGTCTCAGGGAGTGCTGGAGCTGAAGTTCAAAGGCCTTTAGCCACTGTGGTGATTGGTGGTTTAGTCACATGTACGGCACTCACTTTGTTGGTGTTGCCAGCGATTTACCGGTGGTTCGAAAGCCCTCAGGTCACCTCGGAAGAGGAGGCTTTACCCACGATGAGTAATCACAATCCAGTTGCTGCGATGCATTCCTGAATCGATTGTGGCGGATGTGCAGTCATGAACGCCTGAAATGAATTGCGCGAACCTGACGGATCGATATCTCCTTTGAGATTTTGGCAGGGAGGCCAGAAATGCTGAATGTTTTCACGAAAAAGCTGCCTTTACGACGGTGCGGCCTGGCTCAGGTTTGCCTCCAAAAATGTGTCGTACTGACATCGCTGATTCTTCTGCAGTTTCTGCCGCTGATCGCAGTGGCGTCAGAGCCAGCACCTAAGGGGAAGCTGTGGCGGTGGCTCAAACCGGCGCGAGCCACTTCTGAAGCTGCTCAAACGCAGCCTGCTGAAAATCACGACCACAAAGTCGCAACTCAAGGTGTTTCAGAGGAAGCTGTTCAACCACTGCAGCAGGTTTCTCTCGAAATGCCTGCAGACACATCTCGTGTTCCTCCTGTTCCCCCCGATCCTGATGAAGCGGCCTCCTACAAAGACGTGACCTCTTACGAGATTTCTCCAGGGACTGCCGAGATTGCCGTCCTTCCTCAACAGAATGTCTACTCTCTGGAAGACTTGTCCACTTTCGCAGAAATGTATCACCCCAGGCTCACCACAGCCTTCCGCAAGATTCAATCGGCACAGGGAGCCACTGTGCAGGCGGGGTTGTATCCCAATCCACGAATCTCCGCTTCTTCACCTCAAATCGATGGCAATCAAAGTCAGTACAACGGCTTCATCTCTCAGGAAATCGTGACTGCCAGAAAGTTGAAGATCAGTGCCGCTGCTGCTCAAACGGCTGTTACGCAGGCCCAGTACGAATGGCAACAGGAAAGATTTATCGTCCTGACAGAATTGCGTCAGAAGTATTACGCAGTACTGGCGGCCCAGAAGCGGACTCGAATTCTGGAAGAGCTTGTCAGCATTGCCACACGATCACTCGAGATTTCGGAAAGACTGTTCAAGGCTGGCGAAGGTGCCAAGTCAGACATTCTGCTGCTCGATATTGAACGCCGACGATCAGAAGTGGCCTTGCAGAATGCACAAACTATTTACAACGTGGGGAAAAAGCAGCTCACTTTGCTGGTTGCCTGCCCCGCTTTGAATATTCAATCCGTCAGCGGCGACTTGAATGCCGAAGCGAGAAACTATCAGCTCGACGAAATCCAGGTCGCTGCGGCGAATTTTCATCCCCAGGCGAGCATCGCCCGGCTCGAAATCGAACGCATGTCCCGCCTGTTGCAGCGTGCTCGCGTAGAACCAGTTCCAAACTTTGATGTCATGGGTGGATATCAGCGGCAGATTGGTGTTCCGGCTGAAAATCAGGGCTTGTTCCAGGTGACAATGAGTGTGCCCCTCTGGAATCAGAATCAGGGAAACATTTCTTCCGCTGAGGCCAGCCTTTCAGGAGCCAGAGCCGATCTTCAGAAAACGGAACTGGAACTTTCCAACCTCGCTGCACAAGCCTATGCCACCTACGAAACATCCAGGCAACTGGTGGAAAAGTATCACACCGAGATTCTGCCTCAGGCCCGTGAAACACTGGCAATCAGTCAGACACTCTATGCACAAGGGCAGATCGACTTTCTCAGATTGCTGCAATCCCAAAGAACACTCCTTGAAACCGAGCTGGCATCCATTGAAGCTCAGGAGCAGTATTGGATCTCAGCCGCCGGGATTGCTGGTTTGTTGCAGGAGAACCAGTTTCCTTAAGCGTTGACGAGTTTTCTCAGGTGGATCACTCCGGAAAAAATGATCAAATCTAAGTGATGAGGGGGTTTTTCTGACGTCACAATTGTGGTAACACATCGCTACTGATTGATTTGTGCCAGAGTGCTTCTGGAGATGATGCTCTTCGTGCTCACAACTGGCATGGACTGATCAGTAACGATCTTTAACTGCAAGATGTAGTCTGCCAGGAAGCTGCCTGCTGTGAATCCCACCTTGATTTCGATTGCTCAATGGTCTCATTGGATGTCCCGCTGCAGTCTCACGCTGTGGTGTTTCGCGACGATTGTCGCGCTGCCGGCAACAAGTTGGGCCATCGAGAGAGCGGCGAAAACAGATCGCTCACCGCGTATTGCCGGATATGAACGCTATCATGGCCAGACTCTGGGCGATGCCGCCGATGAGGAAGAAGATCGTCAACCCGTCGATGAGCTGGCACTCGGCCGCCTCTTGGTGGGCGAACTCAATTGTGTGGCCTGCCATGCCACCAGCAACGAGTTGAAACAGGTTTTGCTTTCCAAGCAGGCGCCCCGGCTGACGAACGTCTCGCAAAGAGTTCAGCCCGAGTGGATTCTTGAGTATCTCGCAGATCCGCATCAGGCCAAGCCGGGCACCACGATGCCTCATATTCTGGGTGCACTCCCGGAAAATGAGCGAGCTTCGGCTGCATTGGCACTCACTCATTTTCTCGCTTCCGATAAAGCTCTCCGAAACTCCTTTGTGGATCGTGGGCTGGCAAATAAAGGAGCGAATACGTTCCAGCGAGTCGGCTGTGCGGCTTGCCACAATCTTCCCAAGGATGGTGCTGAGGATTGGAAGACATCGGTCAGTCTGGCACATGTGAGTCAGAAGTACACCGTCGAAAGTCTGACTCGCTTTTTGAAAGAACCGCATGAAGCGAGGCCATCCGCGCGCATGCCGAGCCTCAATCTCAAAGACGAAGAGATTCGCGAAATCGTCGCCTGGTTTTTCCGCGACCTTACATTTCCACCCAATCTGACCTATGCCTACTACGAAGGAAGCTGGGAGAATCTGCCAGACGTTTCCAAACTCAAGGCGGTTTCCAGCGGTGAAACATCGGGTTTTGATGTCGAGATCGCCCCTAAAAGATCGAACTATGGTCTCGTCTTCACAGGCACAATCGATGTTCCCGCAGCCGGTGAGTACCAGTTCTGGATTACTTCTGACGATGGGAGCGAACTGAAGATCGATGGTGCTTCTGTCGCCAAGATGGATGGTATTCATCCCGCTCAAACCAAAGCCGGTAAGACGAGGCTCGAAGCAGGTCAACATCCTGTGGTGGTGGAGTTTTTCCAGCAGGGTGGCGGAGCCGAATTAAAAGTTGAGGTCCAGGGGCCAAAGCTCAGCCGTCGCCCTCTGGAATCTCTGCTGGTCGCGCTTCCTACAAAAGCCTCTGCCGGTCAAGAGCTGGCTAAACGCCCCTTCGAGTTCGATCCCAATCTGGCTGCTCAAGGCAAGGAACTCTTTACCTCTTTGAATTGTGCGGCCTGTCATGAATACAAGCAGGGGAACGACACCCTCAAGCCACAAAATCAGGCGACTGAACTGGCAAAGATCGATCTGGCCAAAGGTTGCCTGGCGGAGTCAGTTTCCGGTAAATCGGCAAATTACCGCTTGTCCGAGGCGCAGAGATCCTCAATTCAACAGGCACTCAAAGCCTTGAAGGATGTTGCCAGCCAACCGGAAGCACTCGCCGCGTTAACTTCCGGCCCAGCGAAAATTCACCAGACATTTCTGGCATTCAACTGCTATGCCTGTCATCAGCGAGGTCTTTACGGTGGCGCTGAAAAGATTCGCGACAGCGTCTTCGAGACGACTATGAAGGAAATGGGTGATGAAGGACGCTTACCTCCTTCACTCAATGGTGTGGGCGACAAATTACGAGATGACTGGCTGGCCAAACTCTTAAATGAAGGGGCCAACAACCGCCAGAATTACATGCTCACCCACATGCCTCGCTACGGGTCGGGAGCTATTGGCCATCTGAAAGATCTGCTGATCGCGTCTGATCGTAAACCTGAGCCGGCACCTGATACCATCGCGAAGTTCAATGAACCGGATTATCGCATCAAGGCCGCTGGCCGACACATGGTGGGAGGCAACTCGCTTTCCTGCATCAAATGCCATGATTTTGGCCAATATCCTTCCATCGGGATTCGGGCCATCAATCTGGCTTCGATGACCAGCCGCCTCCGTGAAGACTGGTTTGTTCGCTATCTGGCCAATCCGCAGGAGTATCGACCGGGAACACGCATGCCGGCGGCATGGCCCTTTGGAACGACCAGTTTGCCAGATCTATTGGAAGGCAAACCTGAGCTTCAGATTCGGGCTGTCTGGATGTATTTAAGTGATGGTGAGAAAGCGGCGATTCCGGCGGGTTTGATTCGGGAGCCGATTGAACTCGTCGCCACAGACACTCCACTGGTCTACCGAAACTTCATTGAAGGGGCCGGCTCTCGCGGAATTGGCATCGCCTTCCCTGAGAAGGTGAATCTCGCGTGGGATGCCAACAACATGCGTCTGGCAATGGTCTGGCATGGAGCTTTTATCGATGCTTCCAGGCATTGGACAGGTCGTGGCCAAGGTTTCACAGGGCCATCCGGTGACGAGATATTGTCCATGCCCGACGGTCGCCCGGTCGCATATCTGACAACGCCCGATCAGACATGGCCGGAAGGTCTGGCTCGCGAGAATGGTTTTCGCTTCCAGGGTTATTCGCTTCCCGTCGTTGCCAAGGGTCAACCGGCCCTGACGGCTTTCCAGTTTACGGATGGTCGTCTGGATGTGATCGATCAGTTCTCCGCCTGGAAGTCCACTCCCAACGACGCCACGACAGACTTGCAGCGGACAATCCTTACTCGACCTTCCAAAGGATCTACCATCAGTTCGACGGACGGCACACCGCAATTCCGTGTTCTGAAAGCCTCACGCATCGAGCAGGAGGAACCGCTCGCAGGAAGTTCATCCTCCAGTACAACGTGGCTGATTGACGGGGTCTGGTGGCTCACCATTGAACCACAGGCAGGTACACAGGGACTTCGCCCACAATTGCGAACGATGGGCAATTCCAAAGAACTTCTCTTGCCGCTTCATCCCGACAAAACCACCGGCTGGATGCTGAAATACAACTGGTAGTCTGATCGCACGATTTTCCTTGTTTTGATCTCCATTCAGAGAGTTTCGCATATGCCTCGCACGATCTTCAACTCGCCTGCACGAACATGGTTGGCAGGCAAAATGGCTTTGCTTCTCCTGTTGTGCAGCTTCTTCGTACCTTCGAGCATTCATGCAGCCGAAGAGTCCGAATACTACCAGTTGGAAGCGATTCCTCTTCCCAAAGACGTAACGCTGGAGATTGGCGCGCTGGAATTTCTTCCCAATGGCAAAATTGCTGTCTCGACACGCCGGGGAGAAATCTGGTTTGCCGACGGCGTTGAAGGTGCCGATGTCTCCAAAACTACCTGGAAGCGATTTGCCGAAGGGCTTCACGAAGTGCTGGGACTGGCCTGGAAAGACAATGCACTTTATGCCACGCAGCGAGGTGAACTCAGTCGCCTGCGCGATACCAACAACGATGGAGTCGCCGATCAATTCGAAACCGTCAACGATTCATGGCATATCAACGGTGACTATCACGAGTATGCCTTCGGTTCCAAGTTCGACAAAGAAGGAAACATCTGGGTCGTGCTCTGTTTAACGGGTTCTTTCAGCAGCGAAGTCAAGTTTCGCGGCTGGTGCCTGCGGATTGGCCCCGATGGTGTCGCCATTCCCACATGCTCAGGAATTCGTTCGCCCGGCGGAATTGGTTTTAACGCTCAGGGAGATGTCTTCTATACCGATAACCAGGGCCCGTGGAATGGAACCTGTGCACTCAAGCATCTTCCTCCCGGCAAGTTTGTGGGGCATCCCGGTGGAAACAAGTGGTACGAACAGGCGCCTAACATGGGTGCCAAGCCGCAAGAACCTCAATCGGGAAGTCGCTTCATGACAGAAGCCGCCAAAATCCCCGAATACGAGCCCGCTGCGATCCTGTTTCCTTACCAGAAGATGGGGCAGTCCGCTTCTGGCATTGCCTGCGATACCACTCAAGGGAAGTTTGGCCCATTTCAAGAGCAATTGTTTGTGGGCGATCAAACACATTCCACGGTCATGCGCTGCTTCCTGGAAAAGATCGACGGCCACTATCAAGGTGCCTGTTTCCCATTCCGCGCGGGGACGGGATCTGGCTCATTGGCTTTACAGTTTGGCCCGCAGGGTGATCTGTTCGTCGGTGGAACCAACCGTGGCTGGGGCTCACGCGGACCGAAGCCTTTTGCTTTGGATCGAATCCACTGGACAGGCAAGACACCTTTTGAAATTCTCAAAATGGAGGCACAGCCTGATGGCTTTCTCCTGACATTCACCAAGCCGGTCGATGCCAGTTCTGCCAGCAATCCCGAAAGCTATCAGATGACCAGCTATACCTACATCTATCAGGCATCGTATGGCAGCCCCGAAGTTGACCATGCCCAGCAGAAAATCGTGCGGGCGGAATTGAATGCTGACCGTACGAAGGTGAAGCTCACCATCGAGAATTTACAGCCGGGATCAGTTCATGAACTGCATGCAGAAGGTGTGAAATCCGAGTCTGGAGAAAATCTGCTTCATAAAGAAGCTTATTACACATTGAATCGTCTACCAGGCCAGTCGGCTGAAGCTGGCAAGTAGGTCACAACGACTGACAGCGTGGCCGGTAAAGATAATTCTCCCTGAGTTTGCTGAACAGATCGCTCTCTATGCTGCATCGCTGGCGGAACTGGCTGGGTCGAAAACTGCCGGCGATTGGATCTTGTTTCTTCGATTCCATTCTGTGGGAGTTTCCCGCCAGGTTGAACGAGGACTGCCGGTCAAGAGGCGAACGACCGGCTGCTCTCACCTTTGATGACGGGCCACATCCAGAAAGCACGCCTCAGATACTGAAGCTGCTTGCGCGGAAAAATCTCTTCGCAACGTTCTTTGTTTGCGGTGAACGTGCTGAGGCTCACCCCGAACTGGTCCATGCGATCATCGATCATGGTCACCAGCTTGGCAATCATTCCTACAGTCATCCCGATGCCTGGAAGCTTCCTGCCACGCAAATCATTGCAGACCTTGATCGATCGGCAGCCGTCATTGAGCAAATCAGTGGTCAGCCACTCTTGTGGTATCGGCCACCATACGGCCACTTTACAATGGCCACAATTCGCTGGGCCAGAAGATCCCGGCAACGGATCGTGATGTGGAACCATCTCCCTCCGGATTACGACAGCCGCCTGCCTCATGCCGAGATTATCCGTCTGGGGCGAAGTGCGCTTCCTCAATATCCTTTGATCTGCCTGCACGACAATGCAGCGACCGCTGAAGCGGGGCGCTGCGATGCAGTCCTTGCTCCACTGATCGATGATTGGCTGGAGGCAGGGCTTCAATTCTGTCTGTTGCCACAGGAAGCTGCGTTTCGCCAATCCCTCAGTTCAGCAGAAATGACAGTCGAACCGGGTGGCGAGACCACATGATCACCAACAGTTATCGAAAGCAGCCGACAAGTGTCGGATCATCGCGCATGGTGCTGAACAGTTTCTCTTGAACTCCGGGAGTACTGAGCAGTGAAAAGTAGTGGGGCTTGATCGACGGCGCTTTCCGAATGGCAGCACGCCATTCTTCCCCGTCGAACGGGTCTTCTCGCACCAGATCAAGAAATCCTGTTTCAGTCAACAACTTTCGAATTTCCTCTGTGTGTTGGCCAATGATGGTCGACATCAGATAGGTCGCCAGGCCCACCTGCACGCCATGTAACCTGGGCCTTGGAGAAATCTCGTCGAGTGCATGCGAAATGAGATGTTCGCTGCCACTGGCAGGCCTGGATGTGCCGCTGATTTCCATGGAAATCCCACTGAGCATTAAAGCCGTTGCCAGCAGACGGATACCTTCCAGATCGTGAGTGGGTCTGGAAAGAAATTGCCGCACAGTCGCATCGGAGAGGAGCGCAGCCAGATCGTTCACAGGTTCACCCTGAGCATGAAATGCAGCCTTCCACTCGTCGATGGCAGTGAACTTGGCAATCAGGTCTCCAATCCCGGAAAGCCACAAAGAACGTGGAGCTTCCAGACAGACCTGCGTATCGACAACGACTCCAAATGGCAGGCGGGCTCCTATCGATTTTCGATGCCCGTCAAGCGTCAGGCTGGCCTGAGGGCTACAGAAACCATCGTTCGACAACGATGTGGGAACAGCGATGTAAGGTCGATTCGCCAGGTGAGCCACAAATTTCGCGACATCCAGGGCTTTGCCGCCGCCGACACCAACCACCGCTTTGACGTCCGCAGGAAGTCTCCCCAGAAGTCGCAACGCATTCTCGATGGTCGAATCCGCGACTTCTTCGCGATCACGAATTCTAACACCTTCAGCCTCTAACGATCTTTTGACCTCCTCGAGAATCGAGGCTTGCATGCCTGTGCTGCTGAAGAGAGCGATCTCCCGGAATCTTTCTCTGGTCAAATAGATTCCCAACCGGCTCATGGCACCTGGCTTGATTCGCAGTAACGCCGGAAGCGAAATTGTGGGAACCAGCATCATCTCACCCTGGCCATCTGATGAATGTGACTATCGAGTTAATGATCGTTAGAAATCGGGAGAGTTCTGCTCAGGTGGCCCCAGAAAACGGCCTCCATCGACTCGCAGAGTTTCACCGGTTACAAAATCGGTCCCCTCCAGCAGGTAGAGTACCGCATTGTTGACATCCGCCGGAGCCCCGATCTGTTCAAGAGCACCACTTTTCCGGATGGCATCGAGACTTTCTTCCGAGAGTCCTGGCGGTGGCAAGACAGTCCCCGGTGCAATCGCATTGACTGTAATCGAGGGAGCCAGTTCGACGGCTAAAGCCTTGGTGAACGCAGCCAGGCCACCCTTGGCTGCCAGATAAGGCAGGTAATCCCGATAAGGTCGATCCAGTGCCCAATCTGTAAAATGAATGATTTTCCCGCGCAGCGAATAGCCCGAAGGAGACTCGATCCAAGGTTGGGACAACATCTGCTTCGCCACTTCCGTCGCCGTGTAGTATGGTGCCCTCAAGTTCGAATCGAGCATGTCGTCAAAAGCGGATGGTTCAAGACTGGCAAACGGTGTTCGAGTATAAATGCTCGTCAGATTTACCAGGATGTCGATCCGCCCGAATTGCTCAACGACCTGAGCCACAACCCGCCGGTTATCCTGCAATTGGCGGAGATCAGCCTGAATCGAACACGTCCTGACACCGGCCTTTTCACAGGCCGCGAGAGCTTCACGGACCGCCTGTTCATTCTGATACCAGGTCATAACGATCTGTGAACCGCGTTCGGCAAGCAGTTTTGCCAGGTGTGCTCCCAGTCGGCGGCCACCCGTAATCAACACAACTCGATTCTTGAGATTCATACTTCACTTTCCAATCGCCACAAGCGGCAGGATCCGCCGAAGCGAGTCCTGCAATTGCAATTGCCCAAAAACCTGCTTTTCGAGATAAGTCCATACCCCAGTATTCTTATCCCGTCGGCTACCTCCTGTCTCATCTGCCAGCAATTCCCGCCAATTCGCGGTTACTGATCTGGCGTAAGCCCATCAACAGGTGCATTCCTCATGTCTGTCCTCTCTTCAATGGCAAAAGTGCTGTTTGGACTGCGATTTGTACATCAAACACTGGGTGTTCTGATTTTCACGCTGGTTAATCAGCTTCCCGCCCAGGAGTTGCGAGTCTATACAACCGTTCGCGATATTCGACTTGATTCTTCGGACAAAGCGCCCGTTGTGGCCCGCAGTCTGACGCTCTTTCATGCTGGCAAATCCTACGATTTCATCGAAGGGGCTCAGGAAGTCACCATCTACGAGCCCGCGAAAAAACATTTTGTCATTCTCGCTTTGTCGCGAAATCTGATGACGGAAGTCTCTCAGGACGAGATCCGCCATTTTCTTTCACTCGCTGAGACAGAGGCACAGAAAGTCATTCAATCGCTGGAAAAGCAGGAGTCGCCCACATCACGAGCAGCGGCTGAATGCCTGACCTTTCAATTGAACCCTGATTTCGCCACGGAATTTGATGAAGCTTCGCAGACTCTCAAACTCAGTTCAAAGGGAGTGCAGTACCGCGTGAAGACCAGTTCTCAGGCTGCTCCGGAACTGATGGAAACCTATTTGAAGTTCGCCGATTCCACAGCCCAGTTGAATTCGGTCCTCTATCCGCGAGCATTGCTTCCTGCTCCCAGGTTATTCGTGAACGAACAGTTAAGAAGTCGATCCTTAATGCCCATGGTCGTCGAGCTTGAAATCACCGATGGTCAGCCGATTCATTGGCGTGCTGAACATGAGATTTCCTCTCGATTCGCTCGCCTGGATCGGGAGTACATCCATCACTGGGAATCAAAGATTAAAAATGGCTCGCTTCGGAATGTTCCCTTCCGCCAGTTTCAGCAGGAACACCTGGCACCAATCTCCACTTCGAAGCGCTAACTAAGCCTGGTGAAAAACCACCCCAAGGGGAGTCTCTCAAGACCAACGTCGACTCATGACTTGATCATCCCCGATTCTGTCGAAAAAAAGACAGAGCCATCTCCAGCGATGATTGCCTGCTTGATGACGCTCATTTTGCTGTTGTAGGTGCAAATCCTCATAGAAAATGAGAGCTTGGCTGGATTCTTCGTCACAATCGCTATCTTTATCAGCTTACGCACAAATGGGTCTTGCCAACGCCTCTCTGAGACACCGTCCCACCTTTCTCGCTGGATGAATAAACCTCTGTGGGGCAATCGTTTACGCCGGTTCCTCACCAACTCAATCACCCATGGCGTTGTGCCGCAACATTTCGACATGTGCTTTTAGAACATTCACTCAGTCTTTACGAACAACATTTTGACCAAGAGTCAATGAGCCCGAGTTCGGGTAATCTTCAGGTAAAGGCGGCACGACGAAAGACATGAACTAACTTTTCGATGATGACCTGCGGGCATTGCCTCATCGGAAAGCTTGGATTCTATGGCTACGATCTCAATCGAATACTCAAATCCACTGGCAACACAGAAATATCTTGCCTGGGGTGTCGAGTCGATCAACCGAACTTCGCCAGAAAGCGATCAAGCCGCTACTTCTCTGCTTGAGGAAATGGCAGCGGCTACCGGTCTGCCTTCATTCGTCTGGATCCCGTGCCGTCGCTACTGGAAAAGTGAGACATCACTCCCCACCTGGTTGACACTCTCTCCAGCATTGGTCGACCGATTTCTTTATGCAAATGGTTCCACGCTGGTTGATCTGGGACCATCCATTCGGTTTCTTGGATTTCCAGTGACTCTACCGACAGGAGAAGTGGCCATACTCGGCTCCGTCGCGCGGGAAGGTGCAGCCTGTGCTCCAGCGGAATGGATACTGGCAGCAACTGATGCGGGTTGGTCACAGGCCGAACTGACACAATTTGTCGATTCATTGCTGTGTATTCCACGCCCCACACTGGAGCGTCTCTGTGCATTGGCAGGTCGCCATTTTTCTTCGATGCGTACCGTTGATCGACTCGATGATGAATTGCAGCAACTCACGTCACAGATTGAATACACGTTCGAAGAAATCAGCCTGCTGCATAGTCTGACGCAACGATTACAACTCTCTCGATCACCTTTAGAACTGGCGAATCATTGCCTGGCACGCCTGCATTCTTTGATTCCTGCAGCGGGGAATGCCATCTGGATGCAGGTTGATCACGACCGGCATCATTTCTCGGTCGAGGGGCACCTTCCACTGGATGAGTTCCAACTGGCCAGACTGACATCCCGTTTTGAAGAGCATGACTGGTCGCGGCCACTGGTCAAGAATAATCTCGCCAAGACCTTGCTGGGTGCCGACTTTCCTGGTCTGCAAAACTTCATTCTGGTCCCGATTGGAGAAGCTCCTTTCCGTCGAGGATGGATTGTCAGTTGCAACCTTAGTGACGACAAAGAATACGGCTCGGTTGAAGCCAGTCTGCTGGGTTCAATTGGTACCATTCTTGGGACGCATCTCCGCAATATCGAACTTTATCGCGAGCATCAGTCTCTGGTGATCAGCTTCGTTCGTTCCCTGGTGCAGACTCTCGACGCCAAAGACCCTTACACTCGTGGCCACAGTGAGCGTGTCGCACTCATCGCCAGGCGACTCGGCCAGGAACTCAGGCTGCCGGCAGATGATCTCGAAGACATTTACATGTCGAGCATGCTGCATGACATCGGCAAGATTGGCGTCGATGACCGGATACTCCGTAAACCTGATCAATTGACTCCAGAAGAGTTCCGGGCCATTCAACAGCACCCGATGATTGGCTATCGCATTCTCAAACAACTCAAAAATCTGCAGCACATTCTTCCAGGGGTGCGCAGCCATCATGAAGCCTTCAATGGCAAAGGCTATCCGGATTGTCTTAAGGGAGAAGAAATTCCTTTGATGGCCCGCATTATTGCCGTTGCCGATAGCTACGATGCAATGTGCAGTGACCGCCCCTATCGTAAAGGGATGCCCTTGGAACGTTTGGAAGAAATCTTCCGCAGAGGCTCTGGTCTCCAGTGGGATCCTAATGTGATCGACGCGTATTTTGCTGCCCGCGAAGACATTTCGGAGATTTGTCGAGCCTATTCGCCCACAGGTGCAGATCTACTGGCCGAGTTGCCCATCGAGACGATGGCACGCCGGTTTCTTTAACAGGGCCAACTCAGGAAGTCAGCCAGTGTGTGCTTGCAATCCTCATGGCCACTGACTGACCCATTTGATTTCCGGCAGAGACAGTGCCATCCTTCCATGAGAAAACTCCTGGTTCTGCAGCGGTTTTGTGCCGCCAGAGACCCTGGATACGGTTATGCTCGATGGTATGGTTGCCTGTATGGCTGACTCAGTTCTGGTAAACGATCTCTCTGGTGTTGAACTCGCGAACATCCGCATCATGACGGGCTTGACTGCCGCATGGTTTGTGGCGTTGGGTGCCTCACTGGGAAGTTTTCTAAACGTTGTCGTCTATCGCCTCCCACTGGGAAAATCACTCTGGCGTTCCCCTTCGGCATGTCCTCACTGCGGAACTCGGATTCGCTCAGGTGATAACATCCCCGTTCTGGGATGGATCAAATTATTCGGCAAATGCCGATCTTGCCAATGGCCGATCCCCATTCGATATCCACTGGTGGAATTGGTCGTGGGGCTCCAGTTTCTCGTGCTGCTATTCGCCACTGTCATCTCAGGTGGAAAATCTC
>VFQR01001253.1_pt1 | contig 20623 bp, 26 predicted proteins | sample 3512321 | NCBI WGS metagenome assembly VFQR01 (sample SAMN10412374, study PRJNA504923) | tailings metagenome | isolation source: Relicate 3 Philex TSF1 revegetated site | place: Philippines: Tuba, Benguet | collected 2017-08-29 | reverse complement strand
GCAGCCCCACCCCATCTGATTAAATCCTATCGGGATAGTGGACAATAGATCAAGTCTTTTCCCTGGTGGGCTCGGCCAGGGCCATCACGCTTTCGAGCGGCTCGGACGCCAGGTCGGCGACGCTCCGCCGATCGAGGATCGCCGCGATCGCGTCCCGCACCTCCCGCATCACCCGCCGGATCGCGCAGGCGGAGGGGTCCGCGCAATCGGTGCAGGGGCGGTAGGCGGTGAGGCTCGCGCAATGCAGCGGCGCGAGCGGGCCATCCATCGCGCGCACCACATCGGAGAGCGCGATCTCCGCCGCGGGGCGCGCGAGCGCATAGCCGCCGGCCTTGCCGCGCGCGCTCTCCACGAAGCCATGCCGGCGCAGATCGAGCAGGATGGCTTCGAGGAATTTTCGGGGTGCATGCGCGCGCTCCGCAATCTCATGGATCGGCACGGGCCGGGTCCGCCGGACCGGCGAATCCGCCGCCTCCGCCAGCACCCGCAGCGCCTGGAGCGCGTATTTGGCCTTGTGCGTCAGCATGGAGGCCAATCCATAGGCGCGACGTGTGGCCGCGCCAAGGCGTGCTCAGCCGTGCTTCAGCCATCCCGCGGAATCGAGATGCGCGCGCACGCCGGCGATCACCTCGGCAGGCGCCTTGCCCTCGGCGCGGAGCCGCGCGCGCAGCGCCGCGACCTCGGCCAGCCGCGCATCCCATTCCTCGCCGAAGGCGCCTTCGAGCCAGCCGCGCAGCGCCGCCGCCATGGCCGGCGCCGTGCCGCCGGTCGAGACCGTCAGCAGCAGGTCCCCGCGCCGCACCAGCGCCGGGACATGGAAGTCGCAGAGCGGCGGCACGTCCTCGATGTTGACGGGGATGCCGAGCGCGCGTGCTTCCGTCGCCAGCCATTCGGAATCCGCCAGATCGAGCCCGGCGCCGAAGACCAGGCGCTGGCCTTCCAGCCGGAACAGGTCGGGCAGCCCCTCATGCAGGGTGATGTTGGCAAGCCCCGCCTCCTGCAGCAGCGTCCGGCGCTTCGCGAAGGCCGGGCCAAGCCCGGCCAGCAGCACCGGCGTCTCCGGCAGGAAGACGAGCGGCAGCATCAGGCGAGGCGGAGATGCCGCCGCAGCAGCCCGAGCGGCTCCGCATCGCCGGTGGCCGCAGGCTGGTAGGCGACCGGGATGGTCGCCCGCGCGGCCTGCCACGGGCCGATATCGGCGCCCTCCGGCAATTCGATGCTGGTGACGCCGCAGCGAAGCAGGAAGGCATGCTGGTCGGGCAGGAGATGTCCGGTGGCGCGGATCGCGCCGCGGAAGCCGCGCTCCCGCAGCGCGCGCGCCTGGGTGAAGGCGCGGCCGTCGCGATGCTTCGGCCAATGGAGCACCACCAGCGCGAGGCGATCGAGGAAGGGCGCGAGCACCGCAGGGTCGGCGTCGTTCGGAAGATCCACGCCGATCTCGGCCTCCGGGAGCGCCGGCTCGGATAGCAGCCGTGCCAGGGGAATGATCGCCGCGCCAGTGAGCGCCGCATCGTCGCCAACTCGGCAAAAGCGGTCCGGGCGCAGCGCGCCATCCTCAAGCAGGGCCATACAAGGCTTCCTTAAAGGGCAAGGCGCCGATCCGGCGATAGGTGTCCTTGAACAACTCTCCTTGGTCGCGCCGCGTGAGATAGACCCGCACCAGCGTCTCAACCGCGTCAACCGCCGCATCGGCGGAGAAAGCCGGCCCGATCAGCTCGCCGACCGAAGCGTCGTTCGTGGCGCTGCCGCCAAGGGTGATCTGGTAGACCTCCTCCCCGCGCTTATCCACGCCGAGCAGGCCGATATGCCCGGCATGGTGATGCCCGCAGGCATTGATGCAGCCGGAGATGTTGATGTGCAGTGGCCCGATGGCGTGCTGCGCGTCGAGGTCGGCGAAGCGCGCGGAAATCTTCTGCGCGATCGGGATGCTGCGCGCGGTGGCGAGCGCGCAGTAGTCCATGCCGGGGCAGGCGATGATGTCGGTGACGAGGTTGACGTTCGGCGTCGCCAGACCGCGCCGCGCGAGCGCGTCATGCAGCGCCGGGAGATCCGCCTGCCGGACATGGGGCAGCACGAGGTTCTGCACATGGCTCACCCGGATCTCGCCGAAGGAGAAGCGGTCGGCGAGGTCCGCCACCGCCTCCATCTGGTCCGCCGAGGCATCGCCCGGGATGCCGCCGATCGGCTTGAGCGAGATCACGACGGAGACGTAACCCGGCTGGCGATGCGCATGCGTGTTGCTCGCCTGCCAGCGGGCGAGCACCGGATCGAGCGGCGGCGTCTCGTCGTGCAGCGTCGCGAAGGGCGGCGGCGCGAAATGCGCGGCGATCGCCCGCACGACCTCCGGCTCCAGCCGGTAGCGCCCCTGCGGCATGGCCGCTCGTTCTTCCTCGACGAGCCGCCGGAACTCGTCCCCGAGGTCGCGCATGAGGATCTTGATCCGCGCCTTGTAGATGTTCTCGCGCTGGCCGAGCGCGTTGTAGACGCGCAGCACGGCCTCCATCGTGGCCAGCAGCTCCGCCTGCGGCACGAAGTCGAACAGCTTCGTGCCCACGATCGGCGTGCGCCCGAGCCCGCCGCCGACCCAGATCTCGAAGCCGGCAGCGCCGCCGGCGTCGCGCTTCGCGACGATGCCGACATCGTGGAACTTCGCGGCCACGCGGTCATGCGCCGCGCCGGTGATCGCGATCTTGAATTTCCGGGGGAGGTAGGTGAACTCCGGATGCAGCGTGGACCATTGGCGAAGGATCTCGGCATGGATGCGCGGGTCCACGACTTCGTCGGCGGCGGCGCCGGCGAATTCGTCGGTCGTCACGTTGCGCACGCAATTGCCGCTGGTCTGGATGGCGTGCATGTCCACCTCGGCGAGCGCGGCGAGCATGTCCGGCGCGTCCTCGAGCCTCGTCCAGTTGAACTGGATGTTCTGCCGCGTGGTGAAATGCCCGAAGCCGCGGTCCCAGCGCCGCGCGATCATCGCGAGTTGCCGCAGCTGCCGCGAATCCAGCACGCCATAGGGGATCGCGACGCGCAGCATGTAGGCGTGCAGTTGCAGGTAGAGCCCGTTCATCAGCCGGAGCGGCTTGAACTCCTCCTCGGTCAGCTCGCCGGCGAGGCGGCGCCGCACCTGGTCGCGGAACTCCGCGATGCGGGCGGCGAGGAAATCGCGGTCCACCTGGTCATAGCGGTAGAGCCGCGCATCGGCGGGGATGGGCATGTCCATCTCAGGCGGCCTTCGCCGGCGCGGCGGGCTTGGGTTCCGCGTCCACGGAAGGGCCCTCGGCGCGCAGCCGCTCGCGGTAGCGGCGCGGGATGGGCCGTCCGCCCCTGACATCCACCTCGACCGCATAGACCCCGACGACGAGCCGGGCGCGCTCGGCCGCCTGGCCCAGCGCAAGCGCGGCCTCCGCCTCCTCGGCGGCGAAGATGCGCGCCTCGCCGAGAAGCGGGGTCCAGCGGTCGGCCCCGAGCCAGGCGACGCGGCCGTCGCGCAGCGTGTTGGCGGTGATCACCCGGGCGGCGGTGATGGGCCTTGGCTTGGCGGGGGCGGACATGGGGTTCTCCGGAGGATCCATCCTATTTAACGATGAATGAACGTGCAAGCAATCGGGGCGGTGGGCAAGGCACGCGTGAATCCGATAGAATGGCGCCAGAAGGGGATATCTTTTCCAAGGGCGGCTGCATATCCTGCGCCGAGCAGGATGGCTTTGCCACTCAGGTGATCCAGAAAGACGCATTGTCATGGTGAAATACGACACGGCCCTGGCTGGCGACCGCCCCATCCGCCCCGGCGAGGTCTGGCTGGTCGGCGCCGGGCCCGGCGATCCCGGCCTGCTCACCCTCCGCGCCGCCGAGGCCCTCCGGCAGGCCGATCTCGTCCTGCATGACGCGCTGCCCGGCCGCGCCATGCTCCGCCTGGCCCGCCCGGGCGCCGAGATCGTGCCGGTCGGCAAGCGCAAGGGCGCCGCGCCGGTGCCGCAGGCCCGGATCAATGCCCGCCTCGTGGCCGGCGCGCTGGCGGGGCTCAGGGTGGTGCGGCTCAAGGGTGGCGATCCCTTCCTCTTCGGTCGCGGCGGCGAGGAGGCCGCGGCCCTCGACGCGGCCGGCATCCCCTGGAAGGTCGTGCCCGGCGTGACGGCCGGCACTGCCGCGCCCGCGGCCGCCGGCGTGCCGCTGACGCATCGCGGCCTCGCCAGCGCCGTCACCTTCGTGACCGGCCATGACGAGACCGGCGGCCTCGCCGGGATGGATTGGGAGGCGCTGGGCCGCCTCGGCGGCACGGTCGCCGCCTTCATGGCGCTGACCCGCCTCGACGAGATCGCGCTGCGCCTGCTCGCCGCCGGCCGCACGCCCGCGACGCCGGTGGTCGTGGTCGCGCAGGCCTCGCTGCCGGGCCAGGCCGTGCTGCGCTCCACGCTCGGCGCCTGCACGCTGGATGTGCGCCGCGCCGGCCTGCCGACGCCGGCGCTGGTGGTGATCGGGGAGGTCGCGGGGCTGGCCCTCGGCGCGGTCGCGGAGGCGGGTCAGGCGGTGGCGAAGGCGGGGTAGCCGCCTTCGCCCGGCAGGGTGGCTCTACCCCGCCGAAACCCAGGCCGTCGCGAGATCCCGCGCGGCCATCGGCGCCGGCCCGGCAACCGCCCAGATCCGCGGCCGCCCCAGGCCCGGCGCGCGATAGCGCACCCCATGGTTGTCCCAGGCCAGCACGTCGCCCGGCCGCCAGGCATGGCGCAGCACCACGCCAGGATCGGTCGAGGCCAGCTCCAGCCGGTCGCGCAGCGCCGCGGCCTCGCTGGCGGGCAGCCCCGCGACCACGCCCTCGCCGAGCAGCAGGCTGCGCCGGCCGCTCGCGGCATCGAGCGCCACCAGCGGCAGGCCGGAGGGCCGCAGCTCCAGGACCGCGATCCGCTCCTGCAGCCAAGGCCCGAGCCCATCATGCGCTGCCCGCTGGTCGGCGAAATCCATCACCCCCTCGCCCCCTTCGGCGACGAGGAAGCGGGCGAGCCGGCCCTCGGCGCCGGCCCCGTGCCGCCAGCCGGTCTCGGCCGAGCTGTCGCGCTGGAACGGCCCCAGCGACGCCGCGACGTCCCGCGCCGAGGCCGCCTGGCCCCGCAGGATCACCAGGCCATGCCGGACGAGCGCCTCCGGCAAGCCGGCCGCGTCATGCAGCAGGCGGCCGAAGCCGGGTGCGTCCAGGGGCGGCGCGGCCGCCGCGCGATGCGCCAGGGCGAGGCTCATGCCGCGAGCCTCCAGGGCCCAAGCGGGCGGCGCGCCCGGGCGAGGACCTGGCGCGCCATCGCCTCGGCGGCCGATGGGTTCGGGAACCAACAGCCATGCAGATCCTCGAGCGCGGGGTCCACGGCGACGAAATGCCACTGCGCGGAAGCCTGCACGGCGACGCCGACGAATCGGCCATCCACCTCGACGGGACGGGACTGGATCATGGCTGGGGGTCCCTCGTGCGGCCGGGATGGCCGCCGCGGGGATAATTCACGCCCGACCAGAGGGGGCGTCAAGTAATTCACGATAGAAAGATGTATTTATTGGCTGCCGGTCGTTCGGTGGTCGGTGGTGCTGCCGGCAGCGATCGGTAGAGAAAATTCTCGTCACGGCGCCCCTGAATCGGCGGTCTCGTAGAAAAATCACATCGCAGGCGGCAGGGCTCCTCTCACGCCTCGCCCGGCCCCTGGCCGTTCGCCTCGCAGGTCAGCCACAGACCATAGGGATCGGCGATCTCCGCCAGCGGCACCGCATAGGGCCCCACCGGGCAGAAGCCCGGCATGGTCACGGTGCGGTTCGGGAAGCCGTCCTGCGCGCGCGCGACAGATGGCAGGGCGAGCGGCAGGGCGAGCAGGGCTCGGCGCGCAAGGCTCATCGCGCGCTTTCTCCTCGTGCCGTCCGATCGGCGACGGGCGCAGGCGCCGCAGGCGCGGGGCACCGGAGCCGTGAATCGGTCGGCCTTCATGTTTCGGCCTTCTGGACCGGCCCCGCGCCTTGGCCAGGGGGGGCCGCGGCCCTAGAAGAGCGCCGCATCCAGGGAGATCGCTTGATGAAGCTCTACTACTCGCCCGGCGCCTGTTCCTTCGGCATCCACGTGATCCTGGAGGAGATCGGCAAGCCCTACGAGATTTCGCTCGTCGCCCTGAAGGATGGCGCCCAGCACAAGCCGGACTACATGGCGATCAACCCGAAATCCAAGGTGCCGGCGCTCGACCGCGGCGATGGGAAGGTGTTGACGGAATGGCCGGTGATCGCCGCCTGGCTCGCCAAGGCGAACCCCGAGAAGAGCCTGATGCCGACCGACCTGGAAGGCGAGACGCGCTGCCGCGAGTTCCTCGACTACATCTGCGGCACGGTGCATCCCCAGGGCTTCACCCGCCAGTTCCGCGCGGCCAACTTCACGCCGAGCGAGGCCGACATTCCCAAGGTGGTCGAGCAGGGCAAGCAGCTCGCCGCCAAGTATTTCGACACCATCGCGAAGACCTGGGCGGGCGGCGAATGGGTGATGCCGCAGGGCTACACCGTGGCCGATGCGGCGCTGTTCTTCGTGGAATACTGGGCGGTGAAGCGCTCCGGCATGACGCTGCCGCCGAAGCTCGACGCGCATTACAAGGCGATGCTGGCGCGGCCGGCGACGCAGCGCGCGCTGACGCAGGAAGGCATGGCGTTGTGACACGCGCACTCCAGGTTATTGACCTGCGGCCGGCGCAGCCGGCCGAGCGGCCGAATGGCCGCCGCCGCAAGTGCGGCGAGCCAAGCGCGCGGAGCGCGCGCCCGGCGCTTGAGGGCACAATATGACCTCCCAACCGGTCCTCTGGACGTCGACCTTCACCTCGGGGTCCATCGCGCATCAGGTGGCCTGCGCCTCCGGCGTGGCCTTCACGCCGCGCTTCATCTCGCTGCGCAAGGGGGACCATCGCACGCCGGAGTTCATGGCCGTCAATCCCAAGGGCCAGGTGCCGGCGCTGCAACTGTCCGATGGTGCGGTGATCACGGAGGTCCCGGCGATCCTCTTCTGGTTCGCCGAGGCCGCGCCCGACGCCCACCTGCTGCCGCGCGACGCGACCGGCCGCGCCAAGGCGGTGGAATGGCTCGCCTGGTGCCATTGGAGCATGGGCCGCGATTTCGCCGCCGCCTTCAACCCGCGCTTCTTCGGCGGCGAGGGCGCGGCGGACTCGATCCGCTCCGCCGCGATGGCGCGCGCCGCGGCCGATCTCGACCTGGCCGAGGGCGTGCTGGCGAAGCAGGGCGGCACGCTCCTCGGCACGGCGCAGCCCACCGTCGCGGACATCTACCTCGCGGCGCTCGCCGGCTTCGCCGTGATGCTGAAGATGGACCCCACCGCTCGGCCGGCGCTCGCCGCGCTCATCGCGCGGGTGCAGGCGATGCCGGGCGTCGCGGCCGCGATCGCGCGCGAGAAGGAACTGGGCTGATGCTCCAGCCGATCCCCTTCTGGTTCCTCCGCCACGGCGAGACCGACTGGAACGCCCAGGGCCTCTCCCAGGGCAAGACCGACATCCCGCTCAACCGCATCGGCATCCTCCAGGCCGAGCGCGCCGCGCGCACGATGAAGGGCGAGCCGATCGCCACCGTCATCTCCTCGCCGCTCATCCGCGCGCGCTGGACGGCGGAGATCGTCGCCGATGCGCTGAAGCTGCCGGTCGCGCTCGATCCCGACCTCGCCGAGGTGGATTTCGGCGAGCAGGAAGGCCAGCCGATGGGCGACTGGTATGATGACTGGATCGCCGGCACCTACACGCCGCCGGGTGCGGAAACGTTCAAGGCCCTGCTGATCCGCGCGGTGCGCGGCGTGAACGCCGCCACCGCGAAGCCCGGTCCGGTCCTCGTCGTCGCGCATGGCGCGCTGTTCCGCGCGCTGCGCCTCGCCTTCGGGCATGAGCCGAATGTCCGCACGCCCAACGCGTTGCCGATCCGGTGCTCGCCGCCGGCCGATGGCGGTCGGGTGTGGGACGTCGTGCCGGCGTCGCTGGATCCCTGATGCTGCGCCTGGCGGAGCTCAAGCTGCCGCTCGGTCACGCCGAAGGCGCGATCGAGGCGGCGCTCGCCGCCAGGCTCGGCGTGCGGCGTGATGCGCTGCGCAATGTCCGCATCGCGCGGCGCGGCTGGGATGCACGCCAGCGCCACGCGATCGAGCTGGTCTATGCGCTGGATTTCGAGGTGGCCGACGAGGCCGCGCTGCTGCGCCGCGTCGCCGGCGATCCCGTGCTGTCGCGGCTGCTCGCGCCGACGCCCGACACCACCTATCGCCACGCCGTGCGCGCCGCCGTGCCGCCCGCGAAGCGCCCCGTGGTGATCGGCGCGGGACCCTGCGGCCTGTTCGCCGCGCTGATCCTGGCCGAGGCCGGCTTCCGCCCGCTGATCCTGGAACGCGGCAAGGTCGTGCGGGAGCGCACCAAGGATACCTGGGCGCTATGGCGGCGCTCCGAGCTGACCACCGAAAGCAACGTGCAGTTCGGCGAGGGTGGCGCCGGCACCTTCTCGGACGGCAAGCTCTATTCCGGCATCAAGGATCCGCGGCATCTCGGCCGGAAGGTGCTGGAGGAATTCGTCCTCGCCGGCGCGCCGGAGGAAATCCTCTGGGTCGCCAAGCCGCATATCGGCACCTTCCGCCTGGTGCAGATGGTCGAATCCATGCGCGCCAAGATCGAGAAGCTCGGCGGCGAATACCGCTTCGGTACCAAGGTTACCGACATCGTGGTGGAGACCGGCCGCGACGGCGTGCAGCGCTTGCGCGGCGTGGTGACGGAAGCTGGCGAGCAGATCGAGACCGGCCATGTCGTCATGGCGCTCGGCCACTCCGCGCGCGACACCTTCGCGATGCTGCATGCGCGCGGCGTCTTCGTGGAGGCGAAGCCGTTTTCCATCGGCGTGCGCATCGAGCATCCGCAATCGCTCATTGACCGCGCGCGCTTCGGCGACTTCGCCGGCAACCCGATCCTCGGCGCGGCGGACTACAAGCTGGTGCATCACGGCGCCAATGGCCGCAGCGTCTATTCCTTCTGCATGTGCCCGGGCGGGACGGTGGTGGCGGCGACCAGCGAGGAGAACCGCGTCGTCACCAACGGCATGAGCCAGTATTCGCGCGCCGAGCGCAACGCCAATGCCGGCATCGTCGTCGGCATCACGCCGGAGCGCGACTATCCGGGCGGCCCGCTCGCCGGCATCGCCCTGCAGCGCCATTGGGAATCACTCGCCTACGAGGCCGGCGGCGGCGCGTACCGCGCGCCGGCGCAGCGCGTGGGCGACTTTCTCGCGGGGCGCCCCTCGACGCAGCTCGGCGCGGTGATCCCGAGCTACAAGCCCGGCGTGACGCCCACGGATCTCGCGCGCTGCCTGCCGGATTTCGTCGTCCACGCGATCCGCGAGGCGCTGCCCGCCTTCGGCCGCCAGATCCGCGGCTTCGACATGGAGGACGCGGTGATGACTGGCGTCGAGACCCGCACCTCCTCCCCGCTCCGCATCACGCGCGATGCCGCCTTCCAGAGCGTCAACACGCGCGGCCTGTTCCCGGCCGGCGAGGGCGCCGGCTATGCGGGCGGGATCTTCTCCGCCGGCGTGGACGGCATCCGCGTGGCGGAAGCGGTGGCGCGCGACATGGCGGGCGTGGAGCCCGTCGCGGCGTGACCACGCCCTTCGACGTCGTGGTGATCGGCGCCGGCGCCGCCGGGCTGATGGCCGCGATCCGCGCCGGCCAGCGCGGCCGCCGCGTGCTGGTGCTGGAGCACAGCGAGGCGCCGGGCCGGAAGATCCTGATCAGCGGCGGCGGGCGCTGCAACTTCACCAACCTGGATTGCGTGCCGGAGCGCTTCCTCGGCGCCAATCCGCATTTCGCGCGCTCAGCCCTGGCGCGCTACACGCAGCAGGATTTCATCGCACTGGTGCGCAAGCACGGCATCGCCTTCCACGAGAAGACGCTGGGCCAGCTGTTCTGCGACGGCTCGGCGCGCGAGATCGTGGCGATGCTGCTCGCGGAATCCGCGGCGGTCGGCGTTGACCTCCGGGTGAACCACCGCGTCACCGACATCTCCCGCGATGACCGGTTCCGCATCGCGACCGACCATGGCGCCTTCACCGCGGACTCCCTCATCCTCGCGACCGGCGGGCTTTCGATCCCCAAGATGGGCGCGACGGGCTTCACCCACGACATCGCGCGGCGCTTCGGCCTGGCACTGACGGAAACCCGGCCCGGCCTGGTGCCGCTCGCCTTCGGCGATGCCGCGCTGGAGTTGATGCGCCCGCTCTCCGGCGTCGCGCTGGAGGCGATCGCGCGCTGCGGACGCGCGGCCTTCCGCGAGGCGATGCTGTTCACCCATCGCGGCCTCTCGGGCCCGGCGATCCTGCAGATATCCTCCTATTGGCGCGAGGGCGGCGCGATCACGCTGGATCTGCTGCCCGATCGCGACGCCGCCGCGCTGCTGCTCGCCGGCAAGCGGGCGCGCCCGAAGGCGCAGCCGCAGACGGTGCTGGCCGATCTGCTGCCCGCGCGCCTCGCCCAGTCGCTCGCCACGCTCCACCTCCCGCCGCGGATGCTGGCCGAGATCGGCGATGCGGACCTGCGAAAACTTGGCGCGCTGCTGAAGGCCTGGGCGCTGAAACCCTCCGGCACCGAGGGCTACGCGAAGGCCGAGGTGACGCTCGGCGGCGTGGACACCGCCGGCCTCTCCTCCCGCACGATGATGGCGAAGGAGGTCCCCGGCCTCTTCGTGATCGGCGAGGCGGTGGACGTCACGGGCTGGCTCGGCGGCTACAATTTCCAATGGGCCTGGTCGAGCGGCTGGGCGGCGGGGGAGGTGGCGTAGCGCTGCTGGCTGACGCGTCTGCCGAGGCCGGCCCGAGCAGCAAGGCGCTGCCCGCTGGTCACAAAATCATGTGGCGCCGTCAACTTCGGGTTGCGATGATGTCGGACGCATCGCGCGCGGAGCCACCAGCATGAGCGACAGCTCGGGCAAGGCCTATTCCAAGGAGTTCTGGGACCTGCTGAAGGAAGCCGACGGCGCCTTCGACGGCCACATCAACATGGCGGCCGGCTTCAGTGTGGAATCGGTCGGCCCGGTTGGCGACAAGCACATGCAGAGCAAGACGGCGAAGGGCGTGATCCATTGCGGCGCCTACAAGTCGGGCTCCAGCTTCAACCTCGATGTGGTGGATGCGGACACGCCGAACGCGGTGAAGGTCTTCTGGCTGCCCTGGGTGGACAAGCAGGTCACCCATGCCGACCGCAAGGACTTCGAGACCACCGATTGCCAGTTCTTCCTGACCGCGCGGCTGGAGGGCTGCCGCTTCGCGCTGACGGCGGAGAAGGTCCTGCATGTCGCCTCCAACGCAGGCGGCGCGCTGGAAGGCGCTCTCGGCTCCGCCACGCGGGATCGCGCGCAGGAGGTAGTCGGCGGCAAGGGGCCGTCCCGCCGGCTGTCCATCTCGACCTCCAACGTCAACACCGACTGGGAGGGCTACCCCTATACGCCGCAGGCCTTCGTCTTCGGCATCAACTACGGCGAGACCTGGAAGTACAAGGCGCTGATTCGCCAGCGCATCGACGACAAGGGCAGCTGGACGACCTTCATGGATCCCGGCTGAACCCCTTCACACGTTGAACCGGAACAGCAGCACGTCGCCATCCTTCACGACGTATTCCTTCCCCTCCACCCGCATCTTCCCGGCTTCCTTGGCGCCCTGCTCGCCGTTCAGCGCGACGAAGTCGTCATAGGCGATGGTCTCCGCCGCGATGAAGCCGCGCTCGAAATCGCCGTGGATCACGCCCGCCGCGCCGGGTGCCTTGGTGCCGCGCGTGATCGTCCAGGCCCGCGTCTCCTTCGGGCCCACGGTGAAATAGGTGATCAGCCCCAGCAGCTCATGGCCGGCGCGGATGATGCGATCCAGCCCGCTATCGGAAAGCCCGAGCGACTCAAGAAAATCCGCGCGGTCGGCTTCCGGCATCTGGCTGATCTCCGCCTCGATCGCCGCCGAGACGATCACCGCCTTGGCGCCCTGCGCCGCGGCCATCGCCTGCACCCGCGCGCTGTGCGCGTTGCCGGTCGCGGCACTCGCTTCCTCGACATTGCAGACATAGAGCACGGGCTTCGTCGTCATCAGCTGCAGCTTGGCAACCGTGGCCTCCTCGCCCTTCGGCACGGCGGTGCGCGCGGGCCTGCCGGCTTCCAGCGCGGCCTTGAGCGGCTCGATCAGCGCCATCTGCGCGACCGCTTCCTTGTCCCCGCCGCGCGCCCGCTTCGCGAGCCCCTGCGCGCGCTTCTCCAGGCTGTCGAGATCGGCCAGCATCAGCTCGGTCTCGACCGTCTCGGCATCGCGCACCGGGTCCACGCTGCCCTCGACATGGGTGATGTCGCCATCCTCGAAGCAGCGCAGCACGTGGATGATCGCGTCCACCTCGCGGATGTTCGCCAGGAACTGGTTGCCGAGCCCCTCGCCCTTGCTCGCCCCGCGCACGAGCCCGGCGATGTCCACGAATTCCAGGCTGGTCGGGATGATCTTCGCGGATTTGCCGATCTTCGCGAGCACATCCAGCCGCGGGTCGGGCACCGCGACGCGGCCGACATTCGGCTCGATCGTGCAGAAGGGGTAGTTCGCCGCCTGCGCCGCCGCGGTCTGCGTCAGCGCGTTGAACAGCGTGGATTTGCCGACATTCGGCAGGCCGACGATGCCGCAGTTGAAACCCATCTCACGAAGTCCCGGTCAGCGCCGCGCAGATGTCGGCGGCCAGCGTGGAGGCGGCGATCCGCGCCGCGCCGTCATCGGTGCCGACGCCGAGTGCCGCGGCGCGCAGCAGCGGCACGAGCGTCGCGGGCGGCAGGCCGGCCCGCGTCGCGGTCTCGGCGATGCGCTTCGCCTGCTCGACCGGCGCGCGGCTCTCGCCGAGCAGCGCGGCGGCATCCAGCGCGAGCGCGGCGCGCATCGCCGCATCCGCGGCGGCATGCAGCGCGAGCCGCGCGCGGCGCACATCGCCCACCCCTTCCGGCCCCGGCTGCGCCGTGGCGCGGAGCGCGGCGGCGGCCTGCGCCAGCTCGCGCGCCTCCCGCACCAGGCCTGCGGCGAGCACGGCGGCGCCATTGGCGAAATCCTCGGGGCCGGGGCCGCCGAAGGCATCGGCGAAATCGGGCTCGGCGTCCATCACGGCTCCTGGGTCAGCAAGGCGACGCGCGTCATGAAATCCTCCGGCTTGCCCGCCGCCAGCAAGGGCGCCGCATCCGCCAGCGCATCGAGCAGCGGCGACACCCAGGTATCCACCTTGGCGAAGTTGCCCAGCACATGCCCCGTCACCGCATCGCGATGCCCGGGATGCCCGATGCCGAGCCGCACGCGCCCGAAATCCGCCGTCCCCAGCGCGCGTTGCATGTCCCGCAGACCGTTATGGCCGGCCGTGCCGCCGCCCTTCTTCACCCGCACCTTGCCGGGCGCGAGATCCAGCTCATCATGCCAGGCCCAGATGTCGGCGGGCGCGATCTTCAGGAAGGACGCCGCCTGCTGCACCGCATCGCCCGAGGCGTTCATGTAGGTCATCGGCTTGAGCCCGAGCACCTTCACGCCGCCGAGGCTGCCCTCCGCCACCTCGCCCCGGAACCGCTTCCGCCAGGGCGAAAAGCCATGGCGGCGCGCGATCGCGTCGAGCGCCATGAAGCCGACATTGTGGCGCTGCCGCGCATGTTCGGGCCCCGGATTGCCGAGGCCGACCCAGAGGAGCATGGCCATCCATCCCCCTCCCCCGCGCGCGGGGGAGGGCCGGGGTGGGGGTTCCAGGCAAAAGCGCGCCCTGATTCTCCGCACCCCCACCCCGACCCTGCCCCGCATTGCGGGGGAGGGAGAAGCGAGGGGACGGAGTGGCGCTACTTCTTCTTCGCGGGCGCCGCCGGCTTGGCGGCGGCGGCGGCAGGCGCCGCGCCGCCCTTGGCCGGGGCGGCGGCCTTGCCCTTGCCCTTGGCGGGCTCCGGCGCGGCCGGGGCGGCGGCCGCGGGGGCGGCTTCCGCCTCGGTCGTCGGCGCGGCGATCGAGGCGACCATGAAGTCGCGGCCCACGATCACCGGGCGCGCGCCGAACTGGTCCTTGATCGCCGACCAGCGCAGGCCGTCGCCGATCTTCGCCTCGGCGAGATCGATCTCGAACTTGTCGGGCACGCGGTCGGTCTCGGCCATCACCTCGACCTCACGGCGGACCACGTTCAGCACGCCGCCGGCCTTCAGGCCCGGGGAGGTGTCCTCATGCAGGAACACCACCGGCACCCGCACGCGGATGCGCGCGCCCGGCGCGACCCGCTGGAAATCCACATGAACGGGGCGGTCCGTCACCGGGTCGAACTGCACGTCGCGCATGATGCTGCGCTCCGTCGGGCCGTCCTTCACCGCCACCTCGTAGAGGTGGGACTGCCAGCCGCCCTTGGTCAGTTCCTTGATGACGTCACGCGGGTCGAGCGCGATCAGCGTCGCCGCCTGCTTCGCCCCATACACCACACCGGGGACCAGTCCCCCACGCCGGGTCGCACGCGCCGCCCCCTTACCAGCTCGCTCGCGCGCCACGGCCTCGATCCGAACAGTCTGGACCATTGCCAGGCTCCTTCCAGAAACAGAAAACGCCGACCTCCAGGGGTGCCGGCGCGGCGCAGGCCCTAGCCCACGCGGGCCGGCGGCGCAAGGGGCAAGGGCGGTTCGAGGCGCCCTAGGCCCCCACCCCCGGCACCGGCGGCACCTCCCGCGCCACCGCCAGCAGCAGGCGGCGCAGCCAGGCGTGGCCGCCATCCGCCTCGAAGCGGCGATGGAAGATCAGGCTGAGGCGGGTGTGCCGCATCTCCACCGGCAACGGCCGCACCGCGAGCCCATGCAGCTCGCCGAGCCGGATCGCCAGCCGGGCCGAGAGCGCCATCACCATCTGCGTCCGCGCCAGGATCTCCGGCACCGCGCCGAGATGCGCCACCACCGCCCCGAGCCGGCGCGGATGCCCCGCCGCGGCCATCGGCGCATCCAGCGCCCCGTCCCGCGTGCCGTTCGGGGAATGCAGCAGATGCGGGAAGGCGGCGAAGCGCTCCACCGTCATCGGCCCCTCCGCCAGCGGATGGTCGGCGCGCATCAGCACGAGGAAGGCCTCCGGCAGCAGCCGCACGCGGGTATAGAGCGCCGGCGGCTCCGGCAGCACGCCGACCACGAGCTCCGCCTGCCCCGCCTCCAGCGAGGCGATCGCGTCCAGCCGGTCGGCATGCCGCACCGCCAGCAGCACGCGCGGCGCCTCCCGCGCCAGGATCTCCAGCAGGGAGGGGACGAGCACGCTCTCGGCATATTCGCTGAGGCCGATGGTGAAGACGCGCTCGCTGGTCGCCGGGTCGAAGGGTGCCTGCACCGCCAGCGTCTGGCGGAGCCGGTCCAGCACCTCCGCCACCGGCTCCGCCAGCGAGAGGGCGAGCGCCGTCGGCTCCACCCCGCCGGGGCGGCGGAGGAACAGCTCGTCCCCCAGTGCCTGGCGCAGCCGGGCGAGCGCGTTGGAGACGGCGGGCTGCGAGAGATGCAGCTTCTCGGCGGCGCGCGTCACATGCCGCTCCCGCGCCACCGCGTCGAAGACGCGGAGCAGGTTGAGGTCGAGGGTCTCGATGTCGGCCAAGCGGCTACCTCGTCATTTCCAACAGTGATGATGGTTGTTCCCACCCCGTGTTGGAAGGCTGCGGCCGATCGGGGCGATATGGGCCGCGAAGGGCGCCGCCGGCGCCCACCCCGAAAGGAGACAGGCCATGCGCCTCGATGCCGATGCCACCACCCCCTATGCCGCCTTCCTGCTGCGCCTCTCGCTCGGCGCGATCCTGCTGGCGCATGGTCTGCTGCTGAAGATCATGACCTTCGGCCTTGCCGGCACGATGGGGTTCTTCGGTTCGATCGGCTACCCGCCCATCCTCGGCGCGGTCGTCGCCATCGCGGAGACGCTGGCCGGCGTGGCGCTGATCGCCGGCGTCTGGGTCCGGCTGGCGAGCCTTCTGTCGCTGCCCATCATGATCGGCGCGACGATCCAGCACCTCCCCGCGGGCTGGCTGTTCACCGCGCAGGGCGGCGGCTGGGAGTTCCCGGCCTTCCTGACGGCGGCTCTGCTGGTGCAGGCCGGCCTGGGCGCCGGCGCCTTCGCGCTGACGCCGGAGCGCCTCCTCGGCCGCCGCGTCGCCACCGCCTGACCGAGCCCCGCCGAACGCCGCGACGCGGGCGCCCTGAACGGCGCCCGCGTCAGCGCGTTCCCGTACTCCCGAACCCTCCGCTGCCGCGCTGCGAGTCCGGCAGCGTTTCCGTCTCCCGCCAGGTCGCGCGCGTCACCGGCGCGACCACCGCCTGGGCGATGCGCATGCCGCGCTCGATGGTGAAGGGCTCGGTGCCTGCGTTCATCACAATCACCTGCAGCTCCCCCCGGTAGTCCTCGTCCACCGTGCCCGGCGTGTTCGGCATGGTGATGCCATGCTTCAGCGCGAGGCCCGAGCGCGGCCGCACCTGCATCTCGTATCCGGGCGGCAGGGCGATGCGCAGCCCGGTCGGCACCAGCGCCCGCCCGCCGGGCAGGATGACCAGCGGCGCGCTGACGGCGGCGAGCAGGTCCATCCCGGCCGCGCCTTCCGTGGCGTAGGAGGGCAGCGGCAGCCCCTCGGCATGTGGCAGCCGCGCGACGAGAATCTCCACCATCAGCTCAGGCTCTCCGCGATGCGCGCCGCCAGGCGCCTTGCGACCTCGTCCTTGGGCAGGCGCGGCCAGGAGTCCACGCCCGAGGCGGTCACGACATGCACGGCGTTCTCCGCGCCCCCCATCACATCGCCCGAGACATCGTTCGCCACGATCCAGTCGCAGCCCTTCCTCGCCCGCTTCGCCTGCGCGTGCTCGATCAGCTTCTCGGTCTCCGCCGCGAAGCCGACCACCAGGCGCGGGCGCCGCGTCCTGTGCTGCGCGACGGTGGCGAGGATGTCGGGGTTCAGCGCGAGGTGAATCTCCGGCGGGGGCGCGCCGGGTTCCTTCTTGATCTTCTGTGTCGGCGCCGCCTCCGGCCGGAAATCCGCGACGGCGGCGGCGAAGACCGCCGCATCCGCCGGCAGCGCGCCCTCGACCGCCGCGAGCATCTCCCGTGCGCTCTCGATGCGCTGCACCGTGACGCCGGGCGGGTCGGGCAGGGAGACGGGGCCGCTGACCAGGGTCACGCGCGCGCCGAGCGCGGCCAGCGCCCCGGCGATGGCATGGCCCTGCCGGCCGCTCGACCGGTTGGCGATGTAGCGCACGGGGTCAATCGCCTCCTGCGTCGGGCCGCTGGTGACGATCACATGTTTTCCCGACAGCGGCCCTTCAGCGAAGTGGCGTGCGATCGCGGCCAGGATCGTCGCGGGTTCCGCGAGGCGGCCTGGGCCGCTCTCGGGCTCCGCCATCGGCCCGTCCTCCGGCCCGACCAGCGCGACGCCGCGCGCCGCGAGCGTCGCGATGTTCGCCTGTGTCGCCGGATGCGCCCACATCGCCGGATTCATCGCCGACGCGAGCAGCACCGGCGCGCGCGTGGCCAGCAGCACGGTGGTGGCGAGATCGGGCGCGAGCCCCTGCGCCATCGCCGCGATCAGGTTCGCGCTGCCCGGCGCGACCACGACGAGGTCGGGCCAGCGCGCCAGCCGGATATGCCCGATCTCCGCCTCCGCGGCCCAGAGATCGTCATGCACGCGGGCGCCCGATATCCCCGCCAGCGCTTCCTTCGTCACGAAGCGCGCGCCGCCGGCCGTCAGGATCGGCCAGACCTCCGCGCTCTCCTTGCGGAGCAGGCGGACCAGCTCGAGCGCCTTGTAGGCGGCGATGCTGCCCGAGACGATCAGCAGGATTTTTCGGCCTTGCATGGGGCCAAGTTATCGCCGTTCCGGCGCGGCGGCCATCATGGTGGCGGTCATGGCTGCAGCCAGCGTCTCCGCGCCCGCGGTATCGCGCATGAACACCTCCGCGCGGCAGAAGCTGAGGGTGCGCCCGGGCTTGATCACCTCGCCCCGCGCGATCGCCGCCACGCCTGCGCCTGGCCGCAGGAAACTCATCTTGAACTCCACGCTCAGCACCTCCGCGCCCTCCGGCAGCAGCGACATCGCCGCGAAGCCGCAGGCATTGTCGGCCAGCGTCGTCAGCACGCCCGCATGGAACAGGCCGTGATGCTGGGTCAGGTCCTCGCGGAAGCGGCAGGCGATCTCGCAGCGCCCGGGCTCCAGCGCCGCCAGCTCGCCGCCGAGGTTGCGCATGAAGCCCTGGGCGGCGAAGGCGGCGCGGACCTCGTCGAGACGGCTCACAGCCTCCAGCCGCTATGCATCGCGACGATGCCGCCCGAGAGGTTGCGCCAACCCACGCGCTCCAGCCCCGCCTCCTCCATCATGCCGGCAAGCGTCACCTGGTCCGGGAATTTCGCGATGCTCTCGGCGAGATACTGGTAGCTCTCGCGATCCTTCGCGATGCGCGCGCCGATCTCCGGCAGCACCCGGAAGTTCCACGCCTCATAGGCCTTCTCCAGCGGCGCGACCTGGAGCTTGGAGAATTCCAGGCAATGGAAGCGCCCGCCCGGCATCAGCACGCGCCGCGCCTCCCGCAGCACCGCGGCCTTGTCGGTGCAGTTGCGCAGGCCGAAGGCGATGGACACCTTCTGCACGCTGCGGTCGCGCAGCGGGATGCGCTCGGCATCCACCACGGCGAAATGGATGTTGTGCAGGATGCCGCGATCCAGCGCGCGCTTGCGCCCGACCTCCAGCATCTCGGCATTCACGTCGGTGAGGATCACGCGCCCGGCGCCGCGTGCGAGCGCGCCGAAGCTGATATCCCCGGTGCCGCCCGCGAGATCGAGCAGTGTCTCGCGCGGCGAGCAGCCGATGGCGTTGACGAAGGCGCGTTTCCAGAGGCGGTGCACGCCGAGCGACATCAGGTCGTTCATCAGGTCGTAGCGGGGGGCGACGCTGTCGAAGACCTGGCGGACCAGCCCGGCCTTCTCGCCCCGGGGCACGTCGCGGAAGCCGAAATCGGTGGTGTCGGACATGGCCGGCAACTTGGCGGAAGCGTCGCTTGGGGGCAACAAGGGGCCATGCCCGAGCTGCCGGAAGTCGAAACCGTGATGCGCGGCCTCGCCGCGGTCCTCGAAGGCCGCCGCATCGCCCGCGCCGAGACCACCCGCCCCGACCTGCGCTGGCCCTTTCCGGAGCGGCTTGCCCAGCGCCTCACCGGCGCGCGTGTCCTCGGCTTTCGCCGCCGCGGCAAATACATGCTGGCGCGGCTCGACACGGCGGAAAGCCTGCTGATCCATCTCGGCATGTCCGGCCGCCTGGTCGCGCGCCCGATGCACGCCCCGCCCGTGCCCTGGATGGGCCCGACCGGCCGCTTCTCGGACGCGCGCGGCCACAACATGCCCCCCGAGACCCACGAGCACCTGGTCATGGAAACCGAGGATGGCACCCGCATCGGCTTCGTGGACCCCCGCCGCTTCGGCGCCGTGGACCTGATGCCCACGGAAGCGGAGGACCGCCACAAGCTGCTGCGCGGCCTCGGCCCCGAGCCGCTGGAGGACGGCTTCACCCCCGCGATGCTTTCCGCCGCCCTGCACGGCAGGCACACGCCGATGAAGGCTGCGCTGCTGGACCAGGCGGTCGTGGCGGGCCTCGGCAACATCTACGTTGCCGAGGCGCTCTACCGCGCCGGCATCTCACCCCGGCGCCTCGCGCATACCGTCCCCGGCGCGCGGGCCGAGCGGCTGGTCCCCGCGATCAAGGCGGTGCTGACGGAGGCGATCGGCGCGGGCGGATCGAGCCTGCGCGACTATGTCCGCGCCGATGGCGAGCTCGGCCGCTTCCAGGACCGCTTCGCCGTCTATGACCGCGAGGGCCAGCCCTGCCCGGATTGCACGCCCGGCACCTGCCCGGGCGTGAAGCGCTTCACCCAGTCCGGCCGCAGCACCTTCTGGTGCTCGAAGCGGCAGAGATGACACTGCGAGCGAGCCCTCCGGTGCTCGATGGCTACGCCATCTCCGCCCTGCGGCCATCGCGGTATTGACGCTGCGAGCGAGCCCTCCGGTTCTCGATGGCTGCGCCATCTCCGCCCTCCGGCCATCGCAGCGTTGACTCTTCCACCGAACGCGCCACGCTGCCGCCTGTCGCACGAGAACACGCCATGTCCTACGAGATGATCCTCACCGAGACCCGCGGCCGCGTCGGGCTCATCACGCTGAACCGGCCCAAGGCGCTGAACGCGCTCTGCGACCAGCTGATGGACGAGCTCGGCCAGGCGCTGCGCGCCTACGACGCCGACGACGCGATCGGCGCCATCGTCGTCACCGGCAGCCCGAAAGCCTTCGCCGCCGGCGCCGACATCAAGGAGATGAAGGACCGCGGGTTCCCCGGCGTCTATCTCGATGATTTCATCGGCAAGCGGTGGGAAACGGTGCTCACCATCCGCAAGCCCGTCATCGCCGCGGTCGCCGGCTTCGCGCTCGGCGGCGGCTGCGAACTCGCGATGATGTGCGACTTCATCCTCGCGGCCGACAACGCGAAGTTCGGCCAGCCCGAGATCAACCTCGGCGTCATTCCCGGCGCCGGCGGGACGCAGCGCATGACGCGGCTGATCGGCAAGTCGAAGGCGATGGAGATGAT